>Ga0209979_1000242_pt1 | contig 83803 bp, 70 predicted proteins | sample AnhtaG_FD_183114 | JGI IMG/M metagenome (GOLD analysis project Ga0209979, IMG submission 183114) | Deep subsurface microbial communities from Anholt, Denmark to uncover new lineages of life (NeLLi) - Anholt_01485 metaG (SPAdes) (version 2) | ecosystem: Environmental > Aquatic > Marine > Oceanic... | reverse complement strand
GACTACGGAGTGTTTGGTAACCGACATTCCTGAGAAGGAAAAGATGCCGGCGATGCCAGGAGGAGGAGGATACGAGGGCATGATGTAGCCTCTGTGGCTGGAATTCAACTAAATTCACCAGAAGCAGAAAGAACCGCCATGAGGCGGTTCTTTCTGTATAATATTAGATCTTAAGCAATTGCCTTAAAGGCTTTTCCTTGATAAGACTATCTTCCTTAATCGGTCCTGTTACAGCTAAATTAAGCCCACTATCGGTTAAAATTTCCTCGGCCACTTCTTTTAGCTCATCTATGGTAATGGCATCCACAATAGAAATAACATCGTCTATGTCCAGGATTTGTTGCATTAATATTTCCTGGCTACCGTACCAGAACGCTACATTTCGGCTATCCTCAAGCCGTAAATGCAATCTTCCCTTTGATAATTCCTTAGCCCTGGTAAGCTCGCTTGCCGTAATTTCCTGTTTAATCTTGGATACCTCTTTGAGGATAGCAGCAACGGCAATCTTCACCTTCTTAGGGTCAACGCCGGCATAGATAGTAAATGACCCCGAGTTAAGGAAGTGATCAGTAGAACTGTAGATATCATAGGCTAGTCCCCTATGCTCTCGTATCTCCGTAAATAGGCGGCTGCTCATGCCACCACCAAGCACTGTATTAAGCAAGGCAAGGGTAAAACGTTGCGGGTGGGAGTGGGAAAAGCCGTGAACAGCGAGGCAAAGATGTGCTTGCTCGATATCTTTGGGCTCGATACGCAACCTGGCCTCCGTTTGCTTGTCTTTAGTTATATAGCCAGTCAGTAGCTCCCCGGCAGCCCATTTATTAAACAGGGGCTCGATTTGAGCCAGCGCCTCTTCATGCTGTATGTTGCCGGCAATGCTGAGCACGGTGTTATTGGGCAAATATCTGCGAGCAACGTGGTTTAATAGTTGTTTCCTTGTTATTGAAGATACAGTTTCTTTGTATCCAATGACCTCGCGCCCCAGAGGTTGCTCCGGCCATAACAGCTCATCTATGAGCATATTTACCCTCTGCTGGGGAAGGTCCAGGTTCATATTGATTTCCTCGCTGATAATCCGACGCTCTTGTTCTATCTCTTTGTTATCAAAGCGAGAATTGAGCAGGAGGTCAGATAGCACGTCTAGAGCGATGGGAAAGTGAGAGCTAGCAACCTTACACCAGAAGATAGTTACCTCCTTGTCTGTGCCAGCATTGATTATGCCACCAACGCCTTCAATATCTTGAGTTATCTCCTTAGACGTTGGTCGCCGCTGTGTGCCTTTAAAGAATAAATGCTCGGCGAAGTGGGAGATGCCCGCCTCCTCTTTACTTTCGTAGCAGGAGCCAGCGCCCACGAGGATGGCAAGGCATACTGAGCGGCTGTGAGGCATGGTACTGGTGATAACCCTCAAGCCATTATCGAGCACAGCCTTGTTGTACATTACCATGAATTTTACCTTGCTTTTCTGTTGCCGGTCAATGAAACTTTGCTGCCTCCTTATTGGAGAGGTAGTTTTGGATAATATCATTCACGCCAAGCCCAGTCTAAGCTATGGAGCTAGTTTTACGTATAGCGTCTTGGATGATTATGCCTTTCGGAAGAAGTGGATAAAACTCGAACTTGTTTATAATTTGCCTCTTATGCTGTGTTTAGCCTACTTTTTCTTGTAAACCTGTCCATTCTTCTCAGTGCTTCCTCGATGTTAGATAACGAAGTAGCGTAACAGCAACGGACAAAGCCTTCACCGCATGGTCCAAAAGCAGTGCCCGGGACTACAGCAACTTTTTCTTCCAGTAGCAGTTTTTCGGCAAACTCTTCTGAATTCATTCCGGTAGCCTTTATAGAGGGAAAGGCATAGAAAGCGCCCTTGGGCTCGAGACAGGGTAAACCGATCTCATTCAATCTCTTGACCATGAGGCGACGGCGTCTGTTGTATTCTTGAACCATCTTTTCGACCTCGCTCTCACCGTTTCTTAGGGCCTCGATGGCTGCCATCTGCGCCATCGTTGGGGCACTGAGCATGGTGTATTGATGGATTTTTGCCAGGGCTTGGATGAAACGGCGTTCGGCTGCCACATAGCCAATACGCCAACCAGTCATGGCATGAGATTTGGAAAATCCGCTAATCAGGATGGTACGCTCCTTCATCCCGGGAAGGCTGGGAAAACAAATATGCTCCGCTCCATAGACTAAACGAGCATATATCTCGTCAGATATTACCAGTAAGTCATACTTTTTAGCCAGCCCGGCAATAGCGTCAGCCTCTTTTTTGGACATGACCGCGCCAGTGGGATTTGCTGGGTAACCTATCAAAATAGCCTTCGTCTGCTTCGTGATCCTGGCTTCAATATCGGTTGCCCTGACGACAAAGTTGTTTTCTTCGTTTGTGGGAACAAGAATAGGCACACCGCCAGCCAGAATGATGTCGGCAGGATAAGCCACATAGCAAGGGTCGGGAATTATGACCTCGTCACCGGGATTGATAATTGCTCTCAGAGCCAGGTCTAATCCTTCGCTACTTCCTGTAGTAATGAGAATTTCATTCTCGGGATGATAGCTCACCCCATAATGAAGCTCCAGGTAGCTGGCTAATTCCTGGCGTAGTTCCGGCATGCCGGAGTTCGAGGTATACATGGTGTAGCCTTTTTCTAGAGAATATGTGCCTGCCTCCCTGATATGCCAGGGGGTAACGAAATCAGGCTCACCTATACCAAGTGAGATAACGTCTTCCACGGAGGAAAGCAGGTCGAAAAACTTCCTGATGCCTGATGGGGGGAGGGTATCCACCTTTTGTGAAATTAGGTTATCCCGGGCTTCGGTTGAAGCGGACTTTGCGTTTAGCATGTTACGGCGTTATTGGTAAACGTCTATTTATTTCCTTAGGAAGGTGAAAAGTCTCCCCGTTCTCCTTATATCGTTTGAGAAGAAAATGGGTGACGGTGCTTTGCACCTGCTCTAGAGGAGCTAGTTTCTCCGCAACAAAACTGGAAATTTCCTGCATAGTTTTGCCTCTCACTAATATAGCCAGGTCATAGGTGCCTGAGACTAGATATGCAGAATGCACTTCGGGAAATTGATAAATGCGCTCAGCAATGGCATCGAAGCCAACACCACGTTGTGGTGTTACTCTGACTTCGATTAAAGCCCATATATCTCCCTCACCTAATTTAGGCCAGTTTATTATGGTTTTATATTTCAGAATAGTCCCATCTTTCTCGGCCTGCCTAATTATTTTTTCTACCTCACTGACAGGTTTATCCACCATGGTGGAAATCTGTTCCGGAGTTGCCCGGGCATTCTGTTCTAGAATCTCAAAAATCTCTTTCACGACTTCTCCTTAAAACATCAATTCAACAGCTGACCAATGGTCTGCTTTTTCATTGTAACACAGTTCAAATAGTTTGCCATCCTCAGTAACAACTCTGAATAGCCTTTTGCCTGGTTCTTGCCAGGCTTTTTCTACTGACTTTATTCTAAGTTCCTTTTCTTGCCAGACAAAAGACCGTGGTTCTTCAGCATAGATATAGCCTGAATAGCATTTCACCTTTATCTCCATATTTTGCCCTGACATACTATAAGATTCAATTCAACGACAGATCGTTGGTCATCTGGCTCATTATAATACAGTTCAAGTAGTTTACCATCCTCAGTAACAACTCCGGAGCTTGTTGTAAAATTGACAAACGTTATACGCTAAAGTAGTATCAAGAGAGACGAAAGATGAAAAAGGATTTGCTCTCAATAGCTGACCTTAACCGTAAGGAAATCGAACACCTCATAGAGCAAGCCTGGCGTATGAAACAAGAAGGGGCACCGCCTCTCCTTTCAAGAAGGACATTGGCTCTCCTCTTTGTAAAGCCTTCCTTGCGAACCAGGGTCAGTTTCGAGATAGCTATGTATCAGCTAGGCGGACACAGCATCTACCTATCTCCGGAAGAGGTAGGCATGGGCAAGCGAGAGCCAGCGGCTGACATAGCTCGGGTGCTCAGCCGCTATGTCGACGGCATTGCCGCTCGCACATTTTCCCAGGAGACTTTGCAAATTCTCGCTGGCCATTCTTCTGTGCCTGTAATTAATGCCCTTTCCAACCTGGAACACCCCTGCCAGGCTCTTTCCGACCTTTTCACCATCTATGAAAAGAAGGGGAGGCTTCCTGGCTTGACTTTAGCATTCATTGGCGATGGCAATAATGTGGCCAATAGCTTGCTTTTCTCTGCCTGCCTAGTGGGCATGAATTTTCACCTCGCCTCTCCACCAGGCTATGAGGTTAAGGGGGAGGTATTGAATCAAGGAAAGGAATTCGCTGCTCTTAGTGGTAGCCAGATTCAGCTAACCAATAACCCTTATGAAGCAGCCAAGGATGCTGATATAATATATACTGATGTGTGGGCTAGCATGGGTCAGGAGGCTGAAGCAGAGAAACGTCGTCTTGCCTTTTCAGGTTATCAGGTGGATAATAAATTATTAAGCTTGGCTAAAGGAGATGTTTTGTTGATGCATCCCTTGCCGGCCCACCAGGGCGAGGAAATTTCTGCCGGGCTGCTAGACGACCCACGCTCAGTGGTATTTGACCAAGCAGAAAACAGGCTTCATCTGCAAAAGGCATTACTAGTGGAGCTGCTGTCAAATCCAGAGGTATCAGGCAAATGACCGGGCCTATTGTAGCCATTGTGGGTAGAACTAACGTGGGCAAGTCCACCTTGCTTAACCGCCTGGCGGGCAGGCGGATAGCTGTAGTTGCTGATTTGCCAGGAACTACCAGGGACCGCGTTTTTGCTTTTGTTTCCTGGCAGGGGCGGGAGTTGACTGTAGTTGACACTGGTGGCTGGCAAACAAAGCCATCTACGTCTTTGGAGCAAAAGGTCAAGCAGCAGGTCGAAGCAGCCATTGCCCAGGCGGATGCCGTCATCTTCTTGGTAGATGCCAGAGATGGAGCTATTGCTGCCGATGAGGAAATTGCCGATGTGCTGCGCGCCGCCAATAAGCCTATCAGACTAGCAGTAAACAAGGTGGATTCTGCCAAGCAAGCAAATCATGTGGCCGATTTCTATCACCTGGGCATGGGTGAGCCTATAGCTATCAGTGCTCACCATAATCGAGGGATAGACGAGTTAATGGATGCTATGTTAGCTTCTTTGCCACCGCAACCTATCAGTATTGCGGAGCCAGGAGAAGCTAAATTAGCCATCGTTGGGCGACCTAATGTAGGCAAGTCAACTTTGTTGAATACATTGCTAGGCGATGAAAGAGCCATTGTCCATGAGTCTCCGGGGACAACTCGCGACTCGCTTGATGCTATAATTCGGTGGGATGATAAGGAAATCTTACTTGTCGACACCGCCGGGATTAAACGGCGCGGAAGAGTCGGTGTTGGAGTGGATTATTATAGTTTGCTTCGCGCCCTCCAAGCTATCAACCGCTGCGATGTTGCCTTGTTGCTAATCGATGCCAGTGAATTTATTACTGCCCAGGATATGCATATCGCTGGCTATATTATTGAGGTTGGAAAGGGTATAATACTGTTGGTCAACAAATGGGATCTTGTTCCCCAAGAACAAAGGCAGGAATTCAAAAAGAGCATGGAGCAAAGACTTAGATTTGCCTCCTACACACCTATCATTTACATCTCTGCTAAACTAGGGCAGGGGATAAGCAGGATTCTACCCCAAGTCTGGGAAATCTGGCAGGAAAGGCAAAAGCGAATACCGCAATCAGAAGTTGGCGAGTTAGTCAAACAGGCAGTAAGTAGCCATCCCCCACCCCGCACAGGTTCTAGACGGTTGCACATTGCCCGAGCCTATCAAGATGAATCTCAACCAGCAACTTTTGTTCTCAAGGTTAACGATCCTAAACTGGTTCATTTTTCCTATCAACGCTACTTGGAAAATAAGCTTCGCCGGGGCTTTGGTTTTCGCGGCGTTCCTTTGAAGTTAATTTTCACCAAGGCTGCCCGCAAAATCAATAAAAAGATGGAGGCGAGAGCATGATGATAGCTGAGTTTGTTGCTGTAATAGTCATTGCTTATCTCCTTGGTTCCATTCCCTTTGGCTTGATAATAGGCAAGCTGAAAAGTGGCGTTGATATCAGGGAACATGGAAGTGGTAAGACTGGCGCCACTAATGTGATGAGAACTGCAGGGACCAAGCTCGGCGTCTTAACCATAGTTCTCGATGTGGTTAAAGCTGGCGGGGCAGTCATGCTAGCCGCAGTAATTATAGATGGCGGCAGCGGTAGCTTAACCGTTGGTGGCGTGTCCATTTATTGGCAGCATGTAGCCCAAGTTGCAGCTGGCTTGGCCGCAATAGCAGGACATAACTGGCCCGTATTTGCTAAGTTTAAGGGGGGTAGGGGGGTAACTGCCTATTTTGGCACACTGTTCGCTATTTTCCCTCCCGCGGGCATATTGGGTGCCGAAATTGTAGCTATAGCAGCATTACGCAGCCGGCAGATGTCCAAGGGTTCTATTCTTGGAGCCTTAGCTGCTTGGTGCTTAATGATACCCTTAACCATCGCCTACAATTTCCCTCCCATCTATCTAGCTTACGGTTTAGTAGTTATCGCATTGCTCGTCTACCAACACCAGGACAATATAAAACGATTAAGACAAGGCATAGAACGCCAATTATGGTGAAAAAGCACGAGCGACCATGCCTAAAGTTACTATCATAGGCAATACCTCTTGGGGCAATACTTTAGGCGTTTTGCTGAGTGATAAAGGAGCAGCGGTAAAACTGTGGACGCGAAGCGAGGCTGAAGCCAAAGAATTAAACCAGGGACGGCGTCGCTATTCCTCTACTAGCCACATCGGAGAAGCCTTAAACGGGGCTGACCTGGCAATCTGGGCAGTTCCCTCTCAAAAGTTGAGAGAAAATGTCAGTCAAGCCAAGAATTATCTGACTAATTCGATGCTATTGATGAGCGCCGCCAAAGGATTGGAAGTAAATAGTGGTAAGAGGATGTCACAAGTGCTGGCAGAGGAGATTGCTCCTTCCTTAAGAGGGCAAATTTGCGTCCTCTCTGGTCCCAATTTAGCCAAGGAAGTTGCCCAGGGCCTCCCTGCTGCTTCGGTCATTGCCGCTCAGGATATAGCTTTAGCGGAAAGAGCGCGGGAACTGATGGAGTCGCCCAAATTCTTTCTATCTACTAGCGATGATGTTGTCGGAGTTGAATTAGGCGGAGCCCTGAAAAACATTATAGCTTTGGGCGCAGGCATGATAGACGGACTGGCCTTAGGCGACAACGCTAAGGGGCTCTTTATTGCCTGGGGGTGGACTGAGGCTGTTTCCTTGGGGGTAACTTTGGGGGCCAGGGCTGGCACTTTTTATGGTCTGGCCGGGTTAGGTGACCTAATAGCTACCTGCTCCAGCACTCTAAGCCGCAATCATTATGTTGGCTACGAACTGGCTAAGGGTCGTGCCTTATCTGAAATATCTGCCTCTATGCCACATGTCGCCGAGGGAGTTGCCACCACTGCGGCAGCCCACCAGTTGGCAAAAAACCAAGGGCTTAAATTACCCATCATCAACCTTATTTATGGGATTCTTTTTGAAGGCTTGCCCCTAAGCCGAGCATTGATTGACTTCAAAGAACTAGCAACAAACCATCACTGATCCCGGACTAGACGTCTAGAGGCGGTTCAGTCCGAGGTAGTACCTTAGCCAATTCTTCAAAAAGATGACGCTGGTTTTTATCTAGGTGTGGTGGGGTTATTACACTTACTTTGACAAGCAAGTCTCCTCTTCCCTTGGCATCAACGTGGGAGACCCCCTTGTCTTTGAAGCGAAAGGTTTTCCCATTTTGAGTTCCTGGCGGTATTTTTAAATCTACCTTTCCATCTAAAGATGGCACTCTCACTTCATCGCCCAAAGCAGCTTGAGCAAAATTGATGGATAACTCGTAAAGAATGTCACTGCCATCTCTATGGAATAAATTGTGTGGCTTTACTGAGAGGGTGACATAGAGGTCGCCGGGGGGGCCTCCATACAAGCCAGCGCTCCCCTCTCCATTCAAGCGTAATTGGTAACCCTCATCCACACCAGCAGGAATATTAACCCTTATTTTGCGCTTCACCTTTATTCTTCCCCTTCCCCGGCATTGAGAACAAGGATTGTTTATTACAGCGCCACTACCTCCGCAGCGAGAGCAAGTGGTGATATGAGTGAAGCGCCCAAAAATGCTTTGCTGAACCCTCCTCACTTGCCCTGTGCCGCGACAATCAGGACAGGTCTCGGGATTTGTCCCCCGTTCGCTGCCAATGCCATGGCATGAAGGGCAGAACTCGATGCGTTGTATTTCAACTTCTTTATTGCAGCCGAAAACCGCCTCCTCAAAGGGAAGGGTGAGGTAACTTCGCAGGCTATCCCCTTTCTGGGGAACACGCTGAGCAGTCCGCCCAAAGGGGGTGCCAAAACCATTCCAGAAGGATTCAAAAATATCTCCCAGCCCGCCAAAGCCAAAATCGGAAAAGCCTCCCTCTGTATCTACTCGGCCATAGCGATCATATCTATGCCTTTTCTCGGGGTCGGAGAGAACTTGGTAGGCCTCGTTTATTTCCTTAAATTTCTCCTCGGCTCCTGGCTCTCTATTGAGGTCAGGATGGTGCAGTTTCGCTAACTTGCGAAACGCCCTCTTAATCTCCTCATCACTAGCGTTTCGAGGCACTCCCAGCACTTCATAATAATCTTGTTTTATCGCCACAATCTTTGAGTATAACTCTTAAATGCCTATGCGACAACTTTTAGGTACTGAACTTGCAAATATTTGACATCTTGAGAGGTGATATAATCACAGCGCAGTGAAACAGCAGATTGAAAGAATCCTCCGTCATCGTAAGAAAAAGAAAATCACCGGCGAAAACCTTAAAGCTTCAGCAGTGCTTATACCTCTTTTTTATAACCAAGGGCAATATCATATCCTGTTTACGGAAAGGAGCGAAGAGGTAGACTTCCACAAAGGGCAGGTCTGCTTTCCCGGGGGAACCCGCGAGCCATCTGATTCCAGCTTGCTCCAAACTGCCCTCAGGGAGACTGAAGAAGAGATAAGTGTAAAGGCTAAAGATGTTGAAATTTTAGGAGAATTTGACGATAGCGTGACACTCACCAGTAATTATGTTATTTCGCCTTTTGTTGCCTTCATACCCCACCCTTACTCTCTCAAGGCCGATGGTAGAGAAATCAGGGAAATTTTTTCCGTTCCCCTGTCATTTTTGATGGATGAAGCCAATTTCAAGCAAGATTCTTACGCATATGAATATGAAGGGCATATCATCTGGGGGGCTACAGCAAGGATTTTAAGACAGTTCATGGATTTGTTGAAGTCTGAGAGCGGGGCCCTGAAATAGTCATTTCTTTTCTTTAGCCTTGACTTTAATTGCTTTGGGCTTTACCTCTTCAGCTTTGGGTATGGTGAGAGTTAGAACACCATCCTCCATCGTTGCCTCAGCCTTGTCTGGCTTAAGCCCGCCGGGAAGGACCACGCTGCGGGAGAAAGTGCCATAGCGTCTCTCTTGGTATAGGTAGTTCTCTTTCTTGATCTCCTGTTCCGCTTTGCTCTCCCCCTTGATGGTCAAGGTTTCGCCTCTTTATTTTTTACCAAGCCCCACTCTCAGTTCAGTTAATATTATAGGAAAGTTAAATAATTTTGACAAAAAAGTTAAACCATTTTATAATTAACACAGAATCATTAGAGAAGAGAGATGGCAGGCAAGGACTATTACCAGATTCTAGGTGTAAGTAGGAATGCTTCAGAAAAGGAAATCAAGCAGGCCTACCGCCGTTTGGCTCGCAAACACCATCCTGACCTCAACCCCGGCGACAAATCGGCTGAGGCAAAATTTAAGGAGATAAATGCGGCTTATGAAGTCCTCTCTAGTCCTGAAAAGCGAAAGAAGTATGACCAGTTCGGTGAACAATGGGAATATGCTGAGCAGTTTGCTAAATCCGGGGGGCAAGAGAGAGTTAGGTGGGATTTCGGCAGGGGTGGCACAACTTTCGAATATGGTGACATTTTTTCAAGCTTGTTCGGCGATTCCGGTACAGGCTCCAGGATGAGGCGTGGACCACAACGTGGTCAGGATATAGAGTCTACCATCGAGGTAAGCCTTGAAGAGGCTTACCATGGCTCTACGCGTGCTATACAGCTTCAGACCGAGGAGCCCTGTACAGCTTGTGGCGGCACGGGCAGAGTGGGCAATCGAGTCTGTACTATTTGCAATGGTGCTGGTGGGAAAGTAATTCCCAAGCGACTGGAGGTTAAGATTCCAGCGGGAGTTAGAGATGGCTCGAGGATTCGTATAGCGGGGGAAGGCGGGCCCGGCCGTGCCGGGGGTAACAAGGGCGACATCTATCTCGTGGCGAAGGTTCTGCCCCATAAGCTCTTTGAGCGCAAAGGAGATGACCTTTACACTGAGGTCTCAGTGCCTTTAGCAACCGCCATATTGGGTGGCGAGGTCGGATTGCCCACTTTGAATGGCAATCTATCTCTTAAAATTCCACCGGAGACTCAGAACGGCAGGGTTTTCCGCATGGCAGGGAAGGGCATGCCCCAGCTAGGCAATAATAAGTACGGCAATATGTTCGCCAAGGTAAAAGTAGTTCTGCCCACCAATTTGACCGAGGAGGAAAAAAAACTATTTGAGAGATTGCGGTCTCTGCGACCCACATAAAGCGAGGTGCCACGATGATGGACTGGGAATCTAACCCAAGATATGTAATAAGCGTAGCCGCCAGGATGATAGGCATAGAAGCTCACACATTGCGGTATTATGAAAGGCTGGGCTTGGTACAGCCAGAGCGTTCAAGTGGCAATATACGTCTCTATTCGGAGGAAGACGTTGACCGCTTGCGCTATATTAAGGCTCTGATGAGCGATTGTGGCATTAATTTGGCGGGGGTAGAGGTGGCGTTGAGGTTGATGCAAAGGATGAAAGAGATGCAACAGCAACTTGAGGAAATGGAGAGAAAGGTCAAGAAAATTGCCGAAGCTGAAATAGAAGACATCATAGAGGACATAATAGAAGACGCAGAATGGAAGGAGGTGTAGAGAGTTGAAACCAGAGAGATTTACTGAGCAAGCGCAAGAGGTTCTAGGGGCCTCACAGGAGCTAGTTCGTCGCTATCGCCATAACCAGTGGGATGTGGAGCATATTCTATTAGCCTTACTGGAGCAGGAAAAGGGAATAACTGGGGACATATTACAGATGCTAGGTGTAGATATCGAAGCGGTAAAACAGCGAGTAGAAGCAACGCTTGAGAGTTTTCCCAAAATAGCTTACGAAGCAACGCAAATTTATGCTACCCCGCGGATTTCCGCTCTTCTCGAAAATGCCAACAGGGAGGCCGACAGGCTCAAGGATGAGTTTGTCAGTACTGAGCATTTGCTCATTGCTATTGCCGGGGAAACCAAAGGTGAAGCCGCAACAATTCTAGCTGAATCTGGCGTTAACCAGGAAAAAATTTATCAAGCCTTGCAGAAAATTCGTGGCGGACATCGAGTTACCGACCGTCAAGCGGAAAGCAAATACCGCTCCCTGGAAAAATACGGGCATGACCTCACGGAGTTAGCTCGTCAGGGCAAACTCGACCCTGTAATTGGGAGGGAAAACGAAATCAAACGTGTGACGCAAATACTTTCCCGGCGCACCAAGAACAATCCCGTGATTATCGGCGACGCCGGCGTAGGCAAGACGGCCATTGCTGAGGGATTAGCTCAGAAGATTGTCGCTGAAGATGTTCCCGATTCTCTCAAAGGGAAAAAGGTGGTGGCTTTAGACATGGGAGCGCTGGTGGCGGGAAGCAAATTCCGCGGGGAGTTTGAGGAAAGGTTGAAGGCAGTTCTAGATGAAGTCCGGCAGGCAGCCGGCGAAGTTATTATGTTCATTGATGAGCTTCACACCGTGGTAGGAGCCGGAGCTGCCGAAGGAGCAATCGACGCCAGTAATATGCTAAAGCCCGCACTGGCTCGTGGTGAAATCAAATGTATCGGGGCTACTACACTCGACGAGTATAGAAAGCGTATTGAAAAAGATAAAGCTCTGGAGAGACGTTTCAGCCCTGTTTATCTCGATGAACCTAGCGTAGAAGCCACCATAGAGATGCTCCGAGGACTTCGTCCCAGATATGAAGCACATCACAAAATAAAGATCGAGGATTCCGCCCTGGTAGCTGCTGCTAAGCTGAGCCAGAGATATATATCCGATAGATTCTTGCCTGACAAGGCAATTGACTTGATCGACGAAGCAGCCAGCAAGCTACGCATCGATATGGAAAGCGCTCCCGAAGAAGTTAAAACACTGGACCGGAAGATGAAGCACCTGATTGATGAGGAGGAGGCTGCTTCGCAACGAGGTGACTACCAGAAAGCTACCGAATTGAAGGCGGAAAGGATGCGATTGGAGCAGGAGTACGATAAGGCCAAGCTGCAATGGCAGCAGGAGAAGAAAATTGACAGTGTGGTAGATGAAGAGGATATCGCCGGACTGATTGCCCAGTGGACGGGCATACCAGTTTCCCGGATGATGGAAACGGAAACTGATAAATTGGTCCACATGGAGGAAAGGATTCACCAGAGGATAGTGGATCAGGAAGAGGCAGTGGCTGTCGTTTCCGAGGCCATCAAGCGAGGCCGAGCCGGGCTCAAGGACCCCAAACGCCCTATCGGCAGCTTCATTTTCCTCGGCCCTACCGGAGTGGGGAAAACCGAGCTGGCTCGCGCTTTAGCCGAGTTCCTCTTCGACGATGAAGAGACAATGGTAAGACTGGATATGTCGGAATATATGGAAAAGCATACCGTATCCCGTCTTATCGGGTCGCCACCGGGATATGTGGGGTATGAGGAGGGAGGCCAATTGACCGAGGCAGTGCGCCGCCGTCCCTACCGGGTCATTCTGTTCGACGAGGTGGAAAAGGCTCATCCCGACGTCCTTAGCATATTGTTGCAGCTACTGGAAGACGGCAGGCTTACCGATGGGCATGGCAGGACCGTGGATTTCAGAAACACAGTGGTAATCATGACCAGTAACCTGGGCACCAAGGAATTCCAGCGTGGAGGTATAGGTTTTCTCCGTAAAGAGGAAGGCGACGAACAAAAAATGCGGACCGATATGGAAAGCGCCTTAAAGAAAAACTTACTTCCCGAGCTACTCAACCGGATAGATGATGTCATTATATTCCACCCTCTAACTGAGGAGCACTTGAAGAGCATAGTGGACCTGCTTATCCATGAGGTAGAACGGAGGTTGGCTGAGCGTGGTATTAAGCTTGAAGTCAATGAGGAAGCCAAAGCTTGGTTAGCTCAGAAAGGCTATGACCCTGTATACGGAGCTCGCCCCTTACGCCGGGCTATTCAGAGGTATATGGAAAATCCCATATCGACAAAGATATTGCAGGGCGAGTTCAAAGAGGGAGATACCATAGCTGTTAGCTTGCAGGAGGATAACCTGAGCTTCACTACGCGGAAAACTGCCAGGGCAAAGAAGTGAGTAAACTTGTTCAGCAACTCGCTCTCCTCCAGAACCTTTTCCCTTTGCCACTCCGAGCCCTCAGCGTCCTGTCGTCCCCTTTGACGCCTATGAATAAAGCTGGTAAGCTAAGAAACTCAAAGGAGACCTGAAGATGTCTGATAAAGTGGATATGGATAAAATCGTTTCGCTGTGTAAGCGGAGGGGGCTTATTTTCCCCAGCAGCGAAATATATGGCGGTTTAGCTAGCTGCTGGGATTATGGCCCTATGGGGGTGGAGCTTAAGCGCAATGTTAGAGATGCCTGGTGGAAGTCGATAGTCCATGAGCGGGATGATGTAGTAGGTCTGGACACATCAATAATGATGCACCCGGGGGTCTGGGCAGCTAGCGGCCACATTGATAGCTTCAGTGACCCCCTGGTAGAGTGTAAATCTTGTCACCTGAGGTGGCGTGCTGGCGAAATAGAGGGCAAGGGATGTCCCAAATGTGGTGGTGAGTTAACCGAGCCTCGCATGTTCAACCTGATGTTTAAAACTTCTATGGGGCCTGTGGAGGAGGAGGCAAGCACAATCTACCTCCGCCCCGAAACTGCCCAGGGCATATTCGTTAACTTTGATAATGTAATCACCACTTCCAGAAAAAAGTTGCCTTTGGGCATCGCCCAGATAGGCAAATCTTTCCGCAATGAAATCACCACAGGCAATTTTATATTCAGAACCAGGGAGTTTGAGCACATGGAGCTGGAGTACTTCGTTAAGCCCGGGACTGACGAAGAGTGGCTTGATTACTGGGTCAAGGAGAGGTTCGACTGGTATGTCAAACTGGGTATCAGGAAGGAAAACCTTCGCCTGCGCCAGCACGGCAAAGATGAGCTTGCCCACTATGCCAGGGACTGCTATGACATCGACTATCTATTTCCTATGGGCTGGTCGGAGCTGGAGGGTATAGCCAACAGGGGCGATTTTGACCTTATTCAGCATGCCAAATGCAGCGGCAAAGAGCTTGGTTACTATGATACTGAGGCTGGCGAGAGGTATGTTCCCTACGTTATTGAGCCTTCGGCTGGCGTCGACCGTTCCGTCCTGGCTTTCCTCATTGATGCCTATGATGAAGAGGAAGTCGAAGGAGAAAAGAGAACGCTTCTCCACCTGCACCGTTCTCTGGCTCCTATTAAAGTGGCTGTTTTGCCCTTAAGCAGGAATGAAAAATTAACCCCTCTAGCTAAAGATGTTTTCAACAAACTGTGTCCAAATTTCGTGACCGATTACGATGATTCACAAAGCATAGGGCGGCGATACAGGCGGCAGGACGAGATCGGCACCCCGTTCTGCGTTACCATAGATTTTGAGTCTTTAGAGGATAAGCAGGTTACCATTCGAGAAAGAGACAGCCTGGCGCAAATTCGAGTGCCCATAGAGAAACTAGAGAAAAACTTAGCAGCCAAACTCAAAGGTGAAGCTTTCGACGCTTCGCCACTATGGGCCACAAGACAGAAGTGAGAATTCTGCACTTTGCTGTGCCTCGTCATACAGTACATGCCTATAGAATAAGTATAGAAAATAGGTATAAAAATAGGTGTTAGCCTGTTTCATTGCTGTCGTGTTGCATAGTATCAGACCTATGAGCAAATTCAAGACACTGAAAGCCAAACACGTTATAGAGCTCTTTCCAAAAGCTCCCTTCAACTTTGACACCACGCTGCACAAACCCGATCACTTTCCATCAAGCGATAATGCGTGGGAGTGGGGGATTCGGTGTCAGACCATGCGTTGGCAAAACGAGCCTTTGGGATTGAAGTTTGAAAATCAGGGGACAATTGAGCAGCCTAAAGTATCTCTCTCAATCTGGTCAACGACAAAGCTTAGTCAGAGTTTCCTTAGCCAGCTTATTGACGAAATCAACTGTCGTTACAATTTCCAACTCGACTTGACCGAATTCTATCGAAGATTTAGGACTGATCCGCAGTTAGCCCCCCTCATCAGCAAATGGCGAGGAATGCGACCCTTAAACTGTGGTTCGCTCTATGAATACTTGATCGTTGCCATTGTCTTGCAGAATGCCACCGTACGACGCTCTGTCAACATGATGCAGGCGATGTTCGAGAAATACGGAACTTTGCTTTCCTATGATGGTAAAGAGCTCTACTGTTTTTGGGAGCCAGAAATAGTTGATCAGGCAACCGAACAAGAGCTTCGGGGTTTAAAGATTGGTTATCGAGCCAAGTCTATTAAAAGGGTCACTGAGGCGTTTGTCCGAAAGAAAATCGATGAGTTTGACTTAAGGAACAAGTCCAAAGCGAATCAGCGGGAAGCCCTGCTCGGGCTTTATGGTATTGGCCCTGCTTCCGTTGGTTATATTCTCTTCGATGTCTTCCATCACGGGGATGAGCTGAACTACATCTCTCCTTGGGAGCAGAAAATTTATTCTAAGCTGTTTTTTGATACAGACCCAGATGAACCGGTCTCGGTAGACCTACTTCTATCTCTTTTTAACGAGCGTTTTGGCGAATACAGGATGCTGGCGGTCCACTATTTTTGGGAAGATCTGTTTTGGAAAAGGAAAAATGAGCACATAGAATGGTTAGAAAATTTGATTAGGCTATAGGGAAAACCACCAACGCAATTAAAGGGACACCATACATATCTCTTGATGTAGATGAGGAGGCGACATAATCTTTGGAATTGAGTATGGTGTCCTCGAAATTTAATGATTAAGTATAGAAAATAGGTATAAAGATAGATGTTCGCGTCACAAAAATCGTAAACTATGCTAAGATACTAAAAGGGATTTTGTGAGGCAGAAAATGGAAACTAAATTAAACATGATTTACTGGAGAGGTGAGAAATTCTGGGTAGGGAAGTTACTTGAACACCCTGAGATAATGACACAGGGGAAAACATTAGAAGAACTTGAAGATAATATGAAAGATGCCTATGCACTGATGACGATGGAAGACGTACCAGATGAGCATCTGGTTAAAGAGCTTAAGTTATCAGTATAATTCTACTTGAGCAACTTAAACTCTACCACGTCCACCAGGCCTAAATCAGTCAGTCTGAGTTCGGGAATCACGGGCAAAGCCAGGAAGGAAAGGATAGCAAATGGTGCTGGAGGCAAGTTGCCCAGGCTGGCAGCAGCTTTCTCCACATTTTCATGCTGGGACACGACTACATCCAGCGGCTCAGGGGAAAGCAGGCCGGCGATGGGCAAGGGTAAAGAAGCGAGAATTTCCAGGTTGGCGCAAACAACCAGCCCGCCCTGTAATCTATTAATTTCCTCGATTGCCTTGAGGATGTCGAAGTCATTGGTACCAACCGCTATTATGTTGTGAGAGTCGTGAGCCACTGACGAGGCTAACGCTCCTTTCTTTAAGCCGAATCCCTTCACTAGTCCCAATCCGATATTGCCGCTAGCCTTGTGCCGTTCCACCACCACCAGCTTCAGAATATCTCTCTCCACATCGGGCATAACTGTCCCATCCACAACTTTTATCTTTTCTATTGTCTTCCTGGTAACTATCTGTCCGGGGATGATTTCGATAACTGGATAGGTCTCATCGGCAGCGGCTATTTTCAGCGATTTCCTCATAGGAGGCTTAATGCGTACCGTGTCTCTTAGCTCCAGAGTGACAGGGGGTAGGGGGAACAAGGGCTTGCCTTGCCTTGCCACCAGCTTCCCTCGGTAGAACACCATGTCTATTTCTAATTTAGCCAGGTCAGTGATGGTTATAAGATTGGCTATATACCCCGGGCCAATGGCTCCCCTATCATGGAGCCTGAAATACTCGGCAGTATTAATCGTTGCCATCTGAATTGCCCGGACCGGCTCCAGACCTCTGCTAATGGCTTTCCGTACCACAGCGTCAATATCGCCTTCCCGAAGTAAATCAGAGCAACTAAGGTCATCCACCACAAAGAAGCATCTTTTATAAGTATTATCAGTAACCAGAGGCAGAAGGGCGTCCAAGTTCTTCTCTGAAGAGCCCTCTCGGATCATGAGGTACATACCTCGGCGCAACTTCTCTTTTCCTTCTTCCAGGGCAGTGGATTCGTGGTCGGAAAGAATGCCAACGGACAAATAGGCATTTAGCTCCTTGCCAGCAAGTCCCGGAGCGTGTCCATCAATAACCTTGCCCTTAGAGGCGCCGATCTTTTGCAAAACCTCTTCATCCCCACTGACTACGCCGGGGAAGTTCATCATCTCTCCTAATCCGATTATCTTAGGGTGAGCTAGAATTTTCTTTACTTCCTTAGAGCTGATTCGGGCGCCTGATGTCTCCAGGTGGGTTGCTGGCACGCATGAAGGGGCCATGAATAGCATATCCAGTGGGAGCTTTCGCGCCAAATCCGTGATGAATTTTATTCCTTCAAATCCACAAACGTTGGCGATTTCATGTAAGTCAGTGACCACAGCCAGAGTGCCTCTGGGGATCACAGCCTGAGCATACCTTGCCGGGTGGAGCATAGAGCTTTCTATATGCGTATGTCCGTTAATCAGCCCGGGAGCTAAAAACCTGCCTTGTAAATCGATAATTTCTTTGGCCTTACCATAATCTCCTACGCCGGCAATCCTGTCGCCGTAGATAACCACGTCGGCTTGCTCTATTTCTCCAATAAAGGTATTTACTATCCGGGCATTTTTCAGGAGCAAATCAGCCGGTATTTCCCCTCTGGCCACAGAAATAAGCTCAGCTAAGTTCATGTCTTAATCTTCTCACACAATTTCATATAAAATCCCTCTCCCTCGAGGGGAGAGGGTTAAGGTGAGGGTGAATTTCCCCCTCCCTCTAACTCCCTCCCTCCCCTGGAGGGAGGATCATAAGGAATCTTATGGCCAACTGTATAAATTCATCTCCTAATCCTCCAGGGCATAAATATCGGGCAAATTGCGGAACCTCTGATCGAGGTCCAGTCCATATCCCACGATAAATTTATTGGGCACGGTAAAGCCAAGATAGTCAATGGATACCGGAACTCTACGCCGAGATGGCTTGTCTGTTAGAGCACAGAGCTTCAGCGAAGCGGGCTTCTTCCTCTTTAAGTAATCGAATAAAAAGGAGGTGGTAGTTCCAGTGTCCACGATATCCTCAATCACCAGAACATCTCTGCCTTTTATGGGCGTCTTGACCCCTTGAACTACTCTCACTCTGCCCGAGCTCTCCCTGGCAGCACCGTAGCTGGAGAGCCTGATAAAATCGAGCTCCAAAGGCAAATCAAGCTGGCGAATAAGGTCAGCCATGAACACAAAGGACCCTTTAAGGACGCCAATGAGCAAAGGCTGCTTCCCTTGATAATCCCTCTTGATTTCAGAAGCCAGCCTGTCTACAGCTTTAGCTATCTCGTCACGGCTGATAAGAATCTTGAGTTGCGGCTGAAAGACCATTACATTGCTCCCAAACTAGTTACTATGATAGCATAATTGCATCTGGTTACGGATGCTGGACTTTTCCTGTGCCCTGTTGTATACTTAAAGCAAGAGATTAAGATGCGGTCCAGCCTTATCGGGAAAATTGAAAAAGCCAAAAGGTATGCTCAAGAACCAGGTCGTGTCACTTTCTCAGGTTTAACCGCTGTTTTCCATGGGGAAAACGATGACCATAAGCTAAGCTATGCCAATGGGAAATGGCAGTGTAGCTGCCATTTCTTTTCCCAATGGGAGACATGTAGCCATATCATGGCGCTCCAGCAAATTCTAGGCAAGATGTTACCCAAGGAAGCCCTTGCCTCTCCTGTGGAAACTCAGCCCCCTGAGAAATAATCTAACGCCTCCGCCACGACAAACAGAGAGCCGGTAACGCAGATAATATCTGTCTTGTCTGCCAGGGACAAAGCTCGGGATAGAGCCTGAGCTACAGTCTCTCTAATTTCAGGCTCGATGCCTCGCTTGCTGAATTCGGCAGCCAGGGTTGAAAGGGGGGCAGCACGGGAATGTGGTGTCCGTGTAACTATAACTTGAGGGGAGAGGAGAACCAGCTCATTCACTATTCCCGGTATGTCTTTGTCACAGGATGTCCCGAAAACAAGAAAAATCCGTTTGTGAGCGAAGTATGCTTTGATATTATTGACCAACCCTTTCATTGACGCCACGTTATGAGCACCATCAACCAACACCGTAGGGTATTGCTGCAAAATTTGGAATCGCCCCGGCCACTTAACTTGAGCAAGCCCTTGAGCAATATTGGCGGCTGAGATGGCAAAGCCCGCGGAAGCCAATATCTCTAGAGCAGCTACAGCGGCGGCAGCATTCTCAAGCTGGTAATCGCCTAAAAGAGGAATGCTAACCTGGTATTTACTTGTTCTACCCTCGATCGCCAGCGATTGATGATGGAGGTCACCGCCTAGCTTATGCCAGGTGATTTCCTTGTCTACCTGAACCACCTTCGCTTCCTTCTCACGACAAATATCGCTGATTACCGAAGCCGCTTCTTCTGGCTGGGGGGAAAGCACCACCCAGCAGCCGGACTTGATAATGCCTGCTTTTTCCCGAGCTATTTCCTCCAGGCTATTACCTAGAATCTGCGTATGGTCCAGGCTGATAGGGGTAATAATACAGACTACAGGCCTGGCCACATTGGTAGCATCAAGCCTGCCACCCAGACCTACTTCCAGTACTTGAAAGTCCAGCCGCTTCTTCTTAAAGTAGGCAAATACCAGCACAGTCAATGCCTCAAAATAAGTCAGTTGCCTGAAGGCAGTGTCGTGCTTCATTGATTCAATAAAGGGCTTGACTTCCGCCATAGCAGCAGCAAACTCTGCTTCAGAAATCAAACTGCCATCTACGCTAATACGCTCCCTTAGAGTATGAAGGTGGGGGGAGGTATATAGCCCTGTTTTATAGCCTGAATCGCTCAAGACCTGAGCAATCATAGCCGCCACACTCCCTTTCCCCTTGGTGCCTGAGATATGAATCGTCCTGGCTGCCAACTGAGGGTCACCCATACGCTTGAGTAGCTCCTCTACATGCATTAAGCTATAACCAGGCTGGGCATAAGATATGCCCGGAATCTGTTCATAATTAACAAAACTATCGAGATACTTTTCCGCTTGGCTGTAATTCAATTCCTCGCCTCGATATCCAGCAATTATACTACTTACATATCACGCCCTGCTCAGTCTGTGATAAAATCTTAGGATATTATTTGGGAGAAGAGAGCAAGCAAAAAATTAAGTGAAGATCACGCTTAAACCGTTAGGCAATATAGCTGACGAAATAATGGAGGAGCTTAAGGATAGGGTTGGCGGTATTTTCCATTGCCCCACGGAAATAAAAGCAGGTTTTAGCGATTTGGCCCAGGCCTATAATCCGGAGAGGAAGCAATACTTTTCCTCAAAATTGCTGGCCTCTCTTAAAAAGTCGGAAAGAGAGGAAAGGGTTGTAGGTATAGCTGATGTCGACCTTTATGTTCCCAGGCTTAACTTCGTATTTGGCGAAGCCGATATAGTCTCGGGAACAGCGATCGTATCCCTGTGCCGACTAAGGCAAGAGTATTATGGTTTGGCTCCAGACGAAGCTTTATTTCTGGAAAGAGCCACCAAGGAGATAGTTCATGAACTGGGGCATACCTTCGGCCTGGGACATTGCCCCAATAACAAATGTGTCATGCACTTTTCTAACAGCCTGGCCGACACCGACTTGAAGGAGGCAAGTTTTTGTAGTAGCTGTCGCCCCAAGATAATCTTTTGATATAGCCTAAGAATTTGATATACTTGAGAAATTCACAGGTAAACTGTCCCACAGCAAGGTGTGAGGTGTTGCGGGAAGGGGTTTTGCCAAAAAAGCCATGACAATGCCCGTCGAAACTCTGAGGCAGTTTAATGCCTCCATCCGCGATATTATGAACCAGAGGATTGAACGGGCTAAAAATAGAGGAAAGAGTGTATTTCTTAGGAGCAATTAGAAGGAGGTTAGAGCATGCAAAAAGAAGTAGTTGCCGTCAGTGGTGCCAGGACAGCGATTGGCGCCTTCGGTGGTTCTTTAAAAGATATACCTGTTGTTGAGCTGGGTGCCGCGGCAATCAAAGAGGCGCTTAAGCGAGCAGGACTAAGGCCAAAGTCCAGTGAAGAATTACTCGGTTATGGCCCTGATGCACTCAAGTCTGATGGAATAATAGAGCTGGAGAAAAAGCACTATGCTTACGATTCTTCTTTGCGTCCTGTTCAAGTTGACGAAGTAATTATGGGGAATGTCCTTCAGGGAGGGCAGGGGCAAAACACAGCTCGCCAGGCCTGCATCTACGCTGGCATTCCTAAAGAAACCCCCGCCTTTACAGTGAATAAGATCTGTGCCTCAGGTTTAAAAGCTATTACTTTGGGAGCAGGAGCCATAATGGTGGGCGAGGCCGATGTTGTAGTCGCTGGGGGCATGGAATGCATGAGCCACACCCCTTACCTTCTCCCTAAGGCCCGCTGGGGCTATCGCATGGATGTTGGAGCCAGGGGAGAGCTTATAGACCTCATGGTCTATGATGGAGTGTGGGAAATATTCTACGGCTATCATATGGGAAATACCGCAGAAGAAATCGCCAAGAGATATGGCTTCACTCGCCAACAGCAGGATGAGATAGGCTATCTTAGCCATATGCGGGCGCGCAAAGCTATAGCGGAGGGCATATTTAAGGATGAGATAGTTCCTTTTCCTGTCCCGCAGAAAAAAGGAGAGCCCATTGTTTTTGATACTGATGAGCGGCCTATGGACACTTCCATGGAGAAAATGGCTAAGCTACCTCCCGCATTCCGAAAAGATGGAACAGTCACTGCTGGTAACTCTTCAGGGATTAATGACGCAGCGGCTGCAGTAGTGCTTATGTCCAGAGACAAAGCTAGAGAATTGGGTCTCGAACCTATGGCAATCCTTAGAGCCTGGGCTTCAGGCGCGACAGACCCAAAATACATGGGATTAGGCCCTGTGCCTGCAGTAAGAAAGGTGCTCAAAAAGACGGGGCTTGGCAATAAAGATTTTGATGTTATTGAGCTTAATGAGGCCTTTGCTGCTCAGACACTGGGTTGCATGAAAGAGCTTGATTGGGATTTTGACCACGTTAACCCTCATGGTAGTGGCATATCTCTGGGTCATCCTGTTGGCTGCACCGGAGCGAGAATAGCAGTCACCATCATCTACGATATGGTGCATAGAAATCTGCATCGTGGCCTGGAAACCATGTGTATTGGTGGTGGGCAGGGGATGGCAGCCGTGTGGGAAAGGCCCTGAAATTTCACGAGAAGTCTGGTGTCAATATTACCATCTACAGTCGGAGCTCTTCTTAAGTCCCAAGCCTATCCCCACAAACCACAAAAAATAGAACTGGTCCAGACTCGGATTTCTCTTATTCTCCTTACTGGCAAATATGTATACAAGATTAAAAAGCCGGTCAATCTAGGTTATCTGGATTACACTACTTTAGAGAAACGCCATTTCTTCTGCCATCAAGAGCTGGAGTTAAACAGGCGCCTTTGTCCCGATGCTTACTTAGCCGTGGTACCAATAACAATGTCATTGCGAGGAGCGAAGCGACGAAGCAATCTGCTTCGCATCGAAGGGCAAGGCAAAGCAATAGAGTACGCCGTCAAAATGAAGCAGCTGCCTCAGGACCGCATGATGGATGTGCTTTTGCCCCGGGGTCAGGTAACTCTGGAAATGGTGGCAAGGGTGGCTGAAAAGCTGATGGTCTTTCACCAAAAGGCTGAAACAAATCGAAGGATTGCCGCCTTCGGCAAATTGGATGTTATACGCCAAAATACCGATGAGAACTTCGCTCAAACCGAGAAATATATTGGAACTTCCATCACCGCCGAGGGATATCAGCACATTAAGAATTACACTGATAGCTTCATTGACAGTAACGCCAGCCTGTTCGATAAGCGAGTAAGCGAAGGGAAAATAAGAGATTGTCATGGCGACCTTCATGCCGCTCATGTTTGCTTCACTGACGATATCTGTATTTACGACTGCATTGAATTTAACGACAGGTTCCGATATTCCGACGTGGTCTCGGAGATCGCCTTTCTAGCTATGGACTTAGACCGCTATCAACAGGCTGGTCTTTCCCGACATCTGGTAAATACCTATGTGGGGCTGAGCCATGATGAAGAGCTCTTGGAATTGCTTAATTTCTACAAGTGCTACCGGGCTTACGTCAGGGGCAAGGTGGAAAGCTTCAAGCTCGACGACCCCTACATTCCCGAAGAGGAGAAGGCAAAGGTTTTAACTGCCGCCCGGACCTATTTCCAGCTTGCCGAATCGTACGTATGATATGTACAGAATAGGTTAAAATATAGTCTTCCGCATAATCTCGTATAAAATCCCTCTCCCTTGATGGGTGAGGGTGAGGGTGGAGATTGCCGCGCACCTTTCCGGTGCTCTCAATGACAAAAGAGGCAACCCAATAAATTGGGCGGCCATGCCTGGCAATGACCTTGGGTTGCGAAAGGGAGGCTTGATTTTACCGTGGAAGGAGAAAAGAGCCGAGGTCACATGTCTACATGTGCTCGGCTGAGCATCGTGGGAACTACCGCAACTCTCTGACGCATACACTTGACCACCAACTTTATATTCGCCTTATAGTACTATGGTACCATTATCGAAGAAATTGTCAATAGTTTTTTGTGCGGTGTCCAAGACATATTATGGAGTTAAGGAGCAATAATACATCTTTTGATGCAACTAAGTCACATTTCAGGCGATTGGGCAATTTCGCCCTCAGGTATACTCTGGACCTTTATCTCGCCGCCTCGTTGCCCAGACAGCCAGCGCCACTGAAACTAGCGCCACCAAGCCTATTATGGCTATCTTATCGGGCATAGTAGTGTTGACGGCTACGGTGCTCATGGCCACAGCGGGCGCCAGCCCAACCCTCACTACTGGCTTCAGGCTGGGATGCTCAGTTATGAACTCGGCCATTGGTGGGCTGACCCTGTAGTAAAACTCCACCAAAGCTTTTCCCACCGGGTTGGTGAGCAGGTATTCATCTCTGAACTCACGCAAAATTTCTATTTCCTCGGCCACGGGCGTGCCGTAGGCTGCGGTGGCGGCGCAGCACCGCGAGCCAGCTCTATTAAAATTGGCTCTGATGGAGTAGGAGTTGTCCATGGTGATGGTGGTCGAGGCAGCGTCGACATCGTCAATGGTGTCCACATCGCCCGACCAGTGGGCAAACTGGTAGCCACTCCCTGCCTCAGCCACAAGGCTGACCTCGGTGCCGAGAGGACACAAGAATACCCCTTCACCGGGGGTGGTTACCGAGCCGCCTTCGGTGCTGGATACCATCAATAGTGCCACGGGTTCGGGATGCCACGTCTCAAAATTGGCGGTAATGGAGTAGGAGTCGTTCATGGTGATGTTGGTCGCGGCAGCATAAACATCGGCGATGGTACTTACATTGCCAGTCCACTTCATAAACTGGTAGTCTTCGTCAGGTTGAGCGACAAGGTCGACCACTGTGCTAGCGGCATGGATAGAAGTCCCCTCACCGGGGGTGGTTACCGAGCCGCCTTCCGTGCTGGAGATGGTGAGGCTATACCAGCCTGGTTCTAGTTCAAAGTTAGCGGTGATGGAGTAGGAGCCGTTCATGGTGATGTTGGTCGCGGCGGCGTAGACATCGGCGATGGCACTTACATCGCCGGTCCACCCCACAAACTGATAGTGTTCGCCAGGCTCGGCGACAAGGTCGACCACCGTGCTAGCGGCATGGATAGAAGTCCCCTCACCGGGGATGGTTACCGAACCGCCAGGGGTGCTGGAGATGGTGAGGCTATACCAAACTGGTTCTAGTTCAAAGTTAGCGGTGATGGAGTAGGAGTCGTACATGGTGATGTTGGTCGCGGCGGCGTTGACATCGGCGATGGTATCCACATCTCCGGTCCACTCCACAAACTGGTAGTGTTCGCCAGGCTCAGCAACGAGTTCGACCACCGTCTCGGCATCGTAAATAAACATCCCCTCACCGGGGGTGGTTACCGAACCGCCAGGGGTGCTGGAGATGGTAAGGCTACACTGACCCCCCAGAGGCTCAACAGCGATATCAAGCCCCTCAATAATGTGCTCTGCCTTGCTGATGACCACGCAAACTTCGGAGCCAGCAAAAATCAGCCCCACAAACTCTCCATCCTTATCCACCGCGGAGCCTGAATCACCTGGCGCTGCGAAGGACCAATTCTCTTGAGTTACCACAATCTGGTCCACAAAATAAGCTAATTGGTCGCCATACCAAACTAAGACAGAGACATTGGTGTGAATCACCTCGCCGGTGGTTACTCCAGTCGTGCGCCCAGATTTTCGTACGATATCTCCCTTAGAGACCTCGGTCCACCCTTCAACCCAATAATTACCTCCCTCATAAAACTGCTCGCCAGGAGATGCACTAACACCACCATCAATACTGCCTATAGCAGCATCGGCGTAGTTTTTCGCATCAGGCGCAAAGTCAATAGGTATGTATGCCTCGAGTTCCCCCGCCCGATTGACTAACCTTCCTCCGTCGCGACTTCCGGGCTGGATGATGGGTGTTCCTATGTCGAGAAACTCATCCGTACCCGGCTCCATAGCGATAACGTGGGCATTGGACAGAATCTTGTCGTCATAGGTGACCATGCCCAGGGTTCCGGCGTACAGGTATATTAGTGCCCCTTTCGTGACGTAGGCTGACAGGCTTGTCCCGCCGACCAGAGGTCTGACCTCGTCTTGCCTATCCTCGCTAACGTCGGTTATGGGCTCCGCTACCTGAGCAGAAAGTGTTTGTATTCTCCCGGTAACTTCCGTCCGCACCGTGTAGCTTTCAAAGGAGCGCGGCACTCTTTGCTTCGTCTGTTCATCCTCGACAAAGACGATGACTTCGCCCTCAGCTTCCGAATGGGCGATGCCAACAAAGCCAGCTCCAGCCAGAGGCAAAAGTTCTTGTTCCAGGGCCCTTCCGGCTTCCGCCAGTGACTTTCCACGACCAGGATTTTCACCGGCCGAAGCAGAGACAGAGATAAAAAGCAGCGCACCAACAAGAACCAGTGCTAAGAACAACAGAAGCCTTTTCTCTTTCTTCATCTCTTCTCACCCGTTAGATTAGTCATTGCTTTTATAGTCAACTGCATAAATCATTATAATTCTTGCTCCCTTGGCGGGAGAGAGTTAGAGAAGGGGAAATTCACCCTCACCCAGACCCTCTCCCTTCGAGGGAGAGGGTTTTATACGAAATTGTGCGGAAGACTATAGTTAATATTGTATCACTCCCACTGTCAAGCTTTTTTTCGAGCTTTTTGTCGAGAATTTCATCGCCGGCTTTCCTGGTCAGGCTCTCGATCAATTCCTTCATCCCGGTTATTTTATCATCTGCTGCCCAGGTAGCACTAAACACAAAATCTCTCCAACGGATTGTAGGGGATGCGAAAGGATTCCTGGTTTAGTTGACATAATATACTGATACTGAGTTAACACTGCGTTATAGTAATGGGGCGACACTTTTTAGCGTGAAAAATTTACGAGGGTGCCGAAAAGAGGGTGATAATGGATTGAAAGGCATCTGCTACCTTCTATAGCCTTAGTGATTAAGCAAAACTAATAATAAGAAGTAGAGGAATAATCCGGCACATTTCAAGGGTAAATGGCTAAAGCTTCCAGCCCTGTGGTCTCAGGCAGGTCGAACATCAGATTCATATTTTGCACCGCTTGCCCGGCCCCTCCCTTGACGAGGTTGTCCAGACAGCTAATAACTATCAGTCTGGCTGTCTTCGAATCGACAGTGGGATAAATAAGGCAAAAGTTGGTTCCCCAGACATGCTTGGTATGGGGAGGCTTGGTCGTTATTTGAACGAAGGGGGCATGCTTGTAGAATTCCCGGTATATCTGGCTTAGCTTTTCTTCAGCCTTGGCGTCTTTGAGCAATTTGTCGTCTCTTAATCTCGCATAGCAGGTGCTCAATATGCCTCTGGTCATTGGCACTAAGTGAGGCACGAAGGTTATCGAGAGAGAAAATGAAGGATTAAGTGTTTTCAATTCCTGTTCTATTTCAGGCAAATGGCGATGTCCTTCAAGGGAGTAGGCACAGACGTTCTCGTCGGCCTCGGAATAATGAGTAGTCAAGCTCAGGGTTCTGCCGGCGCCCGAGACGCCTGATTTGCTATCCACCACTATATCGGGATGAATAAGCCCTTCTTTGACTATGGGTGCCAGGGCCAAGATAGCACTGGTGCTATAGCAACCCGGGTTTGCTACCAGGGGGGCTGAGGCAATTTCACTTGGATGTAGCTCAGGTAGGCCAAAAATCGCCTCGCTCAATAGCTCGGGCGATGGATGAGTAAATCCATACCATTTGGGATATTCGCCAGCGTTCTTTAACCTGAAATCAGCACTGGCATCGACAACCCTGATGCCTTGTTTTAGCAAAGATGGTACTACGTCTACACTGCTTTTATGAGGCATTGCTGAGAAGGCGATGTCGATATCGCTATCAAGCTCGGCTTTTATTATATAGTTAGTTCCCGCGAAGTTGGGGAAAACATCGCCTAATTTTTGCCCGGCTGCGCTTCTCCCGGTGACAGTGACGAGCTTTACTTGGGGATGTTGGCAAAGTAAGCGAGCCAGCTCAGCACCAACATACCCGGTAACATTTATTACGCCTGCTTTTATTTGCGGCATAGGATGTTTTCCGTATTATACTACCATAACGGGTAATGTTAGGGGAGGCAATAAACAATCTCTCTTTCCATCTTCGTTCCTTTATTTTCCCTGCCTGAAGTTATGTCGCTTTCCCCCTCCCTCTAGCTCCCTCCCGCCAGGGGAGGGGGAAATATAATGATTTATGCAGTTAACTACAGATTGCATAATAATATATTGTATGATACTACATAAAGGAGGAGTTTGGCAGGCATGAGGTTTGAGAGCAGCATCGACATCAATGTCCCTGCCGAGAAAGTCTGGGCGTTGATAGACAAGCTTGAAGAGTGGCCCCAATGGATGCCGTCCATCAGGAAGATTGAGAGGCTCTCTAAGGAGCCTTTGACAGTAGGCTCCAAATTTTCGGTTACAGCCAAGGTAAGCAGGCTCACGGTCAAGTTGTTGATGACCATCACCAAATTTGTCCCAGAACGGACTGTAGTTCTGCAGGGAAAAGCCCTGGGTACTAAGTTGACACGCTTCTATATTCTGGAACCTGTAAATGGCAAGACGAAGGCTACTGTCGGCGGTGAGGTTTCAGGGGTTCTGGCATGGCTGGCACGTCGGGGTGGTCAAGCAATCTCGGACGAGATTGCACAAGCAGTTAAAAATAGGGTTGAGGGGTCGGAATGACAAGCCAAAACAAAACCTATATGGGGATAGACATAGGCTCGGTCAGCTTGAACATAGCCATAATTGATGAGGAGTTCCGGCTCCTCGAAAGCGTCTATGAGAGGACAAAGGGACAACCTATTCCAGTATTAATTGAGGTTTTTGAGGGTCTGGAGAAGGATTTTCCTGAGGTATGCGGAGCTGTATGCACAGGCAGCGGACGTAATCTTCTAGCCGATGTTATGGGCATAGATAAAGAAAATGAAATCATTACTCAGGCAAAGGCTGCTGCCTACTTCCATCCTGAGGTTAGGACAGTGATTGAAATTGGTGGACAGGACTCAAAGCTGATTTTCCTGGAGTGGGATGAAAAAAGTAAAAAGCCCGTCATTGTTGACCATGCTCTTAATGAAATATGTGCTGCGGGAACTGGTTCTTTCCTGGATCAACAAGCATATCGTTTGGGGATTTCTATAGATGAGTTCAGCACTTTAGCCACGAGAGCCACAAGATCAGCTACGATTGCCGGCAGATGCAGTGTCTTTGCCAAATCTGACATGATTCACTTACAGCAAGCGGGGACATCGAGGGAAGAAATAATAGCCGGGCTTTGCTATGCCCTGGCTAGAAACTACATAAGCAATTTAGGTAAAGGAAAGAGGTTCGCCAAGCCTATAGCTTTCCAAGGAGGTGTTGCTGCCAACAAAGGGGTGGTTAAAGCTTTCGAAGAACTGCTGGAACTCAAGCCGGGAGAATTAGTCATTCCCCAGCATTTTAAGGTCATGGGAGCTTTTGGGGCAGCAATCACAGCCTCGGAGAGAGACAATGGCACACCTGTCAAACTTCAAGAAGTGACGAAGGCTATGAGACAGTATCTGGCGAAAAGGGCCGATGAAGCCGAAGTAGGGCATTTAAAGAGATTGATTTATAGCGGGGATGGTTCTATTCCCCGGGACGAATATCCTATTTCCAGGCAGCAAAAGAGGAGGGTGTACATAGGGATTGACGTCGGTGCAGTGAGCACAAATATCGTCGTTCTGGATGAAAACAAGAAGCTGCTGGCAAAGAAGTATCTTATGACTGAAGGCAAGCCGGTCGAGTCAGTCAAGAGGGGATTAAGGGATATAGGTCGTGAAATAAAGGACATTATCGAAGTTCAAGGTGTAGCCACTACTGGCAGTGCTCGTTATTTTGTAGGAGACTTTGTCGGCGCTGATTTAGTAATTAATGAAATTACCGCCCAGGCTAAGGCGACGCTGGACATGGATAAGACTGTGGATACTATATTTGAAATAGGAGGGCAAGACTCAAAGTATATTTACTTAAGGAGTGGCTCAGTGGCTGATTTCGAAATGAATAAAGTCTGTGCCGCAGGAACTGGCTCCTTCCTCCAGGAACAAGCTGACAGATTAGGTATAAATATTGAAGAGGACTTTAGCAAGCTTGCTTTTACCTCCAGAGCTCCAGTTGACTTGGGGACGCGGTGCACCGTTTTTATGGAATCTGATTTAATACATCACCAGCAGGTGGGTTCACCGAAAGACGATCTCTTAGCCGGGCTTTCCTATTCTATTGTCAATAATTACATTGAAAAGGTAGTAGGGAATAAGAAAATTGGGCAGAGGATATATTTCCAGGGAGGCGTAGCCGGGAATAAAGCTGTTGTATCTGCCTTCGAAAATGTTTTGGACAAAAAGGTTACTGTGCCGCAAAACCACAATGTAACTGGTGCCATAGGTGCTGCCTTGATTGCCAGGGAAAAGAGAGAAACCACAGACGGAAAAAGCCATTTCGTCGGGTTTGACCTCATAGACAGGCAATATGAGGTTAAATCTTTTGAGTGCCAGCATTGCCCCAACCACTGCGAAATAAAGAGGGTATCCATTGGAGGTGAATTCAGAGCCTTCTACGGTGGTATTTGTGACAGATACGAACTGAAGAGGGAAAAAACCGAAGACCAGATTCTTCCCGATCTCTTTAAAGAGAGGGAAGAAATGCTTACGAGCTACTATAGGGAAGAGGAATTTGCCCCGAATTCTCCAGTGATAGGCATTCCACGGATGCTGATGTTCTTTGAGCAGTTCCCACTGTGGGCTACATTTTTCGGGGAACTAGGGATTAAAGTGGTGCTCTCCGATAAGACTAATAAGAAACTCATTCATAAGGGACTTCAAGAGGTTTTGGCTGAAACCTGCTATCCAGTTAAGATTGCCTATGGGCATGTGGTAAACCTCGTGGAAAGAGGTGTTGACTATATATTCCTGCCGAGCATCATTGACCTGGAAAAGGAAAGAGACGATGTGGACCGAAGCTATAACTGCCCTTTTATTCAGGGTATTCCCTTCATGCTAAGACCTGCTTTTAAGGACAAAGCAGAAATGATCAGCCCCACCATATTTATGGCAAAGGAAAAGGAGAACCTCAGGGAGCAAATGATGATGCTGGGCAGAGACTTTGGGAAAGAGAGGAAGGAAATCGCCTCAGCCATAGCCGTGGCACTTAAGGCTCAGGAAGAGTTCGAAAGGAGGCGTCAAGAAAGAGGTCAAGAAATACTGGAAACCCTTAAAAGGGACAATGAGGCAGTGGTGGTAATAGGTAAACCCTACAATGTTCATGACATAGGGTTAAATCTGAATATTGCCAAGAAATTGCGGAATTTGGGGGTGATAGCCATCCCATTTGATTTATTGCCTCTGGATAAGGTTGAGCTGCCGTCCCACTACTCCAACTTGGTCTGGAAGAACGAACAGAATCTTTTGAGAGGGGCGATATTTGCCAAGGATAACAGGAGCCTGAACCCTATAATGATTACCAATTATGGCTGTGGTCCCGATGCCTTCTTTATCAAGTATCTTGAAGACACTATGGAAGATACCCCTTATCTAGTTCTGGAAGTGGACGAACACAGTGGTGATGCCGGAATGACCACCAGGATTGAAGCCTTTGTTGATACCCTTAACAGACCGAAAGGTGAGGTAAAGGAGAAGAGGCAACCAGACCTCAACGTAATCAGACCCTTTGGGGAGATGAATATCTTTAAACCGTCGAAGAGGATTAGGCAACTGGATAAAACTATTTACATCTCCAATGTCTCTGGGCATTCCGTTATTTGGGCTGCCGCCCTCAAATCGGTGGGCATAGACGCCCGGGTCTTGCCCCAGCCTGACGAAAGGTTAGAAGAACTAGGGAGAAGATATGTCTCTGGCAAGGAGTGTCATCCCTATCTGCTCACCACCGGGGATTTGGTCAGGATGACTGAGCTGGAAGATTTTGACCCCGATAGGTCAGCATTTATGATGCTCAACTTTGATGGCTCCTGCCGGTTGAGTCAATATGCCCTGTCGCAGAAGTTGGTTCTCAAGAGATTAGGTTGGGGAAATATCCCTATAGTTGCCCCGGTTGTTTCTATCCGCCATGATGAGGCTATCAGATTATTTGGGCTGAAATGGGGGGTGGCTGTGTGGAAGGGTTGGTTAGCTACGGACGTCTTGTTGAAAAAGTTGCTTCATATTCGCCCCTATGAGGTAAATAAAGGGGAGACTGACCGGGTTTTCGAAAAGGCGATAGAGGAGATAGCCTCTGGAATTGTCAAGGGAGATTTCTCGCAGGCTTTAATCCGCTCAATAGCAGCTATGGATGGGATTCCAACAGAGAAGGAGGATAAACCAATCATAGGCATTGTGGGGGAATTTTATACCTGCATGAACTCCTTTTCTAACAACGATATAATCAGAGAGTTTGAGTCACTGGGCGCTGAAGCCAGACTCGGACCGACTACCACAGATTATGCGGTATATTTTAACCAAGTATACCCGGAGACCCACTTTTCTAGGGGAAAATATCTCGCTGCCCTTTATTATTATCTTAGAAGGTTTCCGTTTATGCACTGGAAGGGAAAGATTGAGGGAATGATGAAAGACGAGCTTCGAGATTGCAAGATCCTCAGGGTTGAGGATGTGGTTACGCTTGCTGCTCCTTATGTAAGTGATGATATAGACCCAGTAGTAACTGTAAATGTGGCTAAGGCGAAAAATTATGCTATGCAGGGCTGCAGTGGTATAGCTAATCTCGTCATTTTAAATTGCCTTTATGGGACTGTATCCACTGCTATTTATAGAGGGATACAAAGGGAGCACAACCGCATTCCTGTGCTCAACATGATATACGATGGGCTACAGCAAACCAACGCAAAGACAAGGATAGAGGCCTTTATACATCAAGCGAAGTTATACCACGAAAGATACAGCATGGTTTAATAAAGTAGCACTTTGTGGAAGCTGACATTACGAATTTGTACAAAGTTCACCTTGTCATGGTGGGCAAGGTTTAACCCCAGCCGCTGGTGAAATACCTATGTCATATCACTTTTCCATTTTTCACATATTCCCATTTCCTAGTCGCAAGTGAACCATATTCGCAATTCCATAAATAAGAGCTAACAGTCAATGGTCTACAGCAGACCAATGCAAAGATGAGGATAGAGGCTTTTATACATTAGGCGAAACTGTACCCTGAGAGATACTGCGCAGTTAAATCCTAAATATAAAGTTCGAAATACTAAAAATATCTAATGACCTACTACTTTGAATTGGGCTTTTGAATTTGTTTAGGCTCTAGAACTCAGGGTTTAAAGTCTTCCAGAATTATCCAATCAATTTCGTTGTCGTCTTTGAGGACGGAAATAATGTGGTTCTGGTAGCGTAATTGCTCTAGCAGGAAAAATTGCCCCTTATAGTCCAGAACAATATGATTCTCGTCGGGGACTGAGATGATGCGACAGGTCTTTAACCCGCCGATGCCAATTCCGATAACCTTCAGAGTCGCTTCCTTTGCCGTCCAATAGCGGAAAAAAGTGTCCCAGGACTTTTCTTTTAGTTTCCATTCCTCGTCACTCGCTACATAGGAGAAGATTGATTCAGTCCGGGGCTTCATTTCTTCAATATCGATCCCGACCTTATCTTTGCTAACCACTGCCGCCACGTACTTAGGTTTATGGGAAAGAGACCAATAATTGCCAGCAACTGGACATGGGACACCCTTTTCGTCCTTGAGCAGCTCTCCAAGCCTCACTCGGCTTTTTTCGGCACTCAGCTTTAGCGCCTCTCGAGCAATTCGGCTTAGATGAGCTACCGTTTCTTTCCTTGAGGGTTTATGTCCAACTTCGATAACTGGCATGACTACAGGAAATAAAGTCATTGGCTTACTAAAACCTTGTTGCTTTCTTAATAATATCTTTATCAAAGTAGTTGACCGACATTCCGCAATCTACAACGATGCCCTGGGCGTTAATGCCGCTGGACCGCTCGCTCAAGAGAAACACCACTGTATTGGCTACTTCCTTGGTGGCCAGAGCTTTTTTGCGCAAGGTTAATTGTTCCGCAAAGAGGTAATAATCCAAATATCCTGGTATCCCTGCGGATGAGGAGGTTTTTACCAATCCGGCGTTCACGGAATTAAATCGGATTTGGGAAAAAGAACTGAAGGATTTCGCTAAGAAGCATAGGGTTGAGTCCAAGGCAGCTTTTACCGGAGCCATAAAACCATAGGGTTCGGCTGCCATTTTGGTGGTTGAGATGGATATGGTGACTACAGATGCTTTCACATCCAATAGGTCTTTAAACGCATTAGCAATGGCGATTAAGGAATAACAGGAGATATCAATTGATTGCAGGAAGTCTTTCTTTTTTGTTTCGTGAAATGGCTTGAGTCCCTCTTCATAATTGGCAAAAGCGATGGAATGAACGATACCGTGAATTTTGGGATACTTTTTGGAGATGTCTTCAGCCAGTTTTTTGATTTCCTGCTCCTGTTCCACATCGCATACGTAGATATCGGAACCAGGAAGAATCTTGGAAACACTCTCTCTTCTTGCTGCCGATCGAACGCTATAGATTACATTGGCTTTTGCCTCGGAAAGAACCTCTCCAACAGAGAAGGCGACGCTCTTCTTGTTAGCTACCCCAAAAACAAGAAAGGTCTTACCCGCAATGTCTAAGAAATCCATACAATGCCCCTTATTATACCTCTCAGGATGCCTCTTTAGCCAGAGTGACGGCAAACTCGACTGTGACCGAGGTCTTACCGCCAACTGAGGCTTTGCCCTTCATGAAATAGGCATTACTGATTTTTTCCACCAGTTCCGCTTCAATATCTAAGGTGCTGCCGGGCTTAACAATGCTTTTGAACTTGGCGTTATTAATTCGGGTCAAAACAGGAACGCCTCCACTAATGCCGCCCGTCATTTTGGATAGCAGGATTGCACCTGTTTGAAAAATGGATTCACAGATAAGCGCCCCGGGCATGATCGGTTGCCCGGGATAATGTCCTTCGAAGACTGGCTCATCCAGTCTTATCTCTTTTGTTGTTTTGATTTTTGTTCCGCTTACTTCTACGATCCTATCGACAAACAAAAACGGTGGGCGATGGGGTATGGCATTTAGAATCTCCTCCATCTTACAATCCTCCAGTCACCTCAAGAGTAGAACCGGTAACATAGGACGCCTCTTGGGAAGCCAAGAAAAGAACGCAAGCGGCTACTTCTTCGGTGCTCCCAAATCTCTTTAGGGGAATCCTGGCCAGGTAGGCTTCTCGCAATTTATCCGGAAGGTCTTCGATGAATTCGGTGGCAATAAATCCCGGTGAGACACAATTAACTGTAATGCCTCGTGTCGCGACTTCCTTGGACAATGATTTGGTCAATGCACTCAGGCCTGCCTTTGAAGCCGCATAGTTTGCCTGACCTTCAAAACCGTATCTTTCCATCACCGAGCTTATGTTGATAATCCGTCCATATCGTTTGCGCATTAGGCTCATAACAGCAAATTTGCACATGTAGAAGATTCCAGCGAGATTGACGTTCATCACATCATGCCAGTCCGATTCTTTCATCATCGCCAGGACGGAGTCCTTTCGGATACCGGCGTTGTTCACCAGGACTTCAAGGCCTCCATATTTCGTGTCTATGTATTTGAAGAACTTTTCCACCTCTTCATACTTGGTCACATCGAGCTTTTGGATATCAATGTTTTCGGCAAACTGGCTGTTGTCTTGTTTAAATTGTGCCGCCACAGCTTCATTTGTCAAATAAGTGACAATAACTTTAGCACCTGCCTTCAAGAAACCCTCGGCAATGGCTTTGCCTATCCCCCTGGTTCCACCAGTAACGATAGCAGTCTGTCCTTTAAAATCATGCATTTCTTGCACCTGCTGAGAGAAATTTGTCTACATCGTGGGCGACAATTACTCCGTAATTAGCTGTGCCTAGCCAGCCAGACATAATAATCCCTACAGACCCAGTATGGAAAAGTCCTGGTATCTCTTTAGGAAGCCCCATACTGACCTTTAACCCTTCAAATTTGGTGCCAAAAGAGGCACCGCTTAAATGGAGCGTATACCTTTGAAATGTCTTGGGAGTAGCAGCTTCCAGGTGGTCTACCTTATCCCGAATCTTAGGAACATATTTCTCCAAAGCATCAAGCGTTCGTTGGATCAATTCTTCCTTGGAGGAGTGATATTCCTCTTCCGATAGGTTTGCCCAGTCGTCGTAATTAGCATTAGAGGAGGCAACAATGGAATACATATCAGAGCCTGGTCGGGTTTGAGGATAATAGATGGAAAAGGTGCGGCTGGTAGTATTTTTACTGCGAAGTTCTTGGGAATTAAATTTTGCTGCCTCTGAGGAAAAAAGCAGATCTCCCATGTAATCAATTCTTTCGCCCTTTTTGATACCTATATACACCTGACAACTGCTGTTATTGAGGCGCACTTTCCTTGCCTCTGCAATGAAGCTGGGAGAAAAATGCTCGTCCCCGACCAGCTTAAGGATAGTTGATAATAAATTACCATTGGAGACAACAGCCTTGCCTTTGATTGTCTCTCCATTCGCTACTACTCCGGCAGTTTTTCTATTCTGGATGATGATTTTCTCCACCAGACATTTGGTGCGAATGTCGACACCATTTTTTATAAGCTCAGCCCGCATCATTCCAATAATCTTGTCCGTGCCACCTTGAAAGGTATAAACGCCTTTATTCAGGAAGTTGGAAAAGACAATTCCGTAGGTTATTGCTGGGTCATCCAAGGTTGAGCCGTTGGCATAAGTGATTGGTTCCATTATCATGCGGATAACATCATCCCTGCCCGGGAAGAACCTTTCAAAAAGCTGTCTTGTAGTCAAGTTTTGGTCATCATAGAAATTCATACCTCTAATTGTACTAATAAAGTCATCAATAGTCTCTCCGGGGATTTTGAAATGCTCCTGCAAGATGCGTTTGAAATCATCGCTATCATAAGTTGTTGTAAGAGAGAACTGGGGGTTGTCCAATCGGATGCCTTTGAGTTGAACGATTGAGTTAGCAATTTCAGGACTCCAATATTTTCGACAGGTTTTAATCATACCCACTGGAAATCCATGTAAGGAGATATCAAAGATATGCCCCCCCTTCCTCTTGAACCAGGTAGCCAGTCCACCAAGGTTGTAGTGCTGCTCAATAAGTAAAACTGAATGTCCTCCTCTGGCCAGCATATTGGCACATGTTAATCCAGCCAGTCCACCTCCAATGACGACGACATCATATTCCGACTTTATATCTTTCGGCCAGTCTTGGCTCATGAATTCTCCTTTGATTCTGTCCCTTTCCTTAGACCTTCTGCAGAACGTGAAAATTTGCCATGACGATGCCACTAAGCATTGCTCCAATGATTCCCAGAAATCCCTGGTCTGTGCCACAGATAAACAGATTGTCTAAATGAGTACTTCCCGTTTTGATTTTATTTGGCGTCCCGTAGACTGCACCATTTATGTGGCCGGTGAATCTGTGGATTGTTTTCGGAGTAAAGATATCGGTAAAGATTATTGAATCGCGGAAATCAGGTACAAATTTCACCACCTCCTTGAGCGTGGTTTCCAGCCAGGCAGCTTTTTGGGCCTTGTACTCTTCTTCACCCAATCTGTTCCAGAGGTCGAAATTAGCCAAATTGGTTATCCTGATCATGCCCTTCGGCAAAGGATTTTCAAATTGAAAATTATTAGGACAACAAATCAATCCGCTGGAAACATCAACCAAACCATCGGGTTTTTGGTAATTCAATTTTTCTGAGGTGTTAAAAAAAGTTACTGTGGTGTCATATCCCATCGTGGCAGGGTCCTTATCCAAAATCAGGATGGACTCCATGAATGAAAGTTGCCCTGGATTAAAGTTTAGTTCTGAGGTATTATAGCCAGAACAAAGCCGCATGGTCTCCAGATAACCAGCGGATGATATTGTCTTATCTGCCGTGATCACTTCACCACTTTCAAGTTCGATAGACTCAACCTTATTTTTAGCAGTTTGAATACTTCGTACCCCACACTTCAACCTTAATTCACCGCCACAAGCCTGATACTTTTTAACCAGCACATCAAGGATCTGGCGTATCCCAGCCCGGGGTCTGGCCAGACCCTCACAAAAGATACTCTTAAACATGATGACAAATTGATCAAAATCCATATCATTTTCTTGGGCACTGCCGTAATACATGAGGGGACAGAAAATCATGTCGCTGAGGAGTGGGTCGGAAACAATAAAGCTCACAACTTCGCGAGCCGAAATCGGTTTGGCATACAAGTTCAGTTCATCATACTCGAAAATAGTTTTGAGCAACTTCTGGAAGTTGTCAGCTTGCCCGGGAAAATTATTGTTTACCTCCTGGACAAAGAAGTCAAAATCGTTAGTAAATCTTAAGCTTTTTTCTGGGAATCTAACTACCGACATTCGTTGTGGGTAGAGGTCAAAATCTTCGACCCTTAGCCTGAGCTGTCGGATCAGCCTTGGAAGTGGCGCTGATTTGATACCCTTGGGAACATAGTTGGTTATGGCGTGAAGGCCAACATCAATTTTACGTCCATCCAGAGTATAAAAGGAATTCAATCCGCCAACATTATGATGTTTTTCTAGGATACAAACCTTTTTATCGAAGTATGCCAATCTGATACCGGCAGCAAGACCAGACATTCCGGCACCGATAATTAGAACATCGTAATGCATGGTCAAGCTCTTTTCAAAATCAAAGGCTCACTAAGCCTTCAATCCTTGGGAAAATGCGATAAAAACGTGTGTTCCTGGCTTGCTAATATGTAATAGCTTAGTTTTTCCAAAGTCTTAGTTCATAGAGTATAATATAAAGGGTAAAGGGGTCAACTCTATTTCTCTTCCGGCGCTCTACCCACTGGCATTGCTTCGGCTGACTTTCTTGATCGGGCAGTGACGAGACGCAGAGACATTCCAAGCTCTAGTTGTATTAAACAACGGACTGCCAGCTCAGGAAGGGATAGGTCTGTGCATGAACGATATTCCAGGTGTAGGCGAAGTTGGTCGCGCCGGGATCGACCATGCATATGTCCCACGCCGCCCCTAAGAAGGTGGCGATTTCCTGCATTTCCGTGGTGGTCTTGCCTGTCCCGCCAGCCGAAGTAGCTTGTCCGCTGGTTTTGGTATCCCAGAAAGAGTTGCTAACAGTGCCCCCCCAATTCACTCCCACCAGACCGCCAACATACTCATCGCCGGTCACGTTACCGCTGGAATACGAGTTGCTGACTGTGCCGAAATTCACTCCCACCAGACCGCCAACGTACTCATCGCCGGTCACGTTACCGTTGGAATACGAGTTGCTCACAGTGCCATCCCAACCATTAATTCCCACCAGACCGCCAACATAATAGTTGCTAGTCACGCTGCCTGTGAAATGGGAGTTGCTCACAGTGCCCTCATTCCCTCCCACTAGGCCGCCAACATAATAGTTGCCAGTCACGCTGCCTGTGGAATAGGAGTTGCTCACCGTGCCGTAATTACTTCCCACCAGACCGCCAACATCCCACTCGCCAGCCACGCTGCCCGTGGAATAGGAGTTGCTCACCGTGCCATCATTCCTTCCCACTAGGCCGCCAACATAATAGTTGCCAGTCACGCTGCCTGTGAAAAAGGAGCTCCTCACCGCGCCGTAATTACTTCCCACCAGACCGCCAACATCCCACTCGCCAGCCACGCTGCCTGTGGAAATGGAGTTCCTCACCGTGCCCTCATTCCCTCCAACTAGGCCGCCAACATAATAGTTGCCAGTCACGCTGCCTGTGGAAAAGGAGTTCCTCACAGTCTCCGAATTAATTCCGACCAGACCGCCAGCAGTATACCAGCCAGTGACGCTGCCGCTCGAATGGGAGCTGGTCACGGTGCCTTCATTAATTCCGACCAGACCGCCAACAGTATACCAGCCAGTGACACTGCCGCTCACATAGGAGTTGATCACGGTGCCTTCATTAATTCCGACCAGACCGCCAACACAACCATCGCCAGTCACGTTGCCGCTGGAATAGGAGTTACTCACAGTGCCATCATTTCCTCCCACTAGACCGCCAACCCGATAAGCGCCAGTTATGTTTACGTTCTCGACACCCACTTGAGTGACTCTTCCACCAGAAGCAATGTATCCAAATAATCCGACTTGCGAAGCAAAATCAAAGTCGAAGCTCAAGTTCAAGATTTTGTGACCATTGCCATCAAACTCTCCAGCCAGATAAGGGATGTAAAAGTTGGCTTCATTGCCTAAGTCCAGATCGCTTGTCAATCTAAATTTCAGGGAACCATCCTGACCAAAGGCGAGCAGCTCTTTGAAATCACTGACATTATTTATCACATAATAACCATCTTCTTGAGAAAGCCTTTGATTGACATCTAAAAACTTACCGTTAGCAAGCCACTGCTCAAAGTCTTCAGCGAATAAAGCTCCAATGGTAATTATGTTCTCTCCGTTAATCAGAACCTCGTCGTAATTATAGTAGGAGTTGGTCACGGTGCCCCCATTAATTCCCACCAGACCGCCAACATGCTGCTTGCCAGCCACAATGGCGTTCACCACGCCGACATTCTCCATGACCCCTCCCTCATCAACAAGACCGAAAAGCCCCACATAATTTTCGTCAGGGCGGTTGATAAACAAGTCCCTTATCTCATACCCCTGACCGTTGAAACTCCCGGTAAACTGGTCATCAGAGGTTCCAATTGGCTCCCATCCCCTTCTCCAATTGGCTGTCTCACTCGCCAGTTCCATATAACCGGCAGTAGTAGAATCGAGGTCGTTCATCAGAATGTAACTGCCGCCCAGGTTATTTCTGACGGCATGCAAATCATACCAATCCCTTATTTCAATAGGAGGAAGAGGAGCACAGCCTACCATACCTGCAATTAAGGCTACCATGATCAAGAAGATGCTAACTCTTGCTATGTGATGGTGTCTCCTCGAACCAAATATTATCTTCATACTGCGCTTCCTGCGCTCTACCGACCGGGATTGCTTGGGCTGGCTTCCTTAATCTTGCAGTGACGGAGCGCAGAGAAAAATAAGAGTTGACCCCATTTTAATTTAAAGTTCTCTCATCCGTGGCTCTAGGTAAGCTACAGAGCCGTCTAAGGTGGCTAATTGCACATAGTCATCCTCTGGTACTTCGATACCGTAGCGCTTTCGCAGCTCCATAATGATGTCTAAGAAATCCATTGAGTCTAGTTCCACTTGTTCTCGTATCGGGATATCACCTTTGAGATTACTCAGATCTTCGTCTGGTATGATTTGGGCTATGATTTCCAGAATGGTGGATTTAATTTCTTCCTTGGTCATGTAGCCTCCGCTTGTTTATTAATTAGTGTTTCCAACTTTATTCCTCAAATCTTTTTGCGATAACAACCGAATTGATGCCCAGCATTCCGAAGGAATTATTCAATATATAGTCGACCTTGTCAATCCTTTTTGGTTCGTTGATAACCAGGTTGTTAAGAGGACACTCAGGGTCTAAGTGGTCCAGATTGATCGTGGGATGGACAATAGAGTCTTCGAAAGAGGGTAAATTACCCGCTAATTCTAAGGCACCAGCGGCTCCCATAGTATGCCCAATAAAACTCTTGGTGTTGTTTATATACGCATGGGGATATTCCCCAAAGATTTCTCTAATCGCCTGACATTCGGCAATATCCCCTTCACGAGTTCCAGTCCCGTGCGTATTGATGATATCAATATCGCCCACAGATATACCGGCTTTCTTAAGGGCAAGGTTCATACACTCGACTTGCCTTGCTGCGTTTGGATGAATAAAATCAAACGCATCTGAGTTGATGGCGTATCCCACGATTTCGCCGTAGATCTTAGCTCCCCTTTTAAGGGCGTCGCTTAGTCTTTCTAGAACAAAAATACACCCGCCTTCGGAAACAACAACACCGTTTCGGTCCCTGTCAAAAGGGCGACATGCCTTCCGAAGGTCTGCATGACTAGCTAACGCGCCTTCATTTCTAAAGCTGGCAAAAATACCAAAGGTATGAATAGCCTCTGAAACACCACCAGCTAAAGCTAAATCTACCTCATCCAGCAGCAGCATTTGTAAACCTTGTATGAGTCCAATGTTACCGGCGGCGCACGCAGCCCCTAGTGTGTAGTGCGGTCCGGTAATCCTCATATTCAGGGTGACTTCACCGGCTGGATTGTTGGCTACAGTTCTCGGGTTAAGGTGGTGTGACACAATTTTCACATCGTAGTTAAATTGCTTCATCTCATAGATTTGATTTTCGGTTTCCACGGTACCATGCTCGGTAATTCCAAGGTAGATTCCAATTCTGGATTTATCAAAATGAGTAAAATCTAATTTCGAATCAGCGATGGCTTCCTGGGCACAGTAGATGGCAATAGAGCCAGCCCGCGTTCCCCGACGCAATTCTTTTCTCTTCTGATACTTCAGGGGGTCAAAGTGGCATACACCTGCCGGGACTTCGCCCATATAATGGGTCTCGATTTTGTCTATACCGGATTTGCCATTAAGTAAACTCTGCCGAAATCCCGCCAGATTATTTCCGTTGGGTGCCGTCAGTCCGACCCCGGTAATTACAATTCGTGCTTCATTAGCTTTCCTTGCCGCCATGGGATAAAACTTCCATCAAAAATGTATATATTAGAGAGGCTCAAAGAAATCTAGTTGCATCGCTCCGAAGGAGTATTTCCCTGGACTCATCTTGCTAGGGCCATTTTCTCTACCATTCCAGACCCAGCATAAGACAGACTATGCCGCTGCCAATCCCCAGCATGGCAACCTTATCACTAGGGTTAAGGCAACCCTGGTCAATTCCGATAGCCATGGTAATGGGAAGGGAAACCGACCCAATGTTTCCTAGATATTCCACAGTGGAAAAGTCTTTTGTATCATCTAGTCCCAGGGTCTTGAACAATAGTTTACTATGCACGGCGCTAACCTGATGAGTAAAAAACCTATCTACGTCGGAGTTGTTCCACCCAAGCTCTTGTTTTGTGTTCTCCCAGGTGTCAGGCGCCAATTTCAGTCCATTTTTCAGGACACCTGCATAGTCTGTGCGCATATCTGGGAGCTCATCCAAGTCAAGGAAAGAAGCATCGGCTTCTATACGACAAAGACTATTATGCTGAGAGTCAGCGCGCGTTACCCCGCCAAGAAGCTTGTGACCATCTTGCGACAGGGAGGAGTGGGTTAACACCGCTGCCACTGCTCCTGAGCCCAAAGTTAGGGTGGCAAAGGCGAGTTTGAGCTTATTTCTGGTGACGTCCAGGTCTTCCAAGAGTTTATCGATTGTTGTGTCAATAAGCCGTTTGCTGCTCTCACAGCCAACCACAATTCCTGCTTTTATCTGACCCAACTCAATCATATTTGCCAGGGTTACCATGCCGTTGATGAAACCCAGGCAGGCGTTGGAGATGTCGAAAATGGTAGCTGCGGGAGGAAGGCCCAAAGAGTCATGGACCACGGTAGCTGTCGCTGGCTCCAGGAAATCACGAGATACCGAGGTATGAAGCAGGCATCCGATATCCTCTTTTTTAATGCCGGACTTACTAATGGCTTTTTCTGCCGCTTTTATACTCGCCTGGCTCGGCGTTACTCCATCGTCCCAGAATCGCCGTTCCCGAATTCCAGTTATCATTTCCAGGCGCCCGTAGGAAAGATTGAATTTGTCGTATATCGGGGCTAGTCTTTCTTCCAGGCTCAAGGATGTAACGATATTCTCAGGAAGTTCATAACCAAAAGACTCAACACAGACCTTTTTGTACTGCATTCAGTACCCTACTTCTCCCTCACCAGCATCGTGAGGAGCTACAACGAAAGTAGCTATATCAACTCCACAGGCTCACTTTTGCCTGCTCGCTATTAATTTCGGAATATGGAACTTTGTTCTAAGATTCTCCCACCTTGCTGTGGACTCTGGGGGAATCATCTCATCTGGAATATACTTCCCTACTGCAGCAAGGACAGCGCAGATCTTTCTCGAGTTTGCTACCTCGTCAGGGACATATTCATCAGCGGCAGCAATAGCAGTAGAGCGCAGCCTACGAGGAGCTAATTTTTCGACCCCCTTAATTGCGAAAGAAATCAGCCTATTTGGGACATGTTTATCCAAAAAATTAAGGGCAAAGAGCAGCAACCTATCTGGAGCATATTTATCTACTACTTTCACAAAAAGGGAGAACCCCTTCCCTGTAAGGAACCTATTTATCGAATCAAAGTCGGGCTTTTTCCCCTTTAACGCCATGCTCTTTCCCACCCAAGTACCGTACTTTCATCACATTTTATTACTATTTACTACTATTTGTCAAACACGATAACTTACCTCTACCACTATTTCCGTTTCCTCTCCAATGACTTTTCCTGCCTCTCCATGCGAATCAACATAGAGTCTCCTGAGGGCGTTTAGTAATGTCATTCTGAGGAGCCCAATTAAATTTGGAAGACGAAGAATCTCTGGACATCATGACAATTGGATATTATTAGTTGCTCTTGTCTTCCCTGTAATTGACACACTTGAGTGACCGGGGTAAAATACATTGTTTGATATGGCTGATGTAAGGCTTGGTTCAAGCGAGAGTTTCGAGGCCCTGCTGCGTAGATTTAATAGGCAGGTGCAGCAAGACCGCATTTTAGCTGAAGTTCGCCGCCGCAGGCACTTTGAAAAACCTAGTGAAGAGAAGAGAAAGAAAGCGGCAGCGAAAAGGCGGAAAAGTTCTAGATAGCCAAGATATGGCGCTGAAGGATAGTATTCAGGAAGCTCTCAGGGGAGCGCTTAAGCGGCAACAGAGAGTAGAGCTTGCTACATTAAGGTTATTATTATCTGAAATAAAGAATGCTGAAATTGCGCAGCAAAAGCCCGCTGACGATAACAAAGTCCTTGATGTTATTACCAAGGAAGTAAAACGTCGTCGGGAGAGCATCGAGGCCTTTAAGCAGGGGAATCGTAGCGATCTGGTGGCGCAGGAAGAAGCAGAACTGGCTGTTCTTATGAGCTATCTTCCTGAGCAAATGAGTCGGGCGGAGGTCATGGCAGCGGCACGGCAAGTGGTGGATGCAGTTGGAGCTAAGGGGCCGAGCGACAAAGGCAGAGTCATGTCTCAGCTTATGCCTCAACTCAAAGGCAAAGCTGATGGCAAAGAAGTCAGCGAGATAGTTTTAGAATTGCTTGCTGATAGCTAGGTTTAGAAGGCGGTCGAGGTTATAGATTGTGACGTGATGGCGGTAAAAGAGCACCGCCATTGTTCTTTAGCAGTATGAAATCGGGAATCGTTATTTTTCCCAGCACCTGGACTGATCGAGATTGTTACTACGCTCTTCATGCTTTGTTCCTTGGAATGACGTCTTGGTGAACGGAATCGGTTAATGAATATCTCTAAGGAAATTCTGGATGAAGTTGCTTTAAGCGAAAAGGAATATGAGCTTATCGTGCAGCAGCTAGGGCGAGAGCCTAACGAGGTAGAGCTGGGAATGTTCGGCTCGTTATGGAGCGAGCATTGCGGCTACAAGCACTCCAAGCCCTTACTCAAGCTTCTGCCCTCCCGAAGCAAAAATGTCTTGGTGAGTCCGGGGGAGGAAAATGCCGGGGTAGTGGATATTGGCGATGGGCAGGCGGCGGTAATGAAAATAGAGTCCCACAATCATCCCTCAGCGATTGACCCATATCAGGGTGCAGCTACAGCGGCAGGTGGCGTTATAAGGGATATCTTTACTATGGGCGCTCGCCCTATAGCGTTGCTCAACTCTCTTCGCTTTGGCCCTTTAACTGAATCCAATAATCGCTACTTGCTCAATGGAGTTATCGGTGGCCTTGCAGATTATGGCAATTGCCTGGGGATACCTGGTGTGGGTGGCGAACTTTTTTTTGCTGATAAGTATACCGGTAATCCGTTGGTTAATGGTTTATGTTTGGGCATTTGTGAAAAAGATAAGCTGGTCAAAGCCAGGGCCAGTGGGGAAGGCAACTTGCTAATGATGGTGGGAGCTGACACTGGTCGTGACGGAATTCATGGCGCTTCCGGTCTAGCATCGCGTAGTTTTGAGGGTGAGCCAGAGACGAAATCAGTGGTTCCGGCAGGCAATCCTTCTCTGGAGAAACTGCTCATTGAAGCGTGCCTTGAATTAGCGCAGACTGATTGGATTGTAGGCATGCAAGACCTGGGGGCGGCTGGGTTGACAAGCTCTACGGTGGAGTGTGCAGCTAGAAGCGGGAGTGGAATGGAAATAGACGTACTTAAAGTGCGTCGTTGCGAAAAGGATATGACCCCTTATGAAGTAATGCTCTCGGAGTCGCAGGAGAGAATGTTGCTGATTGTGAAGAAGGGTTATGAGGGAGAGGTGAAAGCCCTGCTTGATCGCTGGGAAATTCGCTCCGATATAATTGGTCGGGTTACCAATACTGGATTAGCCGTGGTTAAAGAGGGGGAAGAAGTCGTCGCTGAGATTCCCGTGAATTTGTTGGTCTCTCCACCCCTTTATCGCCAGCGGAGCAAGAAGCCAGCATGGCTTGAAGAGCTTCAATCCCTCGATGTGAGCATCGTCCCTGACCTTAAGCCCAGGCAATGCAATTCTGTTTTACTTCGTTTACTGGCTTCCCCTAATATTGCCAGCAAAGAGTGTATCTACTGCCAGTGTGATTATCAGGCGATGGGCAATACTGTGGTTCCTCCCGGTGGCGATGCCGCTGTTTTGCGTATCAAGGGAACCAAGAAAGGTATTGCCTTAACTGTCGATGGCAATGGGCGGTATTGCTATGTTGATCCCTTCCTAGGTGGAGTGATTGCTGTGGCTGAAGCTGCTCGGAATTTGGTCTGTAGCGGGGCTGAACCTTTAGCTATTACCGATTGTCTTAACTTTGGTAATCCGGAAAAAGCTGATGTTTATTACCAGTTGAAAGAGTGCATAAAGGGTATGGCGCGAGCTTGTCGGGAGCTGAGGATTCCCGTGATAAGTGGTAATGTTAGCCTTTATAATGAGAGCAAAGGCGAAGCTATCTATCCCACTCCAGTGGTAGGTATGCTGGGGATTATGGAGGACATAAGCAGACATTGCACTATGTCTTTTAAAAAGGAAGGTGACCTGGTATTTCTGCTGGGCGAGTCCTCTCCCTTAACTAGTAGCTCTCAACTGTCAAGCTACAATGGCCTTGGTGTTAGTGAATACCTGGAGTTGGTACATGGCTTGGTGAGAGGGAAACCCGGCATTGATTTGGATATGGAGAAAAGGGTGCAGCGCTGTTGCCTGGAGGCTATAAAGCGGGGGTTTATCAAGTCGGCCCATGATTGTTCCGAAGGTGGCTTACTGGTAACCATTGCTGAAAGTTGCATTTGTGGCGATATTGGTTTTAAAGGCGAAAGCTGGAAAGTGAAGGGGAGATTGGATTCTGCTTTCTTTGGGGAGCAGCAGTCACGGGTCGTGGTGTCAATGTCGGGCGATTCGGCAGTTAAATTGAGTAAGGTAGCCAGAAAATGGCAGGTGCCATTGACTTTGCTGGGGAGAGTTGGCGGAAAGCGATTAGTGGTGGAGGGCTATATTGATTTACCTCTGGCCAAGGTAGAAAGAGCCTGGCGAGATGGCCTTAAGCTATTATCGGGGAAATGAGAAAACCAAGCTGAAAGCCGACAGCCGGCAGCTACCAGTGACTTTTAACTTTGTGAAAATGATGGAAGTCTCTCCATTTCGAGGTATATACTATAACCAAAGAATAGCAGGAGATTTAGCTCGGGTCCTTTGTCCTCCCTACGACGTTATCACTCCTGAACAGCAAAAACTTTACTACGAAAAAAATAGTTACAACGCTATTCGCCTGGAATTCCCCCCTGAAAGCCTGGAGCCGACAGGTGATAGCTATCAGAGCGCAGCTATTACCTTTCAGCAATGGCTGAAGCACGGGATTCTTCAGATTGATAGGGCACCCAGCTTCTATTTGCATGACCATCATTTTGAGTATTCAGGCGAAAAGAAGGTAAGGCGTGGACTGATAGCTTGTGTCAAGCTCGGATCCTGGGGCAGCGGTATATATCCTCACGAAGAAACATTTTCCAAAGCTAAAAGCGACCGTTTGCAGTTGATGCGAGCTTGCCGAGCTAACTTCAGCCCATTGCTTTCTCTTTACCAGGGTTCTGAGCGAAAAATTGCCTCGATATTATCTGAGGCATCCCGAGCTAAGCCCATGATTGAGACACCAGTTCTCTCTCTCTCGATGGGAGGGGGTCAGGATGAGGGTGGAGAAGCTCATACTCTATGGGCGATAACTAACCCAGAAATCAAGCGGGAGCTAAGTCAGTTTCTATCCTCTCAGCCCCTTTACATTGCTGATGGGCATCACCGCTACGAAACAGCCCTAAATTATCAACAGGAAAGAGCGCAAGAGCAATCTCTAACTGGTAAGGAAGCCTTCCAGTATGTAATGATGGAGTTAGTCGACTTTTCTGATCCTGGACTTGTTGTTCTACCTCTGCACAGGCTAGTGCGTGGTATAGCGCCTTCTATATTGATGCAGCTGGGAGAACAACTCAGGAGCTTTTTTGTCCTTGAGTCTGTTCCCTTAAGAGCTGGTGGCTGTCAGTTGCCAGCTGATAGCTGTTTGGGAATCCTAGGTTTACAGCCTGGCTCATTGGTCGTATTGAAGAGACGTCAAGATATTTCCCTTGAGGCCATGATGCCCGGTAACAGGTCCCAAGCTTATTGGGAGTTTGACGTTAGCATTCTCAATCATATTATTCTGGATAAGGTCCTGAGCGGAGCGAAGGATCTAGACGTCGCTTATACCGTAGATTTGAAAGAAGCCTACCAGTGGATAAAGGAAGGGAAATATCAATTAGCTTTTCTATTAAATTCTCCGCAGCCGGAGATGGTCAAGGCTGTTGCCGATGCTCAAGACAGGATGCCAAGCAAATCAACTTATTTTTATCCCAAGCTCCCCGCTGGTTTAATTATTAATCCTCTGGACTGACTGGGTTTGCAAAAAGGCGATTTAGAGCTTTACTGCTTTAGCACTGTAAATACCAGGAAGGGCAAGTATCTCCTGTAGTTGCTCTTCACCTAGTGGTTCATCGAGAGCTAAAATCATGAGGGCTTTTCCCCGGGGCTGGAGTCTGGACAAGTGCATGGAACTGATATTAATATCGGCTTTACCGATTATATCACCGATGGTGCCGACAAGCCCAGGTCGGTCAAGATGGTCGCAGAAAAGGAAATATCCCCCAGTGGGCACGATATCCATCCAGAAGTCATTAACCTGGACAATGTGGATCTCGCTATCTCTAACTGTGGCCGATAGTGCAGTGGTTCCTACATTTGTATTGACCTCCAGGGTGAGCAAGTTGGAGTAGTTCTGGCAGGTCGCCTCTTTTTCTTCGCTGATCTTCAAGCCACGCTGAGCGGCGATAAAACCAACGTTGACCAGGTTGATTCTTTCCTCGCTTGCTTGTTGCAATAGCCCGCTGATGAGCGCCGTCTTAATAGGATTGCAATCGTAGTTGCTTACTCCACCGCTATACGTGATGTGTGTTGAGTTTATTTGTCCCTCCATTAGTTGACTGGCGAGGTTGCCGATAGTTGCAGCTACTTTCATAAATGGTACTAGTTCGGGAGCTATGTGTGGAGCGTTAACGGCGTATTTGCTAAATCGTCCTTGAAGCACAGCCAGGACTTCTTCAGCGATGTCTTTGGCGATGCTGGTCTGCGCTTCAATTGTAGAAGCACCCAAATGAGGGGTAACGATTATCTTGTCTTCTTTGAATAGAGGACTATCTGTTACTGGCTCATTGGTAAAGACGTCAAAGGCGGCGCCAGCTATTTTCCCAGTCTTAATTGCCTTGACTATTGCTTCCTCGTCAATCAATCCGCCCCGCGCACAATTGATAATCCGAGTCGTAGGCTTCACTCGTGCTAACTCCTTATCGCCAATTAATTTCTTGGTGGCTGCTGTCAGAGGCACATGGAGAGTGATAAAATCAGCTTCTTTGAGAAGTTGGTCCAGGGACACCAGGTCTACTTCGAGATTGCGGGCATAGTCTTTAGAGACAAAGGGGTCGTGGGCGACCACGCGCATCTCAAAGGCCTGTGCCCGTTTAGCTACTTCAGAGCCGACATTACCCAGGCCGATGATGCCCAGTGTTTTATTTCTAAGTTCGCTGCCAACCATTTCCTCTCTTTGCCATTTACCTGATTTAAGGCGGCTATTTGCTTGTGGCACATTACGTGCCAGGGCAAGCATGAGGGCGATGGTATGTTCTGCGGCAGCCACAGTATTGCCTGTAGGGGCGTTAACTACCACAATGCCCTTCTTGGTAGCGGCATCGACATCGATATTATCTGTGCCCACTCCGGCTCGGCCGATCACCTTGAGTTTCTTCCCCAATTCAATGACTTCTGCCCCTACTTGAGTTTGGCTGCGCACAATCAAGGCATCGTAATTGCCAATTATAGCCTTGAGCTGCTCAGGCTCCAGCCTGGTCTTGATATCGACTTGAGCGTAGCTACGCAGGGATTGTATCCCTTCTTCAGCAATTGAGTCAGCGACTAAAATTTTCATCTTTTGGTTAGCCCTTCTTCGCTCGGGGTAGAGCTTTGTTTAGCGCCTCCAGTACCGACTTGATATCATTGTCCTCCACGGAGCCGAGATGGCCAATACGGAATATTTTGCCTGCTAGCTTCCTCTGGCCTCCGGCAATGATTACCTCATGCTCCTCCCTGAGCACCTGAATTAATTTGGGGACGTCAATCTTGTCCGTGGCGTTCACCGCCGTCACCGTGTCGGAGGCATACTCTTCTTCAGGGAAAAGGGAGAATCCCAGCGATTTGACTCCATTTCTGGCTATTTGGGCTATCCGAGCATGCCTGGCGAATATGTTGTTTAGTCCCTCGTTTAGCATTAAATCCAGAGTGGTATTTAGAGCGTAGAAGATGGAAATGGCTGGTGTCCAGGGAGTTTGCCCCTTCTGGAGAAAATCTTTGGCTTTGCTGAAATCCCAATAATAGCGTGGCATTTTCGCTTGAGCATGAGCCTGCCAGGCCTTTTCACTTACGCTAACCATGGCTAGTCCGGGAGGCACCATCCATCCCTTTTGGGAACCGGTGACAACTACATCACAATGCCACTCGTCGGTAGGCAAATTGATGCAGCCCAGGCTTGAGATAGCGTCAACCAGGAGAAGTTTATCGAATTTCTTGACCACGGTGCTTATGTCACCGAGCCTGTTAGTCATCCCTGTGGATGTTTCATTGTGAGTTGCCAGGACCGCCTTAATATCGCCATCTTTGATACTGTCATGCTTCCTTAATACCTTTTCTACTGCATCAAGGTCAACTGCTTTCCCCCATTCAAAATTAAGGCGGATTACTTCGGCGCCATATCCTTCGGCGATATCGGCAAAGCGCTCGCCGAAGGCTCCGTTGGAGATGGATAAGACCTTATCGCCCGGCGACAGGGTATTGACAATAGCTGCTTCCATGCCACCGGTGCCTGAACCGGTAAGCAAGAAAACGTCTCCTTTGGTCTGAAACACCTGTTTTAGTTTCTCCGTTGTTGAATTGAGAATTTTGGCAAATTCTCCCCCCCGATGGTTTATCATTTGCCGCCCCATGGCTTCAAGGGCTTGTGGCGGGCAAGGTGTTGGTCCTGGAACACGTAGCTGCATTTTTATCAACTCCTTTTTATGAATTAGCGGTTTCCCACTTCCTTTTTGCACTATCCACCATTCTCAAAAAACGCCGTTTGCCTACTTTGATAATACTTCCGTCTTTCAAACTCACTAGACTGGTGCTGACTTTCTCTCCGTCGACCTCGATAGCACCTTGAGCTAACAGGCGGTTTGCCTCTGATCGGCTCTTTGCTAAACCAGCCTCAACTAGTAAGCTTGTAATGTCTCTCCGAACCTCAATTTCAACCTTAGCCCTGAGGGCAATGGTAGCACGTAGTTCGACTGTGGTGTGTATTTCCTTAGGTATCTCCCTTTTCTGGAATACCTGGGTAAAATGTTCTTGTGCCTCATCTGCTGCCTGTTTACCGTGGAACAGCCTTACAATTTCATGAGCCAATCGCTTTTTAAGGTTCATGGGGTTAACCGAGCGAGTTTTCAGTTGCTCCTTGAACTCAGCGATTTCTTCTTCAGGAACGTCGGTCACCAGCTCAAAATAATCTACCATAAGAAGGTCGGGGATAGACATCACCTTGCCGTATATTTCCTGGGGAGGCTCAGCAATGCCTATTTGGTTATTTAAGCTCTTGCTCATCTTCTGATGACCGTCAGTACCAATCAAGAGGGGAACAAGGAAAACTTGCTGGGGAGGCTGCCCCGTGCTTTGCTGCAGCTCTCTGCCCACAAGGCAATTGAATTTCTGGTCACTGCCACCGAATTCAACATCGGCCTGGATAGCTACTGAATCATAGCCCTGAAGCAAAGGATAGAGCATTTCAGTTAGGGATATGGGATTGCCTGAACTATACCGTTTGTTAAAATCCTCTCTGGCTAGAAGTTGAGCAACGGTAAATTTGCTGGTAAGTTTAATTACTTCATCCAAGGTGAACTGGGAAAACCATTCGCTTTGCCATCTTAGCTCCGTTTTATCCTTATCTACTACCTTGAAGAATTGTTCCATGTAGGTTTGAGCATTGCTCTTTATTTCATTGGGGGAAAGCATAGGGCGAGTAGCTGACTGACCGCTGGGGTCGCCAATTCTGGCCGTCCAGTCGCCGACTATAAGAGTGACTTTATGTCCTAGCTCTTGGAGTTGACGCAGCTTTCTCAGGCCCACCACATGTCCCAGGTGGATGTCAGGAGCGCTGGGATCGAAGCCTTGCTTCAGGGTCAGAATTCTCCCCGAGTTCAGCATCCTTAGTAGTTCCGCCTCTGTTATAATTTCAGCCACTCCTCGTTTTAATATGGTGGCAAACCTTGTATCAGTCATTTTAAATCTTTAGCTAAAATTGCTTCTACCTCTCGAACATCTTTTTCGATTTGTACCTTTAGCTCTTCAGAAGAGGGAAAGCGTTGCTCATCCCTTAATTTTTGCACAAATTCTAACCTCATGTCTTTGCCATACAAATCACCTTTATAGTTTAACAGGTGAGTTTCCACCGTTTTTTCCCCTTCCCCAAAGGTGGGGCGGATGCCAATATTAGTTGCTGAAGGAAACTGCTTGCCATCTACCTGAGCGATAGTAGCATAGATGCCATTGCCTGGTAACGCTTGTTGTGGCTTTATATCCAAGTTAGCGGTGGGAAATCCCAAAACTCGGCCACGTTTGTCGGAAGTGATGACTTTGCCTCCCAGGTAGAAATAGCGCCCCATTAGCCTTTCTACCTTTCTCATATCGCCTTGAACTAATGCTCGGCGGATGAGAGTGCTGCTCACTACTTCGCCATTGATTGTAAAGGGAGGGATAACTTCCACGCTGAACTCCATTTCACGTCCCAGTGAGCGAATTAGGTTAATATTGCCTTGCCGGCCTCGTCCTAAAGTGAAGTCGGGCCCCACCATGATGCCACGCATCCTGAGCTGTTTCTTAACTAAGGACATAAACTCCTGGGCACTTAGCTGGGCTACCTTGGGAGTGAAAGTGAGCACTGCGACTATGTTTACGCCTAGCTCTTGAAAAGCCCTGATCCTGTCCTCCAGGTTGCTAAGCCAGGGTAGTTGATTATGCGGATGTAATACCGATTGGGGATGAGGGCTAAAGGTAACTACTCCGCTAAGCAAGTTTTTCTCCGCTGCCCGCTGCTGCAATTTTTCCAGCAGGTAACGGTGTCCGGCGTGGACACCATCAAACACACCTATGGTAAGGACTGTTTCTCCTTGGGGAGTTATATTGGCCAGTTCTTGCTCGATTTCCATGGTCTCAAGATTCGGTCCTCGCACTTGGAGTAGCTAGCTTTCTATTTCTAGCTTCGGCTATGGGCAGTAATTGAGACATTAAGAGGCGAAAGTTATCAAAGGTGAGCGATTGAGGACCATCGGCCAGCGCTAGGTCAGGATTAGGATGGACTTCTATGAGAAGTCCGTCTGCCCCGGCAGCTACTGCTGCTAATGCCAGCGGGGGTACTAGATACCATTTACCTGTGGCGTGACTAGGGTCGGCGATAATGGGTAAATGGCTGACTTTTTCGATAATCGGTATAGCACTAACGTCCATGGTATTACGGGTATAGGTTTCAAAGGTTCTGATACCCCGTTCGCAAAGAATAACCTGCTCATTCCCTTGGGCCAGGACATACTCAGCGGCCAGTAACCATTCTTGTATGCTGGATGACAAACCACGTTTGAGCAACACTGGCTTCTTTGTTTTCCCCACCTCGTCGAGCAAAATAAAGTTCTGCATGTTTCTAGCTCCAATCTGGAGTATATCAGCGTATTTGGCTACTAAGTCGACATGGTCTGGTGACATAACCTCGGTGATTATGGGCATTTGAGTTTCCTTGCCTGCCTGTGCCAGTATTTTGAGCCCGCTTTCGCCCAGTCCACGAAATTGATAAGGTGAGGTGCGTGGTTTGAAGGCGCCACCGCGCAGTACAGTGGCCCCGGCTGCTTTGACCGCTTGAGCAGTGGCCAAAAGTTGTTCCTCGCTTTCTACAGCGCAGGGTCCAGCCATGACGACTATTTCATTGCCACCGATAGCCACGCCACTTAGTTTGACTATGGTGTCTCGGGGATGGAACTCTCGACTGGCAAGTTTGTAGGGTTTGCTCACAGGTATGACCTGATCCACGCCGGGGAGCACTACCAAGGCGTCGCGAAGTTCAGGGAAAACTTGCCCCAGTACGCCGATAACGGTGTGTTCAGTACCCTCTGATATGTGTGCCTTTAGACCAACGTCTTCAATTCTGTTCGCGACCCGACTGATTTCATCTTGGCTGGAGCCAACCTTCATGACTACTATCATGTACTACCTCCAATTGGCATTACGATTTGTTCTTTAACCTTTTCGCCTCTCCTAAGTAAACATGTATGATTTCCTCAGGTCCCTTTTCGGTGTTTACAAGCATCAGAATTCTCAGGCAGCGGGGTAGGTCATTGGGGACGTTCATTTCATGTCCGCAAAGCAAAGCCAGGTTGGGTGGCCATCCTAGCTGTCGCGTTGCTGAAGCGGGAAACTCAGCATTTAGGTCTGGCGTTGTGGTGAAGAAAATAGCAGCTATGTCGTCAACTTTAACGCTGTTAGCCTGCACCATTTCCTTAAGCAACTCCTCAGTTGCAGCTAAGATGCTCTCTTTATTATTTGCTGAAACTGTGATAGCACCTCTGATGCCACGGCACTGCAATTTAACTCTCCCCTTTTCAGATTTAAGCTAATAGCCTACCCTAATTCTCATCCTTCGTCAAGAAAACTTGCCTTGATAGCGGGATAAACTACCATAATTATGTCTCGTGAGCAAGATGTAGCTATTGTGCTATGCCCAGTTCAACCAATATAAAGGGCCAGGTTTTAATGATACCATTACTCGTTATTCGCTTGTCTGGTAGCAGCCTCAGGTGGTAAGATGATAACAAGTGTTCTTGCACCTGTTGGCAATATCTGTGATTTCTAGATATGCAGAGGGAGAAATTTGAGGCTCTCGTAGTGAGGGCGATTGATAGTTTGCCACCGGAGTTTCAGCGCAAACTGGAAAATGTTGATATTGTGGTAGAAAATTGGCCCACACGAGGGCAACTGAGACAGTCTAAACACAGTCATCCCACCCAATTGCTTGGTCTTTACCAGGGTGTGCCCCAAACTAGGCGAGGCCGGGGGTACGGATTGGTTTTGCCTGACAAGATAAGTATCTTTCAAAAGCCCATAGAGGCGCAATGCCGTTTTGGCGATGAAATTGAAGCAAAAATAGAGGAAGTAGTGCGCCACGAAATAGCCCACCACTTCGGCCTCGACGAAAAGACTTTGCGGAAGATAGAGAGTGAGAAACACGGGAGGAAGTAAGGAACAGGTATTTGGGTGGCTCAATATCATATTTGTCTTGATTCTCCCGACCCCGGGTAAGAGGTTTCTGTGCTATGCCAGTAGGAAAAAATATTACCAGTAGTTCGACTGAGGCTACAGCTATGCCGGAAGGTTTTGAAAGGTCCAAGAATGTTTTTAGAAGAGTTTTTCGGAGATATTTTCCCCTGATACTTATACTGTGGATTCTTTTTGTGTTATATCCCAACCCTCTAAACTTAATCATCAGTATCCAAAGGGTTTTTAACTTCGATGCTGACCCTGGCGCTGTTGAATTTATGCTGAATGACTTTCCTTCTGACCCTGCAGCTATAGAGAAAGCAGTCCTGGCTAGAATACCCTATCGCTACGATTGGGAGCTTTATAGCATGCCCTGGTATTGTCCTACCATTGGGGAAGTGCTGGAGCGAGAAGAGGGGGATTGCAAAGCCCGAGCTCTGGTCTTAGCTTCTGTTTTGGAAGCGAAAAGTATTCCCTATCAAGTTCATTCATCTCCCATACATGTGTGGGTGGACTATGAGGGTAAACAGGAGACCTCAATTGAGAATGCTCAAGTCGAGTTTTACCAATACGACCCCGAAACAGGTGAGAGGCGATTCCAAATTCCTGACATTAGTCCAGGCAAGTTAATGGACTCTTGGCAGCAACAATTTTGGACCCCCATGCCCGACGGCAGAAAGGCTCTTCTAATTTTGGGCTTATCAGCTTTGATAGCAGCCAGAGTGATTTTGCGCAAGAAGAGAGCCGCCCAGTACGATACTATGACAGAGAAGGGGCCAATCTCTGTTTGAAGTCCTGATCCTCCAAAGGGGACTCCCACAATGCTCGGGATTGTGCTGATAGCGGGCGGCATCACAGTGATACTTCGACATTGGGCCTTCTGCGATGTAAAATACCCCCCATATGAGCACAAAGAAGTCGGTAAAGCTGAATACGGTCTATTGGGGCCTTCTTCTTTTTGTCGTCGCTCAAATGCTCATCCTTCTTGTTGTTCCCCGTATAGATCCATTCTTGGAAGAAAATGATATAGATATACCGACCCAGCCATCCGCGCCGATATCCTGGTGGCCTGGGGAAGTGATATTACCCGATGGAGAGGTTATCGAGGTACCAGCCCATTCAGCGTTAGGACCAATTTTAATCTATATTCTTGCGGCAGCGGCCGTGCTTGGACTTACGCTCTCCAAGATCCCGCTTAAAGCTTTAAAGGTTATTCTTAGACTCTTGTTTGCCCTTCTGTTTAGTTGGGGCGCATTCATCGCAACTGTCTTTTACTTGCCCCTTCCAGTAGCTGTCGCCATCGCTGTCGTGTTTGGAACATTTTGGTTCTTGATACCACTTGTCTGGTTACATAACCTGGTATTGATTCTGGCGGTTAGTAGTCTAGGAGCAGTTTTCGGTCGCTTTATTACGCCGTGGACCGCGATGGCTATTATTTTGGCACTCGCCATCTATGACTTCCTGGCGGTTCGTTTTAGATTTATGCTCTGGATGGCAGACAGGCTATCGCAAATAAATGCCTTGCCGGCACTAATCATTCCTAAAAACTATTCTGAGTGGAACTCAAACTTAAAAAAACATGGAGAGAAGGTAATAGAGGTGAATCCCGCCGATAGGGAATACTCCATACTGGGCGGCGGCGATATTGCCTTCCCTTGTCTGCTTACAGCCTCCGTTTATTTTGCCCGAGGTCTAGCTCCAGCGGCTATTATTGCAGTACTCGGACTACTGGGATTGGTTAGCGTCTATGCGATTCAAGCGAGATTTTTAAAGGGGAAACCGATGCCGGCTCTGCCACCTATCGCTGCCTTTACATTGGTTGGATTATTGATTATCTCGTGACACAACATTATAGCGGTTTGTGACTCCCTAACTATATGGTATGTCTTGGACACGGCAACCTATTGATAATTCCTTCACTAGTGATATAATAGCACTCTAAGGCTCATATACGTGGCAAGAGTTAGCATCTTTTTGATTACGGCAGCCTTAATTGCCGGGATGACAGGCTGTGTTGGTGTTAAGTACGACCTCACCATCGCCAGTACCGCTGGAGGCTCGGTAACCACCCCTGGAGAGGGAACTTTTACCTATAACCAAGGAAAGGTGGTCAAACTGAAGACTTGTTCGCCTATTGGCTACCGGCTTGTCAACTGGACTGGCGATGTGGGCACCATTGCCAATGTGAACTCCGCCTGGACCACCATCACCATGAACGGAAATTATTCCATAACAGCTAACTTCGGATGTAGCTGTGGAGGTTGAGTATCAGGCGGTCTCCAGGTGGAATATACTTCATCGAGGAGGTGCAAATGTTAGGGCGAATAAAGAAAGGCGAAAGTGTAATTGGAATATCGTTGACGGCGAAACCTATCCGTTCCTGAGCTGGCAGTCGGTTTCGTGACACAACTGGAGCTTAGATGGTTGAGCCAGAGCGATAATGTGCCTGATGGTGGAATTGCACAGAAGCTCATATTTAAGTTTATCGTCGGTCGAGTCCTGTGATGACGCTTCAGAGGACACGGCAAGGCACTCATTATGGCTTGACTGCCCGCGTCGCCATGCAATTAGGCATATACATAGTCAAGGGTTCCTTCTGTGAAGGAGGAGTCCTGTCTTCAAAGAAACCCGTAATAATAAAACCGGCTGCAAGTTGCCCGCCTATCAGATCGTCAAGGGTGTGGCTAAATTCCATCGGCTCACCTTGTTCCAGCCGGTGTTTCCTCTCCTCTTCCGGTAGATCGTAAACGTCCGAATAAGGAATGCGGTATTTCACTTGCAACACGCCGGTACGTTCCGCCAGTTCGTAGTCCACCAAGTAGGCGGCAGGGTTCATGAAACCTGCCAGAAGCATACCCCCGTGCCGTAACACACGGAACGCTTCCTGCCAGACTGGCCGCACGTCTGGCACGAACGTATTTGAGACTGGATGAACTATCAGGTCGTAACTCATGGAATCGAACATATGGAGGTCCGCCATATCTCCTTCTATTAGGCGGATACTCAGACCATCCCTTTCCGCTATGAAACGATCCTGCTCTAACTGCAACGGTGAATTGTCGAAGACAGTTACATTGGCACCTGCCGCCGCTAACACCGGACCTTGCTGTCCGCCGCCGCTTGCGAGGCATAGTATATCCGCTCCCTTGAGTTGCGGAAACCAGTCTACCGGAACGGGTATCGTTGGTGTGAGAACAATCTGCCAGTCACCTTGGCGTGCCTTTACGATGGTCTCAGCACTCACCGGGATGGTCCATTTGTTGCTTTTTTTCACCTCACGATCCCATGCGTCTCTATTGTACTCTCGAATGTTCATTGCCTATACTCTTATCCCTTTCTGCTATCGATACGAATAGGATGGTCGGGGTTAAATAGCAACGTTGCATTATAACATTAAGGTGATATCCTGAAATAAAGTCTCGGAGTCGAATAAGAGACTGAAGGTTCGATGATGTCACATAAGTCCAAACTGTTTACCCACTGCACAATATAGCGTTTTGTGCAACCACTGATACGCCTGGTGATTAGCTTGACAGGGGCTAGCGCGGAGGCCAACATACCCAAATTTAACAGTTAACGAATGCCATGCTCAGTTTTCGCGATGTTTGACCAGCGTTGATACTTAAGTTCTTGCTCTAATCTGGATTTTTCAATATACTGACGAAGGTAACTAGACGAAATTGGACAGGCGAATAACCAATCTCATTATTACAGGTTTCTCAGGCACCGGTAAATCCCTGGTGGCTGAAGAGGTAGCCCGGGGATTAAATTGGGATTTTCTTGATACCGATGATGAGATAGTTAAACAAACTGGCAAGCCTATCGCCGAGATTTTTCGTCAGGATGGGGAGGGCAAGTTCAGGGAACTGGAACGCGAGGCGATTAGAAAAGCTTGCCAACAAAGGCAAACAGTCATAGCTATTGGCGGCGGTGCCATAGTTGACTCACAAAACTATGAAGTGCTTGCCAAAACTGGGTTAATTGTTTGCCTGGAGGCTAAACCTGAGACAATCTATGAGCGCTTATTCCGTGAGGCTGCTTACAGTCCTGAGACCGAAGTTCGCCCCCTTTTAGCTAACGATAACCCTTTGGAACGCATCAGGCAGCTTAAAGCCTCCCGGCAGCCTTACTACGCTAATGTTGACTGGACAGTCCATACCGACAATCTAAACATCAGCCAGGTAGCAGAGGAGGTAATAAGGGTTTCGAGATTGCTTCGTCTCGCTCACCCTCACCTTAATCCTCTCCCGTCAAGGGAGAGGAAATTAGGCTCGCAGCTAAAGGCTAATGATGACGTTGCTTGCTTAGTAGAGACTGCGACTCAAAGTTATCCTGTCTTTGTTGGCTATGGTTTATTGGACAAGCTGGGCGAAAAGATGAAAAAAGCTGCTTTGTTCGGTACAGCCACCGTAATTAGCGACGAGAATGTCTTCTCTCTTTACGGCAGCAGAGTTGAGGGAATCCTCAAGGACGCTGGTTTTGCTGTTAATTCCTTTGTAGTGCCGCCGGGTGAAGAAACGAAAAGCATGGACTATGCTGTTAAGATTTACAATTTCCTTGTCGAGCATCGAGCGGAGCGAGACGATATTATCATCGCCCTGGGTGGCGGTATGGTAGGCGACTTAGCAGGTTTTGTCGCTGCCACCTTCTTACGAGGCATGTTCTGGATACAGGTGCCGACCAGTTTGGTAGCCATGGTTGATGCCAGCATCGGGGGTAAGGTCGGCGTTAATCATCCTGAGGGAAAAAACCTTATCGGTGCCTTCTATCAGCCTAACCTGGTTTTGGCTGACTGTCAGACTCTTACCACTCTGCCTAAGCGGGAGCTGAGCTCAGGCTGGGCTGAAGTTATTAAGCATGGCATGATTCTTGATGAGGAATTTGTTCAATTCCTGGAGAGCAATGTTAATAGGCTGACAAAACTAGAGCCGGAGTTGCTTACCCGAGCTATTGCTCGTAGCGCTGCTATCAAGGCCCAGGTCGTCAGCCAGGATGAAAAAGAAAGGGAAGGGAAACGTACCATTTTGAACTATGGACATACCATCGCTCATGGATTGGAGGCGGCTACTCAGTATAAACGCTTTCTTCATGGCGAAGCAGTAGCCATTGGCATGGTGGGGGCCGCTAAGCTCAGTCAGCGGTTAGGTCTTTTGCCTTCAGCGGCAGTGGAACGCCAACGAGCCCTATTACAGAAATTCGGCCTGCCCACGGTCTTTTCTGGCTTGGGTTTGGCTGAGATAACAAGAGCTATGGAGTTAGACAAGAAGACCAAGGAAAAAACAATTCGCTGGGTGCTGTTACAAGATATTGGCAAAGCAGTCATTCGTAGTGATGTATCTCAAGAGGATGTGTTAGCTGTTCTTCAGGAGCTAGCGGAGCCATGACCTCTTAGCTCGATTGAAGGCGAGCCCCTTTATAGGCTATAATGAGCAGTTCAGAAAAGGAGAGTATCTTTGCTCAAAAGCCATAACTGTGGTGAACTGAGGGAAAACCATGCCGGACAAAAGGTAACTTTAGCTGGCTGGGTGCACCGGCGTCGTGACCATGGCGGGAAGGTATTCATTGACCTGCGTGATCGGGAAGGTATAGTCCAAGTAGTGTTCAATCCCCAGGTATCACAAGAGGCATATCAGGTAGCTGGTTCGCTCCGTAGCGAGTATGTAATTCAGGTTACTGGAGAAGTTGTTCCTCGCCCTGAAGGGACGAAGAATCCCAAATTGGCTACCGGAGATGTTGAAGTCATAGCAAAAGAGGCTGTCATCCTTAATCCGTCGAAAACGCCACCGTTTTACATAAGTGAAGATGAAGAAGTTGAAGAGTCGCTTTGCCTCAAAAGCCGGTACCTGTACCTGAGAAGGCCCAGGATGAGGGACAATCTTCTCTTACGCCACAAGACGATAAAGTTCATTCGTGATTTCCTCGACGCTAAAGGATTTGTTGAAATTGAAACACCTATTTTGATTAAGAGCACGCCAGAGGGAGCCCGGGACTACCTTGTGCCCAGCCGTATCAATCCCGGCAAGTTTTATGCTCTTCCTCAATCTCCACAGCAGCTCAAACAACTCCTCATGGTAGCCGGGTTTGACAAGTACTTCCAGATAGCTCGTTGCTTCAGAGACGAGGACCTCCGAGCAGATCGCCAGCCCGAGTTCACTCAGCTTGACATGGAAATGAGTTTCATCGAAGTAAAGGACATATTGCAGCTCATGGAGGAACTTTTCACCTCGCTTGTGAAGACTGTTAAACCTGATATGCGATTACTAGAACCCTTTCCCTACCTCTCCTATAAAGAAGCGATGGAGAAGTATGGCACAGATAAACCAGATATCAGGTTTGGCTTGGAGCTCAAGGATATATCTGATATCGCCGCTAACACCGACTTTCAAGTTTTCCGTTCGGCCCTCGATAATAATGGCAAGGTGAAGGGAATATGCGTCCCTGGCTGTGGTCATTATACTCGCCATCAACTTGATGAATTGATTAATTTAGCGAAGAGCTATGGTGCCCAGGGTTTGATGACCATGGCTTTTACAGGAGAGGCAATAACTTTGGATGAGGTAAAATCGGCGGCTGCTAAATATTTAACTCATCGCCAATTGGAAGAAATAGCCGGTAGATTCGAAGCAAAGCCTGGTGACCTTTTACTTATCGTGGCTGATAAACTGGAGGTAGTCAACAAGACACTGGATGAGTTGCGCCGTGAGATGGCACAGCGACTTAATCTAGCTGATGCTGACCTACTGGCTTTTGCCTTCGTAGTTGATTTTCCTTTTTTGGAGAGGAATGAGGCTGAGAATCGTTGGGAACCCATGCACCATCCGTTTACTGCTCCTCGAGAAGAAGATGTGTCGCTTCTTGATACAGAACCAGCTAAGGTTTATGGTCAACATTATGATGTAGTGTGCAATGGTTGTGAACTTGGCAGCGGCAGTATCAGGATTCACAATCGTCAGCTTCAAGAAAAAATATTTAGCCTCCTTGGTTACAGTAAAGCAGAAACAGAAAGCCGATTTGGAGGCCTCTTAGAGGCACTGGAATACGGAGCACCGCCCCATGGTGGTATTGCAATAGGACTAGACCGTTTGGTGATGTTATTTGCCGGGGAGTGGAGCATAAGGGAGGTTATTGCTTTCCCAAAAAATCAGAACGCCGTTGATATGATGCTGGACAGCCCCTCATATGTTAATAAGCATCAGCTTGACGAGCTAAACCTTAAGCTAAAGCACGAGGTTCTTCACTCACAATGACAAGGAATGAGACATGAAGGTAAGCACAGAAAATTTGGGAAATTGCCAGGCAGTCCTTACTATTGAGGCTGAAGCCAGCGAGTTAGATAAATCACTGGACGAGGCTTATCATCACCTGGTTAATGAGGTATCCATACCTGGTTTCCGCAAAGGAAAAGCACCGCGAGCCATTCTGGTGCAGCACATAGGAAAGAAGAATTTGTTGGAAGAGGCATTGGAGTATCTTATACCACAGCTTTATAAACAGGCGATCGAGTCTCAGGAAATCGAACCCATCGCCAGATCAGAAATAGAAATTGTTCAAACTGAGCCTTTGGTTTTCAAAGCCATAGTGTCTCTCAAACCTGAAGTTAAGCTTGGCGATTACCACAACATAAGACTGGAGCCCGAGCCCGTAACAAAAATCGCCAAGAAGGAAGTTACTGCTGCCATGGAAGAGTTCCGGGAAAGACAAGGGGCGTGGGTGCCTGTAGACCGCCTTGTTGAGATGGGTGATTTAGTCACCATGGACATCGAAGCCAATGTGGACGGGAAACCCTGGTTAAATCATAAAGGCGTATTATATGAGGTGGATAAAGATTCGCGTTCACCTGTGCCTGGATTTGCCTCTCATTTGCAGGGCGCTGAGAAAAATAAAGAAATGACCTTCAGCTTGACTATTCCTGATGACTACCCCATTAAAGAAATGTGTGGCAAAGAGGGTAATTTCAAAGTCACTGTTACCGAAATAAAGGAGAAACAGTTGCCAGAGCTTGATGATGAATTGGCTCAGGGTGCCGGCTATGATAACCTGGCGGATATGAGGAAGAAAGTGGCTGTTGATTTAAGAGCCAAAGCTGAGGTCAGGAATCGCTTGGAGTCGAAGCAAAAGGCGCTTGACGCTCTGGTGAAAATCAGCGAGGTAAACTATCCCCCTATTTTGGAGGAAGAGGAAATTACCGGACTTCTTAGAGACGAGGCACAGCGCTTGGGCTTTAGAGAGCTAGAGGATTACCTGAAGAAGACTAGTAAAACAGAAGAAGAACTTAAACAAGAACTGCGTCCTATAGCGAAAAAGCGGCTTATTCAGGGTCTTGTCTTAGGGAAATTAGCTGAAGAGGAAAAGATTGAAATTAGTTCCGCAGAGGTAGATAATAAGGTAGATGAGATTACCAATGATGCTGAGGATAAGGAAAAAGCAAAGCAGTTCTTCTCACTGCCCCAAGTTAGGCAATCAATTGAACAATCTCTGCGTACTCAGAAGACGATGGACCGATTATTACAAATAGCCATTGGCAATGCTGAGAATATGACAAAGGGGGAATGATGGAAACAATATCTCAAGTGATAATTCCTACAGTGACCGAGACTGGTGCTCGGGGTGAACGTATTTTCGACATATATTCTCTCTTGCTCAGAGAGAGAATCGTTTTTTTGGGCACGCCGATCAACGACCAGATAGCCAATCTTATTATTGCCCAGCTCCTTTACTTAGAGAGGGAAGACCCGGAAAAGGATATAAACCTTTATGTTCATTGCCCTGGTGGCATTATCAGCGCTGGCTTAGCCATTTACGATACTATGCAGATTCTTCGCTGCCCTGTATCCACCATTTGTATTGGTTTAGCAGCTAGCATGGGCACCGTGCTTCTTTGCGCTGGAACTAAAGGCAAAAGGTACGCCTTACCCAATTCGACTATACATCTGCACCAGGCAGTTGGTGGTGCTCAGGGGCAGGCGGCGGATATTGAAATTGCCGCCAGAGAAATCATGAGGATGCAGGAAATGATACGTAACATCATAGCTAAGCACACTGGTCAGCCGGTAGAGAAGATTGCCCACGACACCGACAGAGACTTTTATCTTAGCGCCGAACAAGCAGTGGAATACGGTATTGTAGATGAGATACTTAGCAAGCCAGCCAAGAAATAAAATGGATGCGCTACGGTTAACAGCGGCCGGGGTCTGGGTCAGATTACCCCCCGAATTGTGTTGCCTGTAAGGGCTGAGGCGTCTTTTAGTTTTAACTGGTAGGATGATAGCTGGGGTGCCAGACTGGATGGAGGCAAGTGCTACGGTTTATGCCGCAGGTGAAGCATTCGGTGGGCTGGGCAAAGCGGGCTTAATTACCATCATCGTCGTTTCCATAATCGCTATTGTTACCCTCGTGTGGATCTTCCGTGAGACCGGAAGGCGAGGGTAAGTAATCTACATTAGCCCAGTTTGGCAGCCTCCTCTCTAACCAGATGTCGGATCCCTTTATGGATTTCCAGCGGAGTAGTTATATCCTTTTCTTCAGCCAGCCAATGAAAATGCTCTCTATCGCCGCTTCCTCCAGCTTTCTCCCTCTCTTTTACCACTCTTTTAACAACCTGGCGGCTACCTTTCTCCCAGGCTTCCAGAACCACCCACAAATCATATAAGCTTACCGATGCCAGACCTAGAGTGGAATAGGGCAAGACGTATTCATTAGCATTGAAAGCAATAGCTAAGCCACCAGCTTTGTTCACAGCCCGAAGCATTTTGAAATCTGTGATGCTATCCCCTACCACCGTCCAACGAGAAAGCGGTTTTCCCATCCTGGTGCTAAAGTTCTCCAGTGCCTCTACCTTGCGCCTCCCCCCTACTGGTTTCACCTGGCCTATAATTCTTCCCGAACTTGTTTGAGGCAATTTCAGCCCATAAAAACAGTCCAGATATTCCCTTATTTTAGTATCGTCAGTAAAAGGATTAAGATTCACAATTTCGTGTTCTGTTTGCTCCAGTAGAGCAAATTCATCCTGGCTTAATAGTTGGCGAATTTGCGCTAGGGGAAAGGAAGTGCAAGCTACATTCTCACCGGGTATGCCCACTCTCTGTGTGATGGGGAAGGCATATTGTTTGTAACTAGTACTAATACAAAATATGTCCCACCCTCGAGATTTAAGTTTAGAGATTAATTCAGTTGCCCCTGGAGTTAACCCAGCTTTCTGCCCCATAGCAGCGATTTGTTCCTCTTCTATTCCATGATAAGCAAGGAAAGGAGTGATGAGAGCAAGTGTGTCTCCCGGTTCGTAGTCAGGCCGACCTTCTAAAGTCAGCAAATCATCATAACGGCTGATGACTTCGAAAATCTTGCCGCCACGGGGGAATAGCTTCATCAGTTCATAGGCATTATCTTGGGGAGCTAAAGGGCCTTCGAGGTCAAAGCAAATCAAGTTCATCTCAGATTTTTCTTCACCTCCTCATCTATCTTGCCACTAAGGTTGTAGCCACTGATTAACTTTCCTTGAGCATCAATTACTCTCCTGTCCTTTATGCCGACCTCGCCCCGGCTCAGAGCTTGTAATGTCAAGGTGATGAGAGGAAATTCTCTAGCAAGTTCATGCTGGCGAATAAGCCGAAACAGTATGTCTTTGTTATCCTTCTGCCAATATTCAGCGAAGGGATCACCCTTAATAGAGAAGAGGCAGTAGCTAACTGCCGGACCTCTATCCAGCTCAGGGGTAACCAGGTGTATCATTGCCCCGGCTGTCTCGGCTTTATTTTGTATCAACGCCCAAATTACCTCCTGCCAGCTACCCGTAGGTCCACCGGGGGGTGCAGGATGAAGATTAATCATATCGTATTTCTGACATAGCTCTTCACTCACGATGAGCATATAGCCAGCAAGAACACAAAGGTCGGGAGCAAACGGTTCAATCTTCTTGTTTACCTCTTTATCGTATTTGATACGCCACTCTTTCTTGATATCCAAATCTTCTTCCTCTTTAGCAGTCTTGAACTTTTTGTGAGATAAACAGACAAGAGGGATGTTGTAGCTCCGAACAAGCTCAAAGAACAGGTCACTTTCCTTCGCCTCGCCAGGTTCTCGGTTGCTGAACACGAAGCTAATTTTCCCATTAATGTCGCTCCTGTGGCTCTTATCCTGCACAGCTTGCAAAAGCTGTCGGGCAGCTTCATCTCTCCCTGTGGAAAACCAACCAATGTTCAGCAAGAGCCCGCTTTACCTTCCTCACTCATGTCATTTTGAGCCCTTCGCTTTTTGTCATTGCGAGCGAAGCGAAGCAATCTCCTAGCGCTCAGGGTAAACTCCGCGAAGAGTCTCCAAGGATATGTTTCCTTATCCTGGCCCACGTGCTAACAAAATGAGCTAAGTAGCTAGATTTTTGCCCGAATATTTTGCCCTGAGCTAAAGAATTTAGGAAGTCGTCAGGTCCATCGAAGTCGGGCATTTCCACATATGCTCGGCCAATTTCGCCTAAAGTATGGGCATCGCTCCCAGCGCTGGCAGCCTTTCCCTGCTCTTTGGCTAGTTTCCAGGCTCTGGTGATGCTATTAGAAAATGGCGTGCGAGAATTAAAGGTTTCAATAATATCGACCTGGGATAAAACTTCCGTCGAGGTTAGTGGGTTATCATTCCAGGGCAGCGACCTGCCAAATGGGTGGGGAATGCCAACTAGACCGCCTTGGCTTCTGATTCGAGATATTGTTTCCTGGGGAGACAATCCCCGGGGAACTTCTTCACTAAGAAAGAGCCCCATTATTTCACCCACAGGCGTTAAGACCTCCTCAGCAACGATTACTTTAAACGGGGCAATTTCCCTTAGCTTTAAGGCGCCAGCGATGGTGTTGTGGTCAGCTACAGCGATGCAATTTATGCCTAGCTCGAGGCAGCGCTCGACTATTTGCTCCAAAGGTGTGAGACAATCTATAGAATAGCAGGTATGGATATGTAAATCGGCTTTTATCAATTAGCTTACCTGCCTTGTTATTGCCTATCGGTCATTCTGAGCGACCGAAGAATCTGCCCCTTTCGCCTGTTACCTGATTATACCAGATTCCTTAAGGCTTGCAGCTAAATTCGTTCAGCCTCAGTGTGTTAAAACTTTTGGGGAAAGAAGTCAGCATTGCTGATAAGAGAAAGGCGAATCAAGCGATATTAGCCAGCCTTCTCCAGATATCCCCCGGTGCGTGTATGGACTTTGATGATGTCGCCTGTATGAATGAAAAGAGGAACCTGGATGGTTGCTCCCGTTTCTAGCTTAGCTGCTTTAGTGCCCGCTGTGGCCCTATCCCCCTTGAAGCCAGGCTCTGTCTCCGTAACCTGAAGCTCTACCGAAGTGGGTAGCTCTATGGTCACTGTATCCCCCTTGCAGGTCAGAATCTCTAGCAGTAGACCCTCTTTTAGATAATTTGTGCCCTCTCCTATTTGAGCCGAAGTTAACATAATCTGCTCGTAATTTTCGTTATCCATGAAGTAATAGAGGTCGCCATCGCGATAAAGGTACTGGACGGGGCGATGCTCCAGAAATACTGTTGTAACTTTATCGCCGGATTGGAAATTCCGCTCGGCGAAATTCCCGCTACGAACACCACGAAGTTTCAACTTGACCACAGGCTGCCTTTGCTGCATCTTAACATGTTGGTATTCCAGAATTTGGTATATTTCGCCATCTAGCTCTATGGCGAATCCCTTTCTCAATTCTCCGGCATCAATCATTTAGTAACCTCCGTGTTTATTGAGAGTGAATTGTCGCTCTGAGTTTTACGCTCCTTGTCAGAATAACAAATCCCTCTTTGCCTTGCTAAGCACTTTGGCCTTGCCATTTTTCAAAACTACCATATCTTCAATCCTAACACCACCTTTTCCCGCAAGGTAAATTCCCGGTTCTATGGTAAAAACCATGCCATCTGCAAGTGAATCAGATGAGTTAGGACCAAGCGTGGGGGATTCATGCACTGCTAGCCCAACACCATGTCCTAGACCATGTCCAAAGGCATCTCCATAGCCAGCTTGTTCAACAACGCTTCGAGCCAATTGGTCTGCCTGCGAAGCATCCATACCTGATTCAACTTTCTCTATGGCAGTGGTCTGTGCTTTGAGAACTATATTATAAATTTCCTGTAGGGATTTGTCTGTCTCGCCCAAGAACAAAGTGCGACTGAAGTCGCTGCAATAACCGCTGATTCTGGCCCCCATGTCAATCAACACTGGTTCACCAGAGCAAATTATTTTTTCTGTAGGTCGAGCATGGGGCAAAGCTGAATTTGGGCCTGAAGCCACAATGATTTCAAAGGGCATTCCTTCACTGCCTTCCTGGCGAAGGAGTTTTTCTATCTCCCAGGCTGCCTCCTTTTCCGTTATGCCAGGACGAATTATTGCCTTTGCCTGTTCGAAGACGGCATCGGCTAGCTCTACCGCTTTTGCGATAAACTTCAGTTCTTCGGCCCCCTTTGTGGAGCGAAGCTGCTCTACTATGCCAGTGGTGGGAACAAGCTCAAGGTTAACTTGCTTGGTCTTTATTGCCTCGCTGAGCTTGTGATAACCTTCATAAGAAATAAAATTTGCCTCGAAGCCTAATTTGTGCCACCCTAAATCAGAGACCAAACCAGGAAGCCAGTCACGTAACTCTTGCTTAGTCTGGATAATTTCAAAATCTGGTGACTCTCCCTTGGCTTGCTCCACATAGCGAAAGTCAGTAGCTAAAATAGCATTCTGTCCTGAAATGAGTAGCCATCCGGAGGAGCCGGTAAATCCGGAAAGGTAGCGGAGGTTCTCTGGCTGAGAAAGCAGGAGAGCATCTAGTCCCCTTTCGGCGATCGACGCTCGCAGCTTCCGCAATCGCTTTATTCCCGACTTTTTCCTTGCGCCTTCGACAATTATATTCTTCATTTCGAGTCTCCCTTTGCCCATAAACTTCTCTATCTTGCCCCGGTAGCTGATTACATTAGCAGTACCATGCGCGCAATCCCAAAGTAAAGCGCCACGCCGAATATATCCATAATCGTAGTTATAAAAGGGGCGGACACCAGAGCCGGGTCGATCTTGAATAGACGGAAAATGAATGGTAAAGCTCCGCCTGCCAGGGTTGCCATTACTGAGATGGCCACCAGGGTCGTGCTCACTACGATGGCCACCTTCAGGTTCCCGCCGAGCGCATAAGCCCAGCCCAGGGCAACTGCACCAAGGACAATGCCCAGGATAGCTCCTATCCCGGCCTCCCGCAAGACCACGGCCAGAGCCCGTCTTGGTTTCACCTCCCCGGTAGCCAACCCACGAATAACGACGGTGGCCGATTGTGCTCCCACATTCCCGCCGGTGCCAATCAACAGAGGGATAAAGGCGGCCAGTATCAATATCTCGGCGAACGCTTCCTGCCCAGCAATAATATAGCCAGTAACTGTATTCACCACGATAAGCAAGAGGAGCCATACCCCCCGGCGCCGTACAACATCAAAGATACGGCTGGCAAAGTAACCTCGCTCTGTACCAGATACTGCACCAAAGCGATAAATATCTTCGGTGGCCTCTCGCTCTATGATGTCTGCCACATCATCATAGGTGATGGTACCGACGAGGCGCTGTTCTGCATCTACCACGGGAATTGCCAGCAGGTTATGCTCCCGAAGTTCTCTGGCTACTTCCTCGCGGTCGGTGTGGGTAGAGACAAAGGGTGGGGCTGGTTTCATGATATCGCTTACCTTGGCATTCGGGTCAGCGATGACCAAGTCCTTGAGTGAAGCAGTGCCCATAAGACAGCGGCGGCGGTCCATGACATAGCACTCGTACACTGTTTCCCGGTTGATGGCCAGCTGTCGGACCCTTTCCAGAGCCTGTGCCACAGTCATATCGCTGTGCAGGTCTACGAATAGGGGAGTCATCTCACGTCCGGCCGTTTCTTCCTCATAGCCCAGCAACTGCAGGGTGACACGGCGTTGGTCAGGCGAGAGTATCTGTAACAGTCTGCGGGCTACCTTGGCGGGTACCTCGTCCAGCAACTCCGTTCGGTCATCGGGTGGCATTGATTCAAGGAAATTCCTCGCCGTCTGGTCACTGAACGCCTCAAGCAGCTGGTTCTGAAACGCTCCATCCATATCGTCGAAAACAGAAATGGCAAGATTCTTCGGGAGGAGGCGAAACGCTATCACTGCTTCGTCTGCCGGTATGCTGGTCAGGAGGTCGGCAATATGTGTGGGTTCTGAGTCCGCTAGCCTCTCTCGCAACTCCCTGTATTGCTTGTTTTTCAGCAACTCCTTGAATGTGTCTTCATTCAAAACTTCCAATGGCAGCCTCCCAGGAAAATCTTCGGCCATATCACGACAAACAAAAGCCCCACGTCCGGTGGGACGTGGGGCACACACGCCTCAATCAGAGACCTACACTAAAGCAAGCCCCACCACCATCGAACGAAAATGGCAATCTGTCGCCGTTTACGGTCTGGGTCTGGGTCTGGGTCTGGGGATGATTTCGTTTCCATACCTTATATCTCGTTCCAGAAAGGATTATAGCCCGCGCACACAATCATGTCAATCTAACTGTTGGCTTGAAGATAAAATGTCACCATAACTTTGAAGCAAAAATGTCACCTCTTGAGAAATCAGTTAGCATCTCCAGTTAGGAGGTGTTAACCATGGAGGAGAAATTACTCAAGGTGATAGAGAAGCATCAGATTTTAATGTTAGCCGTAAATAAGCAGATGGGTGTTAGAGAGGCAGCACCTGCGTCGGACTTTCCCTGCGCCATACAAAAAACTAAGCCTGCGCTTTTCATAGATGGACCTAGAACATGTGATGACATTCTTGCTTCAAGATAAAAGGTGACATTCTAGCTTCTTGGCAACAGCAATGTTGACAAAATAATACGGATTTATTATCATATAAAATAGCCATTGACCCTTGAGGCAGTGAGCTAGAGAACTGGGTAGTTGAGAGTCCGCTTGGATCGGCGGTGACCGAGACGGATAAGAAGAGTTGTCGTGATAACCCTCTCGGTTATGCCGGGAGGGTTTTTTGATTTATGGTTATATGTGGCGCTATAACGGCTGAGGATGTAAACAGATGATAAAGACAGGTTTTATTGGCGCTGGAACGACGGGCACTGCCCTGGCAGTAAGGCTTTCTCAAAAAGAATGCCCGGTGGTAGCTGTATCCAGCCGAACTTTGTCCTCGGCACAGGAACTAGCAGGGCTGGTGCCCAATTGCCGAGTTTGCCATACATCTCAGGAATTGGCAGATGCTGCTGAGATGGTCTTCATCACCACTCCTGACGACGTTGTAGCCCAGGTATGCAGCGAAGTTCAGTGGCATGAAGGACAGAGCGTCGTGCATTGCAGTGGCGCTCATTCTGTGGATATTCTGGAACCAGCAAGGAAACTTGGGGCTGCTGTTGGCTCCTTTCACCCGTTGCAGACTTTTGCCGATGTTGCCCAGGCCCTAGAAAACTTGCCTGGCTCTACCTTCGCCCTGGAAGCCGAAGAGCCCCTATTATCAACGCTGAAGGAATTGACTCTCCTCCTGAACGGCAACTGGGTGGAACTTAAGCCAGGGGACAAGGTGCTGTATCACGCAGCAGCCGTTTTCGCTTGTAATTATCTGGTGACCCTGGTTAAGTTGGCTCTGGACTTGTGGCTGGATTTCGGGGTATCGTCGAAGGAGGCGACCAGGGCCTTGCTGCCCTTGCTCGCAGGAACGATAAACAATATTGACAATATCGGCTTGCCTGACTGCCTCACCGGTCCTGTTGCCCGCGGGGATTCAGGCACTATAGAGAGGCACTTGAGCGCTCTTGAGACCAGGAGTCCCTCTTTGCTCACTACCTATAAGGAGCTAGGGCTGCAGACTATTCCTATTGCTTTAGCTAAAGGCAAGGTCAATGGACAGAAGGCAGAAGAGATGAAAGCCTTACTTTCTTTGAAAAGAAAGTAAGCAAAGGAACTTCATGCCTAGGGAGGTAGAAAATGAGAACTATGCTGAAAAGTAAGATCCACCGAGCCTGGGTTACTCAGGTCGATTTAGATTACGAAGGCAGTATCACTATTGACAGGTCTCTCATGGAGGCCAGCGACATCTTGCCCTTCGAAAGGGTGGAGGTGCTAAACGTTAACAATGGGGCCAGGTTCAGCACTTATGCTATCGAAGGTGAGGCAAATTCGGGGATTATTGGTATCAATGGTGCTGCCGCCAGACTGGTGGCCAAGGGCGACATAGTTATCATCCTCTCTTATTGCCAGGTTCCTGATGATGAGGCAATCAGCATGACCCCAAGCATAGTTCGTGTGGATAGTCAAAACAGAATCATTGAGCCTTTACCTGTAGTCCCTCTCCGTGGATGGCAGAGGGAAGGAGTGGGTGTGAAAGGAGAAGAGAAAATCCTAAGCACTAAATACGAAATGCTAAACAATATCAAAATCCAAAATCCCAATGACGTAAATGGTTTGAATTTAGAAATTTGAAATTCGAATTTGTTTCGGGTTTAGATATCAGGATTTAGGATTTAAACTAAAAGAGGTGAGGCAATGCGGGTTACCATTACCGAGATAAAAGAGATGAAGCAAAGGAAAGAAAAGATACCTATGCTTACCGCTTATGACTATGTGACGGCCAAGATAATTGATGAAGCTGGTGTGCCTTTGATATTGGTTGGGGATAGTTTGGGGATGGTGATGTTGGGCTATGAGTCAACTATCCCGGTGACCATGGAGGAGATGATTCATCATACCAAAGCTGTAGTGAGAGGAGCTAAGAAGTCCTTAATAATAGGCGATATGCCGTTTATGAGCTATCATATCAGCGTCTCCGATGCTTTACATAATGCTGCAAGGTTTATTCAGGAAGGGGGGGCACAGGCGGTGAAGTTGGAGGGGGGCGAGGTCGTTGCTGAGAAAGTCAGACGCCTTGTTGACTGTGGCATCCCGGTTATGGGGCATATTGGGCTTACTCCGCAATATATACATCAATTGGGAGGGTTTAAGGTACGGGGTAAGGCGGTGGAGGAAGCCAAAAAGTTGCTTAACGATGCCCGTATTTTGGAGGAAGCTGGTGCTTTTGCTGTTGTTCTGGAATGCACTCCAGCACCTCTTTCCAAATTGATTACTCAGAGGCTGGCTATCCCCACGATTGGCATCGGCGCCGGACCTGATTGTGATGGTCAAGTCCAGGTAATCAGCGATATTCTGGGCCTTTACACCGAATTCGTGCCCAAGCATGCCAAGCAATATGCCAGGTTAGCCGGAGAAATTAAGACTGCTGTTTCTAGTTACATATCTGAAGTTAAGTCTCTTAGTTTCCCCACTATGGAGCAGGGCTATACCATGGATGAAAGCCTCATCAAACAGCTAGAGGCTGAAAGCTAGCGGTATGCAGGTAGCAGGGCCGATATTAGAGATAAGGGCATTAAGGCAGAAGCTCAGCGGCTCAGTGGGCTTTGTTCCCACTATGGGCTATCTTCATGAAGGTCATCTGGCTTTAGTAAAGCAGGCCAGGATAGAAAATTCCGCCGTTATCGTTAGCATTTATGTTAACCCCGCTCAATTTGGCCCCAGGGAAGATTTTGGCGCTTATCCCCGAGAGCTTAATCGTGACCTGGAGTTGTTGCGGGGAGAGGGGGTGGATATCGTCTTTGTCCCCTCCGATGATGAGATGTACCCACCCGAATTTAGTAGCTGGGTGGACGTGGAGAAGGTAACCGAGCGACTTGAGGGAGCATCTCGTCCGGGGCATTTTAGGGGCGTGGCCACCGTAGTGGCCACGCTATTCAACATTGTCCAGCCATCACGGGCTTACTTCGGGCAGAAAGATACCCAGCAGGTAGTGGTCATTAAGAGAATGGTGGCCGACCTCAACATGGGGATAGAAGTCGTAGTTGTACCTACGGTCAGGGAGAGCGATGGTCTGGCCATGAGCAGTCGCAATATTTACCTTAGCCCTGGGGAGCGCCAGGCAGCGACAATATTGTTCAAGGCTCTGACATTGGCCCGGCAATTAAGACGGGGTGGGGAAAAGGACGCTGAGAAAATCCGCCGGCAAATGACCTCACTTATCCAAAAAGAACCTTTAGCCCGAATTGACTATGTCAGCATTGCTGACGCCGAGACATTAGAGGAACTAAGCTTGATCGACCGCCCGGCATTGGCTTCCTTAGCCGTCAGGATAGGCAAAACGAGGTTGATAGATAACATGCCTCTGGAATAAGTGCCTCAGTGTGTCATTGCGGGGCTCTTCTTATCTGTCGTCGCGATGTTCTTCTTCTTTTTAGCACGTTTTGAATGAATCATGATTTACACAATGTAGGACTGTACGGATTGGAGAAAGCTATTATTGAGTCATGTTGATTTGTTGCAAATAATAGAAACGGTTATAATAAAAGCGGCCCAAACGAGCAAAGTTCCCATGAAATAGTCAGGGGAGGCTAAATATGACGGTAAATTATGAATCCGAAAAGCTAGTTTTGAGATTGTGGTACATGACGCACCGAACCTGCGACTGGCTTGGGAGGTGTGAAGACCAGGTATTTGGTGAATACAAGCTTACTAAGGAGCAGTATGCAGTGCTTTCGACTGTAAAATACCTCGATGAGCCTGTAAGAGTAACTGACATAGCCCGATGGTTAGAACGTAGCACGAACAGCGTCAGTATGATAGTCGACCGCATGGTCAAAGTTGGTCTGCTTAGAAGGGAAAGAGCCAGGGGTGACCGCAGGGAAGTATGTGTGTTTATCACCAGCAAGGGGGAGACCGTTCTTAAACCGGCAATTCTGGCAGGCCGGGAGTTTATCGGGAAAATCCTATCGCCACTATCACATGAGGACAGGCATACCTTGCTCAGTCTGCTCGAGACGCTAAAATACAGGGCATTTGAGTATCTCAATCCCGGAGTGGATATAGAGGAAATGAGGAGAAATGAGATCACGGGCCAGGCCAATTTAGTGGAACGGCTGGTCCAGTACACTTCGCCCTCCACTCCTGAAGCCAAACGTCAGGGTGATGAGAAGGGAAAGACCATATGATGAGGGCAGTTCACCTTACTTGTACTAGCTGGCGTAGAGCAGCTCCGCAGGGTCCGCAATCCCGGTGGGGCTGGTGAGGGGGCTGAGATTGCCACGCGGCGGCCCAAACGAGCAAAGGTCCCATGAAATAATCAGGAGGAGATAAATATGCCGGTAAAGTTCAAATTCGAAGATCCATATAAGGGAGCGTGGATCCTGCTGCGCCAAACCTACAACCTGGTTTTGAAGTGTGAGGACAAAGTATTTAGTGAATACGAGCTCACTACGGAGCAGCACGCAGTGCTTATGGTTATAAAACACATCGATGGTCCTGTAAGGCCAACTGACGTAGCCCGGTGGTTAGACCGTAGCGTGAACAGCGTCAGTATGATAATCGACCGCATGGTCAAAGCTGGTCTGGTCAGACGGGTAAGAGACAGGAAGGACCGCAGGACAGTATTTCTGACTATCACCAGCAAGGCGGAGAAGGCCTTTGTACCGGCAACTGTAGCGGGCTGGGGACTCATCCAGGAAATCCTATCGTCACTATCGGATGAGGACAAGCTTACCTTGATCAGGCTGCTCGAGACGCTAAGAGACAAGACATATGATTATCTCGGTTCTGGAGAGGTTGCAGAGGAAGTAAGGAGAAATGAGACCGAGAACATGGTCCAGTTTGTGAAACAGGCGGCCAAGTATAAGTCGCTCTCCGCTCTTGAAACCAAACGTCAGGGTGGTAAAAAGAAGAAGGCCATATGATGAGGGCAGTTCACCTTACTTATGCTAGCTGGCGTAGAGCAGCTCCGTAGGGTCCGCAATCCCGGTGTGGCTGCTGAGGCTGAGATTGCCGCGCCGGCGGTACATCACCCTCATCCTTCGATAGACTCAAGACATGCTCTTAATCTTCTCACGTCAAGGTAGAGGAGATTGCTTCGTCCCGATAAATCGGGACGAAGCAATGACGGAAAGGGTTTAGGGGAGAGGAAATCAGGTTTGCAGTGACATATTGACAGATTTTGTCCCCGGAAACTGAAAATATTAAATTTAACTACGTTGGGGTTTATTTGACAACGAAAAAGCCGTGCTGTATAATGAGCATACTCCAGAACGGAGAATAGTTTCGCACGTTAACAATTGAATAGGTTTTGTGTTCTGCCTGGCGTGGGTCAAGGGAGAAAGAGCATAGGGTGGATGCCTTGGCATCAGCAGCCGAAGAAGGGCGTGGCAAGACTGCGAAAAGCCTCAGTGAGCTGTCTAGCTAGCTTAGCTGGGGATTCCCGAATGGGGCAACCTGCTTGGGTGAAAACCCAAGCACTCGCTAAAGCGAGGGGGAACTGGGTGAACTGAAACATCTTAGTAACCTGAGGAAGAGAAATCAACAGAGATTCCCTGAGTAGTGGCGAACGAAAGGGGAACAGTCCAAACCAAGATAGCTAAGTGGGCTTGGATCCTAAGCTATTTTGGGGTTGTAAGACGCAAGGGGCAGATTCCAAGGTCTGCCACAGAGTGACAAAACTTTTCCTTAGTCAAATGCTTCTGGAAAGGGCAACCGTAGAAGGTGATAGTCCGGTAGGCGAAAAGGAAAAGTCTCTGCTTGTGTTCTTGAGTACCACGGGACACGAGGAATCCTGTGGGAAGCAGGGGGGACCACCCTCCAAGGCTAAATACTGCTGATGACCGATAGTGAACCAGTACCGTGAGGGAAAGGTGAAAAGAACCCCGGGAGGGGAGTGAAATAGAATCTGAAACCCTGTGCTTACAAGCAGTCAGAGGTCCGATTTATCGGACTGATGGCGTGCCTATTGAAGAATGAACCGACGAGTTGATCTATGTGGCTAGGTTAAGCAACTTAGTTGCGGAGCCGAAGCGAAAGCGAGTCTGAATAGGGCGAGGCTCAGTTTACTGAGCAGGTCGCATGGATCAGACCCGAAACCGGGTGATCTATCCATGGCCAGAGTGAAGCTCAAGTAAAATTGAGTGGAGGCTCGAACTTGTGAATCAGGCAAAATTCTAGGATGAGCTGTGGATAGTGCAGGTGAAATGCCAAACGAACCCGGAAATAGCTGGTTCTCCCCGAAATGCATTTACGTGCAGCCTCAGGAAGTAATTTACGGAGGTAGAGCTCTGGATGAGCCAGGGACCGTGAGGCTACCGAACTCAACCAAACTGCGAATGCCGTAGATATAATCCTGGGAGTGAGACTGTGGGGGCTAAGCTCCATAGTCGAGAGGGAAACAGCCCAGACCATCAGCTAAGGTCCCTAAACGCAGGCTAAGTGGGAAAGGAAGTTGTGTCGCAGAAACAGCCAGGAGGTTGGCTCAGAAGCAGCCATCCTTTAAAGAGTGCGTAACAGCTCACTGGTCGAGTGGTACTGCACCGATAATTTAACGGGGCTCAAGTCTGCTACCGAAGCTATGGTCGAGCACTCAATTCATTGGGTGCTCGAGGTAGGGGAGCGTTGTCATGGCTGCGAAGCTGTGGTGTAAGCCATTGTGGAGCAATGACAAGTGAGAATGTCGGTATGAGTAGCGTGAAGGCATGTGAAAATCATGCCCACCGTAAACCTAAGGTTTCCTACGCAACGTTTATCGGCGTAGGGTTAGTCAGGGCCTAAGCTGAACCCTAATGGGGTAAGCGATGGACAGTAGGTTAATAGTCCTACACCGCGTAGCTTTTGTTTTAAGGCAAAGGGGGGACACAGGAAGGTAGGTTGAGCATGCCTAATGGACATGGTGTGTTTCCAACTCAAGGTGCATCAGGGCAGGCAAATCCACCCTGGTATTAAGCTGAGGGGAGGGAGAATTTGAGGGGCAACCCGACAAAACTCAACTGAGCCTATACTGTCAAGAAAAGCCTCGTTGCTAAAAAGCTAAGCGCCTGTACCGCAAACCGCCACTGGTAGGTGGGGATAAGTGTCCCAAGGTGTTCGAGAGAACCCTCGTTAAGGAACTCGGCAATCTAACCCCGTAACTTCGGGAGAAGGGGGCCCGCCTGTAATAAGGCGGGGGCACAAAATTGGCCCAGGCGACTGTTTAACAAAAACACAGGTCTCTGCTAAAGCGAAAAAGCTGAAATATAGAGGCTGATACCTGCCCGGTGCCAGAAGGTTAAGGAGAGAGGTTAGGATGGTAACATTCAAAGCTTTGAACCGAAGCCCTGGTGAACGGCGGCCGTAACTATAACGGTCCTAAGGTAGCGAAATCCCTTGTCGGGTAAGTTCCGACCTGCACGAATGGTTTAACGATCTGGGCGCTGTCTCAACGAGGGACTCGGTGAAATTGCAATGGGGGTGAAGATGCCCTCTACCCGCGACAGGACAAAAAGACCCTAGCAGCTTTACTATAGCTTGGCACTGAGCTTAGGCTAAGCATGTGTAGGATAGGTGGGAGGCTATGAAACTGGGGCGTCAGCCTCGGTGGAGCCAACGGTGAAATACCACTCTTGTTTGGTTTTGGTTCTAACCCCGATGTAATCGGGGGACAATGTCTGGTGGGTAGTTTGACTGGGGCGGTTGCCTCCTAAAAGGTAACGGAGGCGTTCAAGGGTTCCCTCAGCACGAATGGAAACCGTGTGTAGAGTGCATTGGCATAAGGGAGCTTGACTGTGAGACATACAAGTCGAGCAGGGACGAAAGTCGGACAAAGTGATCCTACGGTACTGTGTGGAAAGGCCGTAGCTTAACGGATAAAAGCTACGCTAGGGAAAACAGGCTTATCTTGCCCAAGAGTTCATATCGACGGCAAGGTTTGGCACCTCGATGTCGGCTCGTCGCATCCTGGGGCTGAAGAAGGTCCCAAGGGTTGGGCTGTTCGCCCATTAAAGCGGCACGCGAGCTGGGTTCAGACCGTCGTGAGACAGGTCGGTCTCTATCCGTCGTGGGCGCCGGAGATTTGAGGGGAGCTCTCCTTAGTACGAGAGGATTAGGAGGGACGGACCTCTGGTGTGCCAGTTGTTCCGCCAGGAGCAGTGCTGGGTAGCTATGTCTGGAAGGGATAAGTGCTGAAAGCATCTAAGCGCGAAGCCCACCCCAAGATGAGATCTCCCACTGGAATTCGGGTTCCCAGCAAGGTTTACTTTGCTGGGTGCTTAACCAGGTAAGGCCGCAAGTAGACTACTTGCTTGATAGGCGGCATGTGTAAGCGGAGTAATCCGTTTAGCTAAGCCGTACTAATGGCCGAGGCCTTGACTCACGCCAGGCTGAGCACAAAACCTTATAAAATGATAAAATAGGTGTTCGACGCGGGGTAGAGCAGTGGTAGCTCGTCGGGCTCATAACCCGGAGGTCGTTGGTTCAAATCCAACCCCCGCCACCAAGAAACTAAGCAGGCAGGATGACTTTCAGAGTCATCCTGCCTTTTTGCAATAGCCTAACGCGCAACGAGGAAATGCACGATACCCACCAAAAGTATGCCACGTTTGCCAATGCAACAGTACCTCTTTGCCCTCGTTGACAATCTCGCCATCCAGGGATAATAATTACACGAATCTTCCGGGGACCATCTGATGTCGAAAAAGCTAACGGTAATCCCTGAGCAGTGTTCCGGTTGCAGGATCTGTGAACTTGTATGTGCAATCAAACATTTCGGAGTGAACAATCCCAAGAAGGCGGCGATAAGAGTCTTGACCACATACCCTCATCCGGTCGTGAGAATGCCGATTGTGTGCAGCCAATGTAAAGTGCCCGCATGTGCGCAAATATGTCCCTCTGATTCCTTGCGATGGATTGATGGCGTTGTGCAACTGGACGAGGAGAATTGCACTTCCTGTTACAAATGCGTGGAAGCCTGTCCTTTTGGAGCGATATATATACATGCAGATTATGACCTGCCCATCAAGTGTGATATGTGTGGAGGAGACCCGGAGTGTGTCAGGAAATGTCCCAAGGGAGCACTCAGGCTCATACCGGAGGCTGCCCTGGGCGAATCCAGGCGTCTCAACAACGTCCTGAGCTACACTCAGATGAAGGAAATTGAGTTCTATGAGAAGGGTGAAAAGAAGGTCATCCGCTATGCCGAGGTAGGAAAAGAAGAGCTATGAGCATAAAGAGCGGATATTTTAAGCAACACCTCTACATAGACCTTACGAAAGGCACTGCTGAGCACCGAACCACTGCGGACGCCTTCATCGAAAAGTATATCGGGGGACGTGGCTTTGGCGCGAAGTTGGTCTGGGACAATCTAAAGAAGCATGATTTCAAGATAGACCCCCTTGGCCCTGAGAATCTTCTGGTTGTCGCGCCGGGACCTCTGACCGGGGTTTACCTGCCCTCATCGGGAAAGAACTCCTTTGTCGCCATCTCACCAGCTACCGGGCTCTACGGTGATTCTTCCATGGGTGGTGGCTTCGGTATCGAGCTCCGACAAACGGGAATTGATGTTCTCTCCGTTACCGGCAAGGCGCCGGAACTATCTGTTCTTTTCATCGACAATGGTGAAACGACAATCCTTCCCATGCCCGAGCTGAAAGGAAAAAGCTGTCTGGAAGCCGAAGGAATGATTAAAGAGCGACTGGGCACCCACGCTGTCCATGTTGCTACGATAGGCATCGGAGGCGAGAACATGGTCAGGTTCGCCTGTGTCAACACCGACTGGAGCCGCAATGCCGGCAGGGCTGGGATGGGCGCAATCATGGGGGCCAAGAACCTCAAGGCAATTGTTGTTCGGGGGCACATGGATCTTCCTGTCTATGATGTTGCCGGGCTAATGGCGGAGGCTGAACAAGCTTTCAAATATATGGAGGAACACAAGTATTTCAAACTGTGGCAGCAAGAAGGCCTGATGAATGTCATCGATTACGCCAACGAGAAGGGTATTCTGCCTGCATACAATTTCAAGGATAGCGTTTTTGCCAGGCACGACCAGATCAACGGCACAACAATGGTACATCGCTATAAGATAGGTGATAGTGCATGCTTTTCCTGTTCCATGTGTTGCGGCAATATTTGCCTCGTTAAGAGCGGGAAATATACGGGCACGGTGGTTGAGGGACCAGAATATGAAACCTGTGCTATGCTGGGACCAAACTTGGGGATTGACAACTTCGCTGCGATACTTTCTGCAACCCGACTATGCGATGAACTGGGTATAGATACAATTTCCACAGGTAGCATCGTGGGAGCTACAATAGAGGGGTACGAAAAGGGGATTTTGTCGCTCAGCGACCTCGATGGCAGGGAGATTGCTTGGGGAGATGAGGATGCCATCCTGGAACTGATACAAAAAATCGCTCACCGGCAGGGCATCGGTGACATCCTTGCTGATGGCTCTCACCGTATTATCGAGAACTGGCCCGAAATGGACAAAATCATCCTCCAGGTCAAGGGCCTTGAGCAGTCGGCCTATGACAGCCGCGCCAGCATTTCCATGGGTCTGGCCTATGCTACCTCAGACATAGGCGCACATCACACACGGGCTTGGACCATTGCCAAGGAAATGGAAGAGGGTCAGAACTGGACTAACGACGAGAAGGTTGACACCGTGATATATCACCAGAAAGTGCGCCCGTTGTTTGACATGCTTGGTGTTTGCCGATTGCCTTGGATTGAACTTGGGCTGAGCGAGCGACACTATGCGAACTTCTACAAATATGTGACTGGAAACGAAACGTCCCTTGAGGAGCTTCTAGGACTCTCGAATGACATATACGACCTAACAAGACTGATAAATGCCCGCCTCGGTATGAGTCGCAAAGATGACACGCTTCCCTACAAGGTTTGGGCTAATCCTCCTCTTACGGGTCCAAACGCGGGCAAGGTGATCGGACGGGAAGATTTCCAGAAGCTTCTTTCACTGTACTATCAGAAGCGCGGCTGGGATGAAAACGGCATTCCACCAGCTGAGGTGGAAAAGAAGTTTTCAGACTAGCTTCCGGGGAATAATTTATCCCGGCTTAATGCGAAGGGTAATATCCTCCACCACTATTTCGGCACTTTTGTCACAGGAGTTCTGTTGGATATGGCTGTCCGGGACGGCCTTATGACTCAGGATGAAGTCAATGCTACTCAAGCTAAGATACGCCGGCCAAAGAAGGAGTGATGCAGATTGACCTGATGCCTTTATCTGCCAGGGTCTCTATTATGTATCTGCAGTGGTAGCTCGTCGGGCTCATAACCCGGAGGTCGTTGGTTCAAATCCAACCCCCGCCGCCAAGAGACTAAGCAGGCAGGATGACTTTCACAGTCGTCCTGTCTTTTTGTTGCCGCCTAGCTTACATATGTCACTATTAAAATATTTTGAGTTATGGTATTATCGTTAACAATATGTTGAAAAGAGCGTACAAAGGAGCGTAAGGTGAAAATACTCTTAGTTTATCCCCAGTATCCGGACACCTTCTGGAGTTTTAAGCATGCTTTAAAATTTATTTTTAAAAAGGCAACTTTTCCCCCTCTGGGCTTATTAACTGTAGCTGCAATGCTTCCTGAGGAATGGGAGAAAAAGCTTGTGGATATCAATACCACAACCCTGACAGATGAAGACATTAAGTGGGCTGATTATTTGTTTCTCAGCGCTATGGTGGCGCAGCAAAATTCGGCGAGGGAGGTCATCGAAAGGTGCAAAAAGTTCGGGACCAAGATTGTTGCTGGTGGTCCCTTTTTTAGCCGTGGGTATGAAGATTTTGGGTTTGATGATATAGACCATCTCGTATTTAACGAGGCTGAAAATATAATGCCGCTCTTTTTAGAAGATTTAGAGAAGGGATGTGCCAAACATATCTACACGTCTGAAGAACGGCCGGATATAAGGGAAACTCCTGTGCCTTTGTGGTCACTTATCAACAGGAAAAAATACCAATCAATGAGTATCCAGTATTCTCGAGGCTGCCCTTTTAATTGTGAATTCTGCGATATCATTATACTGAACGGGCATAGAC
>Ga0209979_1000241_pt1 | contig 84437 bp, 91 predicted proteins | sample AnhtaG_FD_183114 | JGI IMG/M metagenome (GOLD analysis project Ga0209979, IMG submission 183114) | Deep subsurface microbial communities from Anholt, Denmark to uncover new lineages of life (NeLLi) - Anholt_01485 metaG (SPAdes) (version 2) | ecosystem: Environmental > Aquatic > Marine > Oceanic... | reverse complement strand
GGTGCACAAGCCTTCACCATCCAGAAAGAAGCCTGAAACTAACAGTAACGCCATCCACAGACAGCACAACCATCCCTAAAAAGAAGGAACAAAAACGTTCCACATCAATTATTTAATTCCCCCGCGCGCGCTCAAGCTTGGAAAAGCACTACCCACAAACTAAAAGTGAGACTTCGTGGTATATCCGTACTGTGGAAGGGTTGTAAGCCTAGGTTTTTTGATATTCCTGAATGCCGGAGCTGTGTTTTTAAGGGAGGTAGCTACTGCTGGAACCAATGTCCTTATAATGTTTGGAGGAGAGAGCCATTTTAAATCATAGTGCGCTCACAGAAAAAAGGGGATGTGTGGGAAGGCTTCTATAGACTGGCAACATAAGGCTTTTATAAAGGTGGTCATACTGATATTCGCAAGCGGGAGCCTTGTTTGCACCGGAGCGAAGAGAGAACAGGACGTTTATGACGCAGTGCATAAGCTTCACGGAAGCTTGGAGGAACAAAACCTCATATTCTACGAATAAAACCTTCATACGTTAATCGCCTATCGCCTTCGTTTGTACATTCCTCATCGTAGTAAAGCAGAACGCGCTCGTATCCGAAAACAGTGGAAAGTGTTTTATCTGTCATCATCATAGACCATGGTTGTCAAGATATATTGGAGGAAATTAAATGGGAAAATGTAAAAAATGTGGAACAGTTGTTTCATCGCCTAGGAAGAAGTGGACAATGGCTGGACGCCCATCCAAAGCTGGAAAAAGAACTCAGTTAGAAATCGGTCTTTTCGACTGTCCAAAGTGCAAGAAGTCCTTCCGAGAAGTACTAAGCAAGAAGATTATTTAGGCACACCGAATACGGCCAAAAAAGGCAGAAGTCGCAAGTAAAGCCGATGTGAGTGGAGAAGGCATAAGGCATCAAGTTTGCACCCCCTCATTCCCCCATTTTTTCAATCTCTTCTAATCTTTTCAAAAACTTTTGTTCATCTATTTTTAAAACACTTCTTTCAATTTATAGAATAAAGCGCGCGCATGAAACACCACTTCTTATAGTGAAGCCTTTAAACACCTATTATAAAGCCTCAGATTCAAGAGGTGGAGATTTCTCCCACACAACCCCCTTTGGGCTTTCAGCGGCTTCACCAAAGCATCTCCTGCTCCAATGCAAAGGCATCCTGAAAATTTGAGAAGAAAGCAAAGATGATTAGTCCGGTAATTCTAGCTTCAGCTGCCTTTTCAGGGCCTTATAGCGGTTTCTCACCGTGACCTCAGTGACGCCTGCTGCTTCGGCGATGTCCTTCTGTGTCTTTTTCTCGTTGTTCTGCAAACAAGCAATGTACAGTGCCGCAGCAGCCAAACCCATAGGGTCCTTTCCGGCAGCAGCCCGCTTCTTTCTAGCCTCTCGAAGAATCTGTATAGCAATTCCCTGCGTCTTGCCCGAAATTCCTGTTCTTTCAGCGATTTTTGAAACGTACGTGAGGGGGTCAGCGATGGGCATGTGCATATCAAGTTCACGTAGCAAAAGTCGGTAGCAACGGGCAACGTCCTTTTTATCGACTAGGCTTGCCTCTGCGATTTCATGAAGTGCTCTTGGGGTTCCACTTCCGCGGCAAGCCGCATAAACCGCAGCAGCCGTTATGGCTGCGATAGACCTGCCGCGGACTAAGCTCTTATCTAAGGCTTTACGGTAAATAACCGCAGCGTTCTCTTTGATTGGCCGTGGAATGTAGACCTTGTCGGATAGGCGGTCAAGCTCAGCCATTGCCTGGGCTAGGTTTCTGTCAACTGAAGAATGCGCCCTAGAACGGATCTGCCATTTCCTCAGGCGCCACATCTGCAGGCGCGTTGATAATGGAAGTTTTCTTCCGAAAGCGTCACGGTCAACTTGGCTTATGGCTGTTGACAAGCCTTTATCATGAACAGAATAAGACGTTGGCATCCCAACGCGGCTTCTTGAGGCTTTCTCTTCTTGGGTGAAAGCCCGCCATTCTGGTCCCTTATCCATCATTTGCCCGTATAAGACGAGTCCGCAGTCGCCGCAAACAGTCTCACCAGTATCATAATCATGGATAAGGTTTACACTACCGCATTCTGGGCACTTATCCAGCAACGTTTGCTGAGACCGTGCCACTTTCTTTCTTTTTTCCATCTTTTCTGTCTCTATCATATGGAGTAGAGTCATAACGGGATAACATCCGCAAAACGCAATTCCTCATATTATTACGGATCAGAATTTGAGCGATTAGATAATTAGTCCCTAAGCGCGCGCAGGGTTTTTCTTACTCTTTTGTAAGGGTTATTTCCATTGTTGAAACCATGCGTGCTCTGTTTTCGCCCTCTCTCGGTGGCATCTCCTCTGTTCCTATCGCGATTTTGCTTACTTTTAGGTCTTTTAGGAAGCGATTTCTGGTTATTTCAGCTACATCAACAGCTGTAGTTATTGCTCGTCCTCGGGCTTTCAAAATTACTTCCTTAGCATTGCTCGCCGATAGTCTTGTAATAACTGCTAGAACATAGTCCATTGGTGGTTTACTTCCAATGAAAACAATTCCCGATTTTTCCGCCATTTTCCATCACTCCTTTCATCATTTATTGTAACGTGTAACGTTGCTGTGTTCTTCTCGTCCTTCACAACAGAACGCTACTACCCCATAATATGCGAACATCCTTATAAAGCGATTAAACAACAGAGCAGCCTAAGGATATTTCTGCGCGGCTCCCTTATCCTAGATTCCAGTTTCAGACACATCATTCACTTCGCATTTGGGTGATAGGTTATAATTAGGTGCGGAAAACTCGTATGTGCTTTTTCAAAGTTGCGCCCTTAGTCCTTTAAAAGCTGGCCATTTTTGCGAGTAGTGCATAAGCCCATAGGACCGTTACCCCAATAATTCCATACTTTCTCGTAGTTTTCTGTATGTTAATGACATTTTTTGTTGACGGGTTCTTTAACACATCCGCATAACGCATGATAAGCGGTATGGAAAGGGGGAAGAGTACGAAAAACAAGAATAAATGTCTGTAGGGGAGTAAACCAAAAGCCGAATAGACGAATGGCGAGAAACTTGCCGTCAAAAACATAAATCCAGCGACAATAACACCCTTTTTCCTTCCATACCTAACAACAAAAGTGCGAACCCCAGTCTTACGGTCTGCTTCATAGTCTCCAACGGCTTGGATAATATGGCCACCACACTGAATTAGCATTAGTGGCATGGCACCCAACATAGTTGATGGAATGCTGTAGATTAGCTTGTCGGTTAATCCCCCTCCCATTAAGAATGGCAGAAGGCCAGCGCCTATACCTGAGATCACGAAGTCTGCAACTGGTACGCTTTTCAGTTTAAGTGGGGGAGTGGAATAAGCAGTCCATAGTCCTAAGTAAACAATAAACAACGGGAGAACACGAACGTTGGCTATGAACACCAAAATTAAACATGAGATGACCAGTAAGAAAGAGAAGATTAATGCCCTCCTCGGCGATATTCGGCCAGAGGCAACAGGTAGATTTGACTTAACCGCGTTCTCTCGATCCGCCTCACGGTCAAAATATTGATTCAAAACGAAGACGCTGGCCGTAGCAAGTGAGAAGGCAAAGAAAACTATAGCAGTAATCTCAAAAGGAGACACACAAAAGAGAACACTCCCAAAACCAAAATTGAAAATCCATCCAAACCAACTCCCAACTCTTGCAGCCTCAAAATATTGAAACATTCTATGCCTTCAAGAACGAAGTTAAAAATTGCAAAATTTAAGAGTTTTGACCATTGCCTAAGATTTTTGGCTTTAGCGCGTGCATTGTTATAGCTTTTTTAGGATGGAAAGGGTTAATCGCCCTGAGCGCTACTAAGTAAGGGAACAAAAGAGCTCCGAAAAAGAGCTTGAAGAGTCAACATCCATTAGGGTGATATAAGGGGAAGCAGAGGCTAGCGAATGGAAATTCGAGAGTGGTATTCCGGATATTCTCTTCTGGCGCAACTCGTCTGCGCGTTGTCTAAGCGGAGGCGTTTCAAAACTGTTCCTTGTGAATGACGAGACGCTAAAGAAGGCCGCTGCGTTGTTCGGAGAGGACGCTGTTAGAGTAGTTGAGGTCCTTAAAGGGGTTCACGAGATCACAGATAATGAGATAGCGGATAAAACCCAAATACGCCTCAACCTGGTTCGCAAGGCACTCTACAGACTCTACGACCACTCCATCGTGGCTCTCAGGCGGTCTCGCGACAAAGAAACAGGCTGGTTTATCTTCAACTGGAGACTCCAACCAGACCAATTGGAAGGCTTTATCCTAAACCAAAAGTGCCGTGTTCTAGAAAAACTGGAAACCCGGCTTGAATACGAGAAAAGCCACGAGTTTTACAGCTGCCAAACGCCAGGCTGCAAGCGATTCCCTTTCGAAGAGGCATTTGAGCTTCTCTTTAAATGTCCCGCCTGCAACAAACCAATGATGTACCTCAACAACGACCGGATCGTTGAGATCCTAACCCGAAAAATTGAACATATAAAAGTTCTGTGAGCGTTGAAATGTTAGAGAATTATTCCATCCGCGTATTTGCCAAGCATTACTGGCTACAAAAGTCAAGCGTTTTTACCGGTAAACGCGTGTTCAAATTTCAACCCCCACTTACAACGTCCCAAATTGTATTTCTTTGGCTGAAATAAGCTCAAGTTATGCCTAAATTTAGAGTGCGGGGGGTGGGATTTGAACCCACGAACCCCTACAGGACAGCCGCCTCAGGGCTGCGCCTTTGACCTGGCTTGGCAACCCCCGCTTAAAGACTTGTCCTTTTATTTCTAGATTTACGGTTGAAATTAAATCTTGCTTTGATTTTAAGAAATTTCGCCGTGAATGGGTTATAAAAAGAGAGGGTTAGATTATGCGCAAGTCTTCTTTTATTGTCGTTAACACAACGTGAGTGTTTGTTCTCTCCACATATGGTAAGGCTAGGAGACGTTTTGTAAATTTGCCTAGTTCTTCGCGATTCTTGAATTTCGCGACTATGATCGCGTCTATTAAGCCTGTTACGTCATACACGCAGCAGACGTTAGGGAGTCTTGCAATCTCGTTTTCCATTTCTAAAAGCCTTCCCTTTGAAACTGTTATTTCGCTAACAACCGTTAATTCGTAGCCGAGTTTTTCATCATCAAGCAGAGCCGAATAGCCCTTTATTATTCCCTCCTTCTCCATCTTCTTTATTCGCGAAAGAACCGTGCCTATGGAAACACCGCATTGTTTAGCTATTTGCCTAGATGAAAGCCTAGCGTCACTTAGCAACGTCTTTAAGATTTTGACATCTGTCTCGTCTAAACGCATTATCCATCACCTATACTGCACATCTATTCAATGAAAGCTTCTCTTATTTAACATTTGCTTAGCCATTTACCAAAAACCTTTTTATATTTACAGCAACAATTGTTTGTGTTGTAAACTCGCATAAAGGAGAACACAATAATGTACGATCGATCCCAAACAACTCATAACTTTGACACATGTCTGAAGCTAATGAACAACGCTGATTACATCCTTCTACACTTCACAGACATGCTCGGACTCCTTAAAGGCAGGACAATTCCAACAGAAGAAGCGAAAAACGCTTTGCTGGAAGGCGTTGGTTTCGACGGCTCCTCTATAACATGCGGACCCAACATAGAAGAGAGCGACATGGTCATGAAACCCGACGCATCCACGTTTGCGGTTTGCCCTCACTATTTTTACGATAAAAGTGTTGTAAGCTTCATCTGCAACATACACTGTCCTGACGGCAAGCGATTTGAAAACGACCCAAGATATGTTTGCAAAAAAACCATAGAAAAAGCGTTAAGAGAAGGGTATGCACCAACAGCTGCTGCTGAATTGGAATTTTATCTTGTACAGAAGAGTGAAGAAGGTGAGGTTTACCCAGTTGAAAATCATCTCATAGACAAACACAGATATTTTGACATAAGCCCGGGTCGAGACATAACAGAAACATACAGAATGGACTTGTCTAATGCTTTGTTTTCCATGGGAATAATCGTAGAAAGCGAACAGCATGAAGTAGGCACAGCCCAAAACGAAATCACATTCAAATACTCAGATCCGATCACAACCTCAGACAACATCATGCTATACAAATTTGCAGCTAAGGCTGTAGCAGACAGGAAATACGGCTGGGTAGCAACATTCATGCCGAAACCATGGCTTGACAAGCCGGGTAACGGCATGCACGTTCACATGGGACTCTTGAACCCAAGAAACGGTAAAAACCTGTTTTATGACCCTAAAGGCTACGCAAACATTTCGCAAAAATGCAGATATTTCATCGGCGGCCTCTTAGAGCATGCCAAGGCGCTTTGTGCCATAGTAGCGCCTACAGTTAACAGTTACAAGAGGCTGGTGCCGGGTTACGAGGCACCAATTTATACCGCATGGAGCAGCCGAAACCGTTCAGCCCTAATAAGGATACCAGAATATTTCCACAACAATGAAAAAAAGACGAGGATAGAATTTAGATGCCCAGACCCCCTGTGTAATCCTTATCTTGCTTATGCAGTTATACTTGAGGCTGGGCTGGACGGCATCAGAAAGAAGACTGAACCAGGAGAACCAGTGAAAGAAAACGTTTATAATCTCAGCGAAGCCAAACGTAGGGAATTAGGCATTGAGGTTTTGCCAACGTCACTGAAGGAAGCCTTGGAAGAGTGGGAAAGCGATAAAATTTGCGTAGAAGCTTTGGGTAAAGAAAACGCAGAGAAGTACGTGGAACTTAAGATGGAAGAATGGAGAGAGTATGAACCACATATGCCAAACCCCGAAAATCAAGTAACAATGTGGGAACTGCAGAAGTATATCTACGCTTAACAGAAGCAAACCCTAAACCTTAGACCTCTGCACTAAATCTTCAATTTTCGCTTTTTTAAGCAGATTTACATGCTCAACCAGTTCGTTTACAGCGGCTTCAAAAACTTCTTTGCCCTTTTCTGAGGAGGCTGTTGTTGATTTTCCAAACACTCCGGAACTTGTATAGTCCACGGTGTCTAGTGGAAGTGTCATGCCTTCTGTTTGCACAGTATGCTTGCCGAGTTCTTCATCCACAGCCTTATTCATATCCACAATTTGCGGGTGCAAAGCCAGATTCACCGAAGTTTCCTCAGCCGCAGCATGTCTTCTTTCTTCTGGTTTGAAAAGATCTGGCAAAAGCTTGTTTGCAGCTGACCACCACTGAAAGATAGACACAAAAACCCCTTTTTCCCTAAGTTCTCTAGCCATCTCCATGAGAGCACATAAGTTGCCGCCGTGTCCGTTAACTATCACAATTTTCTTGATCCCATAATAGTTAAGCGATAAGCATACTTCTTTCACATAGCCTTTGAACGTTTCCGGCGAAATGTAAATGGTTCCCCAAAACTGTTTATGATGAGAACTAACGCCAAAAGGAATCACTTGCAGGCAAAGCACTCCAACGCGTTTAGCTGTCTCTTCGGCTATAGCCTTAGCTATCAAATGGTCTGTCCCAAGCGGATTTTGCGGACCATGCTGCTCGTTTGAACCAACAGGCAATATGGCGACATCATTTTGAGTAAAGTATTCTTTGGCTTCAGTCCAACTCATCTCATGAAGACTAACTTTCACAATTTTCACCCTTTCACGAAACCGTTTTATTAAAAACAATCAAATATAAGCTTGCAGTTTAAAACGGTGAAAACCCTTGAAAACTTTGATTCTCGCAGGAGGCTTCGGCACAAGATTAAGACCATTAAGCTGCACAAGACCGAAAATTCTCTTCCCAATAGTCAACAAACCCTTGCTACAGTGGACCTTCGAAAGACTCGCTAAGAACATGATTAAAGAAGCAATATTAGCAGCTAACCTTCAAACAGAAGTTTTCATAAAACAGCACAGAATTCCAAAATGTGGATTGCGCATTACTTATTCACGAGACCCGCTTAAAAAACCGTTGGGAACTGGCGGTCCAATAAAAAAGGCTGAAAAACTTCTTGGTCATGATGCTTCTTTCCTAGTTCTGAACGGGGACATTTTTGCCGATGTAAACTACAGAGAAATTTTTAAGATGCACGAAGAGAAAAATGCGACAGCAACAATAGCCCTTCACAGAGTAAAAGACCCGAGCAGATATGGAGTTGCAGAACTAGCAAAAGGAAATCGCATAAAAAGATTCATCGAGAAACCTCCACGAGCGAAGGCTCCAACTAGTCTGATAAATGCTGGCGTTTATGTTCTCAACCCTGAAATTTTCGAATATATCCCAAAAGGACGAAAAGTTTCCTTGGAACGTGAAGTTTTTCCAAAACTTTCAGAAGCAGGTAAGCTATACGGATATGTTTTTGATGGTTTGTGGATGGACATAGGCAAACTAGAAGATTACCTAAAGATAAACGAAATCCTGCTTGATACCTTTGCTAATCAACAAAAATACAACATCGGAAGTAAGGTGAAAGTTAAGAAGCCTGTGGCTGTTGACAAAGGAGTTTCTGTAGGAGAAAAATCATTTGTCGGACCCTATGCGATTTTGGGACGAAATACTACTGTTGGAAGTAATGTCCGCATACAAAACTCAGTAGTTTTTCCCGGAGTGGTGATATCTGATTTCTCCTCAGTAAACGGAGCCATAATCGGTGAAAACGTGGTTATTGGAAAAGGAGTCAAAATTGGAGAAGGATGCGTACTCGGTGACCACGTTAAAGTAAAGGATAATGTGAGGCTTGTAAAAGGAGTTTCGATTTGTCCAGCTAAAGAGATTCCTGAAAGCGTATTAACACCTAGAAACATTATTTAGGATGGAGTATGACGCATGTTAGGCCCAAGACGATTATTTGGGACAAATGGAATCCGCGGAGTTGTTAACAAAGAATTAACCTCGCAAATGGTGATTAAAATCGGAAGCGCGATAGGAACATTCTTTCAGCATGGAAATCTTATAGTTGGATATGATGCTAGGACAAGCGGTCCAATGTTTGCACGGGCGGTTATTGCTGGTTTAAACGCAACAGGATGTGACGTGCTTCTCGCAGGGATGTCTCCTACTCCAGCATTACAATTCGCTGTGAAAAACCATAAAAAAGACGGTGCAGTGATAGTAACTGCATCGCATAACCCACCTCAATATAATGGAATAAAAGTTGTGTGGAACGACGGAATAGAGCTTTCGCGAGAACAGGAAATCGAGATTGAAAACATATTCTTTGATGAGAAGATACGTTATGCTGAATGGAATGGTTTAGGAGAAACTCGTGACCTTCCCGGAGTGATTGATGATTACATAGAAGCGATAAAAGAACATGTAGATGTTGCTGGAATAACGAAAAAACACTACCATGTTGTTGTCGACACCGCAAACAGTGTCGGAAGCCTTGCAGCACCACGCCTACTCAGAGAGTTAGGATGCAAAGTTACAACCATAAACGCAAACATTGACGGAACATTTCCCGGAAGACTACCCGAACCTCGCCCAGAAAACCTTAAGGATTTAGCGTTAACAGTGAAAGCCGTAGGTGCAGATTTGGGCGTTGCTTTTGATGGCGATGCTGACCGGTCAATATTTGTTGACGAAAATGGGGAAATTCATTGGGGAGACAAAACGTTTGCCTTGGTTGAAAAATATTTCTTGAAGGATAATCCGGGTGAGAAGATTGTTACGCCGGTGAGTTCCTCAACTCTGGTTAAGGACATAGCGGACTCTTACGGTGGAGAAATTGTGTGGACCAAAGTAGGAAGCGTAACAGTCTCGCAAACCATGAAGAAGATAAATGCAAAACTTGGCGGGGAGGAAAATGGAGGAATCTTCTATGGACCTCACCAGTCGGTTAGAGACGGAGCGATGGCGACAGCATTGATTTTGGACATTATGGCTAGAACTGGTGAAAAACTTTCAAATCTGCTTCGAGAGCTGCCAAAATACTTCATTGAAAAGGGCAAGGTTGAATGCCCAAACGACCTTAAAGAGAAAACGTTAGAAAAGTTAACTGAACAACTAAGTGGATTGAACTTGAACACGATTGACGGAGTCAAAATATGGTTTGAGGATAAAAGCGTGATCCTAGTGCGTCCAAGCGGGACAGAGCCCATTTACAGGTTGTATGCAGAAGCAAAAACAGAGGAAAAAGCCTTACAACTCGTCAAGGAATACAGTTCAAAACTTGAAAGATTGATTCACAGCTTACAGAGTTAAATCAGTTTCTTATAAATCATGGAGAATATCAGATGTCAATATCGATACTGCATATAAAACCAGAAGAACTAGACAGTGTCGATAAGCGCAGAAAACATAGGGTTAGCATCATAGGTTGTGGACGGAACGGCATTCTTCACGCTTGCCTCTTCGCTGAAGCTGGATTCAAGATAATATGCGTTGACGCAGATCGAGCATTAGTAAACCGTCTTGCAAGGGGAAAATCTCCCTTTCTAAAGGATAAAGTTGAGCCTTTACTGAAAAAACATGTGAAAAACGGATGCATGACAGCTACAAACGATGTTAAAGCGGCTGTCGCGCAAAGCGATGTCATATTGATAACAACTCAAGCAAAGATTGACAGAAAGAAAAAAGTCAACTATTTAGACATAGAAAACGTATGCAAGCAGGTGGGATCAAGTCTCCGACGCAGCTCACTAGTCATCGTTATGAGTGTTGTTGGACCAGCCACGGCAGAGAGGCTAATTAGACAGACCTTGGAAAACACCTCCGGATTTAAAGCTGGAGTTCATTTCGGCCTAGCCTACAGCCCAGTTCGAATTTTAGATCAACAGAATTTAGAAAAATTAGCTGATTGTAACCGGATTGTAGCAGCAACGGACAAGGACAGTTTAAACGCTGCCTCAATTATTCTGGGACCCATCGCAAAAAAGGAGGTGGTAAAGACGAGCGATGTGAAAACAGCGGAAGCAGCAACGCTCTTTGAATCCGTGCAGCATTATACCAATGTTGCTTTGGCTAATGAATTCGCTTGTTTTTGTGAGAAAGCGGGCATAGATTACCATGAGGCTAAAGAACTCGCGGAAACAAGTGCACACGGCACACTTGTCTCGCCAACACTTACTTGCAGAAACATACGTGAAGAACCATATCTACTATTGGAGGAAGCTGAAAACCTGAATATGAAACTTCGAATTCCCGCAGTAGCCATAGAGATAAACGAGGAAATTCTAAAACACGTAGTTAGTTTGATTAGAGAATCATTAAGAGGTTGTGGAAAAACCTTGAGAAGGGCAAAGATTTCTCTGCTGGGGATTTCACAAACACCAAACATGAAGGATTCACCAAAAGTTTCAGCGGAGAAACTTGCTAAAATCTTGGAGACCAAAGGTGCCAAAGTCAGCCTTTATGATCCATATTTATCAGGTAAAGACTTGGCTGATTTGGGTCATCGCGTTAAGAAAAAGTTTACAGAAGCAACGGAAGGCGTAGACTGCATAGTGATACTAACAGGCCACAACCGATTCAAACGTTTAAACCTGAAAAAACTGAAAATCATGACAAGAATGCCAGCCGCTATAGTTGATTTTGAAGGTGTTGTCGATCCCGAAAAAGTTGAAAGGGAAGGTTTCATATATCGTGGCTTAGGAAGAGGAGTTTGGACAAAATGAAAAAGTTAGGTGTTGCAGTTGTTGGAACTGGGTTCTGGGGAAGAAATCAAGCGAGAGTTTACAAAGAGTTAGAAGAAACAGAACTTTTAGCAGTTTGTGACATAAACGCTGAAAGAGCCAAAGCCGTGGCTAAGCAATTCGGTGCAAAACCCTACACAAACCTTGGAAGAATGCTGAAAAGAAAAGACATCAGAGCAATAAGCATCTGTACGTGGTCAACAAGCCTTGCAAAAGAAGCACTAAAAGCCTTGAAAGCAGAAAAACATGTCTTAGTTGAAAAACCAATGGCAACAAACGTGAAGCAGGCGGAAAAACTGTTAGAAACAGCAGAAAAGCAGGATTTGCACCTTACAGTAGGTTTTTTAATGCGGTTTATTCCAGGAATCCAACACATCAAAAAGGGAATTAAAGACAAAAAAATCGGTGATCTCGTGTGTGCCACGGCAAAAAGGGTTTCCCAGTGGCCCGAAAGAATGGGCGACGTAGGGGTTGTTAAGGACATAGCAATCCACGACATAGACATAACCAGACACCTTTTTGACGAAGACCCCGTTGCTGTTTATGCAAAAACTGGAAGAATGAAACACAGAAAGTTTGAGGACTATGCTCAGATAATGCTCACGTTTAAAGGGGGTAAAAGTGCTTTCATTGAATCTAACTGGTTGACGCCATACAAGACGCGAATATTAGTCGTTACTGGAAGCGAAGCCATAGTGAAACTTGATTACATCACACAAGAACTAACAATTGAGAATGCAAAGCAGACTGTGCAGCCGAGAATTGCTTGGCGAGAACCTTTAAAACTTGAACTCCAACACTTTGCAAATTGTGTTTTAAAAAAGGAGAAGCCGCTAATAACAGGCATGGACGGCTTAAAAGCCCTCAGAATTGCAGAGTCAGCGTTAAAATCTTCAGCAACAGGCAGAGTAATAAAACTAAAGTAAAAAACTAAGATTTCTTCATTTCGTTTCTCAGGTTGAAAGGTTTACCCTCTAATAGGATTTCTTCTGGAACCTTTTCCTTCCATTTTCTCAAAAATTGCAAGTCTTCAACTTCTTTTCGCAGTTCGTCAGGAAGCATCTCTGGAATCTCATCTCGAATCGGATACCATCTTGAACATTTCGGACAGATGATCAAGCCTTCCACTATTTCCTCTTTCTCTTCAAATACAAGTAATTCAAGTGGATAATGCTTATCTATCGGACAAGCCAATATCTCCATCAACTTCTTCTTCATATCGTCATCCCTCCAACGTATTTCCCTATTTAGACTATAAAACATTTTCATGGATTCGTGTATTATTGTGTCCACAAAAATTTACTTTAATGTCCAAAACTACTTGATACCAGTTCGGACCAGTTGTCCTAACGACACGATCAAGCGGAATCGTAAAGGTTACACCTAAGCTTTGAAGTTTTTCAGCCACTTTCAACTTAACCTTTTCAACGGGATTCTCGTTTTTCTTGGCGTATTCAAAATCATAATAGTGTATCCATCCTCCGACTTCTTTAAGAGCAGACACGGCACAAGGCAGATATTCAAAGGCTTTTTCCGGTAAGGGCATGAGAACCCTATCCGCTGTACAGCGTAGTCTTTTCTCAATGACTTCTTTGACGTCTCCTTTGACTGGGATAACTTTTCGATAAACCTTGTTCAGCCTGATGTTTTTTTGCATGAATTGAATTGCCGCGGGGTTAACATCAATCGAGTAGACTTTTTCAGCCTTTGAATGTTTAGCAATAACTATAGAGAAGCAGCCTACTCTAGCAAACATGTTCACAACAACCTCTCTGTTTACAACTTGTTTCGCGATCCGCATTCGCTCGTACAGAAGTCTAGGTGAGAAATAGCATTTTTCAACATCAACAGAGAATAAGCAGCCGTATTCCTTGTGAACTGTAGCGGTCTTGTTTTCGCCAGCGACAAAGTTGAGTTTTCTAAGTCGGAAATCTCCACAGACAGAACTTGTTTGAGCTAAAACCGTTTTTACATTCTTTTGAACGTTCATAATTGTTTCTGCAATTTTTCGGCTGTATTTTCTTTTCTCGGTTACGCGTATTATCGCTATATCTCCAATAACATCATAAGAATCGTAGATGTAAGCTAGATCCTCGGAAGAAACAAATTGTGAAAGACGATTTTTCAAACGTTTTTTCAAGACATCCATCTCACAGTGTAGTATTTATGGAAACATTTTTAAAAAGGTGGGATGGTACTCGTTTGTAAAAGAGGAAGCATTATGGAGGAAGAGAAGAAACCCACAGGTATTGTTTATGAATGCATAAGATGCGGGGCAAAGGTTCCTTCAGACGAGTTGGAACTCCGTGGTGGACAAATAAAATGCGTTATCTGCGGCTACAGAGTTCTGAAAAAAATTAGGCCGCCCGTTGTCAAACGTGTTTCAGCAAAATAAAAGCCTAATATTAACTAAGAAATGGACTATTTAATCCTTTGAAGATTTGATTTGACTGGCTGCTGAAACTAATGATTTTAGAAGATTTCTTTTTCGCCGATCCTACGAAGAGCCTTTCCACGAAGCTTTATTGCTGGGCCAACAACCTCCTCTGGCCCTTTCTCAGTTGTCTTTCTTTTCACGGTTTCTCCGCAGATTCCTCGTGGGAGAAGTCGTCTTTTTACGCACATAGCATAGGTACAGTTTGCAACGTCACATGAGTCCCCTGTCCATTTGCACCATACATCATCTCGACGGTAGACAGCAGCATTCTTTGCACATCTAAAGAATTTACATGTTGGAGAACAACGCTTCACCTGAGCCAATATATGCACAACCTGTGGTGTTAAACAAAACTTCACTATTGCAGTATTTCTTACCTAACAAGTATTTTCGCATGAGCTAATATAAAGTTTTTTCCCTCAAACTCTTTATTCTAGCTCTAGTCTGAGCTTTTCTGCAATTTAGAACGTTTTCTTCTGTAAACTTCTATTGAAACAATAAGTATTATGACTGCTGCGATTATTAATGCTGTTGTTAATTGGCTTGTTTCAACAAGAATGCCGGCGATAAGTACGTACTTTCCTATTTTGATTCCGATGGTTGTTGATGAAACAACGGAGGATGTGGTGTCTATGCATGGCTGTGTTTGGTCGTTTAAATAAATGGCTATTTGTACACTCCCGCCAATGAAATCACTGAATGTAGCTACTCCATTGGATTTTGTTCTGTTTGAACGTAGGAGTAGCCCTTCCCGTTGCAATGTTATATTTGCGTTTGGAATTGGTTGTCCGAAATAGTCAACAACCTTGATTGAAACGGTTAAGCCGTAAAGTTTGCAGCGTATAGACACGTTCTCATTTTGGAATAAGGCTGCGACTGTTTCATTAATCTCTACTCCACTGGCGTAAACTTTTACTGTATACCTACCGAAGGTGCAGTTGAACATTGCTGTTCCTTCAACAGTGTTTCTTTCATAATGCAGTCCGCCCATTGCTTCTTGAACTTTCACTGTGGCACCACTGATTGGTTGATTGTTTGCATCAGTGACGTTGACTTGCAATGTTAATGTCGGGCAAATGATGGTTACGTTATACCATGCTATTGCGGTTTCGTTTACGAGCAACCGTAGAATCGTTGTTACGTTAAATTGCTTATCGTCGTAACGTGAAGCATTTAAAACGTATGTAACGTTGGGCAGCAACGAAGGAAACACTGTTGATCCATTAATGTCTGTGAATAACGTCTGGTCTTCCGGCGTTAAATACAATTTAACTTCTGGAAAGCGGTTTTCAGATCTATCCATGACCAAGATTTTCAAGTTCGTAAGGTTACAGGTAAAATTAAATGACTCTTCCTTGGTGATGTTTAGTGCACGTTCACCAACCTTTTCATCCTTAAAATATGCTTCACAGGTGTAAATGCCAATTTCAATCATCAGACTTGCCAAACCTTCTGAATTACTTGTTACGTTCACAACTGACGTAACGTTCTCAAAAACTTGGATCATAACATTGGGTACAGGTTCTTTGGCAAGGTTTCTTGTAGTGATGTTAATCGCTAAACCTGGAACCGTGAAATCTTGGATGTCAGGTGGGTTTTTTGCCGTTGCGTTTGATGATAAGGAAGTAACATTTACAGTGTAAGTTCCAATTGAGGCGTTTGAGGGTATGGTCCAGTTCGAGTAGTGGATTGTGTTCTCCTCAGCGGTTACATTCTTTAAATGAATTATTTTCTCCCCGAAACTTATGGTGATAGTAACGTTTTCGTTTGGTTTGTAACCCGCAGCCTTGATATCTACGGATTGGGATCTATGGTATTCTGTGGAGTTTGTTAATCCTATGGTGAACTTTCCAGTCGCAAGTGTCCCATTAAAGAACACCTTGTAGTCTCCAGTAAAGTTGGTGTTGGCGCCTGTCGGATAATAATCTGGATAGACTATGGTTGCGCTGCCGTTCCCATTAATTGATGTAGTGACATTGAGCATATTTGTGTATGACACGTTAGTGGGAGTTTGAATTGTAATGTTTGCAACAAGTGTTTCGCCTGACGCTCCTCCAGTTATATCGAGGGAAATTGTGACATTATCGCCTTCTTGTCGCTGCGCGGGTGGTGGGGGCACGTCGGTTTCAAGAGAGTATAACGGTAAAATCGTAAATGGCGTGGTGACATTTTCTTCTGCTGTCACGTCGATAAGTGTTACATTATGGTCTCCTGCAAAGGTACAGTCACCTACAAATGTACTCGTAATATTAAATGACTCGTTTACCTCGTAGTCTGTGGCGTTTTCACGAGCGATTTCAACTTCATCAAACCGTAGTATGTACTGCCCGTCTTCAGTGGTTATGTTACCAATTAGCTGAACGGTTGTTCCAACATGCCCTGAAGAAGGCGTTATAGAGATTATTCTTGTTTCAGCCTTCGCTTTTGGCAAAAATGAGAAGAATGTTACAGTGAACATTAAAATTAGTAGTAAAATTGTCAAATTTTTAATTTTTTGGAGCAGTGGTTTTGTCAAACGTTTTCCCTCGGTGAGTTCATTTAAGGTTTGTGAACACTTCTAATACTGGGAGCATTTTAAACTTTACCTTTCAATCTAGTGCCCATCCTGCAACGTACGCGATTCGGGTATTCAAATCACTTTTATAACCTTCTTTTAACTGAATAAAATACAGGTGCGTGCCTTGGCGAATTTCATCAGTTTGCCCATAAGAAGTGAAGTTCTAACGTTACTGAATCTGAAGCCAGCCATAATAATAACAACTGTTGGAAAAGATGGATCAATCAACGCGGCGCCATACAGTTGGTTCTCAATTGTTGACTACAACCCGCCACGAGTGCTCTTTTCAACAAACGTGAAACGTGACACCTACCGGAATGTTCTGGAAACAAAAGAATTTGTCCTTAACTTCCCAAGCGTGGATCTACTGAAACAAATATGGATAACCAGCAAGCATTTCCCATATGGAATCAGTGAGTTAGAAAAGGCAAGTCTGACAATTTTTCCCTCCGAAAAGGTGAAACCTCCTAGAATAAAGGAATGTAAGGCTCATATAGAATGTAAGGTGCTTTGGACAAAGCCCATTGGTTCAAGTTGCCTCATCCTAGGAGAAATCATTTCACTGTCTGTTGATGAAAAGATTGAACAACTTGGGACTAAAGACCGACTCATACAGCTGAATCCACCGCTCTATTTCTCATTCAAAGAATATGAGAAGAGAAGAAAGTGGTTGTTTGCTTCAATAGGGAAGATACACGAAATGGCTGAGAGAAACGACAAATTTGAGATCACAAGCGAGACTCTTTGATTAGCATACGTTCTTGCTTCTTAGCGTGTAGGCATAGAATAAAGGGAAATGTGAGAGATGCCTCCATTTGATTTAGGTTCAAACCTGGTCCTCGGCACTACAAACAGACCATAGGCACCTCTAAAGGTGGGCAACTCAGTTATAGGCTACTAGCGTGGACATGGTTGACTAGTTGTCTTTGCATGGAAGCTGAATATGGATAGAAAATTCATAAGCAAGATATACTGAGATCAGAAAGCCTCGTTCATGCAATCGAAAACAGGAGAGTTCGTGGCCGAGCTTGAAGCACACGATATTGAAGAGAGCCACCTGAGAAGCTTTGAATTATACGAGGAGTATAGCGAGAGAACTATCGCTGATACAATTAGAATATGTAGAGAGAACTTCGCCAAGGCCGGTCTTGAGGCTAAAAGAGAATTATTGACAGAGGTTGAAAGAGAAGTCGAAAACTTCCGTGCTTGGCTAGAAGAAACCAAAAATCTTGAACGCACCGCTGCTCATTACTACTCGGTCAGCGTTAAGAGCTTGCTTCTCGGACTTCCAGTAGGTGTTCAAGTGGCAAGGTTTTTTGGGACTATAATGGAGAAACTGGCTAGAAAGTAACATACAACACTACAAAAGCAGAAAAAAGGGGGGTTTGCGGGAGACATCTCCACTTTGGAATATTGTAAGCTTTAGCTTTTATGAAACAACTTTGTTCTAGCAGAGAAACTTAAATGTGTAAAGATTAAGTTATTGCTTAAACCGTGATGATTTAAGTATGATTGATGAAATTTTAGGTCTCGTTAAGAAGCATGAGGAGTGGCGTGGAAAACAATGCTTGAACCTCATTCCCTCCGAGAACGTTATGAGCCCTGCTGTTAGAGGACTTCTTTCATCAGACCTTGCCCACCGCTACACCGCTAGAGGCCGCTTCTACATGGGCACACGTTTCATAGACGATATTGAGCAGTATGGCGAAGAAATCGCGAAAGAAGTTTTTGGAGCTGAGACTGCAGACTTGCGTCCCCTTTCTGGGCACATTGCTGATTTAATTTTCATAGCCAGTTTCGCAAAGCCCAACGATGTGCTTATGTGTGTTTCTCCTGAAGATGGCGGATACCCCGGAATGTGGAAAGACGGCTTGGCTGGACTTTTCAGCATTAAGGCTGTGGCTTTTCCTTTCTCCAAGCATGACATGAACATAAGGGTTGAAGAAGCAAAAGAAGCCATAAGACGTGTCAAGCCTAAAATTGTGGTTTTTGGTGCAAGTCTAATCACTTTCCCGTATCCAGTTAGGGAGTTGGCTGAAGTTGCTCATGAAAACGGTGCACGTGTAGGGTTTGATGGCTCTCATGTCATGGGGCTTATTGCTGGCGAACATTTTCAAGATCCCTTAAAAGAAGGAGCATCTGCGCTTTTTGGCTCAACTCATAAAACCCTGTTTGGACCTCAAGGAGGCATAATTTTGGCAGATGAAGAGTATGGAGAAATCATGAAAGCGAAGATTTATCCAACCTTTGTGGACAACGCACATTGGAATCGTATAGCTGCGTTGACGTTGGCTTTGGCTGAAATGAAAAATTTTGGTAAAGCCTATGCAGAGCAGGTGACACGTAACGCGAAGACTTTGGCTGGAGCTTTGTATGATTATGGCTTTCCAGTTACATGCCAGCATTTGGGTTTCACCCAGTCTCATCAGGTGCTTTTAGATTATGGAGGTTTTGAACAGGGCAGGGTTATAGCGGAAAAACTTCAATGTGCAAACATAATTGTTGATTGTGGTGTTAGGATTGGAGCTTGTGAGGTTACGAGGCGTGGAATGAAGGAAAGAGAAATGTTGAAAATAGCAGAGCTAATCAAAAGAACAATTATTGATACGGAGCAACCAGAAAATGTCAAAAGAGAGGTTGCTAAACTTTGCGCCGAGTTCCAGAAAGTTGAGTATTGTTTTGAAAGTTGAAAATCACGCTCGCGACGATGAGTCAGTTTAGAAAGGCGGTTGGAGATAGATGAGATGGTGGATTGAATTTTACTGTTGTGGACTTGAGGTTTTCCCCTAGAATCTTTGGGTTCAGACTGCCGAGACCATATTTTTCTGCTTCCACCAAATGACGGATCTTCTCTGGTTTAAACCCCATGACTCTAGCCATGGTGGCGTCCACGGATACGGGTTTTCTTCCCAAGATAAACGTGTTGAGGCGTCTTGTTTTCGGGCCTGCCCAGCCTTCGAGGCCCACTCTTGCGTCGACGACGCAGAGGTCTGGTCTTACAAGCCTGTTTAAGTCAACGATGACCTCGTTGATGTTTGCATGATAGAATGCTTGGTCTTTTCTTGGGAGGAGGCCGAAGAGGTTTTTCAGGGTTCCAGTTATGAAGGTTAGATAGTGGGTTTTCGCGACAGCGATGGAGACGAAGTATCTTGGTTTAGTGATCAGGTTGGGAAGCTCGGGATTCTTGAAGTAGAGTCCGTCCAGCTTAACTGGAACGGTGTGTGAATGACTGAGGTTGACTAGAGACACGTCGAAGCCTAACTTCCTCATTTTCTCTTCAACACTTTTGTAACCGAATTTTTCGAACGCTTCATCAGTGAACTTGGACTCGCTGTCCGACTCCACTATCTTAATCGACAGGTTTCTATCCTCTTTGAGAACCAGATCTATTAGGGCTTCAACTACCTTTACGTCGGTAACGGCGAAACCAGTCTTATCCACACCCGCACAGATGTTGGGCTTTATTACGAAAGGTGACTTCAAGACTTCGAAACCACCCAACAGCTCAATACCCTCTTCAAGAGCCTTCCCAACATCGCCCTCATACTTCACCAGAGCCACAGAATTCACCATGTTATTCCTCTATCTTCAATTACGCATCTCACAAGAAAAAGATTTACTTAGTATATGATCAAACTTGTCCCGTCCTAGTTTGAATACGTCAAGCCAAGGCTTCAAGAAGCAGAAATGGTCAACCTTCTTCTCTCAAGACAAGACAGCAAGGGAAGGTTTACACTCGAATCAATCCACAAAGTCTGGTCCAGTTTTGACTTTGGACCAAAAAAGAAACCTTCGAGGTGGATCACTCTTCTAGCCTTGCGAATATTAAAGAGAATCTACAAATAGAAAAACGTGAACTAATAGTGCATAAAGGCTAGCTGTTGGGAAGGCTGAAAATGCTGGTTGATACTCATGCTCATCTTCAGTGGGCGAGCTTTGACAAAGACAGGGAAGAAGTGATAGATCGAGCCAAGAAAGTTGGCGTAGAATGTATAGTGAACATTGGATTTGACGTTAACGGCAGCAGAAAGGCTGTTAGATTAGCCGAGAAGCACAAAGGGCTTTATGCAACAGTAGGAATTCATCCTCATAACGCCAGTCGGCTGGATCAAAATGTTCTGAACGTGCTGAGGAAACTCTCTGAAAATCCCAAGGTTGTAGCTATCGGAGAGATCGGACTGGACTACTATCGAAACCTGTCCCCTAGAGAAGCACAGAAGAAAGCCTTTGAAGCTCAACTGTTTCTAGCCGAAGAGCAACGATTGCCAGTTGTAATCCACGACAGAGAAGCCCATACCGACACTCTTGAAATGCTTTCAAAATTCACACGAAAAATAAATGGGATAATGCACTGCTTCTCAGGAAGCAGAGACATGGCTCAGCAATGCATCAAATCTGGTTTTTACATATCCTTTGCAGGACCCGTCACATTCCCCAACTCTCACAAACTCCGCGAAATCGCCAAATCTACAGATCTGAACAAGATTCTTCTCGAAACAGACAGTCCCTGGCTTGCCCCCCAAGACATGAGAGGAAAACGAAACGAACCAGCATTCCTGCCTCTCATAGCCAAGAAAATTGCAGACCTTAGGGGAATCTCTGTACGTGAACTGACTGAAGCAACCACAAAAAACGCAAAAGAAATTTTCCAACTACCATAGAAAGAATACCCACGTTATCGCATACCACAGAATCCAACTTTCAAATTAGTGCGCTCTAAGCTTTCACTCCGAAGCTTTTCAGAACAGCGAACGTGAACGCTGAAAACCTCACCTAGCTCAAGCCTGTGATTCTACCTAACCAATACCAGCGCCCGAACACTATTAGTCCTCTGCACCTAGCAAGAAACCCATCATCACACAACAAAGGTAACCCTCAAACCACTTTCCCAACTTTCCACAACCTTCACCCACCGAAATCTAACGCAACCTAAGTCATCTTGACGTTCTGTTCTTGAAACGCAATTTGAAACAATCGTATCTGAAAACCTAGGGGGTAGAAGTTGAGCAATAGAAGCAAGATAAATTCGCGTGTGCTCCTTTTGACGACAGTTTATTACATTGTTTTGTTCTAATTACAGAGCACGATGAAACTTAATCGCTTAGAGTTCACACTGACCAGAAAATGCAATTCTCAATGCATTCACTGTCAAGCCGACGCTTCCCCACTAAGAAAAATGGTCATGCAGGTCAAAGATGCATACAACTACGTAGCCGAGGCAAACGCAGTCCCAGACTTAGAATCATTCATGATATTCGGCGGAGACCCAATGCTCTATCCAAAACGCACGAGCCATATTCAAAAAAGCCAGCCAGTTCAGGATACCAAAGATCGACATGATAACAAATGGAATCTGGGGTAAAAACAAGGAAACCGCTGAAAAACTAGCAATGAAATTGAAAACTGCAGGTCTCAACACCATTAACATAAGCGTGGACGCATTCCATCTTCAATTTATACCGCTCGAATATCCGCGAAACGCTTCATTGGCTTCACTCAAAGCAGACATAGAAAACGTCAAGTGGAACATTGCCCTAATCGAATCCATAAACGCCACAAACAAATACGACAAGAAAACCGCTCAAATACTAAAAACACTACAGCCCGTAGGAATAGACGCCAACACATTCAAGATCGTACCAGCAGGACGCGCGATACAAAATCTGCGTCAATATTTGACGCCCACCTCGTTGTACGGACCTTGCGAACAGGAACCACTAGAAGGTAATACGCTGACAAACCCAGAAAGCATATGCATAGAACCCTCAGGCTCAGCAGACATATGCTGGAGCTTACCGATTGGAAATGCAAAAAGCGTATCACTGAGACAGCTGATAACAGAGTACGACTGGCGACGAAATCCAATCACCAGAATTCTGGTGGAAGAAGGAACCACAGGACTGTTGAAACTTCCTGAAGCACGTGACTATCAATTCCGAGAAGAACAGTACGTCAACAAATGTCACTTGTGCACGGAAATAAGAAAAACACTCAAACTTCACTATCCAAACGCACATTCCTGAAATTATCTCTATGAACCTGTATGAACACCTTTGAAAAATGAAGTGTGCTTTATAAAACAGTTTATTATCTTATGTTTCGAAAAGCAAGCATAACTTGGGAAAGTGACGTCTTGGAGACCCTGGTTCCGTCTTCGCTTATACAAGCATTGAAGAAGCAAAAATACCACCTTGTAGGCAAACACTCAGCTGTTAAAAGGTGTAGATGGCTCTACGAAACATTAATCAATGACAGACCATGCTACAAACAGAAGTTCTACGGAATAAAAACGCATCAATGCATACAAATGACACCCGCCCTTTTCTATTGTACACAACAATGCCTATTTTGTTGGAGAGCCCAGAGCGGCGACTTGGGAATAACATGGAACGAAATGAAAATGCCAAAATGGGATTCTCCAGAAGAAATTGTTGAAGGAAGCATCAAGGCGCAACTCAAAATATTAAGCGGATATAAAGGAAACCCAAAAACAAACCAGAAAAAACTCAAAGAAACTTTAAAGCCTAAACATGCAGCCATAAGCCTAACAGGCGAACCTACACTCTACAAGCCAATAGGGGAACTGATCCAAGCATTCCACAGTAAAGGATTCACCACGTTTTTAGTGTCCAATGGAACAGTACCTTCAGCTCTAGCGAATTTAAGCGAGGAACCTACACAACTCTACATTTCGGTTTGTGCCCCGGACAAAGAAATACATAAACAGGTTTGCCGCCCACAGATCCCGAAAGCATGGGAAAAACTTAACGAAACCTTGGAGATTTTGCCCAGCTTCAAATGTCCAACAGTCATTCGAATAACATCTGTGCGTAATCTCAACATGAAAAATGTTGAAGCCTACGCTAAACTAATTGAAAAGGCTGATTCAACATATGTTGAGCCTAAAGCTTACGTTCACGTTGGGTTTTCTAGGCTACGGTTGAACTATGAAAACATGCCGAGTCACAGAGAAATACGTGATTTCGCAATGCGGTTGGGAAAAGAGACAGGTTACAACATGATTGATGAATCAGAAGAGAGCCGAGTTGTGTTACTGAGCAGACTTGAGAAGCCCATCAGATTTGCTGATAATTGAGTTTAGTTTGAAAATGATTCAGTTTTTAGGTTTAGATTCGATTTCGAATCGATTTATTTGTCTCAGATAATAACAAGGGTTAAATAAGCCTTTTACTGAAATTTCAGTCCGAGGTTTTAAACCTCAAATTGAGCTAGGTGTTGCCAAAGTGGTCAGCGAAGGAAGAGGACGCTTGTTCAGAAGGAAAGACGGCAAATATTTGATCTACCTACCGAAGAGCTTAGCTGAAGACAGCATGTTCCCATTCAAAGGCGCGGACTCCATATTCGTTAACGTGGGGTTCAAACCTGACGGCGCCAAAAAGCTGCTCGTAAACAAATGGGAACCACCAGTAGAAGAAGAGACTGACTAAGAACCCCGACAACCAAGAAGCCGTCCATTTACAGATGATTTTTTCTTTCAGAACAGTAGCCTTTTACAAAAGGAAGAAGATTGTGAGTTTTTGGTCGATTTGTTAAACAATACTATAAAATACTTGCATGTGTACCTCTAGTGTAACAGGATGTTAAGCTTATGCCCTCTTTGAAAACTCTTTTGAATAAAATAAGAAAGGAACTAAAAGAAAAAGACAGAGTGCGGGAAAAAGCTCAAAAAGACATGCGAAAGGCAACAAGTCTTTCTAAGCAAGCAATACTCCTCATTCATCAGAAAAAGCTCAATGAAGCAAAAAAGCTCATCAAAAAAGCAAAGGAAATCGTTTTGAGTCTTAATGACGCCTCAACCAAATATCCAGAGGTTATTTACAGCGGCTTGTTTAACGCTGCGCGGCAAGAATACTCTGAAGCCACCATATTTCTAAGCCTAATTGAAGAATCAAGATTCATAACGTCGGAGGAGATTAACGTGCCTTCGGTTGATTATGTGCTTGGATTAGCCGATGTTATAGGAGAGTGTAGACGGTTAGCACTAGACGCTTTGCGTGAGGCAGATGTAGAAAAGGCTGAAAAATGCTTGCAAATAATGGATGAGGTATACACGGAACTTATGGGTATGGATGAGGCTTACATGCTTGTTCCAGGACTTAGAAGAAAATGCGACATTGCAAGAAGGATTATTGAAACTACACGAGGAGACGTAACACAAGAGGCGCGGAGAAGCTCGCTGGAAAAATATTTGAAGCGTTTTGAGAAAATGGCAAAAAAGAGAAGGACCGGTTTTGAGAAGAGCAAATGAGTAGAAAAGAATGGGTGCTGTCAAGTTAAAGCCTAACTTTTCCATTGAAAAGGCACATAAGACGCAGTTGAAATTGCCTAAACAGATTGTACTTGAGGACGTGTTGCCAGAAAAAATTCGTTTTGTTGCCGGTGTTGATGTTGCTTACGTGAAAAACTTGGCTGTTGGCGCCGTGGCAGTTTTGGATTGTGCCTCCCTAGAACTTGTGGAATCAAAAACTGTGCTTTGCAAGGCTCGTTTTCCGTATGTTCCAACACTGCTTTCCTTTAGAGAGATCCCACCAACAGTTCTATGCATTAAAAATTTGCGTTTGCAGCCTGGCGTCTTTCTTGTTGATGGGCATGGTTTTGCCCATCCTTATCGATGTGGATTTGCAAGCTATCTGGGACTTGTGATAGGGAAACCAACGATAGGTGTCGCTAAAGGCAGATTGTTCGGTGAGGTGGAAGATACAATGAGTGAAAAGGATGTTGCATTGCTCAAACATGAAGACGAAGTTATCGGTGCAGTAGTTAAAACTAAACAAGGATGTAAACCTGTTTACGTTAGCGTGGGGCACATGGTTTCGTTGGAAACAGCAGTTAAAATCGTTAGGCATTGTATATGTCACAGTCGTATTCCCGAACCAATCTTGAAGGCTCATCAGATAGCAACGGCAGAAAAACGAAAAATCAATATCGCTTCAGCAGTTAACAAATAAGGAGTGGAATGTAAATTGCTTCATCCTAAACTTAAGGCATTAGCGGATAAAATTCGCGATAAGAAACTTCGGAAGAAAGTTGTTGAATTGCTGGAAAACCCAACGTTCGAAATAAACGGAAAAAAGTTTTCAGGCTTGCCCGTTGATGTTTCGCCAGCTGGATTATCCCATCATCATTGCTATCCGGGCGGTTATATGGAGCATGTTGTTTCAACAGCTAACCTAGCAATTGCAATGTGCAAGTCTGTGGAGAAAGTTTACCACGGAAAAGTCAACCGTGACCTCGTTATAGCCGGTGTTCTGTTACATGATGTTTTTAAGCCCGCTACGTACATTGTGAAGGAAAATGGAAGTTACGGCTCATCCCGTTTAGCTGATTACTTGGATCACTTATCTCTTGTGACTTCTGAGCTTGTTCGAAGGGGCTTTCCGTTAGAATTGATTCACGTGGTGTCTGCTCATCATGGAGACTACGGTCCGATTAGACCGCACACGGTTGAGGCTTTGATTTGTCATTTGGCGGATTTGATGGATTCGAGGTTGAACGGTAAGGTTTTGAATGCAGCGGCATATGTTACACGAAGAGCGGTTGGTGAGGAACTGCGTGGGTTGACTTCGAAGGAGGCTTTCGAAATAGTTCATTCGAAGAGTGCCGAAGGCTGGGAAGGAGTTGCAAAAGCTTTAGAAAAAATAAAACGTAGAAGGAAGATGCACAAAACTTAATAGTTTATGCTGAATGAAATCTTGAAAAATGGTGTTGCGAAATGGAAATCTCGTTTCAAGAGTTCCAGAAATTAGACATGCGCGTTGGAAAGGTTTTGGAGGCAAATCAGATTCCGGGTTCACGAAATCTCATAAGAATGATTGTGGATTTTGGAACTGAAAAGAGGCAAGCGGTTGCGGGGCTTTCGCAATGGTATAAGCCGGAAGACTTGGTGGGTAACAAGTATGGTTTTATATTGAATCTTCAGCGGAGAAAGTTTATGGGTGTAGAATCTCAATGCATGATTTTGGCTGCCGAAGATGAAAAAGGAAACGTTGTCTGTCTAAAACCTGAAAAAGACATCGCTGAAGGAAGCAAAATACACTGAAACAACCTCGAACTTCGATTTTTCCGCGCAAACAAAAAAGATAGACCGTCTACAGGGAGCGTATGGTGAGATCGCATGAAAACCACTCAAATTGGGGTTTAGACGGTAATACTGTAATTGATTTTATTTCGTTGTTTTAATGAGTGAAAGAGAATTTAACGTCTCCTTGTGGGTCTCGCCGTCGCAGTATGGTGAATAACGTCCGATGCGCATGTTATTCATCTCCTCACTTCAGATGGACACTGGATAGTTCGTTAATATTTAACTCCTTCACAACGATGCTGTTCTGTTTCTTAGTAGAAAACGTTAAGTTTTTAAATTATTACCGCCATAGTAATATTTATGTCATATTATGAATTGTGGAACGTCTTGTGGCACTGGAAGAAAGAGTTCACAGTGAGGGAGTTTTCCTCGGTCTTCGCTAGCCCTGACCCTAACAAGGTTTTGCATGATATGACCAAAAAAGGGTTGTTGGAAAGGTCTGGTTGGGGCGAGTATAAGGTAAATTCCCCAGATGAATACCTGACTAGAAGGATTGATGTGGCTAAAGCTTACGACTTTTTGAACCAAGCTGGTATGAAATATGCTTTAACTGGGCCAGATGCTGTTTTCTTCTGGACTAAAGGCGGATACCAAGTTGACAGATTCTTCGGCTTTTACCCGATCCACTTGAAGGTTAGAAAAAACGATTTGAAAAAATGGAAGAGTTTGTTGAGTTCAAGGCGGAAAAGGTTCCATATCGAGAATGAGCCGATTAGAAAAACGTTGTTCGGTTTGTTCTACGTTTTGTACCCAGAAGCGGAGTTCAGAACAGAGGAAGTCGAAGGATTTCGTGTCGACTCGTTAAAGGATACTGTGGATTTCTGTCAAAAGAACATATTTTCTTATGAACCCGCGTTGGAGACATTGGATGAGATGTACGATTTGGGCTTGAAGATAGCATACAGAGAATCTAAAACCAACTTCTAGTGTTTAACATGAAGTTCATAAAAAGAGAGACCGACATCCTGAAGGCACTCAAGACTTTGGTGGAGACGAAACTGGATTTTGTCGTGGTCGGGGGATTCGCTGTCAGTGGTTTGACAAGGCACAGGTTCTCCGTTGACTGCGATGTAGTTGTTGCGAGAAGAGAATTGGAGAAGCTTGAAAGGATTTTTGAACGGGAAGGATTCACGAAGCATGTAGAGAGAGCTGGCTTTGATGAAGTCTATGGTGGAGAATTCACAAGCTACAAGAAAGAAGTAGAAGAACTTCCAGTAACGTTTGACCTTCTCGTCGGAAGCTTGGTTTGCAGGGCAACCGATGCAGCATGGAGTTTTGACTATATCAAGAAACACTCGATTCAGGCTAATATCGCTGGTATAGAAACCTCAGTGACCTGTAGGGTTCCAGAGAAAGAATTGTTGATCGCTCTGAAAATCCACTCGGCTAGAAAGGCGGACATAAGAGACGTAGTCATGCTTAGAGAGCGTACAGATTTTGAGAGGGTCTTAAAGCATTTGAGAAAGGGTAGAGAAGAAGCACTAAGGGATCAGATCATCAGAGTAATCCAAGCGTTGAAAGATCCGAGGCTGGTGGATTCTCTGAAAGGAGTATTCACCCTGAGCATCGATGTCACGAAGCAGATTAAAAGCACTCGAAAAGAAATGGAAAATATACTGAAAGCATTTCAATGAATGAACAATAAATAGCGCATACGGCAGTATCACTGCAAGCTCAGTACGCTATCCAAGTACTCGAACACGCAACGATTGCCAACGAATTAATGCTCAAGAAAGGTGTTAGCTCAAGACGGCTCCAATCGTCTAGTTCTGTGTCACAGAGACTAGCCCCTAGGTTTTCAACATCTCACAACCGTCAGCGCCTATATATAAGGGGGGTCTAACGTCTCAGAAGGCGGCGTTCAAGGTTTTAACCTAGAAGTTGAGTAATAGCCCCAGCTTTTTTCTTGGTTCCAGCCAGATATTCAATCATCTCAGGTTCTAGATCAAGCCATTTCGCAAGTCCCACAGCCATATCCGCATTATTTTTGAAGATTATCTTTAGATAGGGTAGAAACTCTTTTGAGGCTCTGACAGCTGAAATATGGCATCTACGCTTGATTTTGCGTCCGATCTTTAGTCGCATTGCTCGTTCAGCCTTAGACCTAGACAACATTCGTATACGCCCAGGAAACTTAAACGGTATCCAACCACCAGCCTTAGTGTTCTGCCTCGCCATAGCCACACCAGCAGTCATGAAGTCAATCACGTAGCGAGTGAAACTCCAATTCTGGGTGGAACGAATTCTACCACGATAAACATCCGCAAGCGACAAAGCATCCATAGCTCTGACTAAGTCATGCGGATCAGTGAAGTGCGCTGGAACGTTTTCGTAAATCCATTCAAAAAGCATGTCAATGTTAACATCAGCCATGTCAACTGCCCTTTTTGCGCCCATACAAGTTTTTCCGTAGATAATCATTCTCAGCACGGTGAAGATTTTCTCTTGCCTGTCGCGGTAACCAAGCCAAGAAACATCATCATAAGTTAGCTTCTTCTTGCCTTGAGCCAAAGCTTGAAAGTCATTGACTGCTGAGCGGACGTCACCCTGCGAACGTTGAGCAATAAACTTTAGAGCGTTTTCTTCAACTTCAATTGCCTCACGCGAGCATATCCGTTTCAAATGCTTCATCACTTCGCTCGTTGGTGGCTTCTTAAACTCTATCAATAGGCAGTAGTTGCGAAGAGTTGAAAAACGCGGGTTATAAGCGTTGTTAGCTATCAAAACCACTGGACACTGCGCTGTCTTCACAATTCCAGTTATCGCTTTTACTCCACCTCTGTCTGCCGTACCCGTCAACCCATCCAACTCGTCAAGCAAAACAATTCTCTTCCCACCAAACAGCGACCCATATTGCGAGGCTAACCCTGCAAAACGTTTCACGGCATCTTCTGTTCTGTAATCACTCGCGTTCTTCTCCACAAACTCCATATGGAAATCGTTAGCCAAGGCTTCAACCGTAACAGTTTTCCCAATACCCGGCGGTCCATACAGAAAAACAGCCCGTTTTTTAGGGACGCCTTTTTCCCACGACTTCACCCAACTAACAAACTTTTGGATTGCATCCTTGTTCCCAACAACCTCGTTTAGAGATTTTGGCTTGTGCTCAACAACCCAAACAGCGTACACACTTTCGCACCTAAATCTTCTTTCCCAATTCGTAGCCAGCTTCAACAAGTCTAGCTAAAAGTGCACTCAACTGAACCTCTTCATCAGAACCCTGAACAAGCCTATAATCTATTTCACCCACGATGTCGGCAAGCTTTATCTTCCAAAGTTCCGGAATGCCTGACCTGAAAATTTCCGTGTGGATTTGACGAATTACGTCACTTCCCGCCACCCCGTATTTTCGAATCATGTTACGCAATTGCTTTCTCGCTTCTAAGAAATCACCATTCATGGCTATTTCTATCAATTTCCTTACGTCCGTAGGATTTGCCTTTCCAGCAATCGAATAAACAACCTTTGCATTGATAGGTTTATCCAGAGAGGCGGCTGCCTGTAAATTGTTTATCGCTCTTCTTAGGTCTCCACTACAAACTTCGAAAATAGCGCTCAAACCCTCGTCTAAAAGGTTCAATCCTTCCTTTTCAGCTATCAACCTCAAATAATGGTCTTGTTCTTCTCGTGGAAGATATGTAAAACGGAAGGGTGCACATCTTGATTGGATGGGTTCTATTATCTTTCCACTGTAGTTCGCGATTAGTATGAACCTGCATGTTTCCGTGTAACGTTCCATCGTCCGCCTCAACGCTTGCTGTGCATCAGAAGTCATGTTGTCCGCTTCGTCCAAAATCATTATTTTAAACGGAATTTCGCCAATAGACCGAACTCTCGCAAAAGTCTTCACAGTTTCCCTAACCATGTTAATGCCACGCGCATCACTTGCATTCAACTCCATAATGCGTTGTCTATAAGCGTCACCGTAAAGGTCTCTAGCCACACAAAGCGCAGCAGTAGTTTTTCCAGTTCCAGGTGGACCAGCAAAAATGCAGTGCGACACATTCCTTGATCTAACAAAACTTTTCAGTCGTTCAACTATTTCTTTCTGGTTAACCATGTCACCCAGTGTTTTCGGTCTATACTTTTCAGCCCACATTTCAAAACTCAACGACGCAAGCCTCCTCCATAACATAATAAAGAAAACTGCTAATAAATGCTATTCAACACATACGCAAAAAGAAACTAGGTTGACACAACAATGGTTTCTATCACAACTAATGGACACATAACATTTTCAGAACTTCCCACATCGTATCCAATGGTTATCACAGAGTTTAGATTCGCAAAGATTTCCAGTCCCCAGCAGAGGCAGTTCCTAGAACAACGATTCAAGCTCAACATAAAAAGAAGGGAGAAGTTAGATACGGCCTAATGCTCGCATTGCGTCCACAATTTTCCTGGTTGCCGTAACATACGCAGCCGTTCGCATGTCTATTTGATGTTGCTGTGCAGTTTGGTAAACATCTTGGAAGGCTTTTGTCATCGCTTGTTTCAGTTTTTCATCGACCTCTTCGTCTCTCCAGTAGTATCCCATACGGTTTTGAACCCATTCAAAATAGCTTACTGTGACTCCTCCAGCATTAGCTAGAACATCCGGAATTACTTTAACACCCCCTTCATACAGTATCTTGTCTGCTTCGGGAGTTGTCGGTCCGTTTGCCTCTTCAACTATAAGCTTTGCTTTAACGTCGTTGACGTTCCTTTCGGTTATTTGACCCTCTAAGGCTGCAGGAATAAGTATGTCACAGTCTACGGTGATCGGGCCCATAGTGCTTATTTCTTTGCTCCCTGGAAAACCTTTCACAGTGCGCGTTTTGTCCTTAAATTCTGCAAGTGCTACAGGATTCATACCTTCAGGATCATATGCGCCACCTACAGAATCACTCACTGCTACAATTTTACATCCTAATTCATACAGATATTTAGCTATAGGTCGGGCAACGTTACCATATCCTTGCATGGAAACGCGTGCTCCTCTTAATGGTATGTTGAAAGCCTTAACGGCTTCCAATGTAGCGAAGAACGCTCCGCGACCAGTTGCAGTTCCTCTTCCCCGAGAGCCACCTATGCTCAAAGGTTTAGCAGTTATCACTCCAAGAAGACATTTCCCAGCAATCTTGCAGTATTCATCAACAAACCAGCCCATAATCTGAGCATTTGTACCCACATCAGGTGCAGGAATGTCTTGATCTGGCCCAACAAACTTCGCTATCGCAGCAGCATACCCTCTTGTCAGTCGTTCAAGCTCGCCTTGCGACATTTCTTTTGGATTACATGTAATTCCACCTTTGCCACCCCCATAAGGAACGCCAACAACACCGTTTTTTACACTCATCCAAAATGCCAATGATTTAACTTCGTCCAGACATACTCCCGGATGGTAGCGGATGCCACCTTTCGCTGGACCTCTGGATGTGTTATGTCGCACACGGTAGCCAGTGAATACCTTTATTTTGCCAGAATCCATTTTTACAGGAATCGAAACAATTACAATACGCTCTGGATTGCTTAAGACCTCTACAATGTCAGGTTCTAAATTCAGCACAGCCGCCGCCTTCTTCAGTGGTTTTAACGCCTCTTCATATAAACTGCTTTTTTGTTCAGACATGTTTCCACATCTTTACGTTTGTAAACCGAATACGACAGAAATTAGCTTTTGCTTTTAAACATTACTTTCTGCACACTTAAATATCACCATGCAAACCGCTATTTCCCCCATTAACCCGCTCCTCCGTGTTAAGTTGGATTTCCCTGAACTTTTCTGTCACAATTTTTCGACTACAGTTTTTATATCTTACAGGCTTATAATTGCAGGAAGGAGAGAGAAAAATGCAGGTGAAGAAGGTTTCATCGACCATTAAAAACTTGGATTTTAGTTTTGAAAATTCACTTGCGAAGATTGTTTCAAATAGGAATTGCCCAGAAATCAAGCTTGCCGGATTAAAGGTAGGTCCTTTTGAAGAAGGAAATGAATATGAAGTTAAATACTGGGTAGCCAGAGAACTTGTTAAGTCTGGAATTGCCCGTTTCAGAGAAGAAGAAATGTTAGACGCAGCTAAACTTTATAAAATTCAATGGAAAGAACGAGTTCAAACCACTAGGCAAATATCTAAATTACCAGAAGATTTCTATCCGAAACTTCGAAGATTTTTAGTGGAATTAAAAGAGGAAATAACGAAAAAACCTGAGAAAATGCGAGAATACGAAAAAGTTGGGCAGTTGACACAAGATATTATAAATTCAAGATTAAAAAAAATTGTTTCACTTGCCTCAGCTCCAGCTCAAACGGAGCAAATTCTAAGAAAGTTTGCAAGGGAGGAAAGATTTCTCTACGAAGAAATTTACAAGCTTGTCAGTGAATGGCGAACACACATACTCAAGAACAAGGAAGAAGAAAAATGACGGAAGAGTTGGAAGTCATAGACCCTCAAGAACACTTGCAAGACTTTTTCAAAACAGAGAAATACCGCCAGAGAATATCACAAATGGCAGTAGCAGCTAAAACGTCAATAATAGTTGATTTCGAAGACCTCTTGGCTTTTGACCAAGAGCTCGCAGAAGAAATTTTGGAAACCCCTGATGAGTATTTCAAACATGCCAACAACGCGGCATATGCACAATTGCGGATAGAAGACCCTGAATACGCTGAAAAAACAGAAACAGAAGCAGTAACGGTCAGAATTGTACGATTATTAGAAACTGCACAGCTGCGAAAACTTGGCTCAAAACACATCGGAAAACTCGTTATGGTTCAAGGAATAGTTGTCCGTTCAACACCAGTCCGCCCAATGGTCATGCAAGCAGCATTCAAATGCAAAAGATGCGGAACAATAACATACACAAAACAAACAGGCCCATTCTTAAGAGCCCCCTTCGCATGCAGCGACCCCTCATGCAGAAGAAAAGGCCCCTTCGACTTCATGCAAAAAGAAACAACATTCATAGACTCCCAAGACCTCCGAATTCAAGAAAGACCAGAAGACCTCCCACCAGGACAGCTTCCACGCTCATTAAACGTCAAGCTCATTGGAAGCGAAATAGTTGACGCCGCAAGACCAGGCGACCACGTATCAATAGTTGGAACAGTTCAGGCAGTAGCACCAACACTCCCAACCGTTGGAAAACTCCGCGCATTCATCCTGCATTTAGACGCCAACTCGATTGAGGTTTTGGGCAAAGAACCGGAAACAGTGCTTCCATCTCCGGAAGAAGAGGAGAAAATCCATGAACTTGCAAAAGATCCGTGGATACTTCGAAAAATCATTAGTTCAATTGCACCTTCGATATACGGATACGATCATGTGAAAGAAGCAATAATATATCTTCTTTTTGGCGGCGTGGGAAAAACGCTTCCGGACATAACAATAAGGGGAGAACTAAACGTTCTTTTGATAGGAGACCCTGGAACAGCAAAATCCCAGATCCTGCAATATGTGGCAAGGCTTGCTCCTCGCGGACTATATACTTCTGGACGTGGAACGACAGCCGCAGGCTTAACAGCAGCAGTTATACGAGAGAGAAGAGGCGGAATGACTCTTGAAGCTGGAGCCCTTGTACTGGCTGATAAAGGAATTGCATGTATTGACGAAATGGATAAGATGCGTCCGGACGATAGAGTTGCAATTCACGAGGCTATGGAGCAGCACACTGTTTCAATTGCAAAAGGCGGTATCGTCGCAACGCTTAACGCTAGAACAGCCATACTTGCAGCTGCAAACCCCGCGTTGGGAAGATATGAACCACACCGTACAGTGGCGGAAAACATCTCGTTACCGGTTACAATACTTTCAAGGTTCGACTTGATCTTCATCCTAAGAGATGAGCCGAACAAAGAGGCAGACAGCAAAATGTCAGAGCACATCCTCGAAATTCACAGGAGAGGGTCAAGTCCCGTGGAACCACCAATCCCAACAGAACTTCTAAGAAAATACATAGGCTATGCCAAAGGAATAAAACCAGTACTAACAAAGGAAGCGATCCAACGTCTAAAAGACTTTTACATGGCTATGCGTTCAGCAAGCGAAACCGAAGGTTCGCCAGTAGCCATAACTGCACGGCAACTGGAATCCCTTGTACGCACAGCAGAAGCAAGAGCACGCTTAGCCCTGAGAAAAAAGATTTCAACAGAGGATGCAGAAGCAGCCATCGCTATAATGAATAGGTCCCTTGAAGAGGTTGGAATAGACGTCTCCTCATCCAAATTTGACATAGACCTTATAATGACTGGAAAACCAAAAAGTCTAAGAGACAAGCTTCAAACGGTGCTTTCAACAATAATGGAGATGCAAAGGGAAACAGGGCTGGTTGAAAAAATTGCACTTCTAAACGAGCTAGAAACAAAATACAAAATCTCAATGGGTGAAGCGGAACGCCTCCTAGGACAATTACTGCGTGAAGGAACAGTTTTCGAGCCTAGAGAGGGGTACCTAAAGAAAACCTAGACTTGAGTTCGTCCGTAGAAAAAGACGATAGTTGCTATTGCGCCGCCTCAATATTGGTTTCCTTGTAGTACTGAGCGTTTGATGTGAACACTGTTATGCCGACATCGTTCAATGCTACGCTGTCAGGATTCATGACGTAGAGAACCATGGTCCAACCAGACTTTAGTGTTAAATCATCACTAGCTTGCTGGAAAGTTCGTGTAGCCCCCTGAATGGTGATGTTGAAGCTTGCACCCGTAATATTAGTTGAGGTCACCTCTAAGTCGTCTGAAATTGTTATGTTGCTTGTTCTCCAGTAGTAAATGGTTTGCCACTCAGAATCCTGTCCGCGGACCGAAATCTTGTCAAGAACGACATCTTTTCCGCCGGTGTTTACAATGACTATTGCCGCTTGCGCCCATGAAACTGTGGTGTTAAACCAAACATGCTGCTTAGTCAAGAACAGTGATTCTTCCTGCACTCTTGTGGTGGTCACGTTTATAGCATAAAACGTTACAACAGTTGCAAGGAGCACTGAAACCACAAGGATTATCAATGTAGTCACTACGACGCTTAAACCTTTCTTATTCTTTAATAGATGCATAAATCCATCTCCAAACTTGATTTTACTAACATAAAAGAAAAACAATGGTAAGACGGTTTGCACGTCACAAAAATCAACGCAATCTAACGATTATTATTCATATAATTGATTGAAAGTTAGAACTTTACAAAAATATTGTAATTAAGTCTTAACGGTTAGTTTGGCTTTGTTTCACAGAAACACTAAAACATATTCACAGATACTTAGATGTAGGGGTCTCTAATGGAAAACGTTATGGTCGTCGTCGGCACTCGCCCAGAAATAATAAAAATGGCACCTATTGTCAGGGCTTTACAGGAAAGCAAAATCCCATTAATTTTTGTCCACTGCGGCCAACACTATGACTACAACATGTCCCAGCAGTTCATCGAAGAACTTGAACTCCCAACCCCAGATTACGCCTACAAACTCAAGGCATACTCGCAAGGGACACAAATCGCACGCATAATAATCCATATGGAACGGTTACTGAAGAAAACATCACCCAAACTCGTCTTGGTCGAAGGAGACACAAACGGAGTATTGGCAACGGCTTTAGCAGCACTAGAATTGCAAATACCCGTAGGGCACGTCGAAGCTGGATTGAGAAGCTTTGATCTACGCATGCCGGAAGAACATAATAGACGTTTAACAGATCATGTATCCACTTACTTATTCGCACCAACGGAAATTGCTGAGAGAAACTTGAAAAGAGAAAACGTTTGGGGCAAAATCTACGTTACGGGAAACACAGCCATAGACGCGGTGATTCAACACCTACCCATAGCTGAAAAGAAATCAAAAATACTAGAATACATACATTTCAAAACATTTGTCCTAGCCACTGCCCATAGAGCAGAAAACGTAGACGACCTAACAGTTCTTATAAATTTCATGGAAACATTTGCAGAAGCCCCTATACCTGTGGTTTACCCAATGCATCCAAGAACAAAAAAGAGACTTCAACAGAACAGAATCTACACTAAAATCAAAAAATCAAAAAACATACAGATTTTACCACCTCTCGGCTACTTAGATTTCTTAGTTTTAATGGAAAAGTGTGAAATAATAGTCACCGATTCTGGCGGCATACAAGAGGAAGCAACAGCACCATGTATGAGAAAGCCAGTGTTAGTAATCCGACTTTCAACCGAAAGGTCAGAAGCCGTCAAATCAGGGTTCGCTGAAGTCGTAGGCACGGAAAAGCACAGAATACTAAAGGCTATAAAAAGAACATTAGAGCATCCACGGGAATTACCAAGAAAATCGCCATATGGAGATGGAAATGCCGCTGAAACAATTGTTAAGATAATTAAGGAAGAACTGGCGTTCTAACGTTTCTTTTCATGAAATATACGTTATTTTCTTATCCTCTTCTTTACGTATCTCCTCTGCTTGCAAGGCTCTTTTTTCCTCAATTTTCTGCAAACGCGTAATCATTTTGTCCGCTTTTTCAATTTCTTCATCCAAACCAGCTAGATCGATATTAAGGCTAAGCATCGTTTTCAACACCTCTAACACGCTTTTAGCAGCCTTTGGGTCAGGCAAATACCCACGGGTCTCACCTAAAAGACAAAGAGCATCAATTTTCTTGAAACGAGATAAACCTAGAATTAAGCCAGCGGTGCCGACAATGGGATTCCCTATTGAACTTAATACGGCTCTGGCTTGTAATGCCTCGTTCAAAACTTCTTCATTTGTGGCGGCTGCAATAACTTTAGGCTTGTCCTTAACCTCCATTCGGTAGCCGCCTACCGTCACAATCATTTTCACGTTGTGCAGCGTGGCAAAATCTAATATGCAATCGGAAATTTCATACTGACCTTCAATTGTCTGGGCTTGGCTGTCACCTGTGAAGAGAATAAGGTCGTTTCCTTCAGTTTGGTTTCTCAAGAAATAAAAAGTTCCACGTAAAAGCCTAACGCTTCCTTTCTTGTTCACAAGTACGAAATATGGAAAGTGAGGGGAATATAGATAAGCAAACTTTTTGGCGTCTAGTTTTTTAATTAAATAGCGAGTGGCAATCTTACCTACAAGCCCCAAACCTGGAAGCCCTTCAATTAAAATAGGATTTTTTAACTCAACTTTCATGTGTTCTTTGATGAACGTCTCTTTCATTCTTTTGAACCTCTCTTAAGAGCCATCCTGTACTTAAGATATTTGTCATCAGGGGAAAATTTGGGTGGATGAGGCACCCGAACCTTTCCACCGCAACACGGGCAGCTATCTTTTCTCAAAGTATATTTTCTACAGCTTTCACATTTTCGTAAAAGCCAAACCACTACTTCTCCCTTCTAAAGGATCCTTGTCCACCAGATTTAACAACGTGTGAAACAACTTTTTCACCGACCCCCTGTAAAACGGCTTCCGCGTCCTTATAGTTTTCCGCTAAAACCTCAATGCGGTATTTAGGTGCAGCAATAACATAAAAACGGAGTTTCGCATCTTTAGATTTCTCAGCCTTTTTGGCGTTCAAAAAAGCTTTTTTAAGGATTTCTACACCATTAGGCTTCATGCAGCGAAGCTCAACAATACCTTTCACCTTAACCATAGGTATGTGTATGCGCTCTTCCGCAACTTCAGCAAGGGCCGCCGCAAGCTCCTCTGGCACACCTATTTTTGTCAGGACTTCCATTCCTTCCTTTACAACTTTCTCGAAGGCTTCGTACAAGCCATACTCCTTCTCCATAAGTGCTCCAGCTTTTTCATAAACCTCCTCCGGTGATGAACTGGTTTTTTCAGCAACACTTCGAAGTAATGTTTCAGCCTTTCTCTCCCTCTTCCAAGACATAATCTTCTCGATTTTCTCTCTTTTCGTAACTCTTCTAAGCGACAAGTCTACGTGTTCTTTTTCTGCGTCTACCCGCAGAACTTTCAAAACAACCTTTTGTCCTTCTCGAACGAAGTTACGAATGTTTCGAATCCAACGAGAAGATATTTCAGAAATGTGCAGTAAACCCTTTTTATCATATTCGTCCAGCTTCACATAAGCGCCATAGTCCATAACATTTTCTACAGTGGCCATCAGTAAGTCGCCGACTTCTGGCCATTCTTGTTTTCCAAATGCCATTAAGCGTTCATCCCTATTCTAAAACTGCGACTATTTCGCCCTTGATTATCACTTTTCCACCAGATGGTTCTGCGAGTTCAACGCCACAAACGTTGCAGTTAACCTTGTTTACGGCGTGGCTGAAAACAAGTTGTTCGTTGCCACATTTTAGACATTTCACTCTGACGAAACTGCTTCTCGGTGTTGGAATTAGTTTTTCCCACTCGGCCATAATGTCAACCTCAATTTTATGTAATGACTAACTTTCTTAGTCGTATGCCATCTTTATGTCTTGTGTAACCGCAAACCTTGCATTTGAACTTCAAAGTTTGTTTCTTGGTTGTTTTCGCAAATTCGGTTTGCAATGGATACTTCTGCCCACCATAACCCTTCTTTTCCCGTCGGTGATGACGTTCACCTTTGGCTAAGGCTCTGCGCTTTCCAGCCTTGTATAGAGTAACTGTGTGAATTTGATGTTTTTTGCACCTAGGGCAATATGTTCTAATCTCTTTGGGAACATTCACGTTAATCACGACCAGCCTTCCATAAAGAAAACACGCGTACTCTTATACTTTTTCACAGAATAGTTAAACTTCAACCCTTTCAGCCAAACCCTGTTTGACTAAAATCTTGGAGTTATCAAGAGGCAAAGACGCAACATCTTCAATCTTGAAAGGCCCATAGGTTTTCATGTCCGCTCCAATGATTTCTGGAACCTTCTTCAGAAAGCGTAAAACAGCGTTTTTACGGTTTTGTTCAACATTGACCTTTTGTGCATGGCCGCGCAGAATGTTCTCAGCCAAGCTATGATATGCCTCTGCAACCGGTAGAACACTGGCGTAAATTTTTTTCTCTTCCGTCGTCAAAAAACCTGACGGAATTCTTTCGCCCTTAGCCGCTTTCTTCACTAGTTTTCTATAACGGGTCTGAATCAATTCATGAACCATGCGTTTGACATTCTGCATTTCATCTTTAAGAAGACGTGCTTTAACCGTTCTTTTGTCAAGCATCCGACCTTCTTCTTTAAGTCTTCTCAAATAGTCGGCAACTCTAGAGTAAAAATCGGATAAAAGCTTTTCAAGCTCGGTGTTTTCAAGCTCCCGTTTCCAAGCGTCATATAGCTCATCATACAATTTTACTCTATCACCTCTGCTCTGCCCTTGCAAACGAGCAAAATGGCTGCTGCTGTAGGCAACTCAACCCTTTGTTTTTTGTAAGGACCAAATACCTCATCACTCAACCTAAACTCTGGTGCGTCAGAAACAAGAACAGTCACAGCGCCAGTTTTAAACACTACTGCCCTCTTGAACGGGTCAAAATCCTCTATAGTTGAAACTGGAAACTCAACCTTCTTCAAGCCGGTTTTGCCATGTAAAGTGTCAGTTAATCTGATTAAACGATGGATGTCCGTTGTGACTACGGTATCGATTTTGGCGGATTGCAGTTTTGCGCTGTACTCGGCTATCTTTTTCCATGTTTCAAAACCGATCCCTCTGACAGCTCCCCAGATTCCTTTGTTTAACCAGTTTTTCAGAATAATATCCCTATTTGACAATATCGTTTTAACAACGTTTTTCTTTACTCCAATTTTCCTAAGATCCTCTTCTTTGGCATTAGAAATGAAATTTTGCATGCCCAATGCCACACGTTTACGCCAGCCAGGTTTGCTTAATGGTGAAACTCGAGAAGACGGTGTTTCTCTTAAACTTCTCTTGCTTAAACCATAAAAAAACACATCTAAACCTAAACCAGTAACGTAGTCAACAATTTCTTTACGCGCAATAGCATCGAGTGTCCTTATCGCTTCGCTTTCAACATGAACGTGGTAACCGCGATGCCCAGAGAAGAACACACGTATGTCCTTTTCGGAAAAACCGAAATCTCGCATCAACATATCCAAAAGCTTTACGGTTTCCGTTTTGGCGGAATTCAAGCAAACTTCACAGGGCCATGTGTTCACTTCAAACTTTTCGCCACCGCAGACAGGACACTTGCTGGGGGTAAATCCTTTTCCTGTCAAGCCACAAATACCGCAGATCCAATTGTCATGAACTTTATCACAAGGAGTTGGAATATGATCGGCGTCAATGTCAAAGACTAAATCTGCTCCCAGCCAACCCTTCCTATCCATGTCAGCCTCTGGATCTTCATAGTAAGCACATGAACAATAGGCATCTGAAGGAGCGGAACTCTGTAAAAAATCCTTTATTTCATCACTGTGTTTAAAACTTTTATGACGAAGCATCCAACCCTCAAACAAAGCAAAACCGAATTCACGCTTCTCAATCATGGAAAGAGAGCCATTTAGTGAACAATCTCTCGTATAGTAGTCACGAAACATCCTCTGTACAAAATCAATCAGTTTCAAGTTCACCTACCTTTAGTCGTACCGACGGGAAAAAAAGGTTTTGTCTCGCTGCCTTCTAAAACTTAACAGCTTGTGTAATTCAACTTTCAGAAAGAAAAAAAATATTCCCCAGGAAAGGGGATCGCAACTTCCGTAACTAGACTGCGTTTTTTATCCAAGATTGATAAGCATAAATATCACTTTTAAGGGGTTGTTAGATAGTTATACCGAAGAGCAAAAGAGACATATGGGATTGCTGAATGATAAACATTAAGCAGAAAACTCGTGAAAAAATCAACATTCTAATAAAACTCTTGCCATTATTCGCGTTTATCGTCCCGTTTCTAATATTATATTTCTATCAAGATATTGCACATCCACCTTATCCATATTATTATCGTTCATATACAAATACCTTCGAAGTGACGTGGAAAGGCAGAACATTCTACATTTTCTTTTTATGGTTGGCTGCTTTAGAAATGATATTGGGTTGGGAAAAACTTCAACTGATCAAGGTTAATAAGCTAAGGTCCATCAGAACTGTCGTTTTTATTTTGGGTATTTTATTTCCCACCGCATATATAGTTATTTCCAACTATTATGGATTAAACGTCACAATCGTAGATTGGGCTTGGCAGAATAAAATCGCTCAATGCGACTGGATGCCTCTTTCAACAGAGTATCTAGTTCTTGCAGTACTTTTTACCTTAATCATTTGGTTACAATATGGAATCAGTGGCCTAAAAAATATTTCGCTTTCTCCAGTTTTTCTAGCAACTATTGGAATAATATATACAATAGACAACATTTATCAATATGGAAGTTTCACCCCATTTCAATTTCTTGTCCCAGCCACGGCGACCCTTGCGGCAAATGTTCTAAGTCTAATGGGTTACCAAACTCAATGGATGGGGCAATCACATGGTACGCCAGTCTTAAGGGCTTGGAATTCGAAAGGCTCAGCTGCTTTTGGTATAGCTTGGCCATGTGCAGGAGTCGAGAGCCTTCTAATCTATACTATTACAATTCTGTTGTTTTTGAAGAAGAGCGTTATTCCTTGGAAACAGAAGGCAATCTATTTCATAATTGGCGCTATGGTAACTTACTTCATTAACGTCCTAAGGATAGTTACGATTTTTGTGATTTCAATAAATGGTGGTGATTGGGTGCGGTTTCATAACATTTATGGCCAATTATACTCTATTACTTGGATAATTTCTTATCCATTAATAATAATTGGAAGCCGAGCTTTATGGAGAAAAATTAGAACTCCGAAAAACGCTACAATAAGTGGCCTTGAATCGCCCAAGCTGACATCCTAATTTTTCTGAGCGAACTAGATTTTCTGAATAAGCTCCTCTTCTGGAAGCCTAGTTGATTTCAACTTTCTCAGCCAAGCCTTGTCTAACAAGAATTTGAGCATTTTCAACAGATAAGATGCAATGTCCTCAACTTTAAAGAGATCTTAAGCTTTAATATCTACACCAATTATTGTTGGAACATCCTTAGTGCGCGTTCCCATTTCTAAGCAGGCATCCAATATTCTAAAATATAATCAGTATCATTCCATTATTTGACTTGCACAGATTTTTGCCATGTCTTATAACCATTAAACAAGCCTTTGAACACATTTAACACTAACATTGGCTCAATTTTCAATTTGACTTCAGATTTCAAAATATAATCTCTTGGTGGCATGAACATATAATACAGGAATATGGGAAAACCGAGTTTATATTGAGCAAATAAATTTTTGAAGTAAAAATAAACGTGGTTACGGACGTACCAGTATGACCACTCGCCGCCCACATGTTTGCCTTTAAACTTATGCCACACTAATGCTTTTGGATGATAAACTAACCTATACCCAAGTCTCCGAATGCGAATGCAAAGGTCGGTATCATCTCTGTAACCAGTTCCCGCATAATTTTCGTCAAATCCTCCCACTTTCAACAGTAACGCTCGCCTAAATGACATATTGCATCCGATCAACGAGTCAACTTCAATGAGATTTTCTGAAGGAAAATCAAAATTCCCTATAACAAGCCCATTAGTGAAAACTTTCCCTATATCTCCTCTGCTTGTTTTAACATGAAACTTGTCGGATTTTCCATAAGGAATTACTCTTCCTCCAACTCCACCGACGCTATGATTTACGTATGGTTCAATAATGTAATTCAACCATTCTTTGTAAACAGCAACATCGTCGTCTAAAAAAGCAATAATATCTCCGCTTGCAATCGAAATTCCAATATTTCGGGCTAGTTGTCTATTCTTTTTAGTAATAGAAAAAAATTTTATGGGAAAAAAATCTTTTAACTTTCCAGTCTCATCCCTCGAATTACTATCTACAACTATCACTTCATAAGGCTTAACTTTTAAATCAAAAATTGAACATAGGCACTCCCTTAAATCCTTATAGCGGTTGTAAGTTGCAATAACCACCGAAACCTTGGGATTCAAATAGCAGTCACCTTAACCTCCCTGCCAAGACAGATGACTTGAAGGTACCTCCTCAAAGTTGGAACCCCCAGGAGGTTGCCACATAACACTTAAGCGGGCATCCCCCTGAAGCGTCATGTAATCAATCTGAAACACATGGTCGCCTTGGTTCAATAAAACCTCAAATTCGGTTTGGGTGGAATTCTCAAAAGAACTTGAAACAAGCTTGCCGTCAATAGAAATAGATGCATAACCGTCAGCCAATACCTTAAATTTGTACACTCCAGACAACGGAGCATACATACTGCAATTGACGAAAGCACTAAAGTGGTCTCTACTAATAAGAACAAACGGGGAACCAGAACCGAAATCCCAACTTAAATCTAGGAAAGATGAAGAAGCATCGGGTGAAATTTTTGAATAAATAAACGCGGCCTGAATTTCTGTCAGACCAATCTCCCATGGAGGTTCCCACAGTAAGTGTACATACGGAAAAATATAATTCTCCCTCATGTATTCAACATTAATTGAGTGAAACCCCCTCTCTAACCACATGATACAGTCCAAAAACACTACATCATAATGTGCTGAATCCCCATTGTACAAAACCTGTTCACCATCCAAGCAGAGTTTGGAAGATCCTGTGCTTTCCAATCGAAAAGAATAATTTCCAGATATAGGAGCATACAACCAACCTTCGAACGTTAGAGCAAAAGATGGTATTGCAACCCACTCTTGAGGAATATTCAATCTTAAACTGCCAAAGATAGATAATGTGACATTTTCATAGGCAGGTTCCCCAAAAAATGAAACGTCATCGAAAAGTTTCATTACAACTCCTTGATTGTAAAAATTAACGAAAACACCATTTTTAATCGGATAGGTTATTCCTCCTGTATAATTCTTCTTAAGAAGCCAAACACCGTCGGCAGCGTATTGAACACCAAAAGTGGCGTCTCTAGTTAAATTATAAACAAGGCTCTCAAGAGAATTTTCGTACCAAGGCGATTCAGTGTCTATAAGAATATAATCGAAGGTAATATCGGAAGGAAGATATGGCGAAAATTCTCCTATGACATAAGCATATAGCCTTCTGCTTAAATGAGGAAACAGGTCATCCTGAGTTAAAACTGAAGCGTTTGACGGAATGAGTTCCGTAAAAGCCTTTGCAACGTGGTCATGTTCTGTAATGACAGGAACACCTATATGAATGCCCAAAACTGTGACGTAGGATATTACGATAACAAAAACGAGAAATAAAATGGCTAAGATTTTCCAGTGTTGAATTCCAGCAATTTTCTTAGGCACAACATTAAATTTCTTGAAAAAACCAAAACAATGTTTAACAGCAAACAAATGTTTAACACCATAAACTGCAGATATAAATATGAATGGAACAACGAAACCGACATATTGATAACCAATTGGATTATAATAGGGCGAATAATTAGATAAAAAGGCCACCAAAAACCAGGGAGCACCAATCATAAGTGACGGAAAATCTAGAAACGATAAAAAGGCTAATGGCGCAAACATACCAAAAATATAGAGAGTTTTTTGATCAACTGGTGTGAGAATAACCTCCAGAGTTCTAATAGGATTAGCCAACACGCTAAAGATAAAACTTGGAAGATCGTGGACAGGATCTCCAAAGAATTCCCAGTTGGGGTGGGGCGGGGCAGAAGGATTTATACTTGAGATTATATTTCTCGCAATTATGAACCAAACGAGCCCAAGGATCATTGTAATAATAGAGGAAAATATGCCTTTGTTAAATAGGAACCCTCTAAAATTAAGGATTCTAATTAAATGAAAGACTTTTTTCCTATTTGCCCACAAGCCATAAAGGCCAAAAAATACTACTATTAAAGGAACGAACTCTATGACCATTAGTGATAAGATAATAAAAAGGAAATACTTGCCCCATTCCTCTTTTTTGAAGTAATAGAAAGCAGAGAAAAAAAGGAAAGGTAAAAATGCTTGCACATGAAAGTCAAACAAAGCCACTCCATATATTGGGGGGTAAGCCAAATACATTAAAGCGAAAACCAATGCTTGTTTACAACTATGACTTTCATAAAAAACAAGTTTGTAAAGAGGAACGGTTCCTAAGGCTAGAAAAAAAACTTGTAAAACCAATAGTGTCTCAGTTGTCTGAAAAATCGCGTAAACAGGCAATACTAAAAAAAGAATGGGCGAAAAATGTATACCAAAAAAGTTACAAGAGGGGTTTATAGCAAGTTCAAGAGTGTACCAAAAAAATCGACCGGTGTTTGCTGTCGACCATAGAACTTGCTCGTAAATGCCTAGATCCCAAGCAGTGGACATAAACGCATAATGTTTCAGTATGGCGAAATATGATAAAACTAAAGTGTACAACAGAATGGAAATGTATAGGATAATGGTTGGGTTTCGCCTCAACGAAGCTAAAGCATTCAGACCCATTCTAGTAGTCACTCGTTAATCATTAACTTAGGAAAGAATTAAAAGCTTATTCATGAGAAACTAAAAAGGGATGAAGTCAATGCTGGATGATGAAAATATCACGTTTATTTGTGATCCCTTGCTGAGTGAGTATGGCCCGCTTCGACCTGCAATATTAATTGCAGAGAAAATGAGGAGAAAGGGCAAACAGGTAAAAATTGTTTCTACCACTATTTCTGTAAAACTACGAGAAAAATTAGATTCTATGGAAGTTCAAGTGGTTAACCTTGGGAAAGAACCCCTTTTTAAGAAGAATGAATCCATAGCATGGTTGGAAGAGTGGACTAGAGAAGCCGTATTCTCCATGAATTCGAGAGGTGCCGACAAGTTTAATGGAGTAATACTGAATTTCTCTAACACTTTATGTTTACCGGCATACGTTTGGTATGCGCAAGGTCCGCCAACCGTTACTTTGGATAATATGAGGAAGTATCTTCCACTACATTATAGACTGATTTACTTATCTCTCCAACCTGTCTTTAAATTGTTTGATAAAACTTTCACTAGAAAAATTGCAAATTGCTCTACTAAAGTTGTGTCTAATTCTAGGTATCTGGCTTCAATTTATGCCAAGTTCGACGTGCCAATAAGCAGTGTCATCTATCCCCCACTTGACTGCAAGCAATTTAAGCCAACAGCCACACCATCTGAAGATTTTGTTTTAACATATTTTGGCAAAGAAACCATTTTTGATCTGATAAAACAGATTTTGGATATTGGAATAAAAGTTAAGGCTTTTGGTGGCAAACTTTCAATGGTTCCCAGAAGGATACGTAATCACCCCAACCTTGACTTTCTAGGAAGAATAGGTGATGATAAATTGATAGACTTGTATTCTAATGCCCTTTTCACTTTCTATCCTTTCACAGACGAACCATTTGGATACATCCCCATCGAAAGCTTGGCTTGCGGAACACCTGTACTAACTTTTAACAAGCAAGGTCCAAAAGAGACAATAACCAATGGAGAGACAGGCTGGTTAGCAAATGACGATTTTGAACTCTTAAAACTCGCATTTCGAGTTTGGAAAAGAGGCTATCCAAAAATTTTCAGGAAGAACTGTAGGCAAAGAGCTTTAGAATTTGATGTCGATAAAATTATGCAAGATTGGGTAAATTTGCTAAGCAATGTTTATACATAGTTGGGAATGTTAAATATTTGTCCCCAAGCCATTTCCTGACGAAATTTAAAGTGCCGCAAGTTTCAAATCAGCTGATATTTGCACTAGATTAAGCGTCGCAAAAACAGATTAAGACATTAGTTAATGTTATAAATGAGTTTTCAGCCTAATTCTTAGGTATGTGTTCCTTCAATGTTAGCTTCACTATTCCGATACAGCCTTAACAAGGTATATGAAACAAATCTTTTATTTCGTTTATGGTTAGCTGCGATTTTCCCTTTTTCCTGTTGACAAAGGTTACAGGAAACTTTTTAATTGGAATCTACATGGATAAGCGCGCATAATTTAATCATGTCGATTAAGAGAAAGGATGTAAGAAAAAAAATCTTTTATTTCGTTTATGGTTAGCTTCGATTTTCCCTTTTTCCTGTTGACAAAGGTTATTGGTACTTCCCTTATTCTGAATTTTCGCAGATTAGCTTGCCTGATTGTTTCTATCTGTATTTCGTAGGTTCGGCTATGCAAGTCATTTATTATCCCTCTGACAAGTTGCGTGGAATAACAGCGCATTCCACTGGTGTAATCGGATATTTTTGCATTAATCCTTAACTTGGTGAACAGATTAGCTACTTTGCTTACTGCCAAACGTATTATACTCCAGTCTCTTGCACTACCCCCTTGGCAATATCTGCTCCCAATAACAAGATCAAAACCTTTTTGCACTGGAGTTATTAACTTGGGAATTTCTTTAGGGTTGTGCGAATAGTCGGCATCCATTGTAATCATATACCTTGGAGGATTTTTCAATGACAAGAATATCCTGAAGCCATCGGTTATCGCTGTTCCCAGCCCAAACTTTTTCGGTCTTTCAAACAGCAGGATATTATCATGTTTTTTTTGACATTTTCTCACTATGTCTGACGTCCCATCAGGGCTGGAATCATCTATAACCAGAATGGAAGTAAACAAGTTCAAGTTTTCAATTTCATCAATTAATTTCTCAATATTTTGTGCTTCACAATACGTAGGAAGGATTACCCCGACCTCAGAGTCTATGTCTAGATTACCTTCAATAGATTTAGGTGACTTTATCTCAAAACTCATGTTCCCCATCAATTCTTTATTCAGTAAGCTCGTACTTGAGGGAACTTGAATGCTCATCTTTACGTTTCACACCTTTTCATAAATACCGTGGAGTAATCATCACTTACTATTTAAGTTCTACTGCATTATCCATTTGTTTCACAGCTTCATCTCATCTTGTTTTAACTTTATTCTATAGAAACTCAACGGGTGGTGTACTCTTCGGCATAGTTCAACAGGATTTATGCAGACCCCATGAGTTTTCAGTGTATCACATTTCGGCGGAATGTACCGTGTTCTGGAGCCCCTTTCTCCAGCAATGTGCTCAACTTGATAGCGCGTCATTCTCTCATTGTAGTCGGAAAAACTTTTGAACAAATCAACCACACTTTCTGAAGACATTCCCACGTTTACAAGGAAGGAAGTTAGCGTAAACCGGCCTATATGCGAGAGGTGGCGTCCCGTCGACACTGCCTGATAGAGGGCTTTTACGCATGGTGGAAAGGCTGTTTGCACAACGGTTTTTGGGAAACCTTCCATTTCCGCTTTGCCTATTTTTTCCACGGATAATTTGTTTATTTTTTCAGCTATCTTCATTATTTCAGTGGGAAATTTAGGCAGTTCCTCTACTTCTAATCTTTTTCCAATATGCTTGCGGATTTCTTCGCTCAGTAATCTTGCTGTTTCGTTTCTTGTGAGATAAACATTTCCGCTTGATAGGAGACGGTTAACAAGCTTCCATTTTTTTCCTTTCAGATGTGTTGTGTTTCTTAGGTAGCTGGTGAAACTGACCATAAATTCGAAGGGAATTTCAGAATTCTCATTGAACATAAGTTTCCACGCGAAATTTTGTGCGAATTTAACAATTTTTTCTTTGGGTTCGTCTTTCAGATCTTCGTACGCTTGCTTTGATTCCGCCAAGGCATACCTTTTTTTGATAAAGGAGCTTCCAGTCGCGGTTGCCAGTACTATTGCAGCTGGATATGATGATATTTCTATGTCTTCTCTTTTCAGTTTCCTGCTAACTCGAGCGTATAAAATTGCTTCTTCCACTCTTTCTTCAGCACGTTTAAGGATTCCCTCTAATTCAGGACTTGTCAAGTCTTCTATTTTCAAATCTGGTATTTTCATATATTTCGTGGCTGCTTTTAGAAAGGGGTATTTTGCTATGTCATTTTTTGTGAATTGGGCTGTAGCTGGCTGCATCTATTTTTTCACATTTATTCCGTTTCTATCCTTGGCGCTAGGTAAAACGTGAGTTTCCCTTCTTTTGTTTGTTGAAAGTCGAGTTTTACGGGCATATCTGACGAAAACTCAAGTGTTGCGATTTCGGATGTTGCGGATGCTGCCTTTATGATTTCTAAGAGGTAGCTTAGGCTGAAGGTTGCTTTGGAAGGTTCTTTAGTTTCTAAATCCAGAAGTGCGTCGCTTCCTTTTTTAAGTTCTATCGTTGCACCCATAAGGTCTCCAGTTGCATTGAATACTAGCCTTTCAGGATCTGCTTCGATGCGTACGTGATCGCTTACAAGCTGGGCGTCTTCAATTGCTTGATGTAAGCCTTCTGTCGTGGCTTTAGCTCTAACGTTAAAGGTGATTTTCGGCGTTGGTACTTCCTCTTCCGCTGCTTCAAGCGTTGGCATAGTGAAGTTCCGCGTGTATTTTCCAGTTATCTTCACCTGTAAACGCCCAGTCTTCTCATCAAGAGAAAGCTCCACAACTTCATCCCTGCCTGCTCTTTTGATCAGTTTTAATAATTCACTTATGTTTATGCACATTTTTGCCGGTTCTGTACATACGTACTCTTCAAAAATTGTTTTAGGCCATTCAAAGTCAACCATGGCAACGCGTGATGGATCCATTGCTCGCAGTTTTATGTTTTCAGGGTTAATTTTGAATGTGGCTTCGTCTACGAGTATGGATATGGCTGTAACCATGTCTCTTAAGAGTTTAGCGTCGGACATTTTTAGCTTGAACATGGCAACTCTCCTTTTATGGATATGTTTTGTTGTTATAAAGACTTTACGCACTTAAGCATGATGCTGATTGATAATGCGTTTCTTAAGGATTCTATCGACTGCTTCGAATAAACCAACACATATTAAAGCCAAAAACAGTTGCAAATGGGTTCCGTAGAACTTTTATCATTTCAGCAATGAAGTTTTAGCTGTATTCTCTGAATGTGTATCCGCATTTTGTGCATCGGAAAAACTGTGTGGAAGATTCATCAGCTCCTCTTGTCTGCACTTGCCAAGCATAGACTAGATTATTTCCACATTTGGGGCATTCAATTCTAACCGTCGGCAACGTTCGTAATTTCTGCTCTTCCTTACCTATTACTGCCACAAGTTTCTGTGGGTTAGGCTGCATGACTTTTGCGACCTTTGGTGCGACTTTATTGTTTAATGCTTGTTTCTTGTAGCCGCACTTGGGACAGGCAAAGATTAAGGGTGTTTTCTTGTTAGTTTTTTCCTTCTTTGGCAGAAGGCGGGAACCGCATTTGGGACAGAATTCCATTGCTGTTTACCCCGTTGTCCGTTTGTTTTTCCTTAACATGGTTGCTTTTAAACCTTTTCTTGTTGCAATAATGATCGGAGTTAAGTCTTGCTGATTCCTGAAGCAATTAGATGAGCTACACGTAGTGCTTCTGGTACACTGCTTCTAGTAGAGGTCAGTTGTAGAATTTTCCTTGCTTCTTCCTCCAAAATTCCTGATGTTTGCATGTATACTTTTTCGTTTTCGCTTCTTGTAGAAACTTCAAACATTTTTTCAGCGCTTTGGATGGCTTTCCAACGTTCTTCACTTTCTGGCAAGTTTTTCAAAGCTTCGCGGATTTCGGTAAAGTTCGGTTGTTCACGTGTAACCGCTATGACAGGCAATTTTACTTCTTTGCTAAGTTCTTTAATGTTAACGACGTTAAAGCCTGCGAAAGTTATTCCATTAAGCATTATGACTCTTAATTGCTTGTGATGTGGCGAGTTAATTATCATGGACGCTATTTTTTCTGTAGCGTCAAATCCGTCTACTTCAACTTTCGTGTGCATCACACCGTCAAGCCAGTATCCACCGCGAAAAACCACTCCGACAACAGGCACCAAGCCTTTCACATGGGGAGTGAAAACTCCATCATCCACGCCTAGAACACGAATTTCAGGTTTGATCACGCGAAATTTTTTTGAGACCAAAACTGTTCCTCAATAATATTATCCAAATATGAGGAAAGAGAGATTATAAGTTTAGCGAGTAGATAACGCTAATACGGAGGCATCGGACTTTGAAGAAACATAGTAAAACATTTCATTTCTTAAAAACTCACAGAAACCTAGCCGAGGTATTGACAGATCATAAACTTGCATCCCTCGGAGACGCATTCATAAACTTTGTCTATTCACTAGCTTTGTCAAACAAAAAGGGCCAGCCCTTAGGTGCAAAAGTTAAGGGACATGTACTTGCTGAAGCACTTAAAAAGGCTGGGTTGAGAGAGCATTTGCCATCAAGAATAAGCCGCCATATGTTAGCAGATGCTGCAGAAGCTTTGATTGTTTATGCTTGGCTTCATCACTACATTACGTTAGAAGAGAGTATGGAAACGCTAGAGAAAACTGAAGACCTTGTTGAAGGACTTACCCAACTGCTTCGTACGATAAGCGACAGAATCAAGTTTTGAGAGCTTTTTTAAGTTCTTTACTGAATTCTTTATTCATTTCACGTGCCCTTTTCACAGCTTTTCGGAGAGCTTCTTCGGGTTTTATAGCACCCTTTGTACGGATGTAAATCATCGAGTTTGAGGCTAGAGGATGTGGTATGTCGTAGCCTGCCAACTCCACGTTTTCATCTTCTAAAAGTCTTTTTTGCAGTAAATTGCAGAAGGTGTGTCCAACATCCTCAACTTCTAGTTTGAGTTCGTTCGGGGTCTTCTTCAATATTTTAGTTTTCATTTGCTGTCTCCTTTTACGCTATCAATCCTTTTCCATAGTCTAATGCTGTTTTGCGCTTTTCAATTTTCCCACATCTAGGGCAACGCATTCTTTGTTGCGTCAGCTCTAGCATGTAGCCGCATTGCGAACAAAACGCGTAAACCACACCTAGGTTTCTATCTTTGGTAGATAAATGGTAAGTTCCGTTCTTGTCGCTTATTACCTTCGCCCTTATGATGTCGCCTGGTTTGCACACACTAAACATTGAGTCAACGTATCTTAACTGCACATCAGAAATATGCAAGATGCCTGAGAAAAAGCCAGAAAGCTGAATTTTATCTATCTCGTACATGTGTACAAAAGCGTTCTGTTTCTGAACATTTGCAACTTGTCCGACAACTATACTTCCAATTTTCGGAACCGTTACTCCACGAACTAGTGAGTAGACTGAAACACGTTTATTTGGAAAGTCTAGTAACGCACGGCCAACAACCTTAGAGTAGATAACACCATCTTTAACATACGTTCCCGCGTCCGCGATGAACTCTTCGATTACGCCAAGGCGTTCGCCCGGCAACACGAACTGTCCACTTTTCCTATCTAATGATTTTGAACTCATTTACATTCCCTTTTATCATGTAAATTCATGTGGTCAGATATTTGCGGTTGTTAACGTAACATTTACTGGTTGGATACATCTGTACTCTTCGGGCTTCTCAATAAACCTTTTGATTCCTCCTGAAATCATCATAAAACAAACTGATGTTTCACTTAACATACCGTTTCACCTTCCACAACGTATAAATCAACTACGAACTCATGTCTTCGTTTCGCATGGAAGTTGAACATGTGCGGAATCGTCATTAACATGGGGTAAACTGCCTTGATTTTCCCATTATGTCCCTCAACGAATCTCTTAATGAAGTTAGAGGGGAACATTGACACTGTGTTGGTTCCTCTGGCCTTCGATTTTTTGATGATTGCCGCGTCTCTATGTGGGCTTTTGTGAAGTGTGTAAATGCTTTTGCCGACTTCCAACGCTTTTTTCAAAAACTTTCGGTCAGCTTTACGTTTCTGCACGCCGAATGGTGGATTCTGTATAACGGTGTCAAATTTTCCATGTATGGCGCCTATGTCTGCAACAATCCACTGTACTCTGTTTTTCAATCCGATTTTTTCCGAGTTTTCGAAAGCCATTCTCACTGCAGTTTTGTCGATGTCCACACCTACGACTTGCTTTGCGCCTAGAAAAGCTGCTCCCAAGGCCAGTCTTCCAGTCCCGCAGCCTAAATCTAAAACTGTTTTGTCAATGATGTCGTTGTATGTGTATGCTGCAACATATAGTGTTGTTGCCGCAACATTTGCTGGAATTGTGTACTGTTCGAGACTTGGTTTTGGTGATGGGTGCGGCTCAATTTGCGATAACAGCATTTCTAAGTCTAGCTTTCGAATAAGCCTTTTTCGCATAGCTTTTCCCAAGATAGTTTGCCAACCACCACGAATGTTTCATTCATCGTGAGTACTGGCTTTCGGAATTTTGAAGCATCGTCCAGCGACAGCCTTGGGCAGGCCGTGTTCACGTAGGCATCCACTGTTGGAAAGTTCATTAGAGCTTCTGGGGTGATGCTCTTAATAGCGAAAAGATGGACTTTTTTCCCGTTTTTTTCAAGTTTTTCCTTTATGCTTAACGCTTCTTCAAGCCTTTTCTGTCCTGGTTTTAATCCAACTAGAACTGCGAAGGTTTTCGCTTTCTTAGCCTCTTCAATGCTTGCCCACCGTTGTTTAAGGATTTTTCTAGTCTCTTCATCAACTGAGAAAGCCCTTTTTTCATATGGGTCGGCAACGATTGTTGGTTTTGACGTTGAAAGAGCTACACCTAAAGCATGAAATCGTCCACCACCAACAAAGAGAAAGGCTTCAACATCGCTTGCTATTGATTTGGCGTTGCTGTAATCGCATCCAATTACCTGTCCTGAATAGTTCATGTGTCCAGCGTCACCAATGGCAACGGTTTTTCCGGCGTGGAGCAGAATTTCTTTAACGTTGTCTAGTGTTTGCACGTGCTGAACTGTTGTGGTTAAACCTATTTTACGCCATTTCTCCAGTAGGGGTAAGGCTTTTTTGACAGCGTCATCTACATTTATGGTTGCTCTGGCTTCCACGTAGATTGTGGGTACCCGTTCATATTTCAGCAGTTTGGCGTGTCCATAATGGATTATCAGGTCTACGTCTAGATTTTCAGCCTCGGCTGTTGCCAAGTCGCATGCGCCGTAGCATGGGTCCGCAGAAATTATGGGCAAAGCACCAGTTTTTTCCACAACTCTTGCTAGTCGAGGTGCCTCGGGTTTTAGACCTTCGGGAAGCTGGATTAAAACGCGTTTTGCTTCAAGCTTGGTTATTTCTTGTTTTATTCTTCCTTCTTCAAAATCGAATTGTTTCATTCAAACACGCTCAAAACATTAGGGATGAGAAACATGTTTTACACGAATTGAGTCCAGATTTTGCTATTTTGCCGTTTCATTCCATCGGGGTGTCCATTCCCAGTCCTTTTTTGGTTTTTGACTTGAACTTCCAGACATTTTTTCTCGCAGTTCGGCAAGCTGTTCGAGAATCATTTTCTGTTCTATACTTGCAACATGTTTTCTGGTTGATATCACTGCGTCTGCGTTTACTGAAATGCTATCTATTCCAACCCTCACAAGAAACTCCGCGAAGTCAGGTAGGTTTGAAGGCCCTTCTCCGCATATAGACACTGTGCATCCATGTTCGTGGGCTACTTTAATCAGGTGAGCAATTATTCTCTTTACGGCTGGGTCTCTTTCGTCGAAATATCCCATTTGTCCTAGGCGTTCAGAATCCCTGTCGATCATGAGTATGCCTTGAGTCATGTCGTTTGAGCCTATGGAGAAGCCGTCGCACAGTTTTGAGAACTCGTCTGCTAGTATGGCTATTGATGGTGTTTCAGCCATAAACCACACTTTGAAGTCTCGTGACTTTTCCAAGCCTTCTTCACGCATTATTTCTAGGCTTTTTTTGGCTTCCCAAACTGTACGCACAACTGGAAGCATGACCCAAACGTTTTTGAGACCCCATTCTTCGCGGCATTTCTTAATAGCCTGACACTCAAGCCTGAAGGCTTTTTCGTACCATGAGCTTATGTATCGGCTGCATCCTCTCCATCCGAGCATGGGATTAGCTTCAACAATTTCGTATTTCTCCCCGCCTTTCAGTTGTCGATACTCGTTGGTTTTGAAGTCGCTGAAACGCACAACAACCGAGCGTGGCTGTATTGCTCTTGCAACTACTGCAATTCCTTCTGCAAGCTTGGCTACGAATTTTTGGGCTTGACCAGTTTCTATAAGGTACAATGGGTGTTCACCTATGTAGCTAGCCAGAATAAACTCTATTCGCATTAGGCCTATGCCCTCAAAAGGCAAGTGTTTATAATCCTCGACTTTTTCAGGAACGCCCAAATTCATGTAAATTTTTGTTGCTGTTACAGGCACTGCTTGAGTTGTGAAGCCACTAGTATCTGTTGGCGATGCTACTTGAGTTGAGGATGAAAGCTGTTCTGTCAAAGTCGGCAATACACCTTCATAAACAACGCCGCTTCTTGAGTCCACAGTGTATTCTTTACCAGTAACCATAAGCTTTGTAGCGTTGCCAGTTCCTACAACGCATGGAATGCCTAGCTCTCGACTTACGATGGCTGCGTGGCATGTTACTCCACCTTTATCTGTGACTATGGCTCCTGCAAGCTTCATGAAGGGTACATAGTCTGGATTTGTCATGTCCGTGACCAAGACGTCACCTTTTTGCATCAGCTTGCCGGCTTCTTCAAGGTTTAAAACAACCTTTGCTACACCTATACCATAGCTTCTCGTGCCAGCTGCGATCCCCTTAACAGCAACCTTTAACGTTTTGGTGGGCTTCATTCTCTCAGCTTCGACCTTTTCTGGTGCTTCCGCCCGTTTTACGCTCCAAACTGTTTCGGGTCTCGATTGCACTATTAAGATGTTGTCTGGAAATGGTAACTCACTGTCAATGGCCCATTCAATATCTTGAGCTGTTCCATAATGTTGTTCGATGATTTTTGCCAGTTCCACAAGTTTAAGAATTTCTTCATCGCTTAGGCATGATCGCTCTTGCTTTTCGGGGGGCACTTCCATGTGAGCTGTTTTGCCAGTGTTTGGGTCGCGGACGTATTGGAGTGTTTTTTTGACTATGCGTCTCTCAACTATGTTCAGCGTGGCCTTATCAACAATGAAATCGTCTGGAGTGACTGCTCCAGAAACAACAGACTCGCCTAAACCGTAATTACCCTCAATAACTATCTGGTCAGGGTCGCCGGTTACGGGATTTATTGTGAACATTACGCCTGCAGCCTTGGCGTTAACCATCTTCTGGACCCCAACGCTTATGAACACGTTTTCATGAGCGAAACCCTTCTCAGTGCGATAGAAAATTGCTCGAGGCGTAAAGAGACTTGACCAGCATTTCACAGTTTTCTCCAGAAGCTCGTCTTCTCCCTTCACGTTTAGGTAGGTTTCCTGCTGCCCTGCAAAAGACGCGTCAGGCAAGTCTTCGGCTGTTGCACTCGACCTCACAGCAACGAAAACAGCGTTTGTGTTTAGTTTTCTACACAGTGCTTGATAGGCGTTTCTAACGGCTTCCTCAATATCCTTCGGCACGGGTGTTGATTCAATTATTTCACGGATTTTTTTGGATGCGATTTCATACTGTTTTGGGTCGTTCGGGTCTGTTACTTTTTTCTTTATAACTGTGTAGATTTTTTCGGATATGCCTGTTTCCTCGGTGAATCTCTTGTAGGAGTAGGCTGTTACTGCGAAGCCTGGAGGGATTGGCATGCCTGCGTTTATCATCTCGCCGAGACTGGCGTTTTTTCCTCCAACAGAAGGAATATCGGTTTTTCTTAGGTGTTCAAACCATATTATCAAGTCTTCTTTCATTTCTGTCATGATGCTTTAGCCTCTTCTTTTTCCACTTTTTCAACAGTTATCCTGCATGGAACTGGAAGTTTAGCGCTTCCACGTTTCAGAGCCTCCTTGGCGGCTTCAACGCCATCTTCATTCACGCTAACCACGATCACTGCTTGTTTGGATTTCACACGTGCCGCGGTCCCTATTGGTTTTCCGAAGGACCTTTTCATACCACTCTGAAGACGATCTGCATGCGCACCAAAAATCATCTTGTTTTCCCTAAGGATGTTGTGCGGATAAGGAAGAATACGCAGACAGTAATTTTCCGCAAGTTTATCTCCCAAATGACGATTTGTAGCTATACGCGCTGCTTCTAAGGCGTTGTGGCGGATTTGCGCCTTTTTTTGCGCTATAAGCCTTGCTTCATACTCGAATTTTGATTTTGTGTCGCCCATAGTGAATTTGGTTATTTTCGAAGGTGGAAAACCCCTTATAAACTTTTTTCTTGTGTAAGGTTGTCCCTTAACGGCTCTATAATTACGTGCATGCATTCGTATTCCCCTTCAGCATACCATGAGCGCGATATTTAAACGATTTGTTAATGATTCTTTTTGATTAAGGTTATGAATTTTAAATCAATTTTGAAAATCAGAATGGCAATTCAGCTTAATTTCATGGGGGCAATCGCTTATTTCTGAACCATGTCTTAGCGAGCTCGTCATAGTTTGGGAAAACCTCTTTCAGAATGGAAACATACATGCTCACCTCTTCATCAGTTAGATATTGGAATTGGTACTCCCCCATGTAAGGTGATGACTCACCCTCTCTCGTTACAAATTCTACGTGCATGAAGGGGTCTCCCCTTTTTATTGTGATTGGGACACGGCCGTTGCTTAGGTTTACGAGCTCGAGGGCGAGTCTTCCGATAAATCCGCTGTGAACCTTTGCGGCGTTTAGGAAGCATAATCCCATTCGCCCGTACTTGCTTTTGGCTGTTAGATGGGCAACGTAGTTTGGCGGAGTGAACACTATTTCATAGGATATTAGGTTTTTATGTTCTAAATAGTGAAGGGTTGTTTCCTCTTTAACTGTTAAGACGTAACTGTCTCCGTCGAGCAGATTATAGTCATAAGGGTATATGCACTTATAGTTCTCAATAAGCTCCTTCAACTTGTCCTTACCTAAAACACCCATCAATTAAAACCTCCAGCACCTTCTAGCAATACTGAAACTCTTACGTTATATAGTTTTTTACCACAAGTTTTTCCCATATAACATAAGTTTTGCGTGAAGCTACTTCCGTTTTCTTTTCGTTTCTAAGTCTTGTTGCATTTTTTCGCAGCGTCTATACCACAGTATTTCATAATCCTTTTGAGGCACAACTCTACATTTGAGGTTCGCTATCGTGTGAATTTCTTCTTTCTTGCACCATCCCACAGAGATTTCATAAGCATCCCAGTCAAGCTCCTCGTCTTCCCAATATACGAGAAGCGCGCGCTAGGGTTTCATGAAAGTTTAAGTCATCGCATGCATGTAAAAAATGCGCACTTATTAATAGTTGTCAACATTTATCTCAAGGAGAGTAGTAAAGCTAGGCGATATTAAAAAGTGTCACAGAAATCCTCTGCTATTACCCATAGACTCAAGGCGGTCGCTTATTTAAGCACTTATCCGCCGCGAGAGTGCGGTATTGCGACGTTCACAAAAGATTTAGTTAATGGTATTGATGCACTTCACGAGTTTAAATCGCAAACAGTTATCGCAATAAATGAGAAAGAGACGATTTACAACTATGATAAAAGGGTTAAATGTCAGATTGAACAGGACTCAGCTGAGGATTACGTTCAAGCTGCTCGCTACGTCAATTCATCCAAAGCTGACTTGGTAAATCTCCAACATGAATTTGGTCTTTTTGGGGGAGACTGGGGAGAATATGTTAATTTGTTTCTGCAGAATCTTCAGAAACCTGTTGTAACTACACTTCATACTGTCGAGCCAGATTTTGAATTAAAGGCTCAAACTATTCTGAAATACATTGCTAATCATAGCGCGGCAATTATCGTTATGACGAAAAAGGCTCTTCAACTACTGGAAAATTATGACGTTGGGCGTGAAAAAGTCACCGTTATCCCACATGGTTGTCCTAATGTCCCATTTGTTTCTAGCGAAAAGGTCAAACCCTCCTTGGGACTAGCTGGCAGAATAATTCTGTGCACGTTTGGATTGATTAACCCAGGCAAGGGTGTTGAATATGCTATTCAGGCTCTTCCTTCCATTGTTAAAAAAGAGCCAAGAGTTCTCTACCTCATACTTGGAGAAACTCATCCGGAAGTAAGGAAAATTGAGGGCGAACGTTATCGGATGAAACTGATGAGCATGGTCGATAAGCTCCAATTGGGAAAACACGTTAGATTTCACAATCGTTTTCTTTCCAAAGCAGAACTAATTAAATATCTTCTGGCAACAGACATTTACATCAGCCCTTACATCTCTCCGAGTCAGATAAGCAGTGGCACGCTTGTATACGCATTGGGAGCAGGCCGGGCCATAATATCGACTCCATATCTTCACGCTAGAGAAGCCCTAGCTAATAACAGGGGACTATTCTGCAAGTTTAAGGATCCCGATTCCATTGCCGAATCTATAGGTGTTCTTCTGAAAAATGAAGGGTTAAGAAAAAAAATGGAGAAAAAAGTTTACGAGTACAGCAGAAAATTCGTTTGGTCAAATGTAGCAATGAGATACGCTGAATTGTTCAGGCAAGTCCTCAAAACTTAGGAGGGATATAACACATGGATCTTCCACCTATAAAACTGGATTTTCTAAAATCACTTACTGATGACACCGGTATCATCCAGCACGCAAAGTTTGCCACTCCGAAAAGAAAGGAAGGATACACCACTGATGATAATGCGCGCGCATTGATGGCATGCATTAAGTACCATCAGATCTATGATGGCTCGGAAGTAGAAAAACTGATAGACGTGTATTTAAGCTTTCTTCTCCATATGCAAAGACCAGATGGCAGGATGCATAATCTTCTCAGTTACCATCGGCGGTTTGAAGACGAAGTAGGTTCAGAAGACTGCATGGGACGCACCCTCTGGGCTTGTGGACTTACCATGAGTTCCAACTTACACACGGAGAAAAAACTAATATCAAAGGAAATTTTTGACAAAGTTTTCCCATGGGTTCCTGACTTCAAATCACCTAGATCCAAGGCTTTTGCAGTCCTGGGACTTTGCCACTATTACAAAGCCTATCCTCAAGATCAGAATGCCATCCTAAATATGAGGGCGTTGGCTGATCAACTTTTAGATAATTATAAACTTGAATCTTCTAGCGATTGGCGTTGGTTTGAATCTTATCTTACCTATGTTAATGGGCGGTTGCCCCAAGCCCTTTTTAAGGCGTATAAAAATATGAATGTTAGGAAATACCTTCAGGTAGCCAAAGAGTCTTTTGATTTTCTCCTAGAAGTGGGGATGATTGATGAAAAATTTGTCCCGGTTGGCAATAATGGTTGGTATAGGAAAGGACGGGAAAGAGCAATGTACGATCAGCAATCCATTGAAGCATCTTGCATGGTAGAAGCAGCACTTGATGCCTTTCGAGTGACTGGCGATGAAAAATATCGAAGAAAGGCTCAAGATGTCTTTGATTGGTTTCTAGGAAAGAACTCTCAGGGCGTTGTAGTTTACAATCCGGAAACAGGTGGTTGTTATGATGGAATAACACCTCAAGGATTAAACCTAAACCAAGGCGCTGAGTCTACTGTATCCTATCTTCTAGCACGCTTGGAATTGGCGGCTCTTAAAAAATCGGGCAGTTGATTTATTAAGGAAAACGCGCAAAATAAAGGTTAGAATGAAAAATGGTGGAAGAAAGATGAAGGTTCGAAATATAATGGTTGAAAACGTCGTAACCGCAAAAGAGGACAATACGATAAAAAATGCGATTGAGATGTTGTATAAGAAACATGTAGGATCGATAGTTATAACTGATGATGAAGGAAAGTGTAAAGGAATTTTTACCGAGCGAGATGCCATTAGAGTTGTAGCCCAAAAGGTTGCTTTAGACGAGCCTCTGAGGAATGTTATGACGAAAAATGTCATAACTATTCAGGAAGACGCTACATTCGAAGAGGCAAGAAGACGTATAATCTCACGCGGAATCAGACACTTGCCAGTAGTGAATCAGAAAGGAAAAATGGTGGGTTTGCTGGCCATCAGAGACTTTTTAGATGAACTTTTGGGAATAAAGTTTTGGAAACCAGATTAGGAAATCAGAAAACTTTTGGGTGAGTTTTTGGAATAAGGTTTTTGGGAATTAAGCATCATGAAGCGTTTTCAAGGTAATCCGATTCTTGAATCAATAGTGACTCATGAATGGGAGTCGAGGAGAGTATTCAATGCTGCCGCTTTTTTAGCGGACAAGCGTATTCATATTCTATACCGTGCTATGGGTGATGACGGTATTTCTCGTATTGGTTATGCTGCCACGTCGGATGGTTATTACATTAACGAACGTTTGCCTTTACCTGTTTTTGAACCCATAAACGATGTAGAGAAGAATGGGTGTGAGGACCCTCGTTTGACTCTTTTGGATGATAAGTTGGTTATGGCTTATACTGCGTTGCAAGAATGTGATCATCATCTAATATATCAGATTTCGTTAACTTCGATTGCTGTTAAGGATTTTCTCGCTAAACAATGGAAGTGGGCGGACCGACGGTTACCTTTCCCGGGCATTCGTAACAAGGACGCAGTGATTTTTCCTAGAAGGATTGATGGGAAATATATTATGTTTCATCGCATTGAGCCCGATATTTGCAGCACTCGTTCTGATGATCTTCAGAGATGGTGCGATATCAAGTCTGTAATGATGCCTAGGCTTAAGAATTGGGATTGTTGGAAGGTTGGTGCAGCTGGTTCACCAATAGAGCTTAACGAAGGTTGGCTCCTCATTTATCACGGAGTGAATTTTGAGAAGATATATTCTCTTGGTGTCGCACTGCTTGACAAGTATGATCCTGAAATTGTTCTTTACCGTTCTGAAAAACCTATATTAACACCTACTGAAGACTGCGAACGCTTTGGCAAAGTGCCCAATGTGGTCTTTAGCTGCGGAAACATCTTGATGGACGACCAACTTCTAATCTACTATGGCGGCGCTGACAGTGTCCTATGTGTTGCCTCTTACGACCTAAGCGAGCTAGTCCCTAAAAAATAACGCATATTTTATTACATATGTTTTTTGCAGAGCAAAGCAAAAAAAGGGATTTTGCTGGAGATGTCACCACTGTTTCTTAATATAGTTTTTTAATATAACAAAAGAAAAGGAAGGATACTCTATGAGCTGTAAATATTGTGGAAAAGATGCAGTGTCTGCGGAGAAATGTTATGCGCAGAACATGTAAAGCTACGGACAGTTTGTCCATCATGTACAAAGGAAACCACGGTGGAATATACTATCCATGAAGTATTATTGGATGAGGAGAGGGAGAGGATTCGAGAATTTGCTCAACGATTTTGGGGAGAGGAAGAACAACTAACGTTTGGCAGAAAGTTCATGGTTGCGGAGCTTCCAGCCTTTGCAGCAAAAATAGAAAATAACATAATTGGATTTATTTCCTCCAAAGAAACAGATGACGCCATTATAATTGTGGCTCTAGGTGTTTCGCCTCAATACCAAAGGTCTGGTGTTGGCAGAAGTTTAATCGGAAAAGTTGAGGCTCAAGCCAAGAAACTGCTGAAGAAAAGACTGCTAGTTTCCACTTCAAACGATGATTTACCTGCTTTAGCATTCTACCAATCCCTTGGATTTCAAATTTATGAGGTGAAGCCTAACGTCATAGCCGAAAAACATGGCCTAGTCTCAGAAGGTATAGACAGGCTGCCCGTAAGAGATGAGTTGAGACTACAGAAAACTCTTCACTAGCGCTTTGTCTTAAACGGTGCCGAGTCCACGTTTTATTTCATCTAATGTTTCTTTAGCTTTTGAATACTTACTGAGCAGTCGGGAGAGCTTTTCACAAGGATACTCAGGGCAGTGAGCACAGTTCTCAACGTTTTCCTCTCCTCCACACTTCCTCATTTCGCAAACATTGCAATAACTGAAAATGCGTGGACTATCGCTTATGCAACCATCACAATTAATGTCTTCTGGTTTGTATTTCTTCCCATATTGCTTGGTAAATATTTCAGCCACTCGTCTTCTCTCCGCATCATCATCCTTCTGCGTCGCTATTAAGACTGGACAATCTGAACAGATTATTCCGCAATATCCAATCATCTTCTCCATCCAAACCCTCCACGTCATAAAATTATGCGAATAACTTATTTAGCGTTCAGCCCTCACAAGTACTATTACCTCAAAAAATGGCAAACTACGCTTCGCAACAATACTGGTTTTTAGCCCATTTTTCTCAAATCTTCGCAAAGTTTCGTTAACGTCAGACAACGTAGATTGCATCAAGAAGATGCACCCATTCTCTTTCAGATATTCCGATGCTTCCCAAATGAAACGATCAACAACTTGTCTGCCAGCAATTCCGCCAGCCCAAGCACATCCAAGCCACGATATATCTTCGAAAGGTTCGGAAGGCAAATAAGGAGCATTAAAGAGAATTGAATCAAACTTCTCTTCTACTCTAATAGGTGCAAATAAGTCGCCTTGCACGAAAAGCATTTTGTCCAACACACCATTCAGCTTTGCGTTTTCCTTCGCACATCGAACAGCATAGGGATTTATGTCAACCATAACAACTTTTGCAGCTTTGTCTGCTGCAATTATGCCCAATATGCCGCATCCAGTGCCCACATCAAGAACAACTTCGTCTTTTTTCACAGCTAAATTCTCAGCGAAAAGAAAAGAGTCTTCTGCGGGTTCGTAAACACTCTCATAAACATGGAAAATATAGTCCCTGAAATACATTTTCTTACTTGGCAAGGGCATTTGCCAAGACTCCGAAATCTTCAGGTGCCAATTCTCTCACTCGTTTGTCGTGAAACGGCAGGGAATCAGACAATTTGACAGCGTTTTCCGCGGTCGTAACGTGCGTGCTTTTTATAAATGGTAGAACAGCGTTTCTAACCTTTCTATTGCGCTGTGTGAAAAGTATTTGGACAAGTTGTTTAAACAAAACTTTCTCTTTCAAGGTGAAAGGCGGCGGCTTCTTCGGTTCTAAACGTACAACGATTGAACCCACTTCTGGCTGGGGATAAAACATCCATTTCGGGATCTCGTCGAAGAGTTCAACCTCAACATGATAGTATGCAACAACTGTTAACCACCCATAATCTTCACTTCCAACAGAAGCCACAAGCCGGTTCACAAATTCCTTTTGAAAGATTAGGACTGCACACCCGAAATTTTTGTTGAAAAGCCAAAGAAGCAGAGACGAAGAAATGTAGTAAGGTGGCGCTGAAACAACTTTGTTGAACTGTGATACCTGCACTTTAAGCACATTGCCCTCGATTAGCTCAACGTTAGGCAAATCCCTAAGCTCTTCACGTAAAACACTCACCAGTCTTGAATCAGATTCAACAGCTAAAACGCACTTGCATTTGTCGGCGAGAAAACGCGTTAAGAAGCCTAAACCAGCACCAATATCCAACACGACGTCGTCCCGGCTTAGTGATGCATACTTAGTCATACATTGAAAAATTGAAGGTTCCACCATGAAATTCTGTCCTAAACGCTTCTTCGGAAAAATTCGATATCGTCGAAGTAGAAACTTCGTTCTTTCTAGGAGACTCATGACTGTCATTAACCAGTTAAGTTGCGTCTAGCAATCCTTGTGAACAACCGATACTTACTCCCGCCAGCCAACTCCTCCAAAATCCTTTTAGTAATCAACTTAACAGGGTCAGGTATTTGCGTGCGTTTCTGCAGGTCCTCAAAATTCTCAAAGGGTTTCCTTTCACGTTCATCAATAACTTGCCACATGTACTTTTTCCCTATCCCCGGAATCAACTCCAAAGCATGCATCCGAGGCGTTATGGCATGAGCTGTGTTGAAAAAGCGGACAAACTCTTTTTCACGATTAAGCACTATCTTGCTGATCACCATCGGAAGTTCCATCTTCGCAGTCCCAGTCAACTCATCATAGCTTATTCGCCCAATGATGTATGTGATCTCCTTACGAGCCTTCTTCCCAACATAAACACGATCATGAGGTTTCAGTACAGTACCTTCCTTGGCTAAGGCTTCTAGAAGTGTGAAAAATTCTTCGCCTAAAAGTTGGACGAGAGCTCCCGCTCTGTATCCGGCTCTCCCAGTGGGACGTGTTCCCGGGCGGCCGTGTGGCAGGAAATCTAGGACATAAGCGTGCTCTTCGTATCGCTTCTCCATTGTATTCGCCTATAATTTAGTCTCTTATTGCTTAAAAAATGTAAGCAAAAATGCTATTTCAATTTTCGATGTTCATCTAACAAGTTAACTATGGCTTCGAGTTTTGAGGTTTCAATAATTTTGCGTCCACCAGAAAGGAAAACTCTCAATTCTTCGACGCTTTTAGGCATGCAGTTAACGACTTGAATGGCTTCTTCCTCCTCTAAACCGAATTTCTCCACAAGTTTTTCCATAAGTTTTTCAGACGCTTCAGCATCTACCTTGGAAAATTTAGATGTGTAATCCAGTGTGCGACGCTGAAACTGGTCTAAATTTTCTTCTCCTAAAGACACCAGCAACTTCTTAACTTGTGGAACTGTGAGATTCTTTTCTGTTATCGCTTTTTTTGCCATTTTCAATCAACTTTTGTAAGGTTCTAAATGCTCAGGTCTAACAATAATCTCTTTGACAGCTTTTCCTTGTGTAACACTCAAAACGTAGCTTCTCCCACGTTTTTCAATCACTGTCCCGACTTTGCCGTGGTAACGCCTATGAGGCATACCCTTCTGGACACTTGGCTCTATCTTAATGACTACACGGTTTCCAAGCTTGTATTCATAGAGCAGTTTGCTTAGTCTCATTTTACCCCTTTCTCTCGGCTTCTTTTTCAGAAGATGCCGCGTTCCCGCACGAAAACCCTTGGATTTCTTCATTTCATCCACCTCTTAACTCTTCATAAACACGTTCAAAACATCAAGCTCCATGGGCTCCGCTTTGTTTTTGAGAATTTCTGAAACACTGGGTTTAGTTCTCCCATCATCAGCAGTCACCAATTCCTTAACATATAGCCCTCCTTGACAACGTATTCTCACTTCAGCCTTTTTAGGCGACAACTTCTTTACCTTAACCTCGTATATGTACCTTTCTCGTGTCAAGTCTGCCCGTCTGTGCAAGACACGTGTTGGGGTTCTTTGCTTGATTACAGTGTTTGTCAGCTTTTCTTCTAGAAGACGCAGGTTTCCAGATGTGATTTTGTTTTCGAACTTTATAATGACACGATATTCTTTTTGTGCCGACTCCGCCTTTTTCAACTTTCTAACAACGTCTCTATCTGCGGAATATAGATTTGAAACCTCAACTTTCCCTTTAGCGTAAGCATTTACAGCCTTCTCTAGCTTTTCAAGGTCTAAAAATCGCTTCTTTGGTCTTGTAATTTCTATTACGAAGGGTCTGCCATTACCCAGCATCCGAGCGTCAATGTCTTCTCTTCCTGAAGCATGAAATGAGCCTTTAACACCATGTGTAGCCTCTAGAAAAGGCTCCTCGATTATTTCTTCCACTGATTCTGGATACAATTTTCCAGTCCAGTTGCATTTTTCACAGCCTCTTCCCCCGCAGTTGGAGCACAACCATTTTGATTGAGGTATGCCTCTAACCAGTTTTCTATAACGTCCAGCTACGTACAGCGGATTCACCTGAAGCCTTATCTCTTCCATCAGCGGATTGACAAGCACAACCACTTCAGGTTTTTGGTACTCCACGGTTTTTCCAACGTGTTCTGCAATTTTTTTGCCTATTATTCGTCCAAACTCGTTTCGCATGCTTTCGCCATAGCACACTTCGAATTCAGCCTTGAATTCATCTTCACGTTCTTCAACCACGACGGGAAGTTGTATGCCCACCAAAAAGCTGCTGTATTCATAGTCCTTAAGCTTGTCCAAGGCTTTTTCTGCAAGTTCGTTAACAGCCTTAAATTTGTCTTCGCACAAGAAGCAGGTTTTTGGGACATGCTTTCTTGGAATACGCTTTTTCATTCGATGCAGTATTTCTTTCGCTGTTTCGAAAAAACCATTCATTGCAAGAATTTTAAGAGTTCTTATGCTCTCCTTGTTTTTGGAAAGAGTAAGCGTGTGAGCCTCTAGCGTTAAAATAGTTTTTATTGCTTTTCCTCTTTCATGGTTTTCCATGCCATGTCCGAGCAGTGCAAACTGTCTTCCTAAGCAATGATCGCATAGAGGATGCTTTTCAAGCATCTTCAAAGCTTTTTTCAGAATACTCATGACGCCATTCCCTATTTACCGTACGATTGAAGTTACTTGAAATCTAGCGGCATCCCCTTCTTGAAAAATGGTAGTTTCTTTTTTCTCCGCAGAGTTTTCAGCATCCGGCGCATCATGGAGTATTGTTTTAGGAGTTCTTTCACTTCTTTTTCGTTTGTTCCGGAGCCTCTTGCCACTCGTCTGATTCTTGAAGCGTTAAGAACTTTCGGGTTTTCCTTTTCTTTTGGTGTCATGGATTGAATTATTACGCGCCACTTCTCTAAACGGTCTTCGGCTATTTCCAGCTGTTCTTCTGGTATGTTGTAAGACATGCCTGGAAGCATTTTTAGAAGTTTTCGGAAGGGCCCCATCCCTTTTACTGCTTCGAACTGTTCATACATGTCTGTTAGTGTGAATTTACCGCTTAAGATAGCCTTGGCCTTTTTTTCTGGAACCTTTATCTCTGCTTCTCGTACCTTCTCAAGCAGGGTTTCCAGATCACCCATGCCTAGTAGTCTGCCCACGAAACGAGAGGGATTAAAAGATTCAATGTCTTGTATTTTTTCTCCTGAACTGATGAATTTTATGGGTGCGCCTGTAGCTGCGACTGCTGAGAGGGCGCCACCTCCTCTAGCTGACCCGTCTAGTTTTGTTACAAGGATCGACCCTATCGGTGTTGCTTCGTTGAAGGCTTTTGCTTGAACCATTGCTTGTTGACCAATTGTTCCGTCGATCACGAGCATGATTTCGTCTGGCTTGATTTTTTTCTCAAGCATCTTCATCTCTTTAATTAGTTCTTTCTCTTCTTTGTGGCGACCGGCAGTGTCAAGAATTATCAAGTCTTTGTTGCTGAATTGCTTCAGCCCTTCTGAGGCTAGTTTAACAGGTTTTTTCGCCTTCGGGTTTCCATATAAAGGTACGTTTATTCTGTTTGAGAGTTGCTGGAGTTGTGCATAAGCGCCTGGGCGGTATGTGTCGGCACAGATCAAACCCGGTTTTAGTCCTCTTTTCTGGAAGTATCTTGCAAGTTTGGCAGCAGCCGTTGTTTTCCCAGATCCTTGGATGCCGACAAGCATTATTATTTTCCTTTTCTCTGGCTCTATCTTTATTGGAACTGGTTTTTCGCCGAGAAAGCGTGTTAGCTCTTCGTAAACGACTTTTAGTACGTGTTCGCGTCTTGAAATGCCTGGAGGAACTTTTTCTTTTAATGCTCTGTTTTCTATTTGTTTGGAAATGTCGAGTACAAGTTTTACGTTTACATCTGCCTGAAGTAGGGCCCGTTGTAGGTCTCGCACTAGTTCTTTAACTGCAGCCTCGTCAACGATGGAGGCTCTGAAAATCTTTCTTAAGGCTGCGTGGAGTGAAGAGCCTAAGTGTTCTAGTGCCATGGTCTCATCCAGATTTTAAGTCGTTTACGCCTTTAAATAGATATTCAGTATTTGGGAGTTGAACTTCCATAAACTTTTTACACCTCTTAGACTTTAAAGTGTTTGAGGATTGAGATTGAGCGAAGAGGTAAAGATTATAGAGAGGAAAGAGATTTCACGTGGTGCTGTCATGCTTTTCGGCTTTCCAGATGTTGGATTAGTTGGCGTCATTGCAGCTTCACATTTAATATCAGAGCTTAACTTAACCGAGGTGGCATACATGGATTCAAGGTTGCTGCCGCCTCTAATTGTTTTGCATGAGGGATTACCTCATTCGCCGATAAGGGTTTTTGGAAATCATGAGGTTCTTCTTGCTGTTTCGGAAACAGCCGTGTCAGCAGATACAATCTATCCTATAATGCATACCTTAATTGATTGGGGAAGAAGCAAAGATGTTAAAAAGATGATTTCAATGAGCGGCATTCCAGTTCAAGACAGACAAGATGTTAAGCAGTTGAGGGTGTTTGCTGCCGCATCAAACCCAGAGATACTGAAGGCGGTCAAAGACAAGGGCGTACAAGTGCTGAAGGAAGGGTATATGGTTGGTCCTCAAGCAATTATGATGCAATACTGTGCCAAAACAGATGTACCAGCCATTACTCTGCTTGCACAGTGTTTCTTTAACTATCCAGACCCGGAAGCTGCAGCGGAATTACTGAAGGAATTAACAAAAATCGCGGAAATTAAAGTGGACGTTTCGAATCTTTTGGAGAAGGGCGAAGAAATCCGTTTGAGGGCTAGGGATGTGATGAGGCGAACTCGACAGGAAATGTCAAAGATGAAGAAAACCCAAGAGTACGACATACCAATGTACGTGTCTTAGGGTGGTGTTGAAATGTCAACTAAAAGAAGGCGTTCAATCTTCGACATCATCAGCGAATACTTTGAGGACTTACAGGAACGGACTGAAAGATTTAGAGAAGTGTTAATTGAAAAGCCAAGCTGGAACCGTGGAGCTTGCACGATGGAACCTCTACAGAATATAATGGTGACTCCGACGGAAGTGATAGTTACTGTTGATTTACCCTATGCAGAAGAGAACACAATACGCGTTAAACCCATAAGCCAAGACACTATCGAGATATTGGCGAAGATGAAACGAAAAATACGATTTGACGATTTCGGCATAACCCACTATGAAGGTGAATTTGAAACACTTCACTGTCAAACACGTGTCCCAGTATCCGTGTACATGGATAAAATGGAACTTCGCTTCAAGAAGGGAATTTTGGAGATTCGTTTGCCCCGAAAACATGAATATTAAATTCCGATAGAGTAGGTTGCGCGCCTCAGCGCTAGCTTCACATTGTCTTCACAGATCAGATTGTTCTTTTTGCATCATCGGCTGCAAAACATATTGTGTGAACAACAAAATGAGTTTTAATGAAAAATCTTAACAGTAACCTACGCTGACTATTCAGAACAAGTTTAGCAGGTGAAACATCTTGACGGTGGAACGTGCAATCCATCTTGCTATGTTCATCCTCATATTAGTGGGCTTATGCGCAATAAGCGCTTGGGCAAGCTGCAGCTACCTAAGCGACAACATAATACTAGAAGTAGCAAGCATAGCGTTGAGTTGGGGAGTCATACTTTCAATACTATATGTAGGGTTTAGACAACTCGACTGGGATTGGTGGAGTTAAACACAGCAACAATCAATGGAAAAATAACTGTGTCATAAACAACCGTTTCAGTTTTTCGTTCGAACTTCCTTTCATTTTATTCTATTTAGTCCTAAGAATTTTTACTCTTCCCATTATCCGCCAATATTCGACTTCGACGCCTGAGACAAGCTTCGCCTTCAAATCTTTGTCTTCAGGAAAAGGTGCATCCACATACTCATAGGTTTCTAAATCCATTATTTGAACGCCGGAAGACATGACTGAAAACACTTGGCCACTTCTCTTATTAATCATCGGCACTTCAACGTTTGCATCAATCGGCTTAACAAAGCTTCTTTTAACACCATCAAAAATACCTATTGCGACGATTCTCGCCTTGGCCGCCCCATGTTTTCCAGGTTTCGACTTAGTTATGTCAACTATGTGGCACGGTTCACCATCCACAATTATGTAACGACCTACACGTAGGCTTCCAACACCAGCTGGCTTACTCATACCCCCACGAACTTACTACAGTCTTTTATCCACAGCAATTTTAAACAACACCCATATATAAGTTTAAGTTTCGAACAACAAGGTTTGAGCGGGGAAAATAACCTATGAGAAAAATTCCTTCGACCATGTCTACACAACATCCGGACAACGCTACACTTCCATCTTGGATTAGAGGGGAAATAATAGCGGGAGAAGACGAAGTTCGTGAAGTGTATTTCGCATTCAAAGAGTTAAAGTGCGAAGAACAAATGTGGGATTGGGAAGGAAAGGATGTTGACCCAAACGTCTTAAGGAAACTCTTCGTAAACCACCCGAACTTTTTCAGAGAACATGTCCTTGGTAAAGACTTTTTCATAACCTATCGTGTTCCAAATCCTTCAGTAGAAGCAGCTGAAAAGAAAGTGCTAATAGAAGCCTTAGAATCAATTCCCCGCTGTTATGATGTTGCCGAAAGCTTCTACGGCAAAGAAGCTTGCCCGCCAATCTTTGAAGTCATCTTACCATTAACAACAAGTCACTTTGAATTGCTTCGAGTGCAATCATACTATAGAGAAATAATTGTTGGAAAAGAAAAAATGAGGTTCTCTAATGTTGAGGAAGTATCTGTACAGGATTGGGTGGGCAGTTTTCAACCGAAGAAAGTGGAAATTATCCCGTTAATAGAAGACTGGAACAGCTTACTCCATATGGATCAAATCTTATCCGAGTACATAAAAATATCAAAACCAGCCTATCTGAGAGTTTTCCTAGCAAGATCAGATCCAGCTTTAAATTATGGGCTGATTCCGGCTGTGCTTCTTGTAAAAATCGCATTGTCAAAAATACGCAAAACTTCTGAGATATACGAAACAGATATGTTCCCCGTAATAGGCATGGGTTCCTTGCCATTTAGAGGACATTTAACGCCCAACAACATTGGCAATTTTATAGAAGAATATGCTGGAGTTAGAACCGTTACCGTTCAATCTGCCTTAAAATATGACTTTGATGAGCATGGTACAAAAGAAACAGTAACTGTGCTGAACAAAGAACTAAAGAAAGGCTGTGCGAAAACAATAACGGAAGAGGAAGAGCGTGCCATAAAAGATCTGATTGACATTTTTAGGAGGAATTACCAGAGAGAAATAGAAGAGCTAGCTCCAATCATCAATTATGTATCTGGCTTTGTACCAAGTCGAAGGGCAAGAAAATTGCACATCGGTTTGTTTGGCTACAGCAGACAGGTAGGAAGAACACAGCTGCCTAGGGCAATAAGGTTTACCGCAGCCATGTACTCCTTGGGCCTCCCCCCAGAACTTATTGGCGCTGGCGCTTTAGCAAAGCTTTCAGAAAATCAATGGAAACTCATGGAAGAGTACTATATCCACTGGAAAACTGACTTAAGTTTTGCTGCCGAGTTTCTATGCTGGCAGAATTTGAACTATTTAATGGGAGAAAAAGAAATCGTAGAAAATGTCTCGGAAAAATTTAAGCTTCAAAATGCAATTCCACATGTAATGGAAGATTTAGAGAACTTCGAGCAAATCACTGGTGTCCACTTAGGACCGAAAAAACTTGCTCATAGAAAACACGCAAATATGGTCAACAACATTTTGCTTTCATTGGCCGAGGGTAATGAGAAAGAGATGAGGAAATACATTATAGAGGCTGCGAAAATAAGGTGTTCTCTTGGATAACCCTATTTTAATGGAAACAAAACCCGAAACATCAAATAGAAGATATGTTTCTAAGAACTTTAGCCTTTATCCATATATAACTAAGAAAGATATTGTGCTAAATAGATGAAAAGGTGAAACCGTTGTTTAAGAGCGTCGGTTTGATCGCCCGATTCGACAAGAAAGAAGCCATAAAACTTGTGGAAGATTTAGCTAAATATCTAAGAACAAAAGGATTAGATGTATATGTAGAAGACACGTTAACGAAGAAAATGGAAACAAAAGAAAAAAGTGTGCCCCTAGAAGGAATGGAAACTGATTTTATGATCACAATTGGTGGAGACGGAACAATTTTAAGAGCGTGCGTCTCAATTCCAAAACCTGAACCGCCAATACTTGCAATAAACATGGGTGTCCGAGGTTTTCTGACTGAGGTGGAGCCGAAACAAGCCTTTGCTGCAGTAGACAAATGCTTGAAGGAAGAATTCACCCTTGAAAAATGCACGAAACTTTCAGTAACCGCAGATGACATAAAGCTCCCAGAAGCCTTGAATGAAGTACTAGTCACAGCTGATGAACCGGCAAAATTGCTTTATGCCCGAGTCATAAAGGATGGAAAAGCGATTTTGAACTTTCAATCAGACGGGTTAATTATCGCTACACAAACCGGCTCCACTGGTTATTCGCTTTCAGCTGGGGGACCCGTTTTAGACCCATGCGTAGATGCTTTTGTTCTGACACCCGTATGTGCTTTAAGCGTTTTTCGTTCAATTGTTTTCCCTGTGGATTCAAGCCTCACAATTGAGGTTCTTAGACCGAAAAGAACTCTTGTGGTGATTGATGGACAACACCGCAAAATTGTGAACTCTGAACTTACACGTCTGACCGTTAATCGTTCCAAACACGAAACTTCTTTCATAAGGTTTAGGGAAAACTTTTACCATCGTTTAAGAAGCAGACTTATCTTCAGAGGACTGGGAGGAGAAACCTAACGAATAAGACAGCGAAAAAGATCATAGTTTTGGATACATCAGCCTTTGTGGCTGGTTACGAACCATTTTCAATAAGCGAAGAACAATACACTGTTCCTGCAGTTAAAAAAGAAGTATTGGGAAATTCGATGATTCAGGTTAGATTTAAAACAGCAATAGAAAGCGGAAAGCTAAAAGTCAGAGCACCAAAAAAGATCTTTGCGAAAAAAGTAAAAACATCTGCAAAGCTTGTCGGAGACGCGTTTTTCCTATCAGAAGCAGACCTGCAAGTCCTAGCATTGGCTCTGGAACTTAAGACAATGGGTCACTCCCCATTCATTGCAACGGATGACTATTCAATACAAAATGTCGCAAACCAAATGGGCATAGAATTCACTTCATTGGCTACCTTCGGCATTCGCTTTCGTTTACAATGGATGAGATACTGTCCAGCATGCCACAAGAGGTATCCAGCGGATTATAAATATAACAGATGCGAAATATGTGGCACAGAACTAAAAAGAAAACCGTTAAGAAAAAAGCTGCTTAAACGGTGACAATCCATGAGTGTAGTTGAAAGAAAAGTGACGTATTTTAATGAAGCAGGCAAACAGAACACTGATACATTATTGAGAATCGTTAAAGAGTATGTAGAAAAAGAAGGCATAAGAAACATAGTGGTTGCTTCAACAACTGGTGAAACAGGAGTAAAAACATCTAAAATCTTCAAAGGATGCAATATCGTTATAGTTACACATTGCTTTGGTTTCCGCGAACCCGGAAAAATCGAGTTGGAAGATGAGTATAGAAGAGAAATTCTGGCGAACGGGGCAAAGATTTTCACAGGTGTCCACGCTTTGAGCAGTGTAGAACGGGCAATTCGTAAAGATTTTGGCACAATTCAACCCTTAGAATTAATCGCTAATACGCTTAGGCTCATGGGTGAAGGAACGAAAGTGTGCGTAGAAATCACCTTGATGGCAGCGGATGCTGGTTTAATTCCAGTTGACAAAGACGTTATTGCCGTCGCTGGTACGGGCAGGGGTGCAGACACAGCACTTCGCATACAACCTGCAAACACTGGAAGATTTTTCAACTTAAAGATAAGAGAAGTGATAGCGAAACCAAGAAACCTCTAAAATCCTCCAGACCTTAATTTTTGACAGCAAATTCAGCGAAACACTGGCACGTTTGACCCTCATGTACACTATCTTCACTCATGAGTGTGTTTTATATTCACCTTCTAGCTCTATACAAGAGACTTATCCAAAACAGCTAAGGAGCAAACAGATTGGAGTTCATGGAAAAACTGAAGCAAGAATTCTCTTTCTTTAAGGGAAACTATCTAATACTGCTTATAAGCTGGATTCTAATGGACTTTGCCGGAGAACTACCCGGAACATACTATTCAGATTACGTTATTGAACTCGGCGGAAGTGCCACAATCCTAGGATTAATCACTTTCGTTTCAATGCTGGCTCTGGCGTCTGTCCAGTTTCCAGGAGGATATTTAGCGGATAGATATGGAAGACGATGGCTTGTTTCAACCCTAACATTCGGCGTAGCCCTCTCATACATCTTCTATGCAGCTGCTCCAAGCTGGCACCTCATCTTAATTGGAGCCGCAATACAGAATCTATGCTTGCTTTATCAACCAGCATTAATGGCTATGATAGCGGATTCACTGCCGCCTAAAAAGCGGGGAATGGGATTCTCTATCTTAAATTTGATAATGAGTGTTGCCACAACCCCGGCTCCAGTAGTAGCTCTTCTGTTAGTGTCTACTTATGGTTCTGTAATGGGTATGAGAATAGCCTACGTTATTGTTACCATTTTCTTTCTTGCAGCGGCAATCGTACGACTGATGCTGAAAGAAAGCATGAAGAATGCAGAGAAACTGAACTTGAAGGAAACATTGAGTTCTTATCCTAAAGCCTTGAAGGAGGGAATAAACGTTTGGAAAGTGGTGCCACGCTCAACATTATTCCTATTCTTCTCCACAGTTATTGCACGGTTCTCGTTCTCCATGACGGGAGCGCTTTTCCTAGTTTACGCTTTTTATGTACTTCAAATAGGAGGAGGCACAGAATACGGAGCTCTACAGCTTGCCCGTCAGAGATGGGGTTATGTCATGATTGTCTTGTTCATATGTATGATAATCTTGTCTCTTCCCGTTGGGAAGTTGATTGATAAGGTTGGTAGAAAGATCCCCTTAATCATATCCAGTCTGTTAATGATTCCAGCCATCTTGCTTTTTGTTTATGGTGATTATTCAACTCTGTTTATTGTAATGCCTCTTTTCGGGTTTACACAGCTTCTTGGCTTTTCAGCCTATCAAACGTTCTTCGCTGATCTTGTTCCACAAGCACAGCGTGGCAAAGTTACGGGTTCGATGAACTTTTTCGCTTACATATTTATGGCTGTTGGTGGAATAATAGGTGGACTGTTATATGATAACGTGTCTCGACAGCTTCCGTTCCTTCTCATGCCAATTCTCATTGTTCCATCCATTCTTCTAATAGTTTTTTACGTGCATGAACCTAAACCAGAGGAAAGAGAAGCCTAATTTTTCCGTTTTGGCAACTCGTATATCCTAGGTCAGTAAAAGGGGTTGATGTGTGAACAAATGGAAATCGATGACAAACGAATCGAAGAAATGGTTAAGGAATGGTTTACGAAAACAGCTTGTGGTGAATGGCGACGTTTACAACGAAACCCGTATCACCAAATCGAGTTTATTGTTACTATGCGTTTTCTTGAAGAGTATTTGCCGAAACATGGTTTGGTTCTGGATGCTGGTGGAGGACCTGGCAGATACACAATTGAATTAGCAAAAAGAGGCTACGATGTCGTCTTGTTAGATCTTGTTCCAGAAATGCTAAAACTTGCAAAAAAGAAAGTAAGGCGCGCTGGTGTTTTGAGAAAAGTCAAGCAGTTTGTGCAAGGCTCTGTTGAAGACTTATCCATGTTTCCGAACGAAAGATTTGACGCCGTGTTGTGTTTAGGAGGTCCTCTATGTCATTTATTGAACGCTAAACAAAGGAAAAAAGCTGCAAAGGAACTTGTACGCGTTGCTAAAAAAAGAAGCACCAATTTTTGTCTCTGTCATTAGTCGCATTGGTCTGCTAAAGAGCATACTAGTCGCGTTCCCACATGAAATGCAATATGCAAAACATCATTGGAAGGTTGGCGACTACGTTCCAGGCCTGCAAGGAGAAGGGTTTACCGCGGCACACTGGTTCCTGCCAGAAGAATTATGCGAACTCTTTGAAAAACAGGAGGTAGAGATATTGGAGGTGGCGGGTTTGGAAGACACTTCCATCAATTACGCAAACCCCATCCTAAACGTACTCATAAAAATGGAAAACGAAGCCAAAAGCAAATACACAATCCAAGACACCGACAAAAGACTCAGATACATAAACAAACACACAAACCTAAACCAACCAGAACAAGTAAAACAACACATCGCAAGAAAACAATGCTCAAACGCATACAAAAAAGGTCTATGCCTAGCATACAACCGATACTGCAAACACTACAAAATAAAATGGACAATGCCAAAATACGAACCAGAACAACACCTAATCAAAATACCAACCAAAGAAAAACTAGAAAAACTAATAGCCAACGCAGGCAGAACAATGGGAACAAAACTACAAATATCAATGGAAACAGGACTAAGACCCATCGAACTAATCAACCTAAAAGTAAAAGACATAGACCTAGACACAAGAACAATCTATCCAACAACAGCAAAACACGGAGCACCAAGAAAACTAAAAATCACAAAACAACTACGAGACAGAATAACAGACTACATAATAAGAAACAAACGCCAACCAAACGAAAGACTATTCAAAACCACACCAAGAGGATACAGCAAAATGTTCAGACTAACACGCAACAAACTAGCACAAAAACTCCAAGACCCAACAATAAGCACCATCAGACTATACGACCTAAGACACTACTTCGCAACCATGCTCTATCACAAAACAAGAGACATCCTATTAGTCAGACAACAAATGGGACATAAACGAATAGAAACAACCATGATATACACCCAACTCTTAGACTACGACCAAGAACAAGAATGGACTTGTAAAGCAACAACAGACACAAAAGAAGCCCAAAACCTAATAGAAACAGGCTTCGAATACGTCACAACAACACCAGACGCACTAATGCTATTCAAAAAACGCAAATAACCCTCTCTTTTTCTGCATCAAATAATCATTATGAACCATGCTCATGTCGTCTCCGACTCCATTCGCACTAAAAAAGGGCAACAACAAAACAACAAACATAAAACACAACACCTAACAATTAAACTTCTTAATACAATCAGTCATAAGCCAAAGCCTACACCTAAGAACCATAACAACAAAATCCCAAGAATCAGCATCCACTACTCAACACCAACCACATCATGATACAACTCCGCTATCCGCTCAACCATAGTATCAAAACTAATCTTCTCACGCCTATACTCCATAACAATATCCCTACGCAAAAGAACATCCCGACACACACAACGCACAACCTCAACCAAACCAATCACCAACCCATCAAACGATGAAAAACAGAAACAAACCTATGAAAATCAACAACACAATCAAAACTAGGTCTATCAAAATTCCACTCAACAACCAAATCCATAAACACAAAAGCATCATTACACAAAACAAAAATCGCATGCATCAACCAGAATCACCATCAATCTCATTATCAACCAAAACTAACAGCCTATGATACTCAACCTCACCAAATTCACCACGCTTAAAACGCTCAGTAAGCTCATGAATTCTATCAATCCCATCCATCAACCGCTCATCATCCGCCTCACTTTCACGCTCAAAACGCAAAAAATGTTCACACTTACCAACACAAAATTGAGGAATTGAAAAACGCTTACGCTTCTCAACAGACCCCCGATGAGGACAAACCACATTCAGCAAAAAGAAACACAACGACTTAGAATACTTAAAACCTTTCACCATACGAATCATCCCAAGAAATAACACTTCTACGCTTAGCACGCTTAAGCCACTCCATACTCCCATATCTAGGCTCAACGCCCACAGAATCACGCATAAACCACCGCTTAGGAGCAGGACTCCATACCACAACACCACCCTCACGGTAATCCTCTAAAGAATCCCTAACATAACCAAAAGCATACTTAGACGTAATCAAAGGCTTACAGCCATTATACAATGAACGCACTAACGCATAACCGCAAATAGGACACGCCTGCTCATGCTTCTCAACCTTAACCTTAAGCTTTCGATAACCACACATACCCATCCACGTAATAACGTGCGCTCTCTTGCCATCTTGATTAACAGAGCTATGGTTGAGTTGATAGTAAGCCGTACCACCAATAGTCTTACGCTTACCCAACTCCTTAGCATAAATACCCGTCTTACCATAATAAGCCCATTGAACAGCATCAAAACCATCACAACCAACAACACAAGAACCCTTATTCTTACATCCACGACACTTGTAACCACCCTTCAACATACCTAAAATATGAAAGTGGGGTTTCCAATTATCCGCTATCTGACGAAAAGCACCAGACTTCAACAATTCATAATGACGCTTTCTCGAACCATGAAAAATAAGGCAAGACCCTATAACACCATAAACCTTCAAAGCATCAATAACCTTCTTACGCAAAACTTTCTCATCCGTAATCCCATAATCCTTAAGGGAGATACTAACAACAATGTGTAAGATTTCAACAGACTCAGGAGAACTACCCTTCAATACCTCAACACCACCCAACAAACGACCCTCAACTTTATGAGATAACACGGAAGCCCAATTCAAACGGCAAGCAGGACAAAGAGGGCGTCCGCAGTTATTATGAACACGGCGAACAAAAACTTGATTACTATAATCTTTACCTAAAATTCTGCCGATTTTCTCATGCAAATCGACCCTATCGCAAATATAAAAAGCCTCAAACTTTCCACAATGCTCATTAGTAGGAGCAGAATTAGAACCCACAATAGGATAACGCTCCATCAAAGCCAAATCAAAAACACTCAAACCAACAGCAGAAACCTTCTCTCCATCAAAATCACGAGAAAGCACATCAACCGCAACAACCATCAAAAACACCTCAACAACAAAAACGGATGAACCAAAGAATTAATCCAATTATCAACCAACAACTTAACAACAAAAACCACTGAAAAAACAAGAACCGCAACTAACAACAACTTAAAAATAAACCTCATGAAGAACCACTCCTTAAATCAGGCTTATGAGACTTAGAAGTAACCCTCAAATGTGCAATCTTAACAAACCTCGAACATTCAAAATCACTGTAAAATCTCGAAAAGCAACACAAACGCCTAAAACAAACATATCCGTCAAACCGACAAATATCCTCAACCATAAAAATCAACTCTCCAAAGAATGAGCACACTCAACACAAACATTACGCAAAAACTTAGACCTATTACTATCCGATAAAGAACATCCGCAAACAATACATCGCTTATCGCTTAGGGCTAATTCCAACAGGAGACAACTCCAAGTGCTTAAGAGTTACAACTAAGAAGCATAATATAAATACCATCCTCGTACCAACTTCGTACCAACTAAAAACAAAAAAAAAGAAAAAGAAGAACGCATATATATAATCAAAAAAGAAGAAAATATGCATAACTCCTAACGATTCATAGACAACAAAGCATCAAAAGAAATAACAAACCAACCTCGTATCAACTAAAACAATATTACAAACAAAGACGCTCCGACAACATGCCCGAACACTCAAACACGTTACGCAAAGCCAAACAACACAAAATACCATACGTCTCACAGGCGTAAAAAACGCAACAACGGTAGAGGACAACGCACACAGACTCTGATGAGTCTTGCGTCGCTCCGCTCCGACGGGAGAAGTTCATGAATGACATCATGATGTTAGGTACGAGTACGCAAATGGTATGAGTACGCAAACAAACAACAACAAAAAAAACAACAAACGAGGACTCAAATCCACGACACAATGGCGGAATCAAATCCCGCCAAACATAAAAATAACAAAATGACGCAAAATATACAAAATACTAAAACCAGACAGAAACATGTAAGGCTAAACGTATCGCCAAACACTATAAAAGCTTAACCAACGCTAAAAAAAGACAATTACTCCAACTACGCAAAAATCAACATGTTAATCCAGCAACGAAAACAGCACATATTTATGCAAAACAACAAAACGAACTACCACAAGCAAACCAAAAAAACTATGCAACCAAAACCAAAATTAAACAAAAAATGGAAACCAATAAAAAAACAAAATAAAACCAAATAAAAACAAATACATCCCTAAAGGATGTAAATCATCAAAGATGAAATAGAGAGTTACGACAAGTCGAAAACATCACTCTATAAAAACCTTATCTCTACCCCAGAGAAACGCAAAGGACTAAAGCCAAAGCCAAAAAGAACCCCAAAACAATGGGAGAATACTTACAAGAACTACAACAGTAGAAAAACACTTACGGTAATCCTAACAACAACAAACAAAAAACAAACATAAACCAACCTTTCTTTAACAAAGAAAGCTATAACCAAAGAAAACCAACAAAAACAACAATAAAAAAATAAACAAACAAAAACATAGAACAGAACAGCCAAGCAACTTATAATAAAAACAAAACCAAACAACTACTCTAAAATTAACCTATTACCATCCTTATTAAAAATCCACTTCCTCGGCAACTGAACCTTAGAATGATACTCCTCTAACGCCTTCAACGTCAATATGGAAAAATGCCTCAACTCATACGCACCACTCTTCTTCAAAACTATCTCCATGTCTAACACTGGAGGACTAGGAAGATTCTTCCGCCGACGATAACGCCTTACCACTACACGCTTACTATACTCCCTTACCATTACAAACCACCTCAATAACACTACAATCTCCGCAGTATTTAAATATTACCACACCTCTATATACTAGAGGAAAACAAAAATGAAAACTCCACAATACACGGTAATAGACAAAGGCGATACATCAAAATCAATAGAAACCAACATAAAAAAACTTCTAGCCCAAATACCCAAAGGAAAAACCATTGAAATCACAGACAAAGACCTCAACCTACCACAAAATAAAATCATAGTCAAAGTAATAGACAACGAAAATATACCAAAACCAACCAAAAAAAGAGGAAACTAAAATGAAAAAAGAACAACAAACCAACATACAAAAACACAATAATACTAACCCATATAGGACGGGTTTGGAAGGGCTTTCTTCCCATCATAGAAAGGAGACGAACAAACTTCACAAGGACCAGGAAAAGTGGAAAATGTGGATGGAAATTCTGCTTAAAACTTGCACACATCCATCAGTTGTCGGCAGTTCTGAACATTTTCTATTAGTGTGCAGAAAGGCAGGTTAGATTTCGTCGCTGTCTCTTTTGCTCAAATATGTTATGTCATGATGCTCAACATAGCCGCATTCCTTAAACAGTTTTTTTGATATAGCATTGTAATCTTCAATCAAGGCGCAGAAAATTCTAATGCCGTGCTTTCTGAGTGTTCTTTCGGATTCAGCAATCAAAGCCTTAGCGATTCCGCGATGCCTATGATCTGGGTCTACAGCTAAGCGGTTTATCCAGCCTTTTCGTACGCCACACGTTATGATAACTGTGCCGACAAGACTGCTGTCTTTGAAGGCTCCTAGGAAAAAATCAGGGTTTGCCTTCATTTGCGCCGCTATTTCTTCTTTGCTGTCTCTCCCCTTTGGTTTAAAGGGTAATTTCGCCCTAGACCAAAGCCTAACCATTTCTTTGTAGTCGTTTATTGTCAGTCTTCGAATTTCCATGTAAACACGCTGTTGAGCTTAAACTTCCCTTTCAACCTCTTTTACGACGTCTCCAATTATTTCTAGTGCTGAATCAACAAGTTCTTTGGTAATGTTAAGTGGTGGGGCAATTCTGATTGTTGAGGATCCACATGTGATGACGGCGACTCCGCGTTTCCACGAGTGTTTCATGATTTCCGCCGCCTTTTTTGGTGCTGGTTTCTTGGTTTCTTTGTTTTCCACGATTTCCATGCCTATCATCAAGCCTTTGCCTCTTACATCGCCTACAATTTCTGTTTGCTGTTTCAATTCTTCAAGTCGCTTCATAATGTAAGCACCTTGCACGGTTGCGTTTTCCAGAAGCCTTTCTTCTCTTATGACATCGATAACCGCGTTTGCCGCAACGCATGAAAGAGGGTTGCCGCCGAACGTGCTTGCATGAGAGCCGCCAACCCAATCCATAACTTTTGACTTGGCAATAGTTGCACCTAATGGCAGTCCAGAAGCTAATGCCTTGGCGCTGCACAAAATGTCAGGCTCAACACCCCAGTGTTCAATCGCAAACCATTTTCCAGTTCTACCCATGCCAGCTTGCACTTCATCGTCTATAAGCAGTATCCCGTACTTGTCAGCAAGCTTCTTCAGCCGCTGGAAGTATTCAGGTGGAGGAACAACGTATCCGCCTTCGCCCTGAATTGGCTCAAAGAGTATTGCAGCAACTTCCTCTGGAGGCACGTATTTCTGTAAAACAAATTCGTCGATGAAGTCTATGCACCAGTAGTGGCACTCGGGATAGGTTAGCTTGAAGGGACAACGGTAACAGTAGGGATACGGCACGTGGGTAACACCTGGCATCAGAGGGAAGAAGTATCGCTTTTGAGTTGGCTTGCTTGCAGTGAAGGATAAGGCTCCGATTGTGCGTCCGTGAAAAGCGCTTATAAACCCTATAAATCGCTGTTTGCGTGTGTGCCACTTTGCAAGCTTGACGGCTGCTTCAACTGACTCGGCACCACTGTTGCCAAAATAAACTTTTTTATCAAAGTTTCCAGGCGCGATTTCACCAAGTTTTTCCGCAAGGTTGACAACTTCAGCGTAAAAAAAGTCGGTGTTTGAATAATGCAAGAAACGGTCGCATTGATTCTTTATGGCTGCAACCACTTTGGGATGATTGGTACCGACATTTAGGCACACTAGACCCGAGTTGAAGTCTATGTATTCGTTTCCGTCCACATCCCTCACTATACAGCCCCTTCCCGATTCGACAACAAGCGGGTAAAACCGCACATAAGACGGTGAAATCACATTCTCATCTTTTTTCACAAGTTCTCTGGCTTTAGGGCCTGGTGGAGTAACAATTATTTTGGGATAAGCACTCATTTTGCTTCACCTTCGGAGACTAACGATTAGAAAAGACAGTTTTATATAACTTTCTAAGCAAGCGATGATAGTTTAACGTAACGCTTTGTTGTTCAATCCCTGTTTTCAGGGTTAAAAAAATAGAAAATGAGTTTTTGGAAACGCGGCATTACGCCTTTCGCACCGTTACGCTGCCGTCTGGGTGTCGTTCGATTTTAAGCGGCATGCCTTTTTTCCAGCCTAAAGTAGCGAGCCACTTTTTCCGCATGAAGATAAAGCCATAATTGTTTATTAGCGCGCTAACTTGAATCAGCCATAAAGGGAAATGAACCTGCCATTCCCCAACGCAGTTGACTTTATCCGCAAACAAATCAAACAGAAAAAGGCTACTTAGAGTAATAAAAATTCCCATAGAAAAAATGGAGGCGTAAACCTAGCGCGCGCGTGAGTTTGACACTGTATCCAGCATCAAAAACTCTTAAAATAGTTATATACCGCGCGCGCGGGGGAATTAAATAATTGATGTGGAACGTTTTTGTTCCTTCTTTTTAGGGATGGTTGTGCTGTCTGTGGATGGCGTTACTGTTAGTTTCAGGCTTCTTTCTGGATGGTGAAGGCTTGTGCACC
>Ga0209979_1000240_pt1 | contig 84509 bp, 77 predicted proteins | sample AnhtaG_FD_183114 | JGI IMG/M metagenome (GOLD analysis project Ga0209979, IMG submission 183114) | Deep subsurface microbial communities from Anholt, Denmark to uncover new lineages of life (NeLLi) - Anholt_01485 metaG (SPAdes) (version 2) | ecosystem: Environmental > Aquatic > Marine > Oceanic... | reverse complement strand
CTCTCAAAATGAAGCTCATAGGTCAGTTTTTGGGTGATGTTAACTGGGGAGAGCTTGACTACTTAATTGTTGACTCTCCCCCCGGTACCGGAGACGAACCCCTAAGTGTAGTTCAACTTATTCCAGGATTGAATGGTGCCGTAATTGTGACTACCCCTCAGGAGGTAGCTCTGCTGGATGCGCGAAAGTCAGTGAATTTCATCAAAGCCCTGAAGGTACCGGTGGTTGGGATAATAGAGAATATGAGCGGTCTCATCTGTCCTCACTGCGGGACAACAATCAATCTTTTTAAGACCGGTGGAGGAGAAAAGGCAGCTGGAGATCTAGGAGTACCGTTTTTGGGGAGAATCCCCATTGACCCAGCTATAGTTGACTCTACTGACGAGGGAAAACCCTTTATTTATGCCTACGGTAAAACAGCGACAGCCAAGCTCATTAGTGAAATTGTGGAGAGGATCATAACCAGGGTCGAGAATGAGAAGTAGGTCGGTCATGCGACCGTGGGTATACAAAAGTGCAGACCCAGCCTCTAGGAGCGAAAGATTCTATATAGGGGGTTAGAGAAATCAGGTAACGCGTAGGATTAAAGAAAAAGTCCTGGCCGCATACTGTGGCGGCAAACGAAGCCATAGATGGTGAAGAGAACGAGGAAATGAGAAGGAGAGAAGATATGCCCGTGTATAAGTACCTGTGTGAAGATTGCGGCAAGACAACCAGGATCTCCCGCAGAATGACAGACGAGAGGACTCCTGATAAATGTGTTGAGTGCGGCAGCACCAAGCTCAGCAGAGTATTTTCCCGGGTGGGAATATCGGTAAAGGGCACCTCATCCGCGGAAGCTAGTTCATGTTGTGGTCAAGACACCCCTTGTAGCACCCCACCCTGTTCTGATAGTGGTGTTTGCCAGAGACATTGACTGGTTGAGAAAAAAATGATAATTGCGGTAGCCAGTGGCAAAGGAGGGACAGGGAAGACAACTATAGCGGTAAATCTCGCCCTTTCCCTGGGAAATGTCCAGTTTCTGGACTGCGACGTGGAAGAGCCGAATGCTCACATTTTCCTGAAGCCTGAAATTACCTATACCCACCAGGTGAATCTTCCCGTACCCAAGGTTAATCAAGATAGGTGCAGTTATTGTGGAAAGTGTGCCGAAGTTTGTGCCTATAATGCCATTGCTGTAGTTAAGGACCATGTGCTCGTTTTTCCTGAGCTTTGCCACGGCTGTGGTGGATGCAGCATCTTTTGTCCAGAGGATGCTATTGAGGAAATAAACAGACCCATAGGGGTGCTTGAAGAAGGAAAGAGCGGCTCCATTTCATTCATTGACGGAAAATTGAATTTAGGAGAAGCCTTGGCCGTTCCTTTGGTCAAGGCAGTAAAAAAAGCCGGTCTTGGGATTTGCCCGAATAATGATCAGGTTACCTCGAATAATCACCTTACCATCATTGATGTCCCCCCCGGAACTTCCTGCCCGGTGATCCATTCCGTGAAAGGAAGCAATTTTTGTCTTTTGGTTACCGAACCCACCCCTTTTGGTCTAAATGATCTCGTCTTAGCGGTGGGGGTGCTGAGGAAACTGAGAATACCTTTTGGGGTGCTAATAAATCGGGCTGATGTGGGGGATACAAAAGTTGATGAATATTGTCAAAGAGAGAAAATTCCCATCTTGATGCGGATCCCCATGGATAGAAATATCGCCATTGCCTACTCCAAAGGTATTCCCATGATAGAAGTAAAGCCTGAGTACAAGAAAAAATTCATAAAGCTTTATGAAAAGATCGAACAGTTAACTTCAGGTTAATTAGCCTCATTATTATGAAACAGATTGTAGTTATTAGTGGTAAAGGTGGAACTGGAAAGACTATCATCACCGCAAGCTTTGCCAGCTTAGCCAAAAGTAAAGTTATGGCTGACTGTGATGTAGATGCGGCAGACCTTCACCTTTTGCTCCATCCAACTATCAGGGAAACCCATGAATTTAGCGCAGGCAAAACTGCTCTCATTGACCAGCAGCAATGCACCCAATGTGGAAAATGTCAAGAAGTCTGCCGCTTTGGAGCAATAGTCAACTATTTGGTTGATCCCATTTCCTGTGAGGGCTGTGGGATTTGCTTCCATATCTGTCCCGAAAAAGCAATTAAGATGGTAGATAATCTTTCTGGAAAATGGTTCGTGTCCGAGACCAGGCACGGTCCCTTTGTTCATGCAAAGTTGGGGATTGCTGAGGAGAATTCGGGAAAGTTAGTAACCCTGGTGAGACAAAATGCCAAGCTTATTGCTGAGGAGGAAGAAAAGGATTTCGTCATTATAGATGGTCCCCCCGGGATCGGCTGCCCGGTTATCGCCTCTTTATCGGGAGTAGATATTGCCTTAATTGTTACCGAAGCTACCCTTTCCGGCATTCATGATCTAGAACGTGTTGCTGGAGTAGCTCATCATTTTGGCATTAAAGGAGTGGTCTGCATCAATAAGTTTGATCTGAATCTTGTAGTCACTGGGAAGATTGAAGAATATTGCCACGGCAACAGTATCGGGCTCGTTGGCAAAATCCCCTTTGACACCTCGGTTACTGAAGCTTTAGTGAGAGGACTACCCGTAGTGGAGCACTCAAATAATGAGGTAACGCACGAGGTTAGGAATCTCTGGGAGAAGATTCTTAGGATCTAGGGAAGAGCTCCATGCCAAACGGTTCAAAAATAGACTCGTTCACAATATCCGGGGATCGCTGTGGTATCGGGCTACATTCTTGCCACTATCTCATCTGTATCTATGTATTTACTCACTAGCTCTTTGGCCTTCTTCACTTTATCCTTATCGCTGGATCTGATTTTCACTCTTCGCTCGTGCACCTTCTTGGCAGTAGTGTAGGTGTCGTTCTTGGAGATGAGAACCGGGAGGGAACCACTTCTTATCAGTCCCAGGATTTTATCGTGGGGCATGAGTCCTCCGGTAAGAATCATTCCATTCACTTCAAAATCATCTTCAGTTTTGGACATATGCCCGGCCATGATGCCCAGGATAATATCCTCCCTATCTCCGGGGACAATGACCAGACTTTTTGGACGAAGAAAACTGAGAGCGTGATAGGGTTCCATAGCCGCCACCAGAATGTTAACTACTCTATTCTCCAGGTGCTCCTCCCCGTGGAGGATCTCTCCGTCGATGGCCTCCCTTATCTGCTCCATGGTGGGATAGGTGAGACATTTCCTGAAGGGAACCACCCCCAACAGCTTGATTCCCTTCCTTTCGAGGCCTTTGTTGGTGATCTCCTTTATCTTCTCATATTTCTCAGGTAGGACTTTGTTAAGGACAACCCCTATTATTTCGGTTCTCTCCTGATCAAAAAGAGCCTTGTTTATCATTATTTCATCGATCGGTCTTCCTATTCCTCCCGTGGAGATGAGGAGGACTTTCGATCCCAGCAGTTTTGCTACCGAGGCATTAGAGAGATCAAATACCGCTCCTACTCCGGCATGACCTGTTCCTTCGATGAGCGTAAGATCCTTTTCCCGGGATACTCTTTCAAAAGCTGTCTTGATTTTCTTAATGTAGACTTCTTTTTTTCCCTTAAGAATGTACTCTTCGGTAAACCCTTTTTCCACCACCACGGGGTTCATATCGGCCAGGCTCTCTTTCATCTGGCAGACATCCCTCATCAAGGCTACGTCCTCATCAATTTTGCATCCTTCTCTTATTATGTAACGTTGCCCCACGGGTTTCATAAATCCGAGCCGAGAAAAGGATTTCTTGAGAATCTGAAGGAGCCCCAAGGAGAGGGTGGATTTACCATCATCTTGCCTGGTAGCTGCTACAAAGAGCTTTTTCACTTTTCCTGCTCCTTTTCGTTCTATAGTGTATTCGCACTCCTGTTTTGTCAAAAGAGATTCGGAGTCTGGATCTCATAACAAAAAAGGAAAGGAGGTTTGGTTAGTTCCTCCTCAGCTCCTTTTGGATCAGGTTCACCACGCTTGGCAGAGAGTCTTTCAGGGGTCTGGTCAATCCTATTCCCATTTTCACGTTTTTGATTTCTACTCCCACCACCAGAACTTCCTTGGGAAAATTCTTACCTAGAGTCTTCTCTCCTAGAGCTAGCCCATGTTGCCAGTTCAAATCGTGCAAAGAAAGAAAATTCAGCTTTGAATTTCCGAGATCCTCTCTTTTCATTCGATAGACGGTTCCGGGCTCTCCCCCGCTCATAACCGCATCAATGATAATGACCTTTTCTACGTCCTCTAGCTGGAACAGAATATCCATCCCCCGGGTTCCCATGTCCACAAGCTCAACTCCTCGAGGTAAAGGGCATTTTTCTAATTCTCTCAGCACCCAAATCCCAATTCCATCATCCCCTCTGAGGAGGTTGCCACAGCCGATAATTTTGATTTTCATTGGGGCAGGCCAGGGAAGAGGAAGGATGCCCTCTTTTTCAAGTTCTCCTTCCGTTGGCCGCATGATAGGCCTTGATAAAGGAGTCAGAATAGATCTGCTTGTTTAATACGAGCTCTGCGGTAATGGCTGCATTTACCAGTTCCTCGTCAGTGGCATCGCAGATGGCCGCATCCAATCCAGATTCAATGGCCATAACTAAGAAAATCCGGTTGATTAAGCGTACTTCTTTACTCTGCGAGGAAATGTTACTCAGGCCGATGACCATGTGGGGGGGAGGATCGGAGAGGAGCTTGAATTGACGAAGAGCCTCCAGCACATAGGAAGCCTGGGGTTGAAGGAACTTCAAGGGCATGGTTACTGGATCGAGGAAGATCTTTTCCGGGGCAAGACCTTTTTCCGTGGCACTGACAAAGATCTTTGCTCCCAGTTCCACCCTTCGGTTGACATCCTGAGGGCTTCCTTTCTCATCCATACATACTCCAATCAAGGAAGCGTTATGTTGGGCAGCCAGGGGCACCAATTGTTCCAGTTTCTCTTCATGCGCGGTGGTAGAGTTAATGATAGGCTCCTTTATGCAGGTCTCGAGCGCCCTCTTAACAAATTCCAGCTTGTTGCTGTCTATGGAGATAGGGGTATCTACAGCGTTTTGAGTAGTCTCTATCATCCATAGGAAGTCTTCCACTTTGTTGGATACGGCACCGATATTTACATCGACGTAATCTGCTCCGGCCTCGGTCTGTCTTTTGGCCCATTTTTCGATGACGGATTTATCCTTTTCTTTCACAGCCTGAGCAATATCTTTGAATCCTCCGTTAATTCTCTCGCCTATGATGATCATTTCGTCTCCTCCTCCGAGCCGCTTGAGCTACCGGACTCCTCCATCAGTTTACCTATGAATTCAGTAACCTCTTTTGCCGCCTCAGGATGCCGCATGACAATAATATTGGCTCCTGCCAGAAGATAGGTATAGGCAGTGGTTGCTTCCCATAAGGGCCCGCGCTGTCTATGGTCCCCCCACTGGGGAGCCTCTTCCTGACTGCTGGCGGCTTCCTTTGTCTTCCAGACCTCTTTTCCTATGTCGCAGATGATGGGCATAGCCCACATTTTGTCCCCTCCGAGGGCTGCCAGTCGCCCCCTTTCCATAATGGTGTACACATATTCGATTCCGTACCCCAGTGCTCCTGTGGTGGGATAGATGACGATATCTTGAGGATCAAGCCCCAGATCTGTGGCTAGGACATTCACCTGCTTGGCAATATTGATGTCTACCGGGGACTGGGAGATCAATTTATGTCCATCAGCCTTGCACAGTGCTACCAGAGTCTTGTAGTTATCTTCGGTGATGGATCCAAAAAGGCAGCTTTCTCCTGCCGAAACTTCACTGCATTTGGGAAGAACTTCGTTGTCCTTGTCGTCGTTTCCACATCCCCAGATGATGAGAGGAGATCCGACTGCTTCCAGTACCGACTTCACTGCGCGGCTGGCCTCTTCAGAACCCCGGTTTTCACCATCAGGATCACATCCCTGCAGCCTAAGACAGATTAGACGAGCTCCGAACTCCTCCTCACATTTCTTTGCCCAAGAGGCAGGATCCCCCCAGACATCAGAGAAGAACTCAGCTAGCAGGGGGTGCCAATCCTTGGGAGGGACATCCCATACCTCCATAGCGACTACGGGGAAGTGCGGTGTCTTGCCTTCAAAATGAAGAAAAGGCAGGGTGGTTTCTCCCCCTATGGTAATGGTATGGGAACGGGTCCCTCCTTCTTCCTGGGTGGCTCCAATCTTCACCGTATTGATAGGACTCGCCCATTTGCGTGTAAAATCCGGAATACTCATCATCCAGCCTCCTTATTGCGCTCGTTTTTCAAAGACTTCACTTCTCTCTTTCATTCCAGGTTCAACTTTTCCAGTAGGTTGGCTACCGAGCGAAGGGCAGGGGAATTTTCAGGCAGGTCCTTCAGAGATCTGCCTTCCTTGCTTAAAGATGACACGAATTCATCCTGGGGAATCTTGGCTAGAAAGGTAAGGTCATTTTCCTCAATTTCCTTTTCCAGATGGAGCGGGATTGTCTCCCGAACGTTGTTGAGAATGAGATATTTCTTGCTTATACTCAAATCCAACTCTTTCCCCATTCTGCTGATGTTGCCCGCTGAGCGCAGGGATACCGGATTATCATCACTGACGAGTAATAACATATTCACATCTCGGGTGGTGCGACGGGATAGGTGCTCCATCCCTGCCTCGTTATCGATGACAACATATCGGTAGTTTCTACTGATAGAATCCAAGAACTCGCGCAGAATACTGTTAACCAGACAGTAGCAGCCCGGACCCTCCTGTCTTCCCATGGCCAAAAGGTCTAAACCCTTGTCTTCGATGAGGCACTCCTCAAGGCCAAGCTTTAGATACATTGATTTGGACATTCCTGCTGGGAAGTCCCCCTTTTTTATGACCTTGAGGGTCTCTTCCCTTAGACCGCCCACTGTCTGATGCATCTCAATTCCCAGGAGCCCGTTTAAATTGACATTGGGATCCGCGTCCACGGCTAAAACGGCCCCTTTCCCATTTTTCACTAGCTTGAGAATCATTAGCGCGGCCAGGGTGCTCTTGCCCGTTCCTCCCTTACCGGCCACAGCTATGGTAAAGGACATCTAAATAGCCTCCTGCGGTTATGTTTTCCACTCTTTTCTTAGAAAAGAAGGTATTCGGGAGGCTTCCTCCGGGCCTATGATGACCTGCCAGGGGGATTCCTCTTCTATCTCTGCGCGAAATACGGCCACCAGTCCAGGAATGATTATCTTGTTGTGGCTTACTTTTTCTTTTACTTTTTGCTCTTCTAGAGCCTTAATCACCTTCGCGGCAGACCACTTGTCTCCCGCATAGGCATTAAGCACACCCAATCCTTCCGTGTCCACCACCGAAATAAAGGAGGGAACTTTGCTACTCTCTACCTCTCCCTCCACGGTGAAGTAAGTCAGGGAAAAATTGGTAGTTACTAATACCGGAGAGTCAGGCCCTGGGGTTCTAACTTCATAGAGTTTTGCCTCCACAGTATTAGGAACCTGTGGGTCTGTGTAGATATTCTGTCTTACGGCAAGCAGGGGAAGGAGCTGCCACTTTTCTTTCCCCTCTATAACCACAATACCTCCATATTTGCAGACATAAGTGGTGCCCTCAGCCACTTCCTTGAAGGGACTCTTCTCGTGGGTGAGAGCTATCGTAGGATAGCCCAGAGGACGGAAATTCTTCTCCAGAGCCAATCTTCTCATCTTGGTAAGGTTGCCAAGAGCCTCGGTTAGACCAGCGGAGTCAAGATCAAGAACCATATCTTCTACTCCCCTGTTTTTGATCTTCTCAGTGAGATCAGCCAGATCCTCCAGGGTTTTGGCTTTGACTACCAGGGGGCACTGATGCCCTTTGGCCAGATCCGCCATCTCTTCCCAGTTCCCAGTGTTAGCCGCATACAGAAGAGGATTACCTTCAGCACTCACCTTGAGGGCCGCCTCCATAGCCTTAGGGTCTTCAGACAAGAGGATTAGGGGAAGAGGAGACTTGTCCATGGCTGCTTCAACCATTTTGGCGAAAGATTCTGGCTCGGCTGAGTTGTGCTCCAGGGCTAGAAGATCCACTCCAATTTCCTCTCCCACCCGGGTAAACTTGAGATTGTTTATCTCACTGATCTCCTGGTCGAGCTTATTCTCTGGTATATCTTCCCTTACTTTGATAGCGATAAGGCTCGGATGATGAAATTTCTCCTGGTGTCGGAAAAGCACGGTTTCCTGACCTATTTTGAGTTCGCGCTCACTTTTGCCGATCTTAATCAGCCTCATGGGAGGAGCAGAGGCCTCGTCAAGTTTAGCTTTGGCTTCCTCACTCACATGGGGACACTGATCCAGGGAGACTCGCTTGGCCGCCAGCTGCATGGCAAAAGCCATGCAGGTGGGGAAGTTGCATTCTCCGCAGTTAGTCTTGGGTAGGTTTTTATAGATCTCTAACCCGGTTAAGGCCATTATCTTTCCTCCTCTACATAATTGGTTCCATAGATAGGGCGGGATGCTTTTTATCTTGCAGGAACCTTACGAGTTCTTCCGAGGTGGTAGCATCTTTCTCAGTGGCAATTTTGTCCATAAGGTCCACCTCACCTATCTCCTCAAGGCGCGTCTTCAGCCTTTCCGCTATTTCTTCCTTCAGTTCCTGGGGCATCCAGACAACTCTCTTGATACCTCCCTCTGCAGAGATAAACTTTTCGCTGGTAATGTACATTTTTCCCATGCCTATGAAGCCCGGGGTCTGAAGTCCACCACCTACCTGACCAGCCATGGTACTGAAGGTCATTCCTACCGGAGTCATTTCCGTAAATTCCCGGTTGACGATCATAACCCCATTTGTTTCCGGGAGAACCACGGTGATGCACTCAAAACAGCCGCATGAAGTCATCGGATCTTCAATGATAGAATAGGCATTGAATCTTTCTAAATTGCCGTTTGATTTTTGAACCAGATATTCATTAATTCCTTCCCATTGGCCCTTTACCTCATCAAGACACCTACCCTTTTTCACCGGCTCGTTTGGTCCATGGGGATTAAGCTCATAAGATGCCTTGCAGTCCAGCCAGGTATAAGCTCCGCATAACCCCAACCTCTGGGGAGTCACAATACATACATGATTCGGGGCATAACTCTGACATAAAATGCAGCTATACAGAGTGTCCACATCCTCATCGGTCATTCCGCCCAATCTTTCATCTCTGTCATGATAAACTCGTTTTGCCTCCTCCAGGGGCTCTTTCAGCTTGTCTTCGTCGGTGATGATGGTTACCTGAACCTTGTCCAGCAGCTTGGAGAACTCATCATGGAGTTTGGCCACCAAGATTTCACCCAGGTGTTTCAGTCTAAAGCCTTTCTGGAAAGCTTCCTTGCTAATGCGAATCCAGACGATGGCTCTTTGTCCCATATGAAAAATCCCGTTAGCGCAGGAGATGAACTCGTGGACACGCCGCTCCAGCACTGTTTCAAAATCTTCCTGGAATTTCCTTCCTGCCACTTGAACCAGTATGCCCAGAGGCATGGCTGCACCCTCTTGGGCCTGGTCAATATCTGGGCCGATGAGCTCTATTTTGCCATCTTCAAGCTCCTCCATCGGAGCTCCTCGAAGGAGTTCGAAAGCCTGGCTGTACTTCCCCCCGAACTGAACCTGCATCTGTTCTTTTCTGACTCTCTCTCCTTCAAAACCAGCCCCATAGGGAACAGGGATATCAATCTTGGTAATCTTGATTTCCAGGCCTCTTACCTCAATTGCCTTAGGTACTATGGCATCCCGCGGAATGCTGGATACCACGTGCTCATAGGTACATATACCTGTGGGCAGGATCTGGGGTAGATCTACGTCAGATAGGACCGGGAATCCAAAGTTTATAGCTCCGGCAGCCGTAGCATACTTCTCGTCGGTGATGACCTGATCCTCATTGATTCCTTTATCCGCTCCCAGGGCGAGGACAAAGGCGTGGACCCTTTCCTTGTTATAAAGAAGAATTTCCCTCGCTTTTTCTAGATTTCCTGGTTTTATTCCTCCAAAGGTCATAGCCGATCGTGCGGCGAAGTTCAAAGCGTGAACAGCGGCACTGGTGTCTTTGCCATAGGGAACGAGAAAAGTATCCCAGTTCATCTCGATGCCTTCCTCAGCTAACTGCTCAGCCATGGACTTTCCGTTGCTACTCGAGGCCATAAAGACCAGAATACTCTTTTCTTGAAGAGCCCGGGCTAGCCTCACCGCCTCTTCGTTTGTGGGCAGGGCTCCCGCACAGGCAGCGAAACCGGGCATTCTTCCATCAACCAATTTTATTCCCTGAGTTCGAAGGATAGTATCGTCCGTGAAGCCTAGCCAGATACCCTCTGGTTTCTCTCCCCTGGCATACTTGAGAGCCTCAATGATTTCCTGAGCGATGAGTGTGGCAATTCCTGCATCTAAGGCGTCCCCTAAATAGGGTAGCCACAATTTCTCACTGGGTGGGGCCGGCAAAAGACCCTTAGCCTCCTTCAGGGCCTGTGTTGCCCCCTCCAGGTTCTCTACTTTCAGTCCCAGAATGGCGTAGATAAGGGGGAGATAATAGGCGGTATTAGGATAGGCCACCTTGTAGTCGGGACCCTTTTCCTGGATGAGCTTACTCAGCTCTTTTTCAGCTTCCTTCACGTACTTGTGGGCTCCTCGAATAGCTGCCGAGGCAATTATTTTGGACATTCCTTCCTCCTTAGGTTTTGGTAAGAAAGCTTCTGGGGATTTTTATTAGACTTAATTTTTTTGCCAGTTCGGATCTTTTACAGTTCGGGCACACCTCAAAAAGATCCTCTGGAAGCTCATCTTTTTTCCTCTTCAAAAAATCTATCTCCGCTTGAGGGGCAAAATGATTGCCGCATACCTTGCATCTCTTTCTCTCAAGTTCGGTATGCCACAGAGGTATTTTCCTCAGGTTTTGATGATCATCAATTTTTATAGCTCCTGTCGGACAGACCATTGCACAAGCCCCGCAGCCTATGCAAACATCAGAGTGCACCTGGTAAGGGGTGGTAACCTCCCTTTCTACTCCCCGGTTAATAAAGCCAATGCTACTCACACCAACTACTTCCTGACACACCCTTACACACAAGCCACAGAGAATACATTCTTCGTTATCCGTCTGGAATCTGGGTTTCTTTATCCCCATTTTTTCGGCCAGATCCCGGATGGATTCTACATTGGGGCACCTGGCCAAAAGGAGTTCTAAAATTAGTCCTCTTGCCTTTCTTACCTTTTCTGAATCCGTCTTGACTTCAATCCCCGCTTGAACCGGATAGGTACAGGCTGTACTCAGTATCGAGTGTGCTTTCCTTATTATTTCTACTGTACAGACTCTACAGGCTCCCTGGGGACTCAGTGCTTCATGATAGCAAAGGGTGGGAATTTCAATGCCCATTTTTTTGGCTGCTTCCAGAATGGACAGGTCTTTCTCTACTTGGACTGTTTGACCATCTATAGTTAATTCTATCATCTTAGGTCACCACGACGGCTTCAAATTTACAAGAATCCAAGCACAGGCCACATCTTGTGCATTTGGCTTGATCTATCAGGTGAGGCTCCTTTCTTTCTCCTTCAATCGCCTTCTCAGGACAGAGTTTTTTGCAGACAAGGCAACCCGTACATTTTTCCCTGTCAATAGTGTAGGTAATTAGATCTTTACAAACCTTTGCCGGGCACTTTTTATCCTTAATGTGAGCCTCATACTCATCCCTGAAATAGCGAATAGTGGTTAAGACTGGATTGGGAGCAGTTGCCCCTAAAGCGCACAAAGAGGTATCTGCTACTACCCCAGAGAGCTCTTCCAGCAGCTCAATATCTGCCTGTTCGCCCTTTCCTTGTGTAATACGGGTCAATATTTGGAGCATTCTCTTGATACCTTCCCGGCAGGAGGTGCATTTACCGCATGATTCGTCCTGGAGAAAGCCCAGGAAGTATTTGGCTACGTCAACCATGCACGTATCCTCGTCCATAACAATCATTCCACCTGAGCCCATCATTGAACCCACACGGGTCAACTCCTCAAAATCCACCGGTAGATCTATGAACTTTTCAGGCACACATCCTCCAGAGGGTCCTCCGGTCTGAACGGCTTTGAATTTTTTCCCATGGGGAATTCCCCCCCCAATACCAAAGACGATCTCTCTTAGAGTAATGCCCATTGGGACTTCGACTAAGCCGGTATTTTCTATTTTTCCCACCAGAGAAAAGACTTTGGTACCTTTGCTTTCCTTGGTACCAATCCTGGAGAACCAATCGGAGCCTCTCGCTACAATTACGGGAACATTGGCCCAGGTCTCGACGTTATTAAGACTAGTGGGCTTTTCCCACAGACCACTTTCTACAGTGTGAATGTGTTTTGCCCGGGGCTCACCTACCTTTCCCTCAAGGGAAGCCATGAGAGCAGTTGATTCCCCGCAGACAAAGGCACCTGCACCCTGATTGATCTGGATAGAGAAATCGAAACTGGAGCCAAAAATATTGCTGCCTAGAAATCCGTATTCCTCGGCTTGACGAATTACTTCTCTCAGTATTTTGACAGCGAGGGGATACTCGGCTCTAACGTAGATGTATCCTTCATGTGCTCCTATAGCGTAGGCTCCGATAATCATTCCCTCTAGAACACTATGAGGATCTCCCTCTAGGACGCTTCTGTCCATATAGGCTCCGGGATCACCCTCATCGGCGTTACAGATAACATATTTTCTATCTCCAGAAGCCTGGCGGCAGTAATACCACTTTCTCCCTGTGAGAAAACCCCCTCCGCCTCGTCCTCTGAGTCCCGATTTTCTTATTTCCTCGATTACCTGCTCAGGTTGGTACTGAGTAAGTACCTTATGCAAGGATTGGTAACCACCGCGACCAATGTATTCATCAATTTTTTCTGGATCGATGAAACCACAGTTCCTCATGGCTATTTTCATCTGCTTTTTGTAAAAGGGGATGTCTCTGTACATGGGAATGTCATTAATACCATCTGGCAGACCGTTTAGGGGATATTTCCTGACATTTCCCTCAATCAAAAATTCTTCCTCGTCCGCTTTAGCCAGCACCCACTCCCTTTTTAGTTTTGCCTGGGCTAGCTGATCTATCACCTTTTTTGCTCTTTTGGGTGTCACCTGGCAGTAGGTTATCCTTGGCCATCCCGGTCTTAGTATATCAACTAGAGGCTCTTTCTGACAGAAACCAAGGCATCCAGAACGAGTCACCATTATGGGAAGACTTTTTTCTCTCACCTCCCGGGTTATTGTTTCCAGCACCTCCCCAGCTCCAGATGCCAGACCACAAGTAGCTGTCCCCACAGCGATCTTAGTTTTATCTGGATAGATCGACTTCAAACCTTTCTCTTTGATTCTTTCCAGATCCTGTAATTTTTCTACTTTCCTATTCATATTTTTTTAATATCCTAGTAAGCTTATCCTGCCGCAGGCCTCCGTAAGTATCGCTGTTTATTCTCATCACCGGAGCTAGACTGCAACATCCCACACAATACACTGTTTCTAAGGAATATTTTAGATCCTCGGTTGCCTCACCCGTCTTTATCCCCAGCTCACTTTCCAACCTCTCCACGATTTTCGCGGCTCCCCTCACATGGCAAGCAGTTCCCATACAAGCGCTGATCAAATGACGCCCCCTTGGCTTGAAAGTAAAGAGGTTGTAAAAAGTGGCGACGCTCAAGATATTAATCAGGGGAATATTTAGTCTCTTTTTTACTAAGCTTAAAGTCTCTTTGGGTAGATAATTATATTCTGCCTGGATGTCCTGCAGGATACCAATTAAGGCGCTCCTTTTTTTCTTGTATCTATCAAGTATTTCATCCACTATCGCCGGGTCCATCTTCCTCCTCTGGCTAATTTTGTTTGCCTCTATTGCTTCGACTTCTTCTTAGATTCGCTCTTTTCAAAAGCCACCAGAAAATCTCTTACTGTCTCTTTCCTTTTCTCTCTACTGATCTCTTCGATACTTCTGTACTGCAGGGCTCCTGTGGGGCAGCTTTCTACACACGCGGGTCTTCTGTCTTCTTTTGTCCTTTCCAGGCACAAATCACATTTGGTAATGACCCTACCATCACGACTCAATTTAATAATGCCGAAGGGACAGACGAGAATGCACCATTTGCACCCGATACAGAGCTCTTCTTTGATGAGTACAGGCTCTCCCACTCCCAGTTTCTCAAGAGCTTTAGTGGGGCAAATAGCCACGCACGGGGCATCCTCACAGTGGCGACACTGCAAAGGGATTGAGACATCTCCGGCTGCCTCAACGCTTACCCGGTATTGGGGAGCGGGTGTCTCTAGAACAGCCTTGGCCAGGTCTTTTGACCGAGAGTGTTCCACCGCACACCCTATTTCACAGCTCCTGCAGGCCAGACATTTCTCGGCATCTATAAAAAGAACTCCTTGCATTTTTCCTCCTTTTGGATTATGCCTTGACGAGCTCCTTCTCTTTTTTGGCTGCCTCTTCGTACATTACAGGTCTTAGTTTCAGCGCCTCGCGCTTCTTGTTGATATGATCAATCATTAGATGAGCAGCTTTTACGGGGTCCGCCTCAAAGGCGTACTTACCACCTACGATTTCTTCCAGTTCTTCGCACATGAAACGGGTAACATTTTGACTTCCCAGCACCGGTTGGGGGGTACCGAAAATGGTGAACACTCCTGAAGCCACAAAGTAGAATCCTATGGAGATAGCTTTCTCACTCATCCACTCTGGAGCCGCTCCTGCCACCGGAAGATCGCTAATGTCTTCGCCTAATCCGCCTTCATTGACCACGTTGGTGAGGGTAATGAGAATACGAGAGTTATCCACACAGGAACCTACGTGAAGCACAGGAGGTATCCCCACTGTCTCACATATTTCCTGAAGACCCTTACCGGCGAACCTCATGGCAGCCTCTGGCTGAAGAAGCCCCGCTTTGGCAGAGGCAATAGCCGAGCAGCCTGTGGCTACTACCAGGACATCGTTTTTTATAAGCTCCTTGGTCATTTCTATATGTCCGTAGTCGTGGCAAATATTGGGGTTGTTGCACCCTACTACTCCCGCTGCTCCCCGGAGCCTACCTGCAATGATAGCGTCATTCAATGGTCGGTAGGTGGCCCTGAACCTACCTCCCAGGAAATTGAAGACGCTCTCAGCGGTGAATCCGGCTACAAGGTTCTCCTCTTCCCGGGGGATTTGGACCTTACTTCTATTCCTGTTCGGGAAATTCTCCACCGCCAATTTCAGGATTTCTTTGGCAATCTGGTAAGCTTTCTCTTCCTCAAATTGAATGTGGGTTACCTGGGGGAATTTGCATTTAGGAGAGGTGGTGACGAGTTTGGTATGGCTGCAGTCGGCAGCATCAGCTACGGCTGGCATAAGACACTGAACATCCACCATCATCAGCTCTACCGCACCGGTGAGAAGAGCCAGTTCCTGCTGGAGGAAATTCCCTGCCACAGGGATGCCATGACGCATGAGGATTTCATTAGAAGTGCAACAGATTCCGGCCAGATTTATACCCTTAGCTCCTTTTTTCTTCGCCAGCTCAAGAAGTTCAGGATCCTGGCTGGCCGCTACTACTACATCCGAGAGCGTAGGTTCATGCCCGTGCACCACCACGTTCACCTCATCCTCCCTCAAGACTCCCAGGTTGGATGCGCCCCGGATAGGTCGAGGGCTTCCGAAGAGAACATCAGAAAGTTCCGTGGCAATCATAGACCCTCCCCAGCCATCGCTGAGAGCAGTCCTGAGACCATGCATGAGAATGTTTCTGTAATCATTGCCCACCCCCATATGGGTGCGATGCATAATTTCCACAACCTCCCGGTCCACTCCCCGGGGAAGAATTCCCAGTTTTCTCCACAGCTCAACTCTCTTTTTCGGTGCCCTGAGGGCCATTCGAACCTCACCATGCTGCTGACCAAATTCGTTCAATATTTTTTGTGCCAGCTCCTCAGCGATCTCTTCTTTTTTTCTTCCATCCCGTTTGATTCCGTATTCAATGGCTAAAGCGTTAAGCTTCTCTTCATCTTTTATCCCGTAGGCCTTTGCCTTTCCCTGAGAGGCCAAAAGTAGCGCATGAGCTACATCCCGACCATGGTCAGAATGGGCTGCCGCACCAGCAGCTATCATTCTGGCGAGGTTCCTCGCTACAATGGTATCGGCGTTGGCTCCGCATACTCCGGTCTGGGGACCGTCTCCGAAGGGATCAATTCGGCAGGGTCCCATGTTGCAGATACGACAGCATATACCTAACTCGCCAAATCCACATTGGGGCTGCATTAGATCGAATCTATCCCAGGCTGTATTAATATTCTCCTCTTTCGCTCTTTGTAGAACCTTCTGGGTGGCTTGATCAATGCTCCTCTTGTCCTGAGCCATGTTCCCTCTCCTTTATTCTGTTCATAATTGCCTTTACTTCTCCAAAGAACTTGTCCCCTATTTCTGAAAAAGCGATTTTTCCAAGATCCACCTCTACAATCTTCTGGCTAAGAGTGATAAATCCTAAGAGGTCAAATCCCGTCAATTTTTCCTTGATAAGGTCTCTGTCGGCACTATTTCGGATTTTGTTTCCCACCACTCCCAGATTCTCTATCCCAATCCCCTGAGCCAGTTCTCTAATTCGGTGGGCAGTTTCTATGCTTCTTAATCCTGGCTCCACCACCACCACAAGTTCATCCACTCCTTTAGCCGTGGCTCTGCCCAGATGCTCTATTCCAGCTTCCATATCCATAATGACTACTTCTTCCCGCCTCAAGATTAGATTACTTACCATTGCCTTAAGAAAGGCGTTTTCCGGGCAGGCACACCCTAATCCTCCTCTGACCGTACCCATAAGCATAAGGTTTATTTCATTGTGCTTGACAGAGTAGCTATCGGGGATGTCATCCACCCTGGGGTTCAATTTGAAATAGGGATTGAAACTCCCTATTTTGGCACCCGTGCGCTCCTCTATCAGTTCTTTCAACTCAATCAAGGGTTTGATACTTCGAGGATTGGGGTGACCCAGGGTGAGGGCAAGATTGGCATCAGGATCGGCATCAATGGCGAAAACTTTCTTTCCTTCACTTACCAAAAGAGTCGCCAGGCCGGCAGAAAGGGTAGTTTTTCCTGTTCCTCCTTTACCGGTTACCGCGATCTTCATAAGTTAGTTTCCCAAGCAAAATCCTACCTATTTTGTCATCTTGCCCCGAGCTGTCAAGCAGCTTTTTCCCCGCCAGCTGGCCCTTCTGGATATTCTTTCCTGGGAGAAGCGAGCTTGTAATTATTTTCACAAGCCTTGGCATAATAAAAGACCTCCTTAACCTGGCCACCCTTCCTTTGCACCAGGATATTCAAAAAGATGCACTCTCTTTGAATATCTTGCCTCTTCGGAGATCTTATGTCGTTAGGAAATCTTTTTAACTCAAAAGACTCCCTTCATGAATCAGGCAATTATACACATTCTTAGGGCCTAGTCAAGGTCTGCGATGCCCTCTTGATAGCGGCTTTTATGAAATCCCGAAACAAAGGATGAGGTGATGAGGGACGAGATTTGAATTCAGGATGAAACTGAGTAGCTACAAACCAGGGGTGACCAGATATCTCAATGATTTCCACCAAATCCTTTTCTTTGAATGTCCCCGCAATTACGAGTCCCATTCGGGTGAATAGATCCCGATATTTGTTATTGAACTCATATCGATGCCGATGTCGCTCGTAAACTTCATTTTCTCCATAAGCCCGGTAACTGAGGCTGCCCTGGGCTACCCCACAGGCATAGGCACCCAACCTCATAGTCCCTCCCTTGGCCTTCATCTTTTTTTGCTCCGGCATAAGATCAATCACTGGATGAGGGGTGTCAGGGTCAAACTCGCTGCTGTTAGCGTCTCTCAGGTCCGCCACATTTCTGGCAAACTCGATGACGGCACACTGCATCCCCAGGCAAATTCCGAGGAAAGGTGTTCCTCGCTCACGGGCATACTGAATGGCCTCTATCTTTCCCTCTGTACCCCGCATCCCGAACCCTCCGGGGACCAGGATACCGTGCATGGAAGCAAAATAGCTCTCTGGCTGACCTTTTACTTCCTCAGCTTCCAGCCATACCGTGTTAACTCTAGCCTCATTGGCTGCTCCCGCGTGGACGAGAGCCTCATTTATGCTCTTGTAGGTGTCCTTCATCTTTACATACTTACCCAGTACTCCAATCGTTACCTCTCGTCTGGGATGGTTCACTTTCTCGACCCACCTGGACCACTCCTTGAGGTCCATTTTGGAACCCGCGAGATTTAGCTTTTGCAAGATCTTGTCAGTCAAACCTTCCTTTTCGAATCGCAGAGGAACCTCATAGACATTATCCACATCTATGGCCTGAATGACGCCTTTTTCTTCCACATTGCAAAAAAGGGAGATCTTGGTGCGTGCCTCTGTGGTCAAAGGAACTTGGGTACGGCAGAGTATGAGGTCCGGTTGAATCCCGATTTCCCGAAGCCTCCCCACACTGTGTTGAGTGGGTTTTGTTTTGAGTTCTGCTGAGGAAGAGATATAGGGAAGGAGGGTAAGATGAATGAACAAGGTATTTTCTCTTCCCTGCTCCAGGCGGAATTGTCTTATGGCCTCCAAGAAGGGAAGAGATTCGATATCTCCTACCGTTCCTCCTACCTCGGTAATGACAACATCTACTTTATCCTTTTCGGCTACTTTCCGTATCTTCTGCTGGATTTCTCCGGTGATATGAGGTACAACCTGAATTGTTTTCCCTAGGTATTCTCCTTTTCTTTCTTTCTCGATAACAGCACTGTAGATTTGTCCCGTAGTAACATTGTTGTGGGAAGAGAGGTCTATTCCCACAAAGCGCTCATAGTGACCAAGATCCAGGTCGGTCTCTGCCCCATCCTGGGTGACAAATACCTCCCCATGTTGAAAGGGGCTCATCGTTCCCGGGTCAACGTTGATGTAAGGGTCAAATTTCAACATGCTCACGCTGATTCCTCTAGATTTAAGAAGAGTCCCAATGGAAGCTGAAGCGACTCCCTTGCCTAGAGAAGAAAGGACTCCGCCGGTGACAAAAATGAATTTGGTCATTTCCTAGCTCTCCTCCTGGCCCCATTTAGTAACTTCCCGGAGTAGCACTCCTGCCAGGTCCCTCTTGTCTATTTTGCCAGAAACTTTGCCTTTCTTGAAAAGCAAGGCCCCTTTCTTACCGCAGGCTATTCCTATATCAGCTTCCCTCGCTTCTCCAGGACCGTTGACTTCACAACCCATCACCGCAACCGTCAAGGGAAGTTTAACCTCCTCAATTCGAGAGGCCACCTCACTGACCACTGAAACTAAATCAATCTTGCATCTCCCACAGGTTGGACAGGAAATGAGGGTGACGCGATCCTTGATGAAATCAAGCGATTGCAGTATCTCGTGAGCAGTCTTTACTTCTTGGACTGGATCACCGGTTAAGGATACTCTGATGGTATCACCGATTCCCCCGGCCAGGAGAATGGCCAATCCCGCAGCGGACCTAATGATGCCCTGAGGAGCAGGACCTGCCGCTGTTATTCCTAGATGGAGAGGATAAGGAATCTTTTGAGAGATGAGCTGACAGGAGTAAACAGTGGTTAGGACACGAGGAGATTTGAGGGACACAATGATGTCTCGGAAGCTTTCCTCTTCAAGGAGTCTTACCGTTTTCAGAGCACTCCTCACCATGGCCTGGGCTACTTCTTGGATAGGATTTGTCCTTCTATTCTTGGTTGGCTTTGAGAGGAAACCCTCTTTCAGGGAACCGGAGTTAACCCCTATACGAAGGGGAATCCCGCTCCCTTTAGCCTCCTCGGCTACCTGCAGGATTCCCTCCTCTGTCATGTTTCCAGGATTGATTCTTATCTTGTCAATTCCCGCCCTTATAGCTGCAATGGCTAATTGGGAATGAAAGTGGATATCACCGGCCAGGGCAATCTTCGCCTTTTTTCTAATCTTGGATAAAGCCTTCACCGCTCGCATGTTGGGCAAGGCTATTCTTACTATTCTGGCTCCGGCCTCTTCCAGCTCCATAATTTGGCGAAGGGTAGCCGAGATATTCTCCGTGGGTGTCTTCGTCATCCCCTGAACTACTACCGGAGAACCTCCACCAATGATTACCTTCCCTACCTTTACTGACCGAGTTTTTCTCCTTTCTTTTGGTGTAGTCCAGGGCATTTTTACCTATTCACCCTGCTGTCTTACCAGCTATGCTGGGGATGATTAATAAGCTAACCACCTCCCGCAACTTGTACCTGCACCTTACCAGGGGTTTATATATATTTGGGAATTTCATTCCTCTTGCATAGTTATGGCCTCAGTCGGACATACCTCAGCACACTCTCCTTTGCCATCACAAGCCTCAGGTCTTACCAATTTTACCACGTCGTCAACCAGTTCCAAACAATCGTTGGGGCACTCATCAATACAGATCTCGCATCCTGTACACAGGTCTTCATCTATGATCGGCTTTTCCATCAATTACCTCCTTGCATAATGTAGAATGTTCACCGGGAAAAAATAAAGCTTTGCCTCACCCGTTAGTTTACCAACAAGGGAAAGATAATCAGGTGAGGTAGAAAGGCTGCGTTCCTTTCTCAAGAGTTGAGGACTCAGGAGAGAAGATTTAGTATCCTGATTAAAGTATCTCTGATCTTGGATCTTTCCACCACCAAATCGATTACTCCATGCTTAAGCAAGGATTCTGAAAGTTGAAATCCTGCAGGAATCTGCTGCCTGATAGTCTGGCTTATCACCCTTGGTCCAGCGAATCCTAACCTTGCTCCCGGCTCCGCTAGCACAATGTCGCCTCGCGAGGCAAAACTTGCCATTACTCCCCCCATAGTAGGATTGGTAAGAAGGGAGATATACAGAAGTCTTTCTTGCTTGAGTTTAGCGATGGCTGCACTGGTTTTCGCCATTTGCATAAGAGAAAAGACTCCTTCCTGCATCCTGGCCCCTCCTCCTGATCCTGAGATGAGAAGAAGAGGATGCTTTTCTTCCACGGCTTTCTCGGCAGCCAGAGTTATTCTCTCTCCTACCACAGAACCCATACTTCCTCCCATAAAGCCAAAATCAGTTACTCCGACGACGATGGGTACACCACCAACCTTCCCTTTCCCTATTATGGCCGCCTCATCCAATCCTGTCTTTTCCACTCCCTTACTTAGTTTCTCTTCATATTCGGGGAAGCCCAAAGGGTTATTGGGATGAATGTTGGAGTTATACTGTGAGAAGCTTGCTTCATCCAGCGTAACACTGATCCTATCGTGTGCCCCGAGATAAAAATGGTAGCCACATTCGGGGCAGACCCTAAGATTTTTCTCCAGGTTCTTATTGTAAATGGTCTTTGAACAGCCGGTACATTGCGTCCACAGACCGTCAGGAATGTCGATTTTTCTCTTACCTCTTTTTATTCGATTATACGTTCTCTCGAACCAGCCCATAGCCTGAGCTCTCCTTATTTTTCATTGAAGACTTTGTTAGCACGGCTCTTGCCATTCTTAACATCTCACCTGGACAACAATTTTCTTTATCTCCCAAAGGGTCCCCTTGGAATCCTCATCCGCCGGACTGTATCTTTCCACATTTTGTGAGGATCTCGGCCTTACCCCTTATCTTCACAGCGGATACGTGCTCAGTGAATTGAGAAATCCAAACCTCGCCAGAATCGAGTTTTTCAGTATGCTGGATTGTAGTTTCCTTACCCCGTGTCAAACCTATGACAGTTACTCCCTCCTCCAATGCCTTCACCACTATCGACTCTTGTCCAGTCATCTCCTGCATTTTGATCTCTCCTCTCATCTATATCTCAAGCTTTACTTCTACTGTCGTTTCTATGTGGCCTAAAAATGCCAAAGGGTGATGTTTCTCGGGGTAAGGTCCTCTAAAGAAGCGCCAGACACCCCACGTTTTTCCCTAAAATTCCTTGTGGTGGCACTATCTTTTTATCTCTTTGAGCTCTGGGGTCTGGCTCTGGCGCCTCTCAGGCCCGGCTTCTTTCTTTCTTTCATCCGGGGGTCCCGAGTCAGAAAGCCACTTTTCTTCAAGGGAGGTCGTAATTCAGGATTGATCTCCAGAATAGCGCGGCTGATCCCCAGTCGGATAGCCTCTGCCTGTCCGGTCAATCCCCCGCCACTTGCCTGTACTTCTACGTCAAATTGGTCCAGGAAATTCACTTTTTCCAGAGCTTCCTTCACTACCTTTCGGTAAACCAGACGCGGGAAATATTCATCAATAGTCTTCTCGTTAACAGTGAAGTTGCCCTTACCGGCTTTCAGAACGACTTTGACCTTGGCTGCTTTTCTTCTTCCAGTCGCAGAAAAACTCTCTTTCATGTTTTCACCGCCATTTTTGTCTTAAATGATAATCACATTTTTTGTCCCGTCAAGAGGGCAAGCTTAGAGAATGTAGCGAGAGAGATCTTTGCTCTCCACAATATCTTTCAGTTTGGCTCGTACATAACTAGCATCAATTGTGAGGGATTTCCGTCCTATCTGGGAGGCTTTAAAGGAAATTTCTTCCAGGAGTTTTTCCATAACCGTGTAAAGGCGTCTTGCGCCAATATCTTCCGTTTGCTCATTGACCAGATATGCCAGGGAGGCAATTTCCTCGATGGCAGTCTTGGTAAAGGCGAGATTTATCTTTTCCGTCTTCATCAAGGCCTGGTACTGCTTTATCAGGGAATTTTTTGGCTCAGTGAGGATTCTTCGAAAATCATCTTTGGTCAGTCTGTCTAGTTCCACCCGGATGGGAAACCTGCCCTGAAGCTCAGGAATCAGATCTGAGGGGGAGGTGGCATGGAAAGCTCCGGCAGCGATGAAGAGAATATGGTCTGTTTTGATGGCCCCATAGCGAGTAGCCACGGTGGTTCCCTCAACAATGGGTAGAAGGTCTCTCTGGACTCCCTCCCGCGAGATATCGGCTCTTTCAGGTCCTCCTCCACTCGCTACTTTGTCTATCTCGTCAATGAAGAGGATGCCGGAGTCTTCAACTCTATGAATGGCCTCCTCAATGACTTTATCTTTATCTATTAGTTTTTGCGCTTCCTCTTCGGTGATAATGCGGCGAGCCTCCTTTAGGGAAACTTTTGTTTCTCGGGGGTGCCTGGGGAGCATATCACCCAACAAGTCCTGAAAACTCATCCCCATTTGCTCTACTCCTGCCGCACTAAATATCTCAATCATGGGGGTAGATTTCTCTTGAGTCTTTATTTCAACGAGTCTGTCTTCTAGTTCCTTGTTTTTGAGCTTTTGCTTCAAAATCTCCCGGCTGCGCTCAGCTTTCCTCAATCTTTCATTGTCCACATCGCTCTCTTTCCCTGGCAAAGAAGGAGTTCTGGGGGGAAGAGGGAGAAGAACATCGAGTAGCCTTTCCTGGGCCAGTTTCTTCGCCATTTCTCTTACCTTCCTTAACATCTTTATGCGCACTGTGTGTACAGCTATGTTGGTAAGATCTCTTACCATAGACTCTACATCTCGTCCGACATAACCCACTTCGGTGTACTTACTCGCCTCTACTTTCAGGAAAGGTGCCTGGGCAAGTTGAGCTAGCCTTCTGGCAATCTCCGTCTTTCCTATTCCGGTTGAACCTATCATGATGATGTTCTTGGGCGCTACTTCATCCCGCAGTCGGGGAGGGAGCTTCTGGCGCCGCCACCGATTTCTTAAGGCAATAGCCACAGCACGTTTGGCCTCCTTTTGCCCGATGATGTATTTATCCAGCTCTTTAACTATGGCAGGGGGAGTCAGTCTTTTCTCCCTCATCTTTTTCTCCTCGACTGTTAAAAGCTAGTTGCTCTAAATTCTTGTATTTTGTAGCTACAGCTCTTCAATTGTAATCTGCTCGTTGGTATAAACACAGATGCCAGCGGCGATGTGCATTGCTATCTCCGCAATTCTTCTGGGATCATAATCAGTATGCTCGGCCAGAGCCTGAGCAGCAGCTTGGGCATAACCGGCACCTGAGCCTATGGCAATTACCTCGTTGTCAGGTTCGACAACATCTCCACTACCGGAGATCATCAGGGTTTTTTCCCGATCAGCTATGATCATTAATGCCTCGAGCCTGCGCAGTACCTTGTCCTGTCTCCAGTCTTTGGCCAGTTCCAGGGCCGCCCGGGAAAGGTTCCCCCGATACTGTTCGATCTTTTTTTCAAATTTTTCAAAGAGAGTGAGAGCATCAGCCACTCCTCCAGCGAAACCAGCCAGAATCTTACCTTTGTAAAGCTTCCTTATTTTGTTGGCTTGGTGCTTCATGATGATGTTGTGAAAAGTGATTTGCCCATCACCCGCCATGGCCACTGTCTCTTTGTCTCTTACTGCTAGGATGGTGGTGGAATGAATCATCTTGCCTCCCCTTCAGGCCCTGGGATGAGCCTTCTCGTATACTTCCTTTAATCTCTTTGGGTAAATATGGGTATAGATTTGGGTGGTGGAGATTCTTTCGTGACCCAGGAGTTCCTGAACCGAACGAAGATCCGCACCACGGTTGATAAGATGAGTAGCGAAGGAGTGCCGCAGGGTATGGGGACTAGCTGATTTAGAGATTCCGGCCAGCTCCAGATATTTGCTTAACCTCTTGCGGACGGCTCTATCAGATAGTCTCGTTCCAGACTTGTTGAGAAATAGAGCCTTTACTCCTTGTTGGATTTTCCTTTCCCTTTCTTCCAGATATTGGGTGAGGGCATCCATAGCCCATCTCCCCAGAGGAACAATTCTTTCCTTGTCTCCTTTCCCCTTGATTTTGACGATCTCTTCTCGAAGATCTACATTTTCCAGATCCAGACCTACCAACTCGGCCACTCTCATCCCTGTCCCATATAAAAGCTCCAGAGCCGCCCTGTCCCTCAAGCCGGAGAAGTTCTTCCTCTCAGCCGATTCTAAGAGACGTGCCACCTCATCCTCCTCCAGAAAGGAAGGAATTCTCTTTTCCAGTTTGGGAGCTCGAAGACTCATCAGGGGGAAATTTGTTAGGTTCCCTTTGAGGTAAAGATAATGAAAAAAAACTCTCAGCGAGGCTACGCGGCGGGCCAGGGTAGACCTGGCCAGACTCTTTCTCTGAAGAGCGGCAAGGTAGCCTCGTACCACCGGATAGTCTACCTCACTCCCATGCCTCTTTTGGGAGGAAAGGAATTGCAAAAAATCCCTTATGTCACTAAGGTAGCTCTTAACGGTCAGAGCAGAGAGATTCTTCTCCTGTCTAAGGTAGACCCCGAAGTTGTCAGCCAATTTTGGTTTCATTTGACTTTTTGATAATTTTGTAGGAAATCTTCCCTATCTTTCTCTTGGTTACTATCTCATCCTTGATGAGTTTTCTGCAGGCCGGACACTTGAAATCATCCTTGAATCGGATAAGGTAGGGGGAGGTGCAATGGGGACACTTCCGGGGTATTGGCTCTTGAGCGGAGATGAACTTGCACTCAGGAAACCTGGAGCAGCCGAAAAAAACCTTTCCCTTATTTGATATTCTCTCAATTATCTCTCCCTTGCACCCAGGCGAGAGGCACTTTGTCCCTGTTTTTTTCATCACTGGCATGGTGTTTTTGCAATCCGGGTAGTTTGAGCAGGCCAGAAACTCACCCCAACGGCCAAATTTGAGAATCATTGTTCCACCACACCTCTCGCACATTGTCTTGGAAGTCTTCAAACCTTCCTTTTTGACATCCCTCATAGCGGACTCAGCTACTCTTAGTTCCTTCTCAAAATGCTGGTAGAACTCCTCCACCAGGTCGTTCCACTTCCTTTTTCCTGACTCGACTGTGTCCAGACCTTCTTCCATGCGGGCGCTGAATTCCGTGTCCAGGATGGTGGGCAAATTCTCCACCAGGAGTTCATTAACCAGCCTGGCCAGGCTGGTTGGAATAAGCACACCCCTATTCAAAATGATATATTGCCTCTGGCGAATAGTGGAAATGGTCGGGGCGTAGGTACTTGGTCTACCTATGCCTTTCTCTTCAAGCGTCTTCACCAGGGAGGCTTCGGTATAGCGAGAAGGAGGTTGGGTGAACTCCTGTCTCGAGGTGATCTCTTCTAACGCCAGCTTGATTCCTATCTTGAGGGAGGGAAGAACGCTTCCCTTGTCAGCTTTTTCCTTGAGGATTGCCATAAAGCCGGGAAACCTTATCTTGGTTGCCTGTGCCTTAAAAACATATTCTCCTCCCTCAATATCCACCGTTGATATTTTCATCAGAGCTTTTTCCATTTGGGAAGCCAGGAATCTTTTCCAGATAAGGTCATAGAGCTTCAAATGGTCCTTTGATAGATGGTCCTTGAGGAGAGCGGGGGTACGTGATATCCTTGTAGGTCTTATGGCTTCATGAGCGTCCTGGCTGGATTTCCTGTTTTTGTATATGGGGGTCCTTTGAGGAATAAATTGTGTGGAGAACTCTTTCTTGAGGAAATTCCTTGCCTCCAGCTGTGCCTCTTTTGCTACCCTGATGCTGTCTGTCCTCATGTAGGTAATGAGCCCCACTCTTTCCTTTCCACCGATATCCCGACCTTCATAAAGACCTTGAGCTAGCCTCATAGTTCTAGCGGTGGAAAATCCCAGCCGATACCCGGCTACCTGCTGTAAGGTGCTGGTGGTGAAGGGAGGTGAAGGCCATCTTGCTTTCTCCTTTTCCTCCCATCCAGCAACCTCAAAGGCCTCTTTTCCTATTTTCTCTGCATGTTTCTGAGCTTGCTCTTCCCTGGTTATTTGCGCCTTTTTGCCCTCTATCGAATATAGCTTTGCCTCCAGGGATGCGGCTCTCTGAGATGGGCTAAATTTTGCCGAGATTGTCCAGTACTCCCTGGAAGAGAACTTCTCAATTTCTTCTTCCCTCTCACAGATGAGTCTCACCGCTACCGATTGAACCCTTCCTGCTGAGAGTCCTCTTTTTACCTTTTTCCAGAGAAGCGGCGATATTTTGTATCCGACCAGTCTATCCAGCACTCTTCTTCCCTGCTGGGCATCTACTTTGTTGAGGTCAATATCACCAGGATTCTCAATGGCCTTCTTTAGAGCGTCCCTGGTGACCTGATTAAAAACTATCCTTACCTTCTTGGGATGCTTGAGCTCCTGGGACAGATGCCAGGAGATAGCCTCACCTTCTCGATCCAGATCGCTAGCCAGGTAAATTTCATCCATCTTTTCACTCAAGGCCCTGAGCTTCTTCAGTATTTTTCCTCTACCCGGGATAATTTGGTAGGTGGGCTCAAAGTTATGCTCTATGTCTACCCCCAGCTTCTTTTTGGGTAGATCCTTGATATGTCCATAGCAGGATTCCACTCTAAATGACGGTCCCAGGATCTTTTCGATAGTCTTGGCTTTAGCGCCAGACTCAACAATGACTAAATTCTTGGACACAGCAGGTTTCCTCTTTTTACCAGAGCTCTTTTCCACACTGGCAAACTGCTCTTTTTCCCCCGACACCTTCACTACTTCCTCTCAAAATGCTCCATAAGACTCTTTGCCTTCTCAGAATCTTTCTTCCTAACCATCACTCTTATCCCCTTCTCGAAAGTGGCAGCAGGAAACATTGATCCCGCATGCTCGTCCCATAGTTCACAGTAGATATCGCCATTTGCTAAGACTGATTTTATCATTTCTGCTTCAACGCAAGATCTGGCTGAGTGTATTTGAATCATTTCCTCTTCCCAATGCTCGTTCTTGTCAACATAGCCCATTTTCAAAGAATGTCTACGTCTCCTTCACAAATTGTTGGCCAGCCAGCTGCCTTATCAGGCCTTTTATTTCCAGTCTCATCAAAACTTCAGCTACCTTGGGGGAGGGAAGGCTGCTTTCTTGAGCCAAAAGGTCTATGTGCGAAGGCTGTCCGCCTAAAAGATCCAGGATTTTCTCTTCTTCAAGGGAAAGGGACAGTTTCCCCCGGCTACTCATCTTTTGCCTCTTCATCTCTCCCAGAAGGGAAAGATCCAGCTCTTCCAGTACATCTTGAGCCTCCTCCACTAGTTTCGCTCCTTGCTTGATCAGCCGATTGGTTCCCTGGCTGTAGGGACTGGTGATATTTCCGGGAACACTGAAAACTTCTCTTCCCTGCTCCAGGGCAAAATCAGCGGTGATTAGAGCTCCGCTTCGAAGGGGAGCTTCCACTACCACCACGCCTTTGCTCAGTCCACTTATCATGCGGTTGCGCTGGGGAAAATGACCTCCCTCCGGTGGTGTTCCCAAAGGAAATTCGGAGATAACCGCTCCACTTTCGATGATCTCGGCCATAAGTTTTCTGTTTTCCGGGGGATAGACCACATCCACTCCGCACCCCAGAACAGCGATGGTTCTTCCCCCTGCTTCCAGAGCTCCCCAATGGGCTGCTGTGTCGATGCCTCTTGCCATTCCACTAACTATGGTAATCCCCTCTTTAGCCAGCTCCCGGGCCAGTTTTCTTGTCATTATTTTTCCGTAGGTGGTAGCCCTTCGGGTTCCCACCATGGCCACAGCATCCCTGTCCTCCTCCCTAAAGCTTCCCCTCACATAAAGCAGGAAGGGAGGATTGAAAGTGTGGAGAAGATTTCGAGGATATTCATCATCCTGAAAGCTAATGAGATGTATAACCAGCTTATCTATAGTTCTCAAATCCTCGTCTATCTCTATTCCCTCCCTCTCCTGGATGATAGAGCTCACTATTTTCTCCCCCATTTCGGGAACCCTCAAGAGACTACTGGAAGAAGCAGAGAGAACCTTTTTTGGAGAGCCGAAGTATTCAACTAGCTGGCGGCATCTTTTGGGGCCGAGATGGGGAATTTTGCTTAAGATGATCCATTCTCTATGAGAGCTCATGTTCTTCTCAAACTCCATCCCTTAAGTCCCTCATCATGAGTCCGCTGAGAAGTTTGGGATAGAAATAGCCGGCGAATTCTTTACCTATGACGATGCTGCTGGTATTCTGCCAGCTTTTCCCTCCCCTCGAGGAACAGCGATCTTCCCTGTTCGGATGAGCTTCTTAATACCAAAGGGCTTAAGGAGAGTAAGAATACCTCCAATTTTTTCCTCCGAACCAGTAGCCTCTATGATGAAGGCGTCAGGATTGACGTCTACTATCTTGGCCCGGAAGATATCAACTATGCGCATAATTTCAGCCCGATCGCGTCCTCTAGCCGCCACCCTGACCAGCACTAGCTCCCGCTCTATCCTGCCCTTACCGGTGAGATCTACCACCTTGATAACGTCGATGAGTTTTCTGAGTTGCTTGATGACCTGTTCAATAATCTGATCATCTCCGGGGACCACCATAGTTATGGAGGAAACGGTCGGATCCTCGGTTTCCCCCACCGCCAGACTATCAATGTTGAATCCCCTGGCACTAAAGAGAGAAGCAATTCTTGCCAGGATTCCAAACTTGTTTTCCACCAGTACAGAGATGGTGTGTCTCATTGCTGCTCCTTATGATTGAATCCAGCTCATCATTCCCCTGAGCTTTCTGCCCACTTTCTCTACCAAATGCTGGGCATCTTTTTTGGCCAGTGTATTGAAAACTGGTCTCGAGGCCGAGTTTTCCAGGATCCATTCTCGGGCAAATTCTCCCGACTGAATCTCAGAAAGTATCTTTTTCATCTCACCTTTAGTCTCTTCAGTAATAATACGGGGCCCCCGGGTGAGATCTCCATATTCGGCGGTGTTACTTATGGCTGACCTCATTCCTGCCAGCCCACTCTCATACAAAAGATCCACGATGAGCTTGAGCTCATGCAAACATTCAAAATAGGCCATCTCCGGTTGATAGCCAGCCTCTACTAAGATTTCAAAACCTGCCTTAATAAGAGAGGTTGCTCCTCCGCAAAGGACAACCTGCTCCCCAAATAGGTCGGTTTCGGTCTCTTCTCGAAAGGTGGTCTCGATGACTCCGGCCCTTGTTCCTCCGATCCCTTTGGCATAAGCTAGACCCAACTCTTTAGCCCTACCGGTCGCGTCCTGATACACAGCCAAGAGACACGGAATCCCCCTTTTCTCTATATACATCCTCCTGAGAAGGAGACCGGGACCCTTAGGGGCCACCATAAATACATCTACTCCAGCCGGCGGAATAATCTGGTCAAAATGGATGTTAAATCCGTGGGAAAAACCCAGAGCCATACCCTCTTTAAGATAGCTGCATATATCTTCCCGGTAAAGCTCAGCTTGAAGCTCATCGGGAACCAGAATTTGAATAATGTCTGCGTTTCTGGCGACTTCGCTTGCACTTCTTACCTCAAAGCCATTTTCTTCGGCTTTTTTCCAATTGGGGCATCCTTCCACCTCTCCCACTATGACCTTAACCCCACTGTCGCGAAGGTTCTGTGCTTGTGCATGGCCTTGACTTCCATATCCTATGATGGCGACGGTTTTCTTCTTTAGAACCTCCAAATTTGCATCCTTCTCATAGTAGATTTTTGCCATTAAAAGCCTCCTTGGTTTTTTCCTGTCTTTTCCGTCAATAGATAGGAATTCCCTCCACCAGAGTATGCTGGCGAAACTTCTTTATGAGTTTCTTGGTGACGGGTCCTGCCTTTCCCTCGCCAATGACTTTTCCATCCACTTTGGCCACCGGGATTATTTCAGCCCCGGTGCCGGTGAGGAAACACTCCTGGCAAGAATGAAGCATGAACGGTGTGAAGGTCTCTTCCCTAACGGATATCCCCTCTTTTTTGGCTAGTTCGATGACTGCGTCTCGGGTAATTCCTCTTAAGATCCCTATCCAGGTAGGCGGGGTAAGGAGCTCGCCATCTTTGACCACAAATATATTGTCAGCCGTTCCTTCAGCTACATACCCATCCTGGCTCAGCATAATGCCTTCCCCCATTCCCTGGAGGTTTGCCTCCATTTTTGCCAGGATGTTGTTGAGATAGTTCAAAGATTTGATTCTGGCATTGAGAGCGGCAGGAGAAATCCTCCGGGTGGAGACAATCACCACCTCTAACCCTTTCTTATAGAGATCCTCAGGATATAAACTAATTCTATCGGCAATGATAATAACGCTAGAACAGGGACACTTGCGAGGATCCAATCCCAGATCCCCTTTTCCCCGGGAGACCACAAGGCGAATATAAGCATCCTTGAGCTTGTTGCGCCTTAGGGTTTCCAGGATTTTTTCTCTAAGCTCATCTCTGGACAGGGAAATGGTCAGGTTGATGGCTCGGGCAGAATCCCAGACCCGACTGAGGTGCTCTTCCAGTTTGAATACCCTGCCGTTGTACGCCCTGATTCCCTCGAATACTCCATCTCCATAGAGGAATCCATGGTCAAAAACGGAAATTTTTGCATCTTTTTCCGGAAGGAATTCTCCATCAATATAGATCCATCTTTCCACTTCCCCCTCCTTATGCTGGTTTTCTTCTCTAGACCCGAATTTTGGTGGGCACGATGCTAATAAAGCTATGGACCTCTTCTCACGCTCTCCGATCCTCGTCTAATGGATACTCGTCACCCTTCTTCACTGCTTTTACTTTTGAGCTGAGGAAAGAGAATTACCTGTCGAATAGAAACAGAGTCGGTAAGAAGCATAACCAGTCTGTCTATTCCTATTCCCAGACCTCCAGTGGGAGGCATCCCGTATTCCAGAGCCTCCAGGAAATCCTCATCCATTGATCCCTTCCCAGCTTCAGTTTCGGCAAATCTAGCTCTCTGTTCGATGGGATCGTTCAACTCTGAATAAGCGTTTCCGATTTCCTGTCTTCCCATAAATACTTCAAAACGTTCTACCAAGGAAGGATCCTCTCTTTTCCTCTTGGCTAGAGGAGATGTCGCAACCGGATAGTCCACGATGAAGGTAGGTTGAACCAACTTGGGTACCACCTGATGGTCAAGGAGATGCTCCAGTATCTGGGCACCTGTCAGTCCCTCGACATTTAAGCCTACCTCAGAGGCTGCTGCTCTCACCTCAACCTCATTCTTGAGATTCACCTCCAGATTTCCTATCTCTTTGAGGGCCTGGATGAAAGTCATCCTCTTCCAGGGGGAGGAAAGATGTATCCTCTCCTTCTGGTAGCTTATCTCAAGAGTTCCCTTAATTTGTTTGGCTACCCACTGAATAAGCTCCTCGGTGAGCTTCATCATCTCCTCATACCCATCGTAGGCTGAGTAAACCTCCAACATAGTAAACTCCGGGTTATGGAGCCGATCTATTCCCTCATTTCTGAAGTTTCTGTTAAGCTCGTAGACTTTCTCCATCCCTCCCACGATTAGTTTCTTTAGGTAGAGCTCCGGAGCGATGCGAAGGTAAAGATCCTCATTCAGAGCCCTGTGGTGGGTGCGGAATGGCCTTGCTGTGGCTCCCCCAGGAAGAGGCTGCATCATAGGTGTCTCCACTTCCAGAAATCCCCTCTCATTCAAGAAGTTCCTTACGGTGTTAATTATGGCTCCTCTCTGAAGGAAAATGTCTCGTACCCCGGGATTGGCAATAAGGTCAAGGTAGCGTTTACGGTAACGAAGCTCTACATCCTGGAGTCCATGCCACTTTTCCGGAAGAGGCCTGAGAGACTTTGCCAGGAGGAGGAAATCGAAGGTTTCGACAGTTAGCTCGCCACTCTTCGTCTTAAAGACTTTTCCCTTTACCCCTATAATGTCACCGATGTCAAGCTTTTGAAATAAAGGATACCTTTTCTTAAGTCGGTCTTCTCGGGCATAGATCTGGATTCTTTCCGTTCTGTCCTTCAGATCAGCAAAACTCGTTTTCCCATGCCCCCGTAAGGCAACAATCCTCCCCGCCAAAGACACCTCAGCTTCTCTTTTCTCACCTGCCTTCAGATCCTCGTGGCTATTCCTCACCCACTCGATAGAGTCTCTGGGGTTAAATCTTGCTGAATATGGATCTTCGTCTTTTTCGATCCACCAACGCAGCTTACTTTTTCTTTCCTCTAGCAATCTATCTTTTGAGGATTCCATGGCTTCTGCTCAAAGTAGCTAAGATATTCTCTACTCTCCGATCATCCAAGCTCTCAAATTCTGATGATGAGAGATATTCTATATAAATCAAATGGCTTGTCAAAACAAAAAACGGTTCCAGCTCTTTTTGCAAGGAAATCTCTTGAAGAACCCTCTCATCTACATACCTTTTATCTCATCCAGAAAGGCCGGTCTGTTTGCATACTTAGCCTTGAGTAGCTGGACCAATCTTCTAAACTCCTCCTCAAGGCCCTTTATTCTCTTCATCTGTTTCAAATACTTAACAATCTCTCGATAGTGTGCTCTGCCCATCTTGCTGTCAGCGAAAGGAATGAGTAGCTCCTTATAGCCATCAAAGTATCTCCGGGGGAATTTCTCCCATAGGTCTTCATAATACATGTTCAAAGTAAAAAGGCTTCTTCGAGCAAGAACATGCTTGAGTGCCTGTTCAAGCATCCCCTCTCTTAGGTAGATGCTAATCATTGTATCCTTATCGCTGAGTCTATCCCCTGAGAGTGCGTTTATGATTAGAGAAAAAGCCTTCTCCCACTCTTTCTTCGAACAGAGTTCTTTTAGTCTTTTGTAATCATTCCAATCTCTACCTTGAACAAAAAGAACTATGAGATTCTGTTTATATCTCTCTGGAGAATGCTTTTCATAGAATCTATTTAAGAATCTGCGTATTTCTTTAGTTAGATGTTCCGGGAAGAGACCAAGGCCTTCTTCAGCGACTTTAATCGCTTTTTGACTCTTACCATTTCTCTCTAAATGACGGGCATACAAAAGGCAAAATTCGTGGTCTTTGCCATAGCATCTCTGTATCAGCTCGGAGAATCCCTTTTCATCATCCAGCAAGCCTAAGATATGAAGTTGCATTCCCAAAAGTTCCTTCGCCTGATAATACTCATGCCATTGACTATGGTCTGGCAGATCCTCAGGAAGATGAGGCTTGAGCAGCTTCTTCCAATACTCCAAATCATTTCTTGATTCACATATTTCTCTTAAGGCATAACTATAGTATTCCTGGAAATAGTCCGGGTCATTCTCAATATACTTGCCAAAGAGATAGTCAATATAGTCCTTCTTCTCTTTGTGGCCCAGTTTTGCCCTATTTATGCAGTTCACAAAATCCTCCATCGCCTGGGAAAACTCCCCTCCATAGTAGCCATCAGAATCATCCACCCCTTGCATATTTTCAGCAATAACCTCGCATAATGCTTGGTAGACAGTGGCTGCCTCAATAAGATTTCCTGCTTTGATATATCGGCCAGCCAAATCACGAATACGAGAGAAATCAACTTCAATTCCATATTCAATAAATCCATGACGACCGGTTGCCTCACGATAAAACACATTAATCTCTTTCTTGTAATCATGCACGCTTCTTATCTTTGACCCTTTACCTGAGAAGTAGATGGTAAAGTGGTCTCTCAAGGAAGAGCTTTTCTCAAATTCTGCCATCAAAAAATCTTTTAGTTCATCCAGAGAGAGACCATTCAAAATTGTTTCAATTCTCTTTTCCTTTTCCTCTTTATCCTTCTTAATCTTCTTATGATTTTCTGATAAAGCGAAAAGTGTAGCTACGATATGTTTACAATAACCTCCCCAATCGTAAGGGCAAGTGCAGGAGGCTTCAGGACCTTCTTTATCTATGCGGATTGTTACCTCATAATCGTTTGTACCGGCTACAGTGGCAGTGATTCTATTTCCAAATTGCTCTAGGCCTGTAATACTACCCTGGCGGAAGTATTCTATACCACGTTCAAAAGAACTTTCGGTACATAACTTTCTTATCTCTTCAATTGTTGGTATCATTCTTTCTCACTCCATAGTAATCAGTATCCCTATGGGAATAATTTGAAAAAAAACAAATAAAGAAATACTTGCAAATAAGACAATCTTACTCATTTTCTATAGATGTCTTTTCTTCTCAAGTCTTCTCAAGATTTTGTGGATACCTTCAATGGTCCCTCCTTTTTTTTGATGATTTTGTTAAGTTTAATTACTTTTATTATATAGTAAAACGAGAAGAATTGTCATCTGCATGACCATGAACGTCGATTATGTCCTATAATTTCTGTAAATTGATGCAAAAAATGATTTTGGTTGACAGATGAGGGAACAATGCTAAAATGCTGGAGATGACCAGCAGGCGGGGGAAGAGAATGAAGCTAGCTGACCAGGTCAGGTAATCTTCCCCATTAGGATAAGAAAGGGGTAAGTTCTATCTCACTTATCCCTTTTTTTCAAATATCTAAGCCTCCAGCTACTCAGCTACTCTGTGCATTTTTATAGAACCGGTAAGAGAAGCCTACCGGCGAAACTCACACCCCGTCACGGGGATTCTTATTCTCTCAAAAGGTGATGAGGAAGTGGCTATGGAGCTTTGGTGTCGTGCCTGCCGGAGGAAATACGGAATCAATGAGCCTATTTGGCGATGCGGGTGTGGCTCGCCGCTGGATGTTCACATTGATTCTCAGTTTCCCCGCGATAGAATAGTGAAAAGGAGACCGAACCTGTGGAGATACCGGGAGGCTTTACCTCTGGAAGATGAGGTAAGAGTGGTTAGTTTTGATGAAGGTTTCACTCCTCTCATTTTTCGGAACTTCAGGGGCTTCCAGGTCGCTTTCAAATTGGAATACCTCTTTCCTACCGGTTCTTTCAAAGACCGTGGAGCCAGCCTGTTGGTAAGCAAGGTGAGGGAGCTCGGGATTCGGGAGGTGGTGGAAGATTCTTCCGGTAATGCCGCAGCAGCTATAGCTGCCTATTGTGCTGCCTCCGGGATAACCTGTCATATCTATGTACCGGAAACTGCCTCATTCAGTAAACTGACCCAGATAAGGATGTATGGAGCCAGGTTGGTGAAAATCCCTGGATCAAGGCAGGATACAGCCAGGGCAGCCTTTGAAGCTGCAGAAAAAAGCTATTATGCTAGCCATTATTGGAACCCTTTCTTTTTCCAGGGTACCAAGACCTTTGCCTTTGAGGTCTGGGAGCAGCTGGGATTCAGGGTTCCCCATAACCTCATCATCCCGGTGGGCCATGGGACTCTCCTATTGGGTGCCCATTTTGGCTTCCAGGAACTCAAGGCCTCGGGAATGGTCAAAGAAACTCCCCGGATTTTTGCCGTTCAATCGGAGAACTGCTGCCCTCTCTTTCGAGTATTTCATGAGGGCCTTACTTACTTACCTCAAGTTGTCGAAAAGGAGAGCCTGGCTGAAGGAATCGGCATCAGTCAGCCCCTTCGCTGGAAACAGATCCTCGAAGCGGTAAAATCATCACAGGGGACATTCATAAAGGTCTCTGAGGAGGAAATCGTCAGTTCCCTGAGGGAACTATCGCATCAAGGCTTTTTCCTGGAACCTACCTCGGCCGTGGCTCCTGCGGCTCTAGCTCAGCTCGTCAAGAGGGAATTGGTTCACTCTTCCGAACTGAGCGTGGTGCCTCTGACAGGGACGGGACTCAAGGCGGCTGATAAGATCGCCTCCAAGGTCCTTGATCCTTGAGGACAGTATTAGATTTAAAAGATTTATAGTCTTGAGATAGTAGAACCCAAGAAATGCAAGGACAAAATAGAGGATAGTGTAGCCATGAGATACCGTGATCTTATCAAAGAGATAGAGGACGGAACAGTTGCCTCTGCCTATTTGTTCGAAGGAGAGGAGGGCTATTTTAAAGAAGAGGCTTTGAAGAAACTTAGAGAGGCCTTAGTCTCTCCTGGGTATGAAGATTTTGACTACGAGGACCTCTCCTGCCGGGATGCCTCCATCTCTCATCTTTTGGAATCCATTAATATTCTTCCTTTTCGAGGAGAGAGGCGACTGGTAGTTGTAAGGGATATGGACTCCTCCTCCCCAGCCCATGGCAAAGCTCTCATTGAATACTTGAGGAATCCGGTGCCATCTACTTGCCTGGTGGGTCTCGGAAGGAAATTTAACAGAAAAACAAAGCTTTATGGAACTTTTAGGGAAAGGGGGAAGGTTGTTTCCTTCTACCCCTTGAGAGATGAAGAAGTTGTTGATTGGATCAGGGGTAGGGTGAAAAAGGAGGGAAAGAGAATCTCTCCTCAGGCAGGGATGTATCTGCAGGAAAGCGTGGGAAATGACCTTCAGAGGCTCAGGGGGGAAATTGAAAAGCTAATTCTGTTTTCTCATCCCAAAGCCTCAATAGAGAAGGAGGATGTTCAGAACCTGGTAGGAGAAGGGAGAGAACCTGGCATCTTTGATTTGACCAGAGCCATCCGGGAAAGGAAGGTGCCTCGAGCTCTCTTAAGTCTATCCCAGCTCTTGGATACAGGGGAGAAGCCCACTCGAATCCATGCTCTGGTTGCCCGGGAAATTAAGATCCTGCTGAGATTGAAGGAAAAGGGAGGTAGGATCGCTCCGGACGAGGCCTGTTCTATCATATTTCCCGGCAAAGGACATTATACCCGCTTTTATTGGGATATTGCCCGCTCATATATTCAGGCCTCCGAGGGGTTCACTCAAGAAGAGTTGATTAATGGGTATCACCAATTGGTGGAGACAGAACTGTCAATAAAGACTGGCAGAGAAGATGAAAGAAGAGCTCTGGAAAAGATGATCCTGAGTCTTCTGGTTAGATGAGCGATACAAAAAAGGACTGGGGCGATTTAGCTCACTCTTAACTTTGCCGCTTCTATGGTATTCTTCAGAAGAATAGCGGTGGTAACTGGACCTACTCCTCCCGGCACCGGGGTGATGTAGGACGCTCTCTCTTTGGCTGCTTCAAATTCTACGTCTCCCACAATCTTCCCCTCCACACGGTTGATCCCCACATCGATAACTATGGCTCCCTTCCTTATCCACTCTCCTTTAATGAGATGTGCCTTTCCCACAGCTGCGATGAGAATTTCCGCTCTCTTGACATAGTCTGGAAGAGTGCCTCTTTCTCCGGTAGCAATATGGCACACGCTGGTGGTGACAAACTTATCCAGAAGAAGGAGGGCCACGGGCTTACCTACAATATCACTGTGGCCAACCATGACTGCTTCCCTGCCGTAGAGATTTACACCGGTAGACTTTATGAGCTTCATCACCGCCATAGCCGTACAGGGGCCCAGAATGGGTCTACCAAAAACTACCATGCCCATATTGGCCGCAGAAACTCCCTCTACGTCCTTCTCCCTATGAATAGCGGCCTGGAGGGATCGAGCATCTAAAGCTTGCGGTAGGGGCATCTGGAGAATTATTCCACTGACACCCCTGTCCCCATTTAGTTTTCCAATGAATTCAGTCATTTCCGTTTGAGAAACGGAACTGTCAAACTGATGGAGCTTATATCCAATGCCTACGGCTTCGCACGATTTTCGCTGGGAGCGGATATAGACTGCGGATCCGGGATCTTCTCCTACCTGGATAGTACTCAGAGAAGGGACAGTCCCCTTTTTCTTCAGGATTTCAATCTCTTCCTTTATTTCTTCTCTTATTTCGCCAGCAATTGTCTTTCCATCTATGATTTGAGCAGACATCTAAACCTCCTATCTAATTAAGGATTTGCCTGAGGGATCTTATTCTCGCAGCACCGGACAATCTCCAAATCCAAAGACTGCCTTCCCGCTGAGCCGCCACACGTTTCTCCGCTGCATTCTCTTGCAGTTCAGAAAAGACAGACCCTGTCCTTCCGGCTCAGCTGATCATTAGAAAAGCCCCACGGTCTTGCCTTTCTCGTCAATGTCCACATCCACAGCCGCAGGCCGGGAAGGAAGCCCTGGCATGGTGGGAAATACACCACAGAGAGGATAGAGGAAACCAGCCCCTACCGAGGCACGAACATCACGAACAGGCAATGTGAAGTCCTTGGGTACTCCTTTTAGAGTAGGATCATGGGAAAGGGAAAGATGTGTCTTGGCCATGTTGATAGGCAGCTTATCGAACCCCAGTTTGGTGTAAAGTCTAATTCGCTCTGCCGCCAGGGAGTCGTAATGAACGTCCTTGGCTCCGTAGATTTTGGTGGCGATGGCCTCGATTTTGTCCTTGATGGGAATATCATCGGGATAGAGAAAGTGGAAATTGTTGGATTTTTCAGAGGCTGCCACTACTGCCTCGGCTAATTTGGTACCTCCTTCTCCGCCTTTGGCCCATACCTCTACTGGCACAGCCTCTTCGGCTCCTGCCTCACGAGCTTTCTTCTGCACCAGCTCGACCTCAGCATCGGTGTCAGAGGTGAAGCGGTTGACAGCGACCACAGCCGGAACGCCGAAGGTCCTCACGATATCGATAGCCTTGGCCAGATTTTCGCATCCCTTCTCCAGTGCTGGCATATTTTCCGACTCAGCAAACTTCTTTATGCTGTCATATTTTTGTCCCGGTTTGAGGGTAAAAGCACCTCCATGCATCTTCAGAGCTCTAATGGAGGCTGTAATTACCGCCACATCGAGCTTCAGTCCGCTCTGCCGACAGGTCACATCAACGATCTTCTCAAAGCCACAATCGGCACCAAACCCACTTTCAGTAACCACGTAGTCAGCCAGCTTCAGGGCTACCATGTCAGCTAGAGCAGAGTTATTTCCATGAGCCACGTTAGCGAAAGGACCAGCATGACAAATAGCAGGAGTATTCTCTGTAGTTTGTACCAGATTTGGTTTGATGGCATCTTTCATGAGAACTGTCATTGCCCCGGCCATTTTGAGATCCTCAGCTGTTACAGGTTTGCCTTCGTGGGTATAACCAACTACTGCCCTACCCAGTCTTTCTCTTAAATCTTCTAGGCTTGTGGTCAGGGCCAGGATAGCCATGGTCTCCGTAGCTACGGTGATGTCATAGCCGGTTTCCCTGGGATAGCCATGAGCTGGGCCGCCCAGTCCTACGATGATGTTTCTCAGGGACCTGGCATTTACATCGACACAGTAGCGCCAGGTAATTTTGTGTGGATCCAGACTGTAAGGGTTACCATGCAGAAGGGTTTCATCAATGCGGGCCGCCAGCAAATTATGAGCTGTATCTACGGCATGAATATCGCCGGTGAAATGAAGGTTGATGTTTTCCATGGGAAGAAACTGGGAATAGCCTCCACCACATGCCCCCCCTTTGATCCCGAAAGTAGGGCCTTTTGAGGGCTCACGCGAAGCATTACATACTCTCTTCCCTATCTTAGCCAGAGCCTGTCCTAATCCGCACGCGACCACCGTCTTTCCTTCCCCCAGAGGGGTAGGAGTAATGGCGGTGACCGTAATGAATTTGCCGTTTGGCTTGTCCTTCAATCTTTCCAGTACTTGAAGAGAAATCTTGGCTACATATTTTCCATAAAGTTCAATCTCATCTTCCTCCAACCCCAAATCTTTGGCTATCTCTACGATAGGTTTTAGTTTCGCTGCCTGAGCAATCTCGAGATCCGATAGCATAGAATCCTCCTTCTTATTTTCTTGGTCCTGTGATGAAACTCATTGCTTCCGCTCTGGTAGCGGCGTTTTCCCTGAATAATCCCCGGACAACAGAGGTAATGGTTGTCGTTCCTGGCTTTCTTACCCCCCGCATAGACATGCAGAGGTGCTCGGCCTCTATGATAACCATAACTCCTTTTGGTTTCAGAGTATCGTTGACCGCATCCGCGATCTGGGTAGTCAAACGTTCCTGCACCTGCAGTCTTTGACTAAGGACGCTGATAACTCGGGCTAACTTACTCAGTCCGGTGACTCTGCCACCCTTGGGAATATAGGCAACATGCGCCTTTCCCGTAAAAGGTAAAAGGTGGTGTTCACAAAACGAATAAAGGGGGATATCTCGTAGCAGGATTATCTCATCGTGCCTTTCCGCTACCAGAGTGCTCAGTATTTGGTGAGGATCTTTTCTTGTTCCCGAAAGCACATCCTCACACATTTTTGCGACTCGGCCCGGAGTTCCCTTAATGCCTTCTCTCTCAGGATCCTCCCCAATGCCTTCCAGGAACAACCTAACTGCTTGCTTGATCTTTTCGCTGTCCATGACGCTCCGAGTCTGTGAATTTTTTCTCAAGAACATGAGATTATAACGGTGCCTATGTCTCCTGTCAAATAACGATCGAACCAATGTTGGCAGCTCTGCCCAAAGCCAAAACCAGAAAGCTGGGATGCTTCTAAGTAGTGGTTAGTTGGCACTCTCTGAGTCTCAGCCACATATCTTCGAGGGTCAGCACGGTGCTCAGCCTGTATCCCAGATGCCGTTTGGTTGTCTCCACCGTCTCGATAGCTTTGCTTAAGCCTGAGGAGGAATATCTCTCACTTTGTTCTTTGAGTCTATCCATTCGATCATGATTTATGACCCACTCATCCCCTCCCTGCTTCAGGATCAAAAGGTCCCTGAACCAGGAGAGAATCATGTCTAAGATCCTCTCAAGCTGGTGTGAGGAGAGATCTTTCCAGTTCTGGGCTAGCTGGAGAATCTGCTCCAGACTAAGATTTCCCTCCAGGTTGGCCAAGACTTTTTCTCTAAGGTTCAGGACATCCTCATTTTCCAGGAGAAGAATAGCTTCTCCAGCCCTTCCTCGGGCCAATTTCTCGATAAGGCGAGCCTTGGGAGAACCAAGAGACACATGCCCCTTGAGAATCTCTCTTATCTCGGATGAGGAAAGCGGGGAAAAGGGGATGGTTTCACAACGGGAAAGGACCGTGGGAAGTAATTTCTCCTTAGTCTGTGAGATTAGGATGATTACCACCCGGGGAGGCGGCTCTTCCAATACCTTGAGGAGGGAATTAGCCGCCTCCTGGGTAAACTTGTCTGCATCTCTTATTATCCATACCTTCTTCTTTCCTTCATACAGGCTATAGGCAGATTCCCTTTTTAGGGTCCGGATTTGCTCAATCTTGATGGGACCCTCTTTTGCCTCTATGATCCTGAGATCAGGGTGGCATAATCGGTCAATTTTTTGGCACGAAGAGCACCTATCACAACTATCTATCCTGCCTTCTTTGCAATTGAGTACTTTGGCAAAATTGAGGGCGGTCAAGTTTTTTCCCACTCCATCAGGACCGATGAAAAGATACGCCCCTGAGATAGATCCGGTAGCTACTTCATTCTGCAGTATCCGGGTGGCTCTTCTTTGCCCCTTTATCTCTTCAAACGACATCTTCATTTCCTTCTATTGATACTCTTTTTGGGCGAGCTTTCACTGGGTGGTTCTTGTTTTGTTGACGAGATGCTAGATAGGGAGATAGTGCTTCTCTAACGGTAAGGTGAACTTTTTGAGGGGTCCCCTCTCCTGGGACTACCTTTATTCTTTCAGGATGAGATTTGGCCAGCTCAAGATATCCCTGATGCACCCTTTGGTGAAAGCTCATTTGCTCCTTCTCCATCCTATCCTTCTTTTCTCCCCTTCGCGTGGCCAGAGAAGGGGTTATGTCCAAGAGGAATGTTATGTCGGGAAGGATGCCCTGGGTAACAATCCTGTTCAACTCTTCGATCCAGTCTATCTCTAAACCTCTTCCGTATCCCTGATAAGCAATGCTGGCGTCCGCAAAACGATCGGAGATGACGATCTTTCTGTGCTCCAGAGCCGGCTTGATAATCTTCTGCACATGTTCAGCTCTATCCGCTAGGTAAAGGAAGAGCTCACTAGTCTCGCTCATTTTAGCGTGAGATGGACCGAGGAGGATTTCCTTGATTCTCATTCCCAGTCTTGTCCCGCCTGGCTCAAAGGTCTTCACCACCTCGTAGCCCCTCTTTTTAAGATACTGGGCAAGTAGGGAGCTTTGAGTAGTTTTGCCGCCCTTATCAATTCCTTCAAAGCTGATAAACAATGCTCCTCCCTTCTTGAAATGTTTACGTTTAGTGCACTTTAGAGTCCCTTTATCTTGCCCAGAATATCAGTCCGAGAGTCGGATGTCAATCAGAGGTTTATTCCTTAGAAAGTGCACAGACCACTGTGGCCAGACGGACATAAAGGGGGGTTTTTTTCAAGGAACATCTTGCAGGAAGGGCAGCCTCCGAGATTTACTTGACAGACAAAAATATTTTGTTATAATAAATTAACTTGATGAGAATATTGTTTGATAATAAATTTTAGTATTTCCAATACTTGAACGAGGACGGGAGGGGTATGATGGGGAAAGAGATCAAAGAATGTGTTGATGAGGCAATGGTCCTCCTACCAGAGCTGGCAAAGGCTTTCCGGACGGACCAACCTCAGGAAATTCTCCACATGGATATAAGCTTTCCTGAGATATGTGTTCTTGGGCAGCTCTCTTCCAGCCAGGAGCCCACCATGTCGGAGTTAGGCAAAAGCATTTCTATGGATCTAAGCACTCTCACCCGTACGGTGGATAAATTGGTTGAAAAAGAGTTCGTGGTTCGAAAGTCTGATCCAGAGGATAGGCGAATGGTAAGGGTGGCTATAACAGTTGAGGGGCGAAAGATAATAAGTAGGTTCGATGAGCAGAGAAAGAAAAAGATAGAATCCATGCTGAGAGAGATGACTTCCGAGGAGAGAAGTAATCTCTTAAGTATATTCAAGACCCTTCACGCCAGAATTCATGGAAAGGCAGGATAAGGATCACCTCATGAGGAAGCATCCCCAAGCAGCGGGGGAAAGTAGAAGGGTGAGAGCTCATAAAAAAAATGAGGAGCTAAAAGGAATGGGCAGTTGCAAGGCAGCAAGGTGTGCTAGAGTCCTTCTTTCATCCATCTTGTGCTTGATTTTCTTTTCTGCCCTGGGTAGAGCAGATGTTCTTACCTTAGAGGAAGCTGTAAGAGTAGCACTGGCCAATAACAGGCAGATACTCATAGCCAAGGAAAAGATCGAAGAGGCAAAACAGAGGATAGAGGAGGCCAGGGCGGGGTACCTTCCTACCATAAACTTAAGTGGTACCTATACTCGCTTGAGTGAAGCCCCTTCTATGAGTGTGCCTGGCTATGGGACTATTGAGATGGGAAAAGCGGATAATTACCTGTCCACGCTCTCTCTTACCCAGGTGCTTTACAGCAGCGGTATCTTAAAGTATGGCAACCAGGGAGCGAGCCTCTATTATCAGAAATCAGAGGAAGATCTAAAGAATGCCCAAAACAGCATTACTTATCAGGTCAAGAAGGCTTTTTATGCAGTTCTCTTGGCTGAAAGAAATCTGGAGGTAACCGAGGTGGCTCTAGACCAGTCCAGAAGGCACCTAACCGTAGTAGAGGGCTTCTTTGAAGTGGGGGTGGTTTCTAAGTTCGATCTTTTGAGAACTCGGGTACAGGTAGCGAACCTTAAGCCGGATTTAATCCAGGCGAGGAATAACTCACACCTGTCGCTGGAGAGCCTGGCTAATCTCCTCTCTCTTCCCTCAGCTTCCCTGAAATTGGAAGGGGGACTCTCATTCGGACCGCTGAGAATAACTCTAGAAGAAGCCCTGGATAAAGCTTTAGAGGAAAGAAGTGATCTGAAAAGCGTACAGCTCCAGAAAGAGATCTCTGAGGTAGTTCTTAAGCTCGCTGAGGTTCAGAATAAACCGAATCTCGCCCTGGTGGGTAATTATCAGTATCAAAATCCCTCAGGAGGAGAAGATGAATGGGGAGGGGAGTGGAATCTTAATGTGGTGTTGTCCATGCCCCTCTTCGATGGGTGGGCAAATCGGGCACGAGTTGCCCAACGAAGATCCCAGGTCAGGCAAATTGAGCTCTCTCTTCAGGGGCTCGAGGACGGAATAGACCTGGAAGTTAAGAAAGCTTTCTGGGACGTGGAGGCATCCGAGGAAAGAATCCATGCCCAGGAAAAGAACATTGAACAGGCAGAGGAGGCTCTTTCCATTGCGGAGGTTCGTTACAAAAGTGGAGCCATCACCAATCTGGAAGCTCTGGATGCTCAGCTCACCGTAACCAGGGCAAGACTCGCCTATCTCAAAGCTTTATATGACCACAATGTGGCTATGGCAGAGCTGGAGAGAGCAACGAAATAAAGAAGGAGGTTACCTATGTACCTTAGAAGAATTTCTGCAGTAATGTTAGTTCTCACCGCGTTTTGTCTTTCGGGAATATCCTATTCTCAGGAGAAGGAAGAGGTTTCAGTTCCGGTGAAAGTTGCCCCTGTACAAAGAGGAGAGATCGCCCAAGAGCTCTCCCTCACAGCAGATGTGGGTCCTCAAAGCAGCGTAACCATAGTTCCCAAAGTAGGTGGAATCCTGGAAGAAATAAGGGTTGAATTGGGTGACGGGGTAAAGAAGGGACAGGTTATAGCCAAAATCGAGGATAGAGAGTACTCATTGGGCGTAAAGCAGGCAGAGGCTGCCTTCAGTGCTGCTGAGACTCAGTGGAATCTGGTAAAGGCGACTGCAGAGACTGAATTCTTGAGTAATCTGGAGCAGGTTGAGGCTGCTCTAAAGATGGCCCAGGCAAACCTTGACAAGATCAGAAAAGGAGCAAGAAAAGAAGAGATAGAGCGGGCAGATGCAGCCTATAAACAGGCTCTGGAGAATGCAGAGGCTATGCAGAAAGATCTAAGTCGAGCCAGGGACAATTATGAAAAGGGGGCTATCTCGGATCAGCAATTTGACCGGGCCGAGCTTCAATTCAAAGTGGCTCAGGCCGGGCTACAATCAGCCAGAGCCAATTTGGATTTAACAAAGAAAGGAGCCAGAGAAGAGGATGTCAAGGTGGTGGAGGCGCAGGTAGAACAGACTCAAGCTCAGCTAAAGACTCTAGAGAGCTTTAAGGAGGCAAAAAGCTGGGAGGCAAAAATAAAGGGTGCAGAGGCGGGGGCTCAACAGGCTGAAGTGGCTCTCGGATTGGCTAAGATTCGTCTGGACGACTGCACCATAAAAGCTCCTATTTCTGGAATGATTAGCAAGCGCTTTGTTGATGTGGGAGCAATGGTTGGTCCTACCCAACCTCTGGTAAGCATTGTAGATGTAGATACAGTAAAACTTTTAACTCATGTGAATGATGAGGATATTGACCTGGTGAAATCAGCCCAGAGGGTAGCTGTAAAAGTAGACACCTATTTAGATAAGGTCTTCGAGGTAAAAGAAATTAACATCAGTCCGGCTATGGACCCCTTGAGCAGAAAAATAGAGGTAGAGATAAAAATCTCTAATTCAGACTATCTCATGAAACCGGGGATGTTTCCCCGAGTTAGACTGCTGGTCCAGCGTGATAATACCCTTCTCATTCCCCAAGAGGCCATAATGGAGAAGGAGGGACAAAAAGAGGTGTTTGTGGTTCGGGATAAAAAAGTCCATCTTCAGAAAATCAGTACTGGTTTAGAAAGAGATGACTTGGTGGAAGTCGTGAGCGGCCTTGAAGAGGGGGATACCGTAGTCGTTGCCGGCCCCTCGGACCTTAAGGATGGGGATCAGGTAGAGATTCAAGGAGGGGATGAGGGATGAGTCTTTCCCGCATAGCTATCAGACGACCTATAACTACTTTTATGGTCTTCCTGGCTGTTTTGGTTCTGGGAGGCTTCTCGCTAAGGAGAATAGCCATTGACCTCTACCCTGATATTACTTTCCCGGTCATTATGGTGATGACCCGCTACGAGGGGGCAGCTCCCCTTGAGGTGGAAAAGATGGTTACTGAGCCCCTGGAGAAGATGGTGAGTACCGTTAATAATATAAAGGAGGTGAGCTCAGTCTCATCCGACGGTGGTTCGGTAATCATTATGAACTTTGACTGGGGTACTAATATGGATGAGGCAGCCAACGATGTTCGGGAAAATATTTCCTTGGTTGGGGGAACGTTGCCCGAGGGGGCTGAGGATCCACTCACATTTAAGTTTGACCCCTCCCTCATGCCACTTATGGTACTGAGCCTGTCTGGTGATCGTGATCTGGTCTGGATTAGACACCTGGCCGACGAGAACATTAGATACGAACTCGAGCAGATAGAAGGCGTCTCTTCCATCGAAGTTGCGGGAGGAACGGAGAGGGAGATTCAGGTCCAGGTAGACCGCAGTCAAATGGCCTCGGTAGGACTATCTTTGAATCAACTCGTCAATACCCTGCGGGCTGAAAACCTCAATCTCCCTGGAGGCTACCTTGAGAGCGGTGAGAAAGAGTTCTTCGTGAGAACTATGGGTGAGTTCACCCAGGTCTCTCAGATAGAAAATGTAGTCATAGCTACCAAAGGGGGGGTACCCATATATCTAAAGGATGTTGCCCAGGTTAAGGATACTTTCAAGGAGCAGCGAAGCGAAGTCCGAATCAATGGAAAACCGGGCATCATCCTGGTTGTCCGTAAGCAGTCCGGCACTAACACGGTCAGAGTGGCCGATAGAGTTCATAAGAAACTCACTCAAATAGAAAAGGGTCTGCCCCAGGATGTAGAGGTAGGGACCATCTTTGATACCTCCGAGTTTATCAAGAATTCTATTTCTCAACTTGAGCAAGTGGCTATTCTCGGAGCTATAATAGCCATCATCATTATCTTCCTCTTCCTGGCTAATATCCCCAGCAGCCTCATCATTTTCACCGCTATCCCCCTTTCCATCATGGTGGCCTTCATACTCATGCATTTCACTCACCTTACCCTGAACATAATGACCTTGGGTGGATTAGCCCTGGGAGTGGGGATGCTGGTGGACAGTGCCATCGTTGTTTTGGAGAATATCTTTCGTCACCGGGAGGAGGGAAAGTCAATTGAGGAAGCGGCTGTGGCAGGTAGTGATGAGGTAGGAATGGCTATCACTGCTTCTATCCTGACCACTCTGGTAGTTTTTCTCTCCCTGCTCTTCACTACGGGCATTGCCAGTATTTTCTTCAAGCACCTGGCCTACACGGTGGCATTCGCTCTTTTGTCCTCCCTTTTTGTGGCCCTGACTCTGATTCCCGTGCTATGTTCCAAATACCTGTCCATAAGGCCGCGTCGGACAGGTGAAGAAAAGAAAGGTTCTTCGAGACGAAGATTTCGCTATGCGGAGGAGCGGTATCAGGGGGTACTGAGCTGGGCTCTGGGACACCGAAAAACAACACTCATCACCTCAGTTGCGATCCTGGCCGCCAGTCTTCTTCTGGTACCCCGCATAGGAACAAGGTTCATGCCCGACATGGACGAAGGAAGATTCTCCGTGGATGTCCAGATGCCGGTGGGTACCAAATTGGCCTTGACTGATGAGGTGACCAAGCAGGTAGAAGAGAAACTCAGAGAAAATACCCCTGAATTGGAAGAGCTTCTAGCCCAGGTAGGTTCTGCTGGTGGAATGATGGGTTTTGGTGGTGGGGCATCCCATAAAGCTTCTCTGACGGTTAGGCTAGCGGATCTATCTCAAAGAGAGCGTTCTACCAGGGAGGTTGTGGACAGTCTTCGTGGGAAACTCAAGACAGGTGAGGCCACGGTAAGGTTCAGCGGGGGCGATCCCGGTGAACAGATGCTATTTGGTGGAAGTCCTATTGCCCTGGACATAAAAGGTCATGACTTAACGGAAGGGAAAAGACTAGCTCAAGAGGTATTTGATTCGGTAGGAGCGGTGAAGGGAGTGGTAGAGCCGAGGATGAGCTTCGAGGAAGGGCAGCCAGAGCTTCAGGTAAGGATTGACAGAGACAAAGCCTCATCCCTGGGTCTTAATTTCTCCCAAATAGCTCAGACAATCCGTACTGCCAATGCCGGCACTGTAGCCTCCTGGTTCCGTGAGGGTGGAGACGAATACAACATTCTGGTGAGGCTGCAGGCTGAAGACCGAGAGAGTCCTGCTGATCTCGGAAGAATCTTCATTACCTCCCCCTTGGGTAGACAAATATCCCTTGACAGTATAGCCCGGGTTGAAGAGGGACTTGGCCCGGTGCAAATTGAGAGGAAGGAGCAGGAGCGAGTCATTACCGTTTCCGGAGGGATCAAGGGAAGAGATCTGGGCAGTATAACCGGGGACATAAGGGAGGCTCTGGCCGATACTCGTATACCCGAGGGCTTTTCTGTGGAATTCGGGGGGGAGCAACAGGAGATGGCGGAATCGTTTCGCAGTCTTTTCTTTGCTCTCATCTTAGCCGTTGTGCTTGTCTACATGGTCATGGCCTCTCAATTTGAGTCTCTACGTTATCCTTTTGTGATTATGCTGGCCCTGCCCTTTACCGCCATAGGGGTTATCTTAATGTTGTTTTTGAGCGGCACCATCTTCACAGTGGTTGTCTACATGGGGCTTATTATGCTGGCTGGGATCGTTGTAAATAACGGTATCGTTATGATAAGCTATATTAATATATTAAGGGAAAGGGGCCTTGCGCTATCTGAAGCTGTAAGGATGGGGGCGAGGAGAAGACTTCGTCCTATTTTGATGACCACTTTTACCACTGTTTTTGCCCTGCTGCCCATGGCCTTAGGTCTTGGTGCGGGAGCGGAGATGTGGGCCCCTATGGCCAGGACGGTGATAGGTGGTCTTTTGAGTTCATTTATCTTCACCCTTATCTTAGTTCCTATCCTCTACACCATTTTTGCCGGGAAGAAAGCACGAGGAAAGTAGGTGCCCAATCCTCGGTAGGTGAAGGGTGAGGTATCTTGCTCGCCAGACCTTGAACAATCAATTCAATTCGGGAAGTTTGACTTATTTTTTTTCTCTGTTATAGTATGACTGAACAGTCAGACAACTGAAACTATGGGAATTCCAGAAGCGAAACATTTCCCCTAACTCTGTTGCAAGATCTTAAAAAATCTAAGGTGGGAGATAAGATAACCAGGGAAATGAACAAGAGACAGATAAAGCAAAGAGACCATGCCATTCGGATTCGGCAGGCAGCGGAAAAACTTTTTGCCAAGAGAGGATTTTATCCCACCACTATGGATGATATTGCTAGAGAGGCAAAATTAGCTAAGGGTACGATCTATCTTTATTTTGACAACAAGGAGGATCTTTTCTTCTCTGCCATAGAAAACAAGCTGGATGCCCTTTTAGCTAGAATCCGGGAGGCAGTAAAGGAGCCTCTCTCACCCTCCCAAAGAATTAAGCTAACCATTGGCATCCATTTGAAGTTCCTGGAGGAGAATAGAGATTGTTTCAAAATTATGCAAAGCTTCCCTGAGCAGCTAAAAGAGAAGCTTGAAAGGAAGCTGAAGGGCAGGGTAATAGAGAGGCAATCCCAGTATATAAAGATCATTGATCGGCTAATTCAGGAGGCAATCAGAAAAGGCGAAGTCAGGTCTCTGGATTCAAGGAAGTTGGCCGTGGTTTTGATGGGGATAGCTCATAGTCTTACCGTTTACTGGATTTCCAAAAAGGAGAAGGGCTCATTGTCCGAAGATGAGTCCCTGGCCTGGGAAATATTCTGGGAAGGAGCGAGAAGAAAGGTTTGACTCATCTATCTCGCTTTGTTAAAATCAATCTGCCTAAAGGAGGAGGAAAATGGTTGGGGGGGCAGGGATTGGATTAAAAAAGAGACTTCTGCAGCATCAGATTAACCATTATCTAGCCAGGCTAGCCAAGACCCAAAATGAGGAACAGTTTTACAATGAGTTCGATGTCATATTGAAGGGGCTGCATAGGTTTGCCGGCCCTAACAGGCCTGCTATGGAAAACGTAAGGAAAGCTTTTCGGAGAAAACATCCCTGGGCAGAGCTTTCTCGCTTGCTTCTTCAAGACAGAATTTCCAAGGTGAGCAGAGAAAAATTAGCCGAAAATTTCTTCTGCGACTGGGTTATGGAGGCAAAAACAAGAGAAAAGTTAGAAGAGGAAGGCTTTAAAGCTCCCTGGTTTTTTGTTATCTCTCCCACCAATGCGTGTAATCTCAATTGCTATGGCTGCTATGCTCATGAATACGAGAAGGGACAGGGTCTTTCCTATCCCACCTTTGATAGAATCCTAAGGGAAGCAAAACAGCTCGGGATTCAGTTCATAATCATCTCGGGGGGAGAGCCGTTCCACTATAAGGATAGGAAGACAGGAAAGGATCTTCTGGATCTGTTAGAAGAACATGACGATATGTTCTTCCAAATTTACACTAATGGGACATTGCTGGATGATAGGACAATTGAGAGACTGGCAAAAATAGGTAATGCTGCTCCGGCCATCAGCATGGAAGGCTTTAAGAAAGAGACGGATGAGAGAAGAGGAAGCCAGGTTTGGGAGAAGATAACGGAAGCAAGACGGCGCCTGCACGAGGCAGGAATCTTGCAGGGGTTCTCAGTCACAGTAACCAGGGAGAATGCAAATATTGTTAGCAGCGACGAATTCATAGACGATCTTATCGCCAAGCATGTTTCCTTTGGCTGGTATTTCATCTATATTCCTATAGGGAAAAAGCCCGCCGTTGAGCTCATGCCGACTATTGAACAGAGAAGCAAGCTTCGAGAGAAGGTGTGGGAATGGCGCTCGAACAGACCCATTTTCATAGGAGACTTCTGGAATGATGGACCCTGGACGGGAGGGTGTATCGCTGGAGGAAGAAAATACTTTCATATTAATTCCTCTGGAGATGTGGAACCCTGCGTTTTTATTCACTTTGCTGTGGACAACATCATGGAGCTCTGGAAGAAAGGCAAGGGTTTGAGGGAAGCTATTATTTCTCCTTTCTTCCTTTCCATAAGAAAAAAGCAGCTAGAGAAAAACCATAACTGGCTAACTCCCTGTGCTATCATTGATAAGCCCGAGATTTTGAGGGATGCGGTTAAGGAATGTAACGCTTATCCCACTCATAAAGGAGCGGAAACCATAATCAAAGGTAATATTGCTAGCTTTCTCGATGAGTATGCAAAACGACTTGAGGCACTGACCAGGCCAGAGTTTGAAAAGATGGTTGCCGGAGAATACGACTCTCCCGGAGTGAGGCTAAGCAAAGTAATAGAGAATTATCGAAGGAAAAACAGACAAGAGGTGGAAATTCAAACCAGGAGAGTCGAGAGAATATGAAAATACTGTTGATTTCACCAACCTGGAAAAGAGAAGTAGGTGCAAAAAGACACAGGAGAGACAGGTTATTTAAGACTCCTCCCCATAATCTTCTTATTATAGCTGCCTTGACTCCTAAGGATATACAGGTCGAAATAATTGACGAGCATATAGAACCGGTAGATTTTAGCAAAGATGTTGACTTGGTGGGGATAACCACTATGACGGCCACCAGTCCCCGTGCTTACGAGATAGCGGATAGATTCAGAGAGAAGGGAATCCCTGTGGTGTTGGGAGGAATACATGCTACGGCCTTACCAGAAGAAGCAGCGCAGCATGCGGATGCAGTGGTAATAGGGGAAGCGGAGGCAAGCTGGCAAAAGCTGCTCCAAGATTTAGGGGAAGGGGGAAAGGAATCACTGGCCAGGTTCTATGAGAATTCTCACAGACCCGATCCTTCGGAAATACCTATTCCTAAAAGAAGCCTTGTTGAAAAGAAAGGTTATCTTCTCAGCCGCTTCCTGCAGCTAAGCAGGGGCTGTCCTTTTAACTGTAACTTTTGCTCGGTCAGCAAATTCTTTGGACAAAAATATCGTTTTCGTCCCATAAAGAAAGTGATGGAGGAAATCAAAGGTATGGTAGGTAAATCCCTCAAAACACGTTTTCTAGGATTTCTTGATGATAATATTGTGGGAAACATCAGTTACGCTAGAGAGCTATTCAGGGCTTTGATACCCTATGATCTTTTGTGGATAGGGCAAAGTTCCATAAACATAGCGCGTCATGAAGATGTCCTGGAGTTAGCAGCAGCAAGTGGATGTAGGGGACTCTTTATTGGTTTTGAATCAATTTCTGAAGCTTCTTTAGGGGAAGCTCATAAGTCTCAGAACAAGATAAGGTTCTACGAGAAGGCTATTAAGAAGATTCACCAATTCGGGATAGCGATTGAGGGAGCTTTTATCTTTGGTTTTGATCATGATGACAAAACTGTCTTTCGAAAAACGGTTAAATTCATAGAGAAGGTGAAGCTAGATGCTATTCAATTCAGTATTCTAACTCCCCTGCCAGGGACAAAATTGCATGAGAAACTGGAAAAAGAAGGTAGAATTATAGACAGAGACTGGTCAAATTATGATCTGGCCCATCCAGTCTTTCAGCCAAAATTAATGACCCCTGAGGAGCTAAAAAAAGGACTTGATTGGGCCTATCCGAGGATCTATACCCTCTCTTCTATTTTCAAGAGACTAACCGGCCTATTGAGGGGAAGAAGGTGGAAATACCTCGTGCCTATCATCACTTTCAACCTGGGTTACCGAAGGACCGTTAGAGGACCTAAGGGATAGAGGCTTCTTGAGCCCCTTGGCCAGCGGAGCGAGGCATATCTTCTCATGGATCTAACCTATCTTGTAGAATTCTTCCTGAGGAACAGGCTGAACCGTTGGGTCTTTACCCAATTAGCAAAGCAGGATGAAGAAAAAGAGACTATATTAGAAGACGTCTTTTCTCTTTATACAAACGGAAAGGATTTATCCCTGCGGCGAAGAATACAAGCTCTTCCCTTTTACTTTTTTTTTGAATTGGGAAGAGTTCTCTTTGGCCAGAGTAGAAAAGAGGCAAGAGAGAAACTTGCCGATCCCCTTTTCCAGCACGGTATTGCCCTTACCATGAGGTCAATAGCCACTTATGGCTTTCTGCATCCTCAAATTTTTGCTGCTCCTGCGGTGGTGGTATGGAATTTTACCAATAAGTGCAATCTCAAATGTCGGCACTGTTACCAGGAAGCGGGAGAAAGACTGGAGGGAGAACTGGATCTCACTCATCGATTGGATATAGTGGATCAACTAGCTGATGAGGATGTCTTCGCCATCGCCTTTTCCGGAGGAGAGCCTCTGATGGACAAGGACATATGGAGAGTGGCGGAGCGGGCGCATGAGAGGAGCCTCTATATATCTATTGCTACCAACGGCACCTTAATTACCTCTAGGGTAGCTCAAAGGATGACTGAATCCGGAGTAGATTACGTGGAGATTAGCCTGGACTCAACCCGGCCAGAAGCGCACGATGCATTTCGGGGAATTCCCGGATTCTGGAAAAGGGCGGTGCAAGGTATTGAAAATGCAAAAGCTGAAGGCAGCCTCGAAATTGGCATTGCCTCTACCATAACTCAGATGAACTTTGCCGAAATAGAGAATTTGATAGAGTTCGCTAGAAATCTAGGCGCAGACAAATTCTACGCCTTCAATTTTATTCCCACGGGAAGAGGAAAGAATATGGTACATATGGATTTGACCCCACAGCAAAGAGAAGAGATGTTAAATATCCTCTATGAACATTATTTGAAGGGAGATATTGTCTGCCTGACCACCTCTCCTCAGTATGCTCGCGTTTGTATGATGAATAGCAACGAACAACTGGCTCCGAGCTCTCATTACTCTACAGCTAAAGGTGAGCAAGGTAGAATGCTGGCTGAGTTCATAGGAGGTTGCGGGGTGGGAAGAGCCTACTGTTCTATTCAGCCAGATGGGATAGTAACTCCTTGTGTCTTTATGCCTATTCCGGTGGGAGATCTCAAAGAGAAAAAATTCATTGACATCTGGAATGATTCACCTGTTCTGAAAGAGATCAGGAGAAGAGAAGACTTGAAGGGACACTGCGGTGAGTGCGAGTATAGGTCAGCCTGTGGCGGCTGTAGGGCCAGAGCCTATGCTTATTTTGGTGACTATAAGGCTCCCGACCCTGGTTGCATAAACAACAAGGAGGCCTTTTTCGAACTTAGAGAAAGACTGGAGAAAGTTAAGGGATGAGTAATGCAGTATTGTACTGAGTGTGGACATGTGCTCCAGAAAAAAGAAATAGAGGGATCCTTGAGGTTCGTATGTCCTGGATGCGGCAGAATACATTATCAAAATCCTCTTCCGGTAGTGGCAGCAGTTATTAGCAAGAATGGGAAAGAGTCTGTTCTTCTTATCAAGAGGCGGCTTGAGCCTGGCAGAGGGAAGTGGGCTTTGCCCGGAGGGTTTGTAGAAAAAGACGAATCTACCTCCCAGGCTATATTGAGAGAGATAAGAGAGGAAATAGGGATTAAGGGCAGGGTGGAAGGTCTAATTGGGGTGTACCAGGGGAAAACCAGGCTCTACGGCAGTGCAGTGGTTATTGGGTACAAAGTAGCGTCTCTTTCCCGGAATTTCTCACCGGGAAACGAAGTAGAGGAGATAAGGTTTTTCCGCACCTCTCGATTGCCATCTTTGGCTTTTACCTCTCATCAAAAGCTCTTGCTTGATTTTCATCACACCTTTCGCACTCCCGTCCCTACCGTGGATGCCATAATCGAGAAGGACGAGGGAATTGTCCTCATAGAGAGAAAGAACCCCCCTTATGGGTGGGCTCTGCCGGGAGGATTTGTGGACTATGGAGAATCCCTGGAGAAGGCGGTGAAAAGGGAAGTACGAGAGGAGACAAATCTGGAAGTTCAGAATTTGAGACAGTTTCGCTCCTATTCGGACCCAGCCAGGGATCCACGGTTTCACACCATTTCCACGGTTTTTATCGCTGAGGGAATGGGAAAGTTGAAGCCAAAGGACGACGCTAAGAAGACAAGTGTCATTAGGGAAGGTAGGCTTCCAAAGAGAGTTGCTTTTGACCATAGAGAAATTCTGGAGGATTATTTTGGGGCCAAGAGGCCAGCTTCTAGGAAAGATATGGGGAGCTCGCAATGCCTAGGGTAGCTGTTTATCCGGGAAGCTTCGACCCTGTTACTTACGGACATCTAGATATCATCAGAAGAAGCCAGGAATTGTTTGATCTAATCATTGTTGCCGTCAATGATAATCCCTCAAGGGAGGTTCTATTTACGGGGGGCGAGAGAATCAGGATGGTGAAGGAGTTTATTGGAGACCTTTCCCGTGTACAGGTAGAGCGATTCGAAGGTCTTCTAGTAGACTACGCTCAAGAGAAAGGCGCCGGCTTTATCATAAGGGGTTTGAGGGCCCTTTCTGACTTTGAATATGAATTTCAGATGAACCTGATGAATAGGAGGCTAAATCCCCATATCGAGACAATCTATCTTATGACTAATCAGGATTATTCTTATCTTTCTTCCAGCATAATTAAAGAGATTGTCAGGTTGAGGGGCTCGACCTCTGGTTTAATCCCTGACTCGGTAAGGGAAAAGCTCCTCAAGAAAATGAAGGGGTAGTCGAAAGCATAACCTGAATATCAGGAAGTAGAGCCGTGGGAGGCAGTTACGTGTGGGAGCATTTTTTTGAGCCACGATCGGTAGCTGTAGTAGGTGCTTCCAGAAATGAGAAGAAATTGGGCTACCTGGTGGTTGATAAACTTGTCGAAGCACATTTTGAGGGAGAAATCTACCCCATTAATCCTAAGTTGGCAGGCAAGACTCTTTTGGGAAGGAAAGCCTATGCTAGATTGACCGAGGTTCCGGGAAAGATTGATCTGGTGGTGGTGGTCATTCCCCGGGATTTTGTTCTTCCCATAATAGAAGATTGCGGCAGCAAAGGTGCCCGTTCGGTAGTTATAATCAGTGCCGGCTTTAAAGAAGTGGGAAAGGAGGGCGCTCACCTGGAGGATAAGATTCTTAAGGTGGCAAGAAAATGGGGAATAAGTATTATCGGACCTAACTGCCTGGGGATAATTAATGCCCACTGGAATCTCAATGCTTCCTTTGCTCCTTCAGCACCCTCCAGGGGTAACATAGCTTTCTTCTCCCAGTCGGGGGCTCTGGGCACAGCTATCCTGGATCGCTTGAGAAAAGAGGGAGTGGGTATTTCCAAATTTATCAGTTTAGGGAACAAAATGGACATCGATGAAGTTGATGTTCTGGAAATGCTAAAGGATGATGATGACACCAGGGTCATTCTTGGATATCTGGAGAGTGTAGGTCGAGGAAGAGATTTTATGCAGATAGCCAAAGTCACAGCTCAGGCTAAGCCCCTCATAATAATAAAATCCGGTCGAGGCGAAAAAGGAAAAAAAGCAGCTTCTTCCCATACAGGATCTCTGGCAGGACAGGATGAGGCGTACGAGGTAGCGTTCAGGCAGAGTGGGGTGCTGAGAGCCCGCAGTTTTGGAGAAGCTCTGGGCATGATCAAAGCTTTTTCCTGTCAACCTCTTATGCAGGGGAATAGAGTCGCTTTATTAACCAATGCTGGAGGATCAGGCATTCTAGCCACCGATGCCTGTGAAGAATCTTCCCTCAAGGTGGCATCGCTGGGTGATGAGACGAAAAAGAAGCTCCAGGAAAAGCTGCCCGCTCATGTTTCTTTGAGCAATCCGGTAGATATTCTAGGAGATGCCAAAGCTGATCGATACCAATTAGCGACTAGGGAAATCCTGGCTGATCAAGGGGTGAACGGACTTTTGGTACTTCTCGCTCCCCAGGCGGCTACCGATCCTCTTAGGGTTGCCGAGGTACTTGCCCGAGAGGCTGGGACAGCCAAGCCTATTTTGGCCTGTTTTATGGGCTATGACAAAGTGAAGGATGCCGTTGATCTCCTGCAAAGCTCCGGCATCCCCAATTATGAGGATCCAGAGTATGCAGTGACTGCTCTGGAAGGTATGTACAGGTATGGTGAGTGGAAGAAGAGGCCCCCTGGAGTAGTGAAAGAATTTGGCGTGGACGATGGTGCGGTTCAGAAAATTCTGGATACCTCAAAGGAGAGGGGATACCTGGAAATTGGAGGCTTCGATGCTTTGAAAGTCATCGAAGCCTGTGGAATTCCTGTAGTCAAGAGTTATCTGGCCAGAGACGAGGAGGATGCTCTCAGGATAGGGGAGCTCTTGGAGGCTCCTTTAGTGATGAAGGTAGAATCGCCTCAGATTCTTCACAAATCTGAGGTGGGAGGCGTCAAAGTAGGCATAAACAAAGAAGAGATAACCAGCTGTTTTCGAGATATGCTCCAGAGGGTGGGAAAGACAGTGGGTAAGGATAGTATACGGGGAATTTTGATCCAGCCTATGGTAGGGGACGGAAAAGAAGTGCTTATAGGAATTTCCCATGATGACGTCTTCGGGCATATGGTTCGATTTGGTCTTGGAGGAAAGTACGTAGAGGTATACAAAGATACCTCTGTCAGAGTGGCTCCCTTGACATCTGAAGAGGCAAAAGAGATGATAGACGAAACTAAATATATCTCCAAGCTTCTCCGAGGAGCGAGGGGAGAGGCCACATCTGACATAGCTCTTGTTGAAGAGCTCTTGCTCAGGCTTTCGCATCTCACAACCCACTTCCCCCAGATTAAGGAAGTGGAAGCCAATCCTTTGGTGGTTTGGAAAGAGGGTGGAGTGGCCATTGATGCCCGACTAAGATTTCAACAAGCAGAAAGGAGCAGCTATGGGAGTCCCTAAGAAGAAAACGAGTCGATCTAAGAGGGGGCACCGACAGGTTCGCCAGAAATTGTCACTTTTTTCTCTCAGCCATTGTCCTCAGTGCAAAGCTCCCAAGCTTCCTCATTTTGTCTGTCCAGAATGTGGCTATTATAAGGGGAAGCAGGTGGTGAAGGAGGTAGCCAAGAAGTGAGGGTAGCCGTTGATGCTATGGGGGCGGAGAAGGGGGTAGGAATAGTTATTGAAGGAGCCCTGAAGGCTGTTGAGGAAAATTCTGAAATTGAGGTGACTCTGGTTGGAGATGAGATGAGAATCGAGGACAAAATCAAGAGTCTATGCCCTGGTGAGTCCCCCTTTTCCATTATTCATGCTGCAGAAGTGATTGAAATGGCGGATCCGGCAGCCGCTTCGCTCAAGACAAAGAAAAAATCTTCTATCTCTGTAGCGGTGGATTTGGTTAAAGAGGGGAAGGTGGATGGATTGGTGAGTGCCGGAAATACCGGGGCGGTAATGGCCAGCAGTTTACTTAAGCTGGGGAAGGTGGGGGGAGTTAAGCGTCCGTGTCTGGCGGCTGTTTTTCCTACCTTGGATGGCGGCAAGGTTGTTATTCTGGATGTAGGAGCTAACGTGGATTGTCGACCCGAGCATCTTTTTCAATTTGCCGTCATGGGTAGTATCTATGCTTACAAGGTCCTCAAAAGGAGAAAACCGCGGGTGGGCCTCTTGAGCGTCGGAGCAGAAGAGAACAAAGGAAACGAACTGGTTCTTCAAAGTCATGGGCTCCTGAGGCAGTCCTCTTTGAATTTTGTTGGCAACATTGAAGGAGCAGATATTACGGGTGGAGGCGTGGAGGTTGTTGTTTGTGATGGGTTTGTGGGAAACATTATCCTCAAATTTGCGGAAGGATTGGCCAGGACAGCTCTTGCTATTGTTGATAAAGAGCTGAAGAGCGTGTTCCTTGGACTGAGAGGGATGGTTTTGGGAGAATGGCCGGAGCGATTGAAAAGGGATCTTGACTACGCAGAGTATGGTGGAGTTCCCCTCCTGGGAGTGAGGGGGGTCTGCGTAATTGCTCATGGGGCCTCCTCCAGCAAGGCTATAAAAAACGCCATTTTAGCGAGCTTTCAATATGGTCAAGGTCGAATAAATCAACATATCGAAATCGCCCTGGCCAAAACAAGGGTGAAGCATGAGCCTAAGAAAGGTTAAGATAGCAGGTACAGGTTCCTATATTCCTCAAAGGGTCTTGACCAACCAAGATCTGGAGAGGATGGTGGAAACTTCGGATGAATGGATAAGTACCAGAACGGGAATCAGGGAACGCAGGATCGCTGGCGAAAATGAGGCCTCTTCTGATTTAGCTTATCATGCGGCAAAGAGAGCTCTAAAGGATGCTCACGTGAAGCCCCAGGATTTGGACATGATCGTGGTAGCTACTATCACTCCGGATATGATTTTTCCTGCTACTGCTTGCATCCTTCAGGAGAAGCTAGGGGCAAGGAAGGTTGCCGCTTTTGACCTGGAAGCCGCCTGCTCAGGTTTTCTCTATGGTCTCAGTGTGGGAAATCAATTTATTGCCACCGGGATGTATGATACCGTTCTGGTGGTGGCTTCAGAGACTCTCTCCAAGATTGTTGACTGGCAGGATCGAAACACATGCGTCATTTTTGCCGATGGAGCGGGAGCGGCTGTTATAGAAGCTTCTTCTGATAGTAGCAGGATTATTTCAAGTTACCTTGGTGCCGATGGGGGAGGAGCGGATCTGGTAGGAATTCCAGCCGGCGGTTCGAGACTTTGCACCAGTTTGGAGACGGTGAAAAACCGGCAGCACTACATGAAAATGAAAGGAAATGAGCTCTTCAAAAGAGCGGTAAGGGCCATGACTCATGCTATCCATGCCTCTTTAAAGGAGGGTAATTTGAAACCCTCGGATGTTGACTACTTCATCCCCCATCAGGCTAACATGCGCATAATAGACGCCGTGGCCAAGAAGGTGGGTCTGACTCAGGATAAAGTCCACATAAATCTTGATCAATGTGGGAACATGTCGGCAGCTTCTGTGGCGGTAGGTCTGGACGAAGCTGTGCGAAAGAAAAAGATAAAAAAGGGGGATAAGGTCCTTTTGACTTGCTTTGGTGGAGGACTCACCTGGGCTTCCCTGGTCATCGAGTGGTAGCAGGATGAGGAAAAGCAAAGGAGGCTCTATCTTGAGGATGTACCCGGCTTTTGTGGTGAGCTTGATCTTCATTTGCCTGGCACTCTCCCCCTCTTCTTTGGCCGAGCAAGAGAGGGTTACACGGCTTACCATATTCCCCGATGATCTGGCTCTGGTGGAGGAATTAAGGGAAGCAAGGGTTGAGGCGGGCCTTACGGAAATTTCTTTTGGTCCTGTACCGAAGGGGTTAATACTGGACTCTATCTATGTTGAGGCAAAAGGGTGTGAGAATGTCGGGGGAGAGTTCATCACAAATTCCTTTGTTTCCTGGAAAGTCAGGTCTCCCACAGATGGATTAGTCCCCTTGAGGATTGCTTATTTAACTACAGGCCTAACTTGGCAGCTAAGTTATCAGGTCGGGATAGGCGAAGAGGACGGGTACATGGACCTTACGGCCTGGGCAACGGTGGATAACAAAACTGAAATAGCCTTCCCAGGGGTCTACCTCACTCTTCAGAGCGAGAATCCCTTCTTCCCACCCAAGGAAGAGGAGTTGAGTGGCCAAGAAGATATCTCCAGGCTGGCTCTGTCTTCTCGCCCATTGCCGATTATTCCTTATCCTGTTACTCTAAAACATGGTGAAAAGAAGAGGTTTGTGCTGTTTTCAAGGAGTCGGGTTCCCATGGAGAAAGTATGCCTCTTTGACGCCGATAAATACGGGCAGGAAGTAAGGGAAGAGCTGACATTCAAAAACGGCCAGGAGCAAGGGTTAGGAATAAGTCTTCCCCCGGGTCCGGTGTACATCTACAAATTTGCCCCAGGGGGCAGGATGAGCTTTCTGGGTATAGCTAACCTGACCGAGATCCCGCCTGAGGCCCAGGCTCGTGTCTATCTGGGTCAGGCTGAGGACCTGGAAGGGGAAAGAGTCCAGACACGTTATTATCAGTGGGAGACTTCAGAAAAAGAGTACGGATTCCGCATTATTCTGCGCAATCGGGGAGATAGACTCAGGAAAGTTCGGATCGTGGAGCATCTCTACGGGGAGTGGGAGATTTTGAACAGCTACCCCGCCGAGTATTTACAGATGAAAGATGCTATCTTATACGAAGTCGAAGTTCCCCCGCAGGGGAGCTATGAGATCGAATATCTAGCACGGATTAAATAATGATCAGACGAGTTATCTTTTGAGAGGGAGGCTGTGATGTCGGGTTCCGTCGAAAACTTAAGGAACATAGCCCTTGTCGGGGGACAGGGGATGGGGAAAACATCCCTGGCTGAAGCGATACTTTTTCAGGCAAAGATAGTTAGCAGGATGGGGAGTGTAGAACAGGGCAGTACGGTATCCGATTATGATGCGGTGGAAAAGGAGAGAAGGTTCAGCGTAAACCCTTCCCTGTTTTCTCTCTCCTGGCAGGATCGTAAGATAAATGTTATTGATTGTCCGGGATTTCCTGATTTTATTGAGAAGACAATCCCGGTCTTGAGAGTAGTGGAGTCAGCCTTGTTTGTCATCTCTCCCTTGAGTGAGGGAGGGGGCGAGACACAGAAGCTTCGGCAATATGTTCTGAGGGAGAGGGTTCCCTGCTGTGTTTTTGTGAATAAATTGGATGAAGCTAAGGTGGACCTCAGGGCTTTAGTAAATGACATGGAAAAGAAATTTGGTCTGCCCTGCGTTCCTCTACAAATTCCTCTGATTCAGGATGGGAATCTAGCAGGAGTGGTGGATCTCATTGGACTGAAAGGTGTACTGTATGAGGAGGGAAAAAGCAGCGAGATAGAGGTGCCGGAAGGTGTTAGCGAGACTGAGGAGTACCGTAGGAAACTGTTGGAGACAGTGGCAGAAACAGACGATGCTCTTATTGAGAAGTACCTGGAGGAGGAGGATTTGGAAGAGGGGGAGATAAAGAAGGGCCTCCGGGATGGTTTTGCAGGAAGAGCTTTTGTACCTCTCGTGTGCGGATCAGCCACCCGGTCCGTAGGGATTGATCTTTTGTTGGATTTGATGGTAGAGTTCTTTCCTTCTCCCCTTTCTAAATCACCGGTCAAGGGATCCTCTCCGCGCGAGGAAGGAGAAGTTGAGAGAAAGATCGATCCAGGGGAAGCTTTGTCCGTTTTTGTTTTTCAGGCCCTTTCGGAAACTCATCTGGGTGAGATGAATGTCTTTAAGGTTTTTTCAGGCACACTCTCCTCGGGGAGTACCGTGCATAACTCGAGCAAGGGTAAGGAGGAGAAAATCGGGCAACTTTATCTTTTGCAAGGGTCCTCGCGCAGTGAAATCTCCGAGATCTCTGCAGGAGATATTGGAGCCGTAGCCAAGCTCAGGAATACCGACACTGCTGATACCTTCTCCCAAAAGAACAAGCCCATTGTTTTTGCTCCTCTTGATTTTTCAGAATCTGCCTCTTCGCTAGCGCTTAAGCCTAAGCAGGAGAAAGATGAGCAAAAGATGAGTACTGCTCTGGCGCGATTGGTGAAGGTTGACCCTCTTCTCAAGGCGAGCGTGGATAGAGAATCAGGTCAAACCATCCTTTCCGGAACAGGGGAAGTGCATCTTGAGGTAGCTATAGAGCGTCTAAGAAGGGACTTCAATGTGGAGGTGGAAACCGCAGAGCCTCAAATTCCTTACCGGGAAACCATTCTCGTGGCCAGCGAGGCACAGGGAAGACACAAGAAGCAGTCAGGAGGTAGAGGTCAGTACGGTGACGTTTGGCTCAGAGTAAAACCTTTGCCCCGAGGAGAGGGAATCGAATTTGTCAACAAGATCAAAGGAGGTGTAGTGCCGTCCCGATTCATCCCGGCGGTAAAAAAGGGAGTGACGCAGGCTACCAAGAAAGGATTTTTGGCTTCCTATCCTCTCGTTGATATGGAAGTGACCCTTTTCGATGGAACCTATCACCCTGTGGATTCTTCGGATATTGCCTTTCAGGTCGCGGGAGCTATGGGTTTGAAAAAGGCAGTAGAGCAAGCCAAAGCTATTTTTCTCGAGCCTATTCTTGAGCTGGAGGTCCAGGTTCCCGATGAATTCCTGGGCGAGACTAATGGTGATCTAAATAGTCGAAGAGGAAGGATTTTGGAGGTGGAGCATTTCGAAGGAGGGGGAAGGATAAAAGCAAGTGTTCCCCAGGCCGAACTTCACAACTACTCTACCGTTCTTCGTTCCATAACTCAAGGTAGAGGTACATTTACCAGACGATTTTCTCACTATGAGAAAGTCCCTGATGAGATTACGCAAAAGATAATTTCCCGGGCTAAAGAAGCCAAGCAGAAATAAAAGGCTCGGTGATTCTTCTAGCTGTGTTTACTATTCAGCGCTTTAGCATTTTCTCACCAGAAATTGAACTCAAACCGGCCCCACTTATCCCAAAAACTGGATATTCTTCAGCATAAGCCGAAGACGAGTGTTTTTCCTTCAAAATGTGATATGAAATCAGGAGGAAGATTATGAAGGTGAAAACTCACTACGGAGAGGAACTAATCCAATTTGAACTCCCTAAAGACAGTCTTCTTGCACTTGCTGTTCCTAAGGACATTCCTCCTGTAAAGGATGAAGAAGCCGCAATCCGGAATGCGATTGATAATCCAATAGGCGAAAAGAGACTTTCAGACCTTGTAACTGCCAAAAGTCGCGTCGCTATCATAGTAGATGACCCTTCACGTCCAACTCCGGTGAGAAAGATTCTTATGGTTATCTTCGAGGAGCTGAAGAGATTGGCCGTTCCAGACAACAATATTACTATAGTCATTGGAAGCGGGGGTCATTATGAGGGAGGAGTCTTCTTTTCCAATGAAGTTATATCAAAATTAGGAGTAGAGATAGCTACGCGTTATAGGTGGTTAATTAGCGAACTCGATAGGGACCAAGTTAAGCTTGGTATAACCTCTAGGGGAACACCCGTAAGTGTTTGTAGGTATGTGGCGAATGCTGATGTGAAGATAGGCGTAGGAAGTATCTTCACTCATAGAATATGTGGCTACGGAGGAGGAGCGAAGATAATATTGCCGGGTGTGGCTAGCCGAGAAAGTATTTATCATAATCACGTGAATGTGGCGCTTAGCGGCAAAAGAGTAGACCCGAACATGCTTGGAACCCTCGAAAATGCGGTAAGATTGGATATGGAAGAGGCAGCGAGGATCGGTGGGCTCGATATGATAATTAACACTGTTCTCAATATGGCAACGGAGCAAACAGTTGGAGTGGTAGCCGGAGATTTTGTAAAAGCACACAGAGAGGGAGTGAAACTATATAACAGAATCTATCAGGCAAAAATGGAATGTGCGGATGCCACCATTGTTAGCTCCTATCACTTGGATTCAGGTATGGTTCACGGTGTTAAAGCTATGTGCGTTGGTGGTATGGTAACTAAGAAGGGAGGAATAGTAATCCTGGTATCACCATTTAAGATGGACCGTGAGGTATTTGCGCCTGGGGGAGTTGAATACGGAAACTACCGGATATTAACCAAAAAATTCTCCGCGGCAAAGACCAAGGAGATGTTGCTCAAGAAAGAGATTGTTTCCACTGTGATTAGCTCTGCATCTGAACTAGTTTCGCATGCAGTGATGAGAGAGAATCACCGGGTGATTCTCGTGTCCGAAGGTTGGACGAGTGCACGGGCGTCTTCTATGGGGTATGAATGGGCACCTACGATTGATAAGGCGCTTGAAGAAGTATTCAATAGTGAGGGAAAGAACGCAAAGGTCAACGTGGTAACAGTGGGTAACGCAATTGTTCCACTTTTGTATGAAACGACATAAACAATGGGGTGCAATTAAGTTTGCGGCATAATTGGGAGCAAGCCAATCTTAAACGAGGCCTATCCCTATGAGAAGGTTCACAGTTCCAGATGAAGAGACTTCTATTGCCGCTATTCAAGATCAGGCATCTCGAAGCAGCTGAGACTTCGGAACTATCTGAAGTGGGAGCTAGGATCCAGGGACATCTGGGAAGGACATTTTGACAGTTCTTTGTGAAGTGATATCCTTCGTTCAAGGAAGAGTGAAAACTTTAATCTCTGTTCCTCAAAGTATCGAAATGCTGATTCCTGGAACGGATCTTCTCATAGCAAGCCTACCTTTAGTGTAGACGGAGTTATTCACTATGGAGTTACTAACATACCTTCCATAGTAGCCAGAACGTCAACTTATGCTCTAAGCGATACGACTTTCCCCTATGTGCTGGAACTAGCCAACAAAGGAGTATCAAGGGCAGCGAAAGAGAATCCTGCCATACTTTGTGGAATAAACCTCTATGAAGGCAAACTTACCTGCAAGGCTGTAGCTGAAGCGCACGGTCTAGAGTATTGTCCAGTCAACAAATGTATGTGATTGAAGAGAGAGGTTCAAAGCTGATATTGAGCGGCGAAGGTAAAGGACCCGCGATATTTCTCAGAATGTGGAAAGGAGAGACTAGAAATGATGTATCCCAAGGAACTGAGGTATGGCAAAACTCATGAATGGTTAAGACAAGAGGGCGAGGAAGCTACAGTTGGTATTACAGATTATGCCCAGGATCAGATAAATGATGTGGTTTTTGTGGAATTGCCACAGCTTGAGACTGGTCTTGAAGTAGGAAAAGAGCTTGCAGTTATTGAGTCAGTGAAGGCAGCTTTTGACATTTATGCTCCGGTGAGTGGGAAGGTTATCGGGATAAATGAAGAACTAGCCAATAATCCAGGACTGGTAAACTCAGATCCTTATGGAGCAGGATACCTGGTCAAGATCAAACTGAACAAGTTAGAGGAGTTAGATAAGCTTCTCAGTGCTGATGAGTATGAGCGCTTCCTTGAGAAGGAAAAATAGACCCCAAGCTTTTATCAGGGGAAACCGAAAATGAGGTTATATCTTGTTCGGCACGGGGAAGCTGTCTCCGAAGAGGTAAATCCTGAGAGGCCTTTGAGCCACAGAGGTCGTCTGGATGTGGAGAAGATGGGGAGATTCTTGAGAAGAGCCAAGCTAAAAGTAGACCTTATTTGGCACAGTGGAAAAGTGAGAGCTCTTGAAACAGCCCAGATTCTGGGCGAGGCCTTATCTGTTAAGGATGCCCCAGTTACGAGGCAAGGGCTTGCCCCGCTGGACCCCATTAAACTGATAGAAAACCAGTTGAGGGAAAGAGAAGAAGATTTAATGATTGTGGGACACCTTCCCTTTTTGGGAAAGCTCACCTCGAGCCTGGTTAGTGGATCCCCTTCACCGGACCTGGTTACCTTCCAAGCTGGGGGAGTGGCATGCCTTGAGCGCCTGGAAGAAGGAAGCTGGCGTCTTGAGTGGATCCTAAGCCCTGGGCTGCTATGAAGGGGCCAAAGAAACACTTCTGTTCCGCCTCGAGCCATAAAATGAACGACAAAATAGCTGCCTGCCGCAAGATTCCTCATCAGCATATGCAGCACCAAAGCTTGACACTGAGGTAGGATGCAGTAAACTGGAGCTATGAATTCTTTGATCAGTGGAATCTTCGAGCGGAGGAGGGGTTGGATTGACCGTTGAGACACTCAGACAAGGGCTCTCTAGAGAGATTTACCTTCCCAGAGCTGTTTCCTGGACTATGGGAGTAGCCATTTTTGCCGCTCTTACTACCCTGGGTGCTTTTGTGAGAATTCCTCTTCCTTTCACCCCGGTTCCCATCACCCTTCAGACCTTTTTTGTTCTCCTGGGAGGGGCCCTACTGGGGAGTGGTGCAGGATTCTCATCCCAGTCTCTCTATTTTGTCTTGGGAATAGGTGGCCTTTCTGTTTTTGCGGGAGCCAGAGGAGGAGTGTCTCATCTGGCCGGGCCCACCGGAGGCTATCTCATTGGATTTGTGGTAGCTGCCTATCTGGTGGGGAAAATGGTGGAAAAAAGAGATAGTTCTACCTGGCTCATTCTTGCTGCGTTGGCAGGAACAGGGATTATCTACTTTTTTGGAGCTGTTCGGCTGGCACACTTCTTGAGAATAGGAATTAGGGAAACCCTGTATCTCGGAGTTATTCCTTTTCTGCCAGGGGATGTTCTTAAGATCATCTCGGTAGCTCTAGTCTATAAGGTCGTGAGGGCACGGCATAGAGCTCGCTGAGCTATATCTTCTTCCAGTAGACAAGGGCATCCTCACCTGTTTCTACATAATAGCCGGGGCTAATGGCGATCTTTGTGAAGTCAAAACTCTCATAGAACCTTTGAGCAGCTAGATTGAAGCGACGAACCTCAAGGGTAATGGTATTCAATCCCTGGTTTTGAGCCTTTTCAAGGATATACTTCAGGAGTTTTGATCCCAGTCCCTTTCTTCTAAAGGCCGGATGTACGGCCATATTAACCAGATGGGCTTCATTAGCTGCCTTCCAGTAGCCTGTGTAGGCGATTATCTCATCCTGATATTCTATCACATAGTAGAAGGCAAAGTTTTTCCTGTCCAGCTCGGAAGAGAAAATGCCGCAGGACCAGGGGCTGGGAAAAGAAAGCTTCTCGATCTGAGTAATCTGGAGAACATCCTCCTTCCTCATAGAGCGAATTACTGCCCCTTGCAAAGCATCCATCTCACCTTCTTTTCTCTTCATCTGACCGGGCCCACCCTGAGAGGGGCTACATAGAGAGGAATCAGGCTCGAGATATCTTCACTTTGTCCTTTAGCTAGTCTCTGTATTCCAAACTTAAGCAGAGCCTCTTCTGGAATAATCCTTTCTGCAAAGGGAGAAACTGAGTCTATCTTGTTGAGCCCAGACTCATAAGAAATGAGAAATCTCGCCTTTTCGGGAGAGAATTCTTTGCTCATCTTCATAATCTTTTCTAAGGGGAGGAACAGGTAGTCAGTTAGCCTCGTTGTCATCTCCCGGTCTTTCCTGTAGAAAGCCGCGTAGAACTTGGAGCTGTGGCCTCTGTGCACTGCGCAGAGGATGCCCTGGGCCGAACTGGAAAAGACCCAGCTATCAAAAGCAGGAGCGCCAACGAGAGGAACTTTCAGGACAAAGGCCAAACCCTTGGCCAGAGATACGCCAATTCTAAGGCCGGTAAAGGATCCGGGCCCGAGACTCACTATTATCCCTTCTAAGTTTTCCGGCTCCAGTTTTCTTTCTTTGAGGAGGGCATCAAAGAGGGGAAGGAGTTTCTCTGAAGAACTGTAGGGGTCAATCACTTTTTTTGCCAGAACCTCCTTGCCCTGACCCAGAAAGACTATGCCCTTATCTGTACTCACATCTATTCCTGCGACCAGCAAATCACATCTCCCTTTTCAGGCGACGTCTCATTTTGTCCACTATTTCCCGGCATAAGGGTCCCTTGGGGAGGAAAGCTATTTTCCTTCTGGACGTTCCCAGAATGCTCATGTTTATTCCAAGATGCTCGGAGGGAAGATACTTCTGTATTCTGTCTGCCCATTCGATAACTACCACTCCCCCTTTTTGGTAGCAATATTCCTCGTAGCCAAGATTCAAAATCTCCTCATCCCGGGTGATTCGGTAAAGATCAAAGTGAAAGAGGGGCACGCGGCCGGCATATTCACGGATGAGCATAAAGGAAGGACTTTTCACAGGTGAAGAGACTTCCAGTCCGCGGGCTATCCCCTGTATGAGCGTGGTTTTGCCGCTGCCCAGTCCTCCGATGAGAGCGAGTACCAAAGAGGGCAAAAGATAGCGGGCCAGATCCTCACCTACTCCTCTTGTTTCCTCAGGTGCTGTCGTAATTATGGATAAGCTATTCAAAGCTATTTCTTTTTCTTGAAGCTTCTGATTTTATGCGAAAGCCTACGGGTTGCTACGCCAACATCTTCCTGTCCAAAAATTGCACTGCCTACAGCTATTCCATCAGCTCCCATCTTTAAAACTTCTTCTACATTTTCGGCTGTTATCCCTCCTATAGCTACTACGGGGATGCTGAGCTCCTCTTTTATCTTACGGATTATTCCTGTTCCCACCGGACGATGAGAATCTAGCTTTGTGGAAGTTGGAAAGATAGGGCCTATGGCTACGTAATCTGCTCCTTCTTTCTCTGCCATTTTTGCTTCTTTCAGGGAATGAGTGGAAACACCAATGATCATCCCCTCTCCCATGACCCTACGGGCAGCTATGGCGGGAAAGTCCTCCTGTCCCAGATGCACCCCGTCAGCTCGGCAACCCATAGCAATATCCACCCGGTCGTTAACAATGAACAGGATGGGAGGGCGAACAAGCTTTCTCATCCTCAAGGCCGTGTCCAGGAACGGAGAGGGAGGAAGACTCTTTTCCCTGAGCTGTATGATGGTAGCTCCACCGGTGAGGACTTCCTCTATATTCTCTTCAAACCTCTCCTTGGGAATAAGACTGGTATCAGCGATAGCATAAAGGCTGAGATCAACTTTCTTTCTCAATTTCATTTTTACCTTTTTTTCCAGGGAGTAAATTTTGAAACGAAGTTCCTTGAAATTCTGCCCTAGAGCCGGAGAGAGGAGTTTTCCAAACTCTTCCAGGCTTCTTTGGGCTTCTTCCACTCTGCGAAAGTTCGCCCTGATGAGGTCCTTGAGGTTTTCTCTTTCTTCTTCTCCTAGCTTCTTCCCCACATCTTCTCCTGCCTCCCGTGCGGCGAGGAGTTTCCCCCAGTCAAGTTCGGGAACCTGTCCTAATTTTCTGGTCAAGGAATGGCGGATTTCTCGGACCTCATGGGTGAGACGGCGCTCGTTCAGGACGAAGCGGACCCCATCTTCAATAACCCGAAGTCCCTCGCTGGCCCTGTTCAAATTGACGTCCAGGATTCTATAGACTTCCCTATCAGTAGTCATTTCCCCCTTCGCCTCCTAAAAGACCAGCCCTGGTTTCTCAAAGCCCAGGGAGTGAGGAGAAGCCCTGAGGCTGCATCAACTATACCAAAATGGTGGGGCAAGTCAAAAAAGCTACCCGATAATTTGAGCCATCAGGATTTACTTGACACAAAAGTGAATTGGGCTAAAATGAAGCAGCGCGGGGATTCCCTCCTATACGGGGTAAAGACAGGCTAGAATATCCTGAGGGTGCCAAGGAGATGGCTATGAAGATAAGTTGCCAAAGGCAGGATTTCTTGGAAGGAGTTCGAGTAGTCCAAAATGCCCTGACCAGTACCACTCTTCCCATCCTTTCACACATACTAATGAGCGCTGCGGGAGAGAAGGTAAATCTTGCGGCGACCAATCTGGAGACAACCATTCAATCTTCCTTTCCCTGTGAGGTGCCGCAAGAGGGTGAGATTTGTCTTCCCGGAAACAAGCTATTCCAGATCTTAAGGGAGCTGCCTCCTTCGGGAGTCAGTCTGATGACGGAGGGGACCAAAGCTACCATAAAATGCGAGAAATCGGTTTTCGACCTTTTGGGGCTTGAGGCAGCTGAGTTTCCAGAGATCCCCAAACTGGAAGAGGGAAAAGAGTTTACTCTGCCCCGGGAGAGATTGAAGGAGATGATTCAGAAAACCATGTTCGCTGCTTCTGTTGATGAAACCCGACAGAATCTAAATGGCGTCTACCTCGAAATTGAGAAGAAGGAAGTAAAGATGGTGGCTACTGATGGGAGGAGACTTGCCTTTGTCGTTGCCTCTCAACCTTCCCTGGAGGTCGCCCCGGTACAGATCATTATTCCCTTGAGGGGTATACAACAACTTTTGAGAGTAATGGAAAAGGGAGAAGAGGTGAGGGTGGGAGCGGGCAGAAGCCAGATTTTTTTCAAGATGGAAGAGGTCGTCCTGATTTCTCAATTGATAGAAGCTAAGTTTCCCAACTATCGCGAAGTCATCCCCAAGCAGCATAAGATAGCCATTACGGCTGATAGAAACGGGCTTTTCGCCGCCTCAAAAAGAGTCTCTCTTCTTACCGAGGAGAAGTCGCGTCTGGTTAAGTTTAAGTTGAAAGGGGATGTTCTCTCCATAAGTGCCGTCTCTCCTGAGACAGGTTATGCCTACGAGGAACTGGGGGTGAGAAGAGACGGGGAGGAAGACATCCAGATCGGTTTCAATTCCACTTATCTTCTGGATGTTCTCAAAGTTATTAGCTCAGCAGAGGTCCAGCTTCAACTGACCGATTCAGTCAGTCCTGGCGTCATCCGACCTGCCGAAGGTGAAGATTATATTTATGTCATAATGCCCATCCGCATCGAGGAAGAATGAGGAATGGGACAAGGAGATGAGTATCTTCTTGGACCTCTTTATTGTCTGGCACACACGGAGCTCTCGCCTAAAAATCCTCGTCCAAAGAAATCATTTTGCTTTTCCGATCAAAAAAACGGGAAAAAAGTGAGGGAGACATGAAAGGGTGGGACTGCTTCATAAAGAAGGTTGGATCGCAAATAGTGAAATGGCAACTGGAGCTTCCTGAGTGTATGGAGGATTTTCTATGAGGCGGAGTCGTTTCCCTTCCAGGATAGGTTCGATACTGGACAGGGTTTTCAAGAATCTAGATATTGATAAAAAAATGAAGCGACTCGAGGCCCTCAATCGATGGAGGGAAGTGGTGGGAGATAAGATTAATCTCCATACACGTCCTTTGTCTATAAGAAAGAAGAGCCTGTTTGTCCTGGTTGACAGTTCTTCCTGGCTTGCGCAACTCACCTATCTTCGGCACAAAATTATCTCTGAGTTTCATCGCCGATACGGAGAAGGGGTAGTAGAGAATATTTACTTCCGGCTGGGAGAGGTGAAAAAGGTTGGGTCGGCAGAAAGAGGAGCTTCAGTCAAAGAAAGAAAGGGTAGTCCGAGACTCCCAAAGAGAGAAATGCAAAGAATAGAGGATACTCTAAGCGCCGTGAATGATACCTCCCTATCCCGGGTTTTGAGGCGCATTCTTATCAAGCAAAAAGAAGTCTCTCAGGGAAGGGAGGAAATGCCCCATAAAAGCCCGGAATAATTGACAAGAGACGGTTTTCTTATAAAATGGCCCGGGGAGACTGGTGAAGTACAGGAGACTTCGGGAAGGGATGATTAGGGAACAACTTATCCCCCGAGGAATCGAGGACGAGAGGGTACTTGCAGTTTTTCGTAAGGTTGCTCGAGAAGTATTTGTTCCCGCGGAACTCAAGGAGAATGCCTACGGGGATTTTCCCCTGTCAATAGGAGAAGGCCAGACTATTTCTCAGCCCTATATGGTGGCTCTCATGACTCAGTGTCTGGAATTGAAAGGGGATGAGAAGGTTTTGGAGATCGGTACAGGATGTGGATATCAAACTAGTATCCTCGCGGAATTATCCAAAGAGATTTACAGCATAGAGAGGATAAGCACTCTGGCCAAGAGGGCCGAGAAGACTTTAGAGAAACTTAACTACACCAACGTCAGGATCCTGGTTGGTGACGGAACCCTGGGTTGGGAGGAGTTTTCCCCCTACGACCGAATTTTAGTGACAGCCGCTACTCAAGAGGTTCCTTCTCCTTTGATGGATCAGTTAGAAGAAAAAGGTATTATGGTAATCCCGGTTGGCGGCATCTATTCTCAGGAGCTAAAGGTGATAAGGAAGCAGAGGGGACGAGCCAAGACGAAGACGGCGGAGAGATGTATCTTCGTCCCTCTTATAGGGAGATATGGTTGGGATGAGGGCGTGAGGAATGAATGACTGGCCCCTCTCTCCCGCAGCCCTGACCTTCCTTATCAGTATGCTGCCCATATCGGAGCTGCGGGGGGCTCTGCCCTATGGTCTTTCCCAGGGGCTTTCCCCCTGGGAAGCGTATTCTGTGTCAGTAGCGGGCAATATAGTACCGGTTCTCCCTCTTCTTTTGGGCCTCAGAAAGATATCCGCTCTTGCTCGAAGATGGAACAGGGCAGAGAAGCTCATGAATTGGACCATAGGTAGAGCCGAGAGAAGACAGGATCTGGTGAAGAAATACGGATTCGGAGGGCTGATTCTCCTGGTGGCCATTCCTCTTCCCGTCACCGGTGCCTGGACAGGTACCTTGGTTAGTTTCCTCTTATCCCTGGAAGCTAAATATGCGTTTCCTGCTATTTGCATAGGAGTGAGCGTCGCAGGTATTGTTGTCCTTTTGGCAAGTTTGGGAGTGATAGGCTTGGTGGGATCTTGAGATCCGGGAAATAAACTTTCGGGATGTAGCGCAGCCTGGTTTAGCGCGCCTGCTTCGGGAGTAGGAGGTCGGGGGTTCAAATCCCCCCATCCCGACCATAATGTAGTTTCCATTTTTCTCTTCCTCGGCGCAAGCGGACCTGGTTGTGGCCACAAAGCGTATATTGGTAGTATCAACCCCGGCGCTGGATGGAAAATGAGGGAGCGAGCATGCCCAAGGGAGTGAGTCAGAAGGGAAAAATGTGCAGGGCAGCTATTCTGATGAGTGTATTCATGGCTGCCTTTTTGCTAATTTTCTTTCCCCAATCCTCGCCAGCCCGCGATTATGTTGTAAGAAAAGGGGATCACCTCGTGAGACTGGGGAAAAGGTTCAGCGTCCCCTGGCAAGAAATCAAGAGGATCAATGGCTTATCGAGCAGCACCATCTACCCTGGACAGAAGCTCATTATTCCTGAGTTGGCTCTTCAAGACTATGTGGTGAGGAGGGGAGATTCTCTCGCAGGGTTGGGAAAAAAGTTCAACGTTTCCTGGCAAGAAATCAAAAGGATCAATAGCCTTTCTGGTACCACCATCTACCCTGGAAACAAACTCATCATTCCCCTTAAAGGGGTTTGGCACGTGGTCAAGAGGCACGAGTGGCTATTGCTTATTGCCAGGACTTATGGGAAGGCATATGGCGTAACCAAAGAAGAAATCATTAAGGCTAACAGGTTAGGCGATCCTGACAACCTTGCGCTGGGTCAAAGACTTTTCATTCCCCGGGCCCAAAGGGTACTGGACATAAAAATACCGCCTAAAATCTTGACCGCGGACACTGCCCCGCCATCTCGTCCTGCTCCCGTAGAAAGGTCCGGGGTAGAAAAGAAGGATGCCCTCTTCGAATGGCCATTGAAAGGCGAGGTTATTGTGTACTTTGGGGAAGAGGGAAGTCGAGGGATCGATATTGCCGGTTCTGAAGGAGAAACAGTGGTAGCCGCTGCTGACGGAGAAGTTGCTTATGCTGCTCATCTCATGACTTCTGGCAGGAATTATGGGCATACGGTGTTTATTAATCATCAAGAAGAAGGTCTGGTGACATGCTATTATTACAATGCTCTCAGTCTGGTGGACCAGGGGCAGAAAGTCAAGAAAGGTGATCCCATCGCCAAAATAGGGATGATGGAAGACTCAGGCAGGTTTGGGCTTCATTTTGAGGTTCGCAAAATGAGTAAGCCGGTCAATCCCTTGGACTACCTTCCTTAAGGCCGATCAAGTTATTTCCAAGCATCGGGATTTTTCGAAGGGAGGGAGTCTCCTTGAATATCTTCATCTTAAGTAGTAAGGCAAAAATTTTCGGCGGAAAGGATTGCTCCAGGTGATTCAGAAGGAAGTTGATATCACTAATAAGGTTGGACTGCACGCGAGACCTGCGTCTCTCTTGGTTGAAGCGGCCCACAAGTTTAGATCCCGTATCTGGATCGAGAAAGATGGTCAGGTGGTCAACGGAAAAAACATTACCAGTCTTTTACTCCTTGCCGCCGGCAAAGGAAGCAGGATTAAGATTAGAGCAGAGGGCCGGGATGCTGCTGAAGCTGTGGACGCTCTGGTTCAGTTGGTGAAAGACAAATTTGGAGAGGAATGACCTGAGTCTTCCTGGTTTTTTTGAGAGGAAAGGTAAAAGATGCTCAGTGCCAAGTGGGTTAGAGAGAATTTGGATGAGGTAAAGGAGGGTTTGAGGAAAAGAAGCATGGAAGTGAATCTTGACGGATTCCTCCTTGGGGATAGCAAGCGACGGGAGCTCATCCAGAAAATTGATGCTCTGAAACATCAGCAAAATACCTATTCCAAGAAAATAGGTGAGTTAAAGAGTCAGGGTAAGGACCTTGATTCCCTCTTGCAGGACATCAAAAAGGTCTCGACCGAAATCAAGAGGTGGGAGACAAGGAGAAGAGAGTTGGAGGCGGAGTCTCGAGATTTCCTGCTTCGTCTTCCCAACCGGCTTCATCCCGATGTTCCAGGAGGAGATGCTAATGTAGAGGTTAGGCGCTGGGGAAAGCTTCCCCAGTTCGATTTTTGTCCTCGTGAGCATGAGGAGATCGGCGAGTACCTGGGGGTCCTTGACTTCAAAAGAGCCGCTCGAATGACAGGGAGCGGATTTGTTCTCTATAAGGGGATGGGAGCTCTTCTGGAGAGGGCTCTTATCAACTTCATGTTGGATCTCCATACTGAGCAGGGATACCTGGAGGTTCTACCCCCTTTCATGACCAACTACGCTGCTACCATGGGCACAGGGCAATTGCCAAAGTTTCGAGAAGAACTGTATCGGTGTGAAAAGGATGATTATTACCTGGTTCCCACCGCTGAGGTTCCTGTAACTAATATTCATCGAGAGGAGGTCCTGAGCGAAGAAGACCTCCCCCTTTCCTACACGGCCTATACTCCCTGTTTTAGAAGAGAAGCTGGAGCCTATGGCAAAAAGATTCGAGGAATCATCAGACAGCACCAGTTTAACAAGGTGGAGCTGGTAAAATTCACCACTCCCGGGACCTCCTATGAAGAACTGGAGAAGCTTCTTTTGGACGCCGAGGAAGTATTGAAAAGGCTGAATCTTCCCTACCGGGTAGTGAAGCTCTCCGGAAATGAACTGGGTTTTGCCGCTGCTTTTGGCTATGATATTGAGGTATGGCTTTCCGGCGAGGAAAAATTCGTGGAGATATCCACCTGCTCCAACTTTGAGGACTACCAGGCTAGAAGGGCTTCCATAAAGTATCGGGACGAAGAGAAGAAGGCCACCCACTATGCTCATACCCTCAACGGTTCAGGCCTAGCCATCGGTAGAACGGTGGTAGCCATTCTGGAAAACTTCCAAACCAAGGACGAGCGGGTTCTCATCCCTGAGGTTCTGCGTCCCTATATGCGGGGGCAAGAATGGATAGAGAAGAAGGATTAGTGGAGGGATGTCCGAATTGGCAAGGAGCCGGTCTTGAAAACCGGTGAAAGGCAGCGATGCCCGTCTGGGTTCGAGTCCCAGTCCCTCCGCCACTAATACCAATTCGAATCGTTGTTTGCACCTGTCATTTAACAGCGGAAGAGCTCGAATCTTTGCTTTCCTAATTTTGCCACCGTGTCGAACATTCCTTGTAAGCACCTTGCATCTGCTACAATAAGGATATATAATACTAGCGTGAGAGACATAGCACTCAATCTAACCCAAACTCAACTTGCCCAAAGGATTAATACCCAACAAAAAAGCATCTCTCGGTACGAAACGGAGTTTGTTAGAGAAAACATTAAATCATCTCGTTTAATAAAATAATAAAAGAAATGGCAAAATCTATTGCTTAAGGGAGAAGAAAATGGGGTACGAGAGAAGCAGTCTGGAAACACCAGAATTTAAAGTATTAACCAAATCCCAGTGTCAGAGGATACATTCGGGAGCTTTAGAGGTTTTGGAGCGAGTAGGAGTGAAAGTTTTCCACCAAGGGGCTCTTTCCATGCTAAAAGATGCTGGAGCCTGGGTGGATGGTAATATAGCGCGTATACCCTCTTTTATGGTAGAAGAGGCGATAAGATCAGCTCCCAAAAAGATAATAATTTATGACAGAGATGGGAAACCTTCTATGAAACTGGAAGGGACTAATTCTTATTATGGAACTGGCTCGGATTGTCCAAACATACTTGATTCTTTTACGGGAGAGATAAGAAGATTTACTCAAGAGGATATAGGTAAGGCAGTACTTATAGCTGATGCACTTCCCAACATAGATTTCATAATGTCTCTTGGGCTCATATCTGACAAACCCGTGGAGACCACAGATCTTTACCAGTTCCAGGAGATGGTTTTTAATTCCAAAAAACCCATCGTTTTTACCTGTCATGATCTACGAGGTAATAAAGATATTCTTGAGATGGCATCCATAGTAGCAGATACAAAACAAGAACTTGTCCAAAATCCATTTATTATCCACTACATTGAACCATCCTCCCCCCTAAGACATTCCAAAGAAGCTGTGGATAAGCTGCTTTTCTCCTCAGAAGCGGGAATTCCACTAATATATACACCCTGTCCATCGGGAGGAGCCACAGCCCCGGTTACCTTAGCTGGTAATATTGTATTGACTTTAGCCGAGAGTTTAAGTGGGGTTGTTATTTCCCAACTTAAAAGAAAAGGTGCACCAGTAATAATAGGAGGAGTTATCACTGTAATGGACATGAGGACCACTGCTTACTGTTATGGTGCAGCTGAGTTTCATATTTTAAGTGCAGCACTTGCTGAAATGAGCCAGTTTTTGGGCCTTCCCATGTTTGGAACTGCAGGCTGTAGTGATTCCAAATGCCTTGACAGTCAGGCAGCTATTGAGGCAACTCTCTCTATCGCCCTGCAAGGCTTATCCGGAGCTAACTTAATTCATGATGTAGGCTATATTGGTTCGGGATTAATTGGCTCTTTTGACATGCTGGTGATGTCGGATGAGATAATTGGAATGGCGAAAAGATTTATGCGGGGCATACCCACTACCAAAGAAGATCTTGCCGTTGATTTGATCCATAAGGTGGGACCAGGGGGCAGCTATTTAGCTGAGGAACACACGGTCAAGCATTTTAGAACCGAACATTGGTATCCCAGGCTTATGGATCGGAGTGACTACGCAAAATGGTGTTCTGAGGGTGGAAAAACTTTAGCTCAAAGAACCAATGAGATGGTTAAAGAAATTTTGGAAGAATACAAACCTTCTCCTTTAGAGGAGAAAAAGCAAGAGGAAATAATGGCCTTGATTAGAAACGAAGCAAAATCCAGGAAATTAGGGGAGGAATAAATGAAAGCCAACTTAACTAAGATTGAAGGGACCCAATTTAGAGTTCTCTCCCTCAATCAAATAAAGAAGATTCACCTCGCCACATTGGAGGTTTTGGAAAGAACAGGTGTCCGAATTGGGTGTCAAGAGGGCTTTGATCTATTGCGCGAGGGCGGATGCAAGACAGAAGGTGACGTGGTTCATTTTCCTCCCCATCTTGTGGAATGGGCAATAAACTCTGCCCCTTCTCAGGTTCTTCTATGGAACCGCTTGGGAAATAAGAAGCTAGCCTTAGGTGGTCGTAATACTTACTTTGGCCTGGGACCAACTCTTCTCAATATGATTGATCTTGAAACAGGGAAAAGACGTGCATTCAAGAGGGAGGATACGGCAAACGCAGCTAAAGTTGCCGATGCTCTACCCAACATCGACTGGGTCATGGGACTGGGCACAATCAGTGATGTTCCACCTCAGTACTCGGACCGTTTTGAATTTGAGGCAATGGTTAAAAATACTTCCAAGCCTATTGTAATATGGAACTACACTAAGGAAGGATTGAAGGATAGTATGGAAATGGCCTCTGTAGTTGTGGGAGGAAAAGAAAATCTACTTAAAAGACCTTTTCTCATCTCTTATGCCGAGCCTATTTCTCCCTTAACTGGAGATAGAGCAGCTACGGAAAAGCTTCTCTTAGCTGCTGAGTATGGAGTACCTATAATTCACACTCCCTGCATTCAAAGTGGAGCTAGTGCTCCGGTCACTCTTGCGGGTGCCCTGGTCATTGCCAATGCAGAGAATCTAAGCTCTCTGGTAATCGCTCAGCTAAAAAAGGAAGGTGTTCCTTTTTTGATGGGCGGGGTAATTACAATTATGGATATGCGGGATGCTCAGATGTCCTACGGAGCACCGGAACTTTCCCTGGCCCTATCTGGCTTTGTGGATATTGCCCACTATTACGGAGTCCCCACCTGGGGAACAGCAGGATGTAGTGATTCTAAGCTTCCTGATGAACAGGCGGCTGTTGAGGCAACATTTTCCTCTCTTTTTTCAATGCTCAGTGGGGCTAATCTTGTACACGATGTAGGATATTTGGAATCGGGGAAAACGGGGGCTTTGGAGATGATAGTTATGGTTGATGAGATAATAGGTTACATAAAAAGAATAGCTCAAGGAATTGAAGTAAACGAGGAGACATTAGCTGTTGATATCATAAAAGAGGTAGGTGCAGGAGGAAATTTCTTGGCCCATTCTCATACTCTAAGGAATTTCAGAAAAGAGCTGTGGCAGCCTGATTTATCTGATCGGCAAACCTGGTCTAAATGGGTTGAGGGTGGAAAAAAGAGGATGGAGGATAGAACAAGGGAAAAAACTCAGCTTATTCTTAAAACACATACTCCGGCACCTTTGTCTTCCGAGGCTGAAGAGAAAATACAGGAAGTGATCAATCGCCTGAAAACAGATGAGTAGAGTTTAGCGTATTTACAAAACATTGGCGAGGAACCTCAAGAGGCAATCAGGCTGGTTAAAGAGGGTAAATCTAAAAAAGGACATACATACTGAAACTGGCAAGGGGGTTGCAGTTGATGATGTTAGCTTTTAGGTAAAGGAGGGAGAGCTATTTGTTGTTATGGGCCTGTCCGGCACCGGAAAATCAACTCCCCTTCGCCCTGCTAATAGAAGGAGAAACTTTGAACAAATACAGTCAAATGGCTGAACAACTTGGCATGTTGGATGCGAAAATTATCAGTTCCAAAGATATTTTTTTTGATCCGAGAGCTATTCTGAAATGTGGATGGGGTTGTGATGACTATGGCAGCCAGAAATGCAATGATCGAGGAGTCCCCTACGAAATGAGGCTACAAATTGTAAGAGCCTACAATCATATTCTCCTTGTTCACTCCAACGATGGTCAGAAACTTTACTCTGTAGCTCTAAAAGTTGAACGGCAAATGTTTTTGGATGGCTTTTACTTTGCCTTTACCCTTTGTTCTTGTAAGCTTTGTAAGGTATGCAAGGTTGGGGAGGGAATTGCTTGTCCAACCCCTGAAGAAATAAGGCCTTGCGATCAACTTTTTGGTATCGATGTGTACAAAACTGTTCGAAAGCAAGGTTTGCCATGTGAAGTCCTCCAGAACAAGAATGAAAAACAAAATCGCTATGCATTTGTATTGATAGCTTGATGAGAGGAGCTCTTGGACTACCTCACTTGAAAGATGGTTTCACAAGGCAAAAGTGTATTGGTCATAATTGATATGCAAAAGGTAAGCCTTGCTGACGGGTTCTATCCCGCATATAATGTAGACAATCTGGTGAACAAAATAAAGAAGGTAATCGATGAGCTAAAGTCTGAATCTGTGGTGAAAATTACAAAGCTTGGCAATGGGAAAAGCCAAATTCAGTTCCCTACACTGAGTCAACTTTAGACAGGCTTTACGATAGTGTGTAGGGTAAATTGTATTTAATTGAAAGGAGGTGGTGGATTCAAAAATCTCGAGCTAAGAAGCGATTACTACTAGGAGGAAAAAATGAGAAGAACAAAACTTGCAACGGGTTTAATGGTTTTTCTACTCTTGCTCTCAACGGGAACTGCAGGAGTTTTGCAGGCTCAACTTCCGGAAGAGATCGGGACCAAAGTTAGATTTGGTTATGTAGATTGGCCTGGAGTTACTGTAAAAACAGCCGTTTCCAAACATATTTTGGAATATCTGGGTTATGATGTGGAAACAGAGATGTACCTTGTTGCTGTACTATATAAGGGACTATCCACTAAGGACCTTGATATTTTCTTAGGCGGCTGGCTACCCACAATGAAGCTGTACCTGGACCCTTATTTTGAGGAAGGAACTATCGAAAAAGTAACCATTAATCTAAATGAGACAGTTTATACTCTGGCTGTTCCTGCGTATGTATGGGAGGCTGGCGTTCGTTCTGAGGCAGATCTTCACAAGTATGGAGATAAGTTTGGCCGTAAGATCATAGGGATAGAACCAGGAAATGAGGGAAATCAGATCATGATCGATGCCATTAAGAACAACACCTATGATCTCGCAGGATGGGAAGTGGTGGAAAGTAGTACGGTAGCCATGATGGTGGCTGTGGAGAGAGCCATTAAGAACAAGGATTGGATTGTCTGGTTAGGTTGGGCACCCCACTGGATGAATATGGAGTTTGATATGAAATACCTAGAGGATCCTTTGGAACTTTGGGGTCCTCCTGGTGTTGAGGTGGTGTGGACCCTTAGCAGAGCTGAACTTAAAGAAGACATGCCCAACATATATAAATTCTTGGAGCAGTTAAAAGTTACCCCCGAGATGCAAAATGAATGGATATACGGATATGGTAGAGAAAAAAGGGATGCGGATGAGATAGCAAAAGAGTGGATAAAGAATAACATCAAAGTAGTGGATGTGTGGGTTTATGGAGTTAAATCAGTAGATGGTAGAAGAGCTCGGGATGCTGTAAGAGAAGCCATAAAGTAAGGGCAAATTATTGCCAGGGAAGATACATATCTTCCCTGGCAATTACATTTAAACATTTCAGGTAAATAAGGAGAAAACAAATGTGGCCTGTTGAATCCTGGGCCAAGATTCCTTTAGGTGATGTAGTAGAGAGAGGAGTGGATGCTTTAGAGGTAGCTTTGAGGGCAGAGTTTAGAGTTCTTTCTTTATTTCTTGATAGTTCAATAGATGGCCTGGAAGGATTGCTTACTGTTATTCCACCTCTTATCTTTATTGCTGTTCTGGGGGTCCTAGCTTGGCGTGTGAGGGGTTGGAAGGTTGCTCTTTTTGTTGTTGTAAGTTTGCTTTTAATACTAAATCTGGGATTGTGGTCCTTAACAATAAAAACCTTAGCTATAGTGCTCACGGCTACTATAGTCTCTACCCTAATAGGAATACCTGTGGGAATCTTAAAGGCTCACAGCAAAGTTATTCATACCATAACCCGCCCAATTTTGGATTTTATGCAAACTATTCCTATCTTTGTTTATTTGATACCAGCTTTAATGTTTTTTGGATTGGGAACAGTCCCGGGAGTTATAGCTACCATAGTTTTTGCTCTTCCTCCTCCGGTAAGACTCACTTATCTTGGTATAAGACAGGTGCCTGTGGAGCTAATTGAGGCAGGAAGGGCCTTTGGATCCAATCGGTGGCAGATGCTCTATAAGGTTGAAATTCCCAATGCTATACCCTCCATTGTGATGGGGATTAATCAATGTATAATGATGTCTTTATCTATGGTAGTTATCGCCGCCATGATTGGTGCTGGTGGATTGGGTAAGGAAGTAATGCGTGCTATGGCTACCATTAACATAGGAATGGGCTTTGAGGCCGGTCTGGGAGTCGTTATCTTGGCTATAATTTTGGATAGATTGATTAGGACAGAGTAAATGGAGATAAGGCTGGAATCTGTTTGCAAGATATTTGGTAAAGAACCACAAGAGGTTCTGGAACTACTTAAAAAAGGTAAGACAAAATCTGAGATTTATGAGGAAACTGGGCAGGTGATAGCTGTTAATGATGTAAGTTTAGACATCTCTACGGGAGAAACCTTTGTGGTAATGGGACTGTCAGGCAGCGGAAAATCCACTCTCCTGAGGTGCATAAATCGATTGGTAGATCCTACTTTAGGTAAAATTTATTTTAAAAAGAACGGGGAGGAGCTAGAAATTACTTCATTAAACCAGACAAAACTAAGAGAGATAAGAACCCATAACATAACCATGGTCTTCCAGCATTTTGCTCTATTTCCTCGAAGGACAGTGCTTTCTAACGTAACTTTTGGGTTGGAGATTCAAAAAAAACCTAAAGAACATCAGGGAAAAAAAGCCCTGGAAATGTTAGAACTAGTGGGGTTAAAAGAATGGAGTGATTCATACCCTTCCGAGCTTTCAGGAGGTATGAAACAAAGAGTTGGTCTAGCAAGGGCTTTAGCCACAGAGGCCAAGATTCTTTTGATGGATGAGCCCTTTAGTGCTCTTGACCCTTTAATCAGGCTAAGAATGCAAGATGAGCTCTTAAAAGTGCAAAACAAGCTAAAAAGAACAATTTTCTTTGTTACTCATGATTTGGATGAGGCTCTTAGACTGGGAGATAGAATTGCTATTATGGAAGAGGGGGGTATTGTGCAAGTGGGAACCCCCGAGGAAATAATTATAGATCCTCGTACCGAATATGTAGCCAATTTTGTAAAAAATGCCGATCCTTCAGGAGTTCTTACAGCAGGGAAGATGATAAACTCTGCTGCAAAAGCCACTTTTGTATCCCCTAAATATTACCTTCTGGATAACAACAACAAATTAACCTTAGAATTGGATGAGGATAATCATCCAATCAGAGCCTATATAGAAAATCAACCTCTTCCCATAAAATCATATCCTGATATACAAGAAGGAGAAACCAGCCTTATTCTTGTTTCCGAAAATATTGTTCTTCGGGATATTATGAAAGCTAAAGTTTGCTGTAATTTTCCGCTTGTTATAGTGTCCAGAGACAAAAAATTTAGAGGTATTATCACTGAAAAGGACATTCTTAAAATATTGTTGATGAAAGGAAAAGAAAGAGATCTTGGTAGCCGAAATGTTCAAAAAGAGGAGGAATTGGAAAAATGAGTTACGGGTGGTGGGGAAAAATTTTGCGTATAGATTTGTCTGAGGGGAAAATTACTCAGGAGGAGGTTTCGGAAAAGATTTATGAAAAATTCATAGGAGGGGCTGGGATTGGTGCTAAAATTATCTACGAGGAGCTAAATCAAAACTTGAGCCCTTTCAGTTCCGAAAATAAAGTTATCCTGGCCACAGGACCCTGGCAGGGAACAAAATTGCCTGGAGGTGCTAAATGGAGCGCCATGTCTAAATCCCCTTTAACTAATACCTATGGAGAGTCAGCAGGAACAGCAGGTTTTGGTATTAACTTAAAAAGGGCCGGCTATGATGCTTTAGTAATTCAGGGGAAAGCCGAGAAACTTTCATATATCTATATTAATAATGATGAGGTTGAAATTAAAGATGCTCGGTTTTTATGGAACAGAGACAGTTTAGAAACCTTTCAGATATTAAAGAGGAGGTTAAACAATCCAAAGGTTAGCATTGCTGCCATTGGTCCTGCAGCAGAGAAATTAGTCCGGTTTGCTTGTATAGTAATTGACGAGCACAGCTTTGCCGGTCGCTGTGGTATAGGAGCAGTACTGGGGTCTAAGAATATCAAAGCAATTGCTGTTTATGGAGATAAAAGACCATCGGTTTCTAGCCCAGACAAGGTTGAGAAACTGGCCAGGGAACAAAGAAAAAAAATTAGAAATTTTGCCAGTGAAAATGGATTCACCGAACATGGAACTCCTGCTGCTGTTCTTTCCGCAGCTCAGACAGCTAATCTTCCGGTCCAATACTGGAGGGAAGATGGCTGGGATAAAGCAGAGAAAATCTCTGCCCCTAATTACACCCAAGTTCTAAAAGTTAAGCCTTGGGCCTGTTTGTACTGTCCGGTAGCCTGCCACCGGCAAATAGAGATTGATCATCCGAAAAAATACGCTCTGAAAGGAGCAGGACCTCAATACGAGAGTCTTTCTTTCTTAGGTTCTAACTGTTTAATTGATGATGTAAAAGCTATAGCCAAAGCAAATGATATTTGCAACCGACTGGGCATGGATACAATATCTGCTGGTGCTTGTGTAGGATTTGCTATGGAATGTTTTGAAAAGGGGTGGATATCCAAGAAAGATACAGGAGGTTTATCCATTAGATGGGGGAAGGGAGATGATTTGATCCAGCTTCTGGAAAAGATAGGAAAAAGGGAGGAT
>Ga0209979_1000239_pt1 | contig 84551 bp, 77 predicted proteins | sample AnhtaG_FD_183114 | JGI IMG/M metagenome (GOLD analysis project Ga0209979, IMG submission 183114) | Deep subsurface microbial communities from Anholt, Denmark to uncover new lineages of life (NeLLi) - Anholt_01485 metaG (SPAdes) (version 2) | ecosystem: Environmental > Aquatic > Marine > Oceanic... | reverse complement strand
GAAAACGGGAACGCTGATAAAAGAACCGGTCTCATAGCCAGACTTCGGATCGATGAAACGAACCTCTCGCTTGAAATCCTTCACTAGAAGAGACCTCTCCATCCGGGCGACCCAACCAGCAACCCCCCCTCCTAGAGGCACCCTCTTGCCCAACGCGATCCCCTCAGGCAGCCCGAAAGCCCTTTCGATCACCAAACTATCCCCGCTCAAGGCCATGTAGGAGAGACGCCGGCCTCCCAACGCTTCCTTGGTAGCCAGAAGGGCTGAACCCAGAAGATCCAGGCCCCGGCCTGGCACGTCTTGCCTGCCCCGGTACTTGCCAGGCCGGGGGGGCAGGCCCCCTTCAGTCACCTCTTCCCTTTCCCTCAACTCTTCTCCTCCTCTCATGGCTGACCTATGATGAGCCGGTATCCGAAGATCCAAGAACGGAGAGCCCCCTCCCCAGTTCGTGGTCAGAAGGCTCTGTAGAGAGGGGACGGAGAGGGGTCATGGTATACCCCACACCGGGCACGGTGAGCAGATACCGAGGAGCCTTAGGATCAGACTCTATCTTCTGGCGAATCTGTTCGATGTGAGCCTTCACCAAACCGGCCTTCCCTCGACCCTCAGACCCCCAGACCAGTTCTCCAAGCCTCTCTTCGGCGAGTACCACCCCTTTGTTGCTGGCTAGAACATGCAAGATCTCAAACTCCGTAGGTGACAGGCGAACGATGCCCCGTGGCCCCCTAACCTCTAACCGGCTAGCATCCAAGGCTATCTCCCCTATCTCTAACCTCTCCCAGGAGACCTCCTCCTCAGGAGCAGTGATTCTCCTGGCCACGGCCTCGACTCGAGCCATGAGAATACGGGCACTGAAGGGCTTAGCGACATAATCATCCGCCCCCGCCTCGAACCCCTTAAGGATATCTTTTTCACTAGCCCGCTCGCTCAAGAGGATGAAGAGTGCAGGGCCGCTTTCTTTGACCATCTCGCACAACTCATAGCCGCCCAGTTCGGGTAGATCAACCTCTGAGATCAGAAGATCAGGCTTCTCCACCCGAAAGTAGGCCAAGGCCTGCTGCCCATCCCGGGCCGTGACCACGCTATGCCCTTCCCGGGTGAGGAGGTAGGTCAAAAGATCGAGGATGTATTGGTCATCATCTACCACTAGAATCCTCATCGACTATCTCCTGTCCCCTTCCTCACCAAAGTGAGACACCATAGATAGTTGTGCTCGGATAGATCCGACTTGCTTCGCCACTCATCACGTCCCCTCAAAATAAGAAGGGGCTCGCCCTATTGCGCTCAGCAAGCCCAGATCTTCTTGACAGATTTGGGTGTTTGTGATATCCTGTCAATGATGCTCGGTGCTGGACTCACTGGGTGTCAGGGCTCCGTTGGTTCCCAACCATGCGGGGCCCTCTAAATTGTTGTCCGAAAAACCGGTCTTGACTCCTCATCGCTCAGGTGCCCAGTATGAGCGATGATTCATCGCCTCTACGCCGATGTGAGCAAGTAGTAGCAGAGATAGACTATAGTACTTTGGTACCATTATACGACGATATTGCTCGGAAATCAAGCCTTGCCGACCGTTTTTGGTTAAGATTTGGTTAAGATGGCGCTATCATAGCGTCTGGTTCAGGGTTTCACGGTGGAGTCTTCGTCTTTCGAAGAGGTAGCCGAAGCCACGGACGTTGAGGATATGAGCCGGTTTCTCGGGAAGGGCCTCGATCTTCTTCCGCAGGTTGTGGATATGTACCTTCAGCAGCTTGCGGGCCTCCTCGGGAGGGCAATCGTAGCCTTGTACCTGCCCCATCAGGCTCCTATAGCTGAGAGCACGCCCGGCATTGTTCAACAGGCAATACAGTATTTGGAACTCGGTGGGCGTGAGCTCCACTGGCCGACCCTCCACCCTCACTTCGCGCCGAAAGACGTTTATGGCTAGTCTGCCGATGTCGAACTGTCCAGCATGGCCTGGCCGGGACAAGCCGACACGGCGCAGCAGGGCATATAACTGCGCCAGAAACATCCGCGTGGTGAAAGGCTTGAGGAGGTAGGCGTCGCCCCCGGCATTTGGGCTACGCGCCAAGGCAAATTCCTGCCCTCTTTTCCCCACCACAAGCAGGGGAGCAATGGTCCGCTCTCGTATTTCCCGGCATAGGTCGTGCTCCCAACCGCCTGGTGGACCTAGGCTCAGGACCACGGCATCTGGAGGTTCTTCATCGAGGCACCGCAGAGCCTCCTCCCCTTCCGTGGCCACGGAGGTTAGCATCCCCTCCGCTTGGAGGATCTTGGCCATCTTATCCGCTATTCGCTTGTCAGAATCGATCGCCAGAATCGTCATCGGCTACCTCCTGTCCCCTTCCTCACCAAAGTGAGACACCATAGATAGTTGTGCTCGGATAGATCCGACTTACTTCGCCACTCATCACGTCCCCTCAAAATAAGAAGGGGCTCGCCCTATTGCGCTCAGCGAGCCCAGATCTTCTTGACAGATTTGGGTGTTTGTGATATCCTGTCAATGATGCTCGGTGCTGGACTCACTGGGTGTCAGGGCTCCGTTGGTTCCCAACCATGCGGGGCCCTCTAAATTGTTGTCCGAAAAACCGGTCTTGACTCCTCATCGCTCAGGTGCCCAGTATGAGCGATGATTCATCGCCTCTACGCCGATGTGAGCAAGTAGTAGCAGAGATAGACTATAGTACTTTGGTACCATTATACGACGATATTGCTCGGAAATCAAGCCTTGCCGACCGTTTTTGGTTAAGATTTGGTTAAGATGGCGCTATCATAGCGTCTGGTTCAGGGTTTCACGGTGGAGTCTTCGTCTTTCGAAGAGGTAGCCGAAGCCACGGACGTTGAGGATATGAGCCGGTTTCTCGGGAAGGGCCTCGATCTTCTTCCGCAGGTTGTGGATATGTACCTTCGGCAACTGTCGGGCCTCCTCAGTTTGAAAAGTCTGCTGGAATCTTGGGTAGAAATGGAGAGGCTCTCCACGAGGGGAGAGCTTCTAGCCACAAGATCTAGTAGCTAATAACGCGTCACCTACTGCATATGGGGCGGGCGGGATTCGAACCCGCACGGAGTATCACTCCAGCGGATTTTAAGTCCGCAGCGTATACCATTTCGCCACCGCCCCAAGAGATGATAGTAAGTCGCCGATAGCCTCATTTTGTCTCCCAGCTATCGGCTCCACATCTGTAGAGGCGACGGCCGGACTCGAACCGGCGATCGGGGTTTTGCAGACCCCTGCCTTATCCATCTTGGCCACGTCGCCCTGAGAATCGAACTTTTGTTTGAGCCTTTCTCTCTTCTTATTTGATATCCTCTTCTTCGGATGCTACCCTTCGGTTTGCCCCTTGGTCCTGCCCTTCGGTCCCGAGGACCTCAGGGTCCGAGGGAAGACCTTTGAGGTCGAGGGAAATCCTCAGGGTCGAAGACAGGATGCTGGACGCACGATAAGGGCCGATCTCCACAATCGACTACAGATGTCGCAAGACTCGCCTCGATTATCAGAGAAGTGAATTCCCAGACAATCTATCTAGATCTAGGCGCTATCGTAGGACAATATTGATCTATCAAAATTATACACTTGGTGGGATATTCTTGTCAACCGTTTGGAGAAAACTCTACGAACCTCGGATAGTGGAAGAACCTGATGTGACCGAAGGGGACTCCCCTATACCAGCAGGGTTTCCTTTCTTCTTTATCATTGCCGAGCGATGGGAGCACGATAGAGTGGCGATCCAAAAGTCTGAGGGCTGCTACCGTTTCCAGGGCGATCAAGATACTCTCCAGCCGTTGGAGTGAAGAGCAATCATGAACTCCAACGCCCTTAGTCTGCCGAGTAGCCCCTTTGAATGTACTATCTCATAAACCTCTCCACAAAGGTGAGGGAATAATACCCGGCTAGGGCCACCATTGTATCTTTGACACTTTTCCCCAGGAGACAACTCAGGAAAAACCTGGTCACCGGAAAACGGAGAGCTCCAGCAGCGATTCCCGCCAGGTCGAAGAGAGGGTTGGGTATGGCGGAGAGGATTATGATGGTGATGGTGCCATGCCTCTTCATCCAACCCTCGAATCTCTGATAGATGGCCTGGTCGTCGATCACCTCTTGGCCCGCATACCCAGCCAGATATCCGGTCAACTCTCCTATGGCATCCCCAAGACCGGCCATGACCCCTACAAGAATCGGGTTGAAGACGGCCCCCGCACCGAAGACGGTAGCCAGGCCAGGCACAGGAAAGACAACGGTGCCGCTGCTCAAAAGGGTGATGAGGAAGATGCCAAAGTAGCCCAGACTTGCATAAGCGGCGAGTCGCTCACGGAAGAGGACAACCACTACAGTGATGAGAACGGCTAGAAGGAGTGCCAAAAGGCGCTTGGCCGCCTGGCGAGCCCGCGACTCCCCTCTGCCTTGCTCCATATCACTCCTCTTCAATGATAATCGTGTAGATCATATCCCCTGGGGTCGCGACGGGATCTCGAGGCGTGAGGGAGAGAAGAACCTCCATCCCATCCACCACTTTGCCAAATATGGAGTGCCGGCTATCGAGGTGGGGCTGGCTGCCGTTGGTATCGGGCCCCGCGTTGGCCATGGAAAGGATACCGGCTGAGTCATGGCTGAGGGAAGGGTTGAACTCGTCGGGGAAGGTGTAGCCTGGGCCACCGCTACCCGTGCCCGTGGGGTCACCAGCCTGAGCCACAAACCCAGGGATCACTCTATGGAAGGTGCAGCCGTCGTAGAAACCCTGGCGCGCCAAAGAGACGAAGTTATGCACCGTCATATGAGCCTCGTCATCGAAGAGGAGGAGCCTGATATCGCCCTTCTCCGTCTTGATGGTGGCATAGTAGGTTTTCTCTGTGTCGATGACCATGGGCGGCGGGGCATCATATCGCTGGGGTGCAGATTTTGCCCTTCCGCAAGAGGCGAGAACCGATAGAGAAAGCCCGACCAGCGAAGTCAGAAATAGGGTTGATAGCCACTTTGGCTTACTTCTTCGCACCAACCTACACCTCCTCCCTTCTTTTAGAGGGACCCCCGATCCTCACGATCTTATCTCGGTTGTTGGTCACATGCTTCGTAACTTCGATGGTATCCACTATCAGGGGAGCGTAGGCCACCATCAGGCATAGTCGTACAGACTATGCCCCGCCTCGATGACCATGCAATCGCAGAAAACAGCCGTTCTAGTCTGCATCTACTTCGCTCCCCGGGTCTCTTCTTTCAGGAGCCTCTGGTAATGGGCCACCATCATCTCCAACCCCTCTTCTATGGTCACCTGGGGAGTGAAGCCCAATACCCTTTGGGCTAGGGTGATGTCGGCCCTCATGCGAGAGACGCCACCATCTTGAGCGGTGCTGAAAAGGGAAGGCACTCGATGCCTCAATATCTCTTCCAGCCTTCTCACCAGTTCCTTGACGCTCACTTCTCGCCCGGCACCGATGTTGATTATCAACCCTTGAGCCTGGGCCGTGGCCGCAGCCATCAAAGCCTGCACCACATCATCTACATAGACGAAATCCCTGGTCTGTTCGCCGTTCCCGAAGATGACCATCGAACCTCCCGTTAGGGCCTGGCGAACGAATTGGGGTATCACCGGGGGATGGGAGGGTGGCACGGCTTGACCTGGCCCGTAAGCGTTGAATATCCTCAGTATCACCGTCTCTATCCCGTAGAGGGTCCCCATAGAGGAGAGATAATACTCGGCCGCTATCTTAGTCACCGCGTAAGGGTTGCGGGGGTTGGGGCGAACCGTCTCCTTGATGGGCTGCTCCTTCTGCTCCCCGTAGACCGTCCCCGATGAGGTGAAGACCACCCGCTTGATACCCGCATCTCGGGCTGCGGTCATGAGGCTTACCGTCCCCCCTACATTCACATCGTTATACTCCACAGGGTACAATATCGACTCTGGCACCGAGACCCTAGCCGCCAGATGATAGACGCAATCCATACCCTTAAGCAGCGTCCAGAGTCTGGGGATATCCCTGACATCCCCGCGGGTGAAGGAGACGTCCTTGTGCAAGGAGGCCGGGTCTCCGGCACTCAGATCGTCTAAGACCCAGACGCGGTGCCCCTCTCCGACCAGATGATTGGCCAAAGCCGAACCTAAGAAGCCCGCTCCACCGGTGATCAGAACCCTCAAACTTCCCTCCTGTCCTGGCTAGGGGTAGTTCTCCCGGCTAAAGGTTCTGCCTAACCAGACTACCCTCTTTCTCAAGCCCTCGGCCAAGGGCATGGTAGCCGTTCCGCCTTCCTCGCATCTGGCAAGTGGCGTCGTGGATTCTCGAAATGAGAACCTTCGGTTCAGGACGCTCCCCTCGATGAATCGAAGCCGTCTATGCAGATCGCTTGAACTCCGCTTCGCGCTCCTAGAAAGATCCCCAACCTATGATTTCCCTTGCCTTTCCCATCGCTTAGGGGTTCAACTTGTCCCCCCCACCATCGCTTCTACCCTGGCCACTACCATATCGATGGCTGTGACGTTGAACCCCCCTTCAGGGATGATGATATCCGCGTACCGTTTGCTGGGCTCCACGAACTCCAGATGCATGGGGCGTACCGTTTCCAGATATTGGCGGATCACCGATTCCATGGTCCGCCCTCGCGCGGTAATATCCCGCTGCAACCGTCGGATGAAACGGATGTCGGCATCGGTATCTACGAAGATCTTTACGTCCATGAGTTCCCTCAGAGCCTTGTCGGCGAAGATGAGTATCCCCTCTACCAGGGTCACCCCTCTTGGCTCCACTCTCCTCGTCTCCCTTCTCCGCGTATGGGTCGTGAAATCGTAGATCGGTACCTCTACTGGGGAGCCGGCCTGCAACCGCTTGAGGTGTTCTACCAGGAGGTTGGTCTCTAGGGCCTCAGGGTGATCGAAATTGATCTTATGGCGCTCTGCAAGAGGCAAGCGGCTCAGATCCTTGTAGTAGGAGTCATGTTGAATGTAGGTGATCCGTTCTCTCCCTACTCGCTCCAAGATAGCCTCAGAGACTGTGGTCTTCCCAGAGCCGGTACCTCCCGCCACCCCGATGATTATCGGTTTCATCTATTAAACCCTCTTCGCCCTCTATTATATATCATTGCCGCTTCCCAGGGAAGGATACCCTTTGGTCTGTTGCAGAATCTACCTTGGTACGATATACTAGAGGAGAGATGGAGATCGAGACCTTAATTGAGGAAGTGAAGGGGTATTACCCTCAATGCGACCCAGACCTGATCCGCCGGGCCTACGAGGTGGCTTCCCAGGCGCACGAGGGTCAGATGCGGGCCTCTGGGCAGCCCTACGTCCAACACTCTTTGGAGACGGCTGCCCTTTTGGCTGATCTCCGTTTGGACCCGGCTACTATCGCCGCGGCGATTTTGCACGATGTGCCAGAGGATACTGAGACCCCTTTGAAGATGATCCGCCAGGAGTTCGGCGAAGAAATAGCCAGGCTGGTGGACGGGGTCACCAAATTGAGCCGCATAACCTGGGAGAGTCTGGAGGAGGAAGAGGCGGAGAGTCTGCGCAAGATGTTCCTGGCCATGGTGGACGATGTCCGGGTGGTGCTCATCAAACTGGCCGATAGACTCCATAACATGCGTACTCTGGCGGCCCTACCCTCCTCGAAGCAGAAGAAGATCGCCCAAGAGACGCTGGAGATCTTCGCTCCCTTGGCCAACCGGCTGGGCATCTGGCAGATGAAATGGGAGTTGGAGGACCTGGCGCATCAGTATTTGGACCCAGATGGGTATCAAGAGATAGGCGACCTCATCGCCGAGCGAAGGGTAAGCCGGGAGCGGCACATCACCACCATTATCGATATCCTTAAGGCGCGTCTGACCGAAGAAGGGATAGAGGCGGAGATAGTGGGACGCCCCAAGCATATCTACGGCATCTACCAGAAGATGAAGACCAAAGAACGGTCCTTCGATGAGATCTACGATGTGCAGGGGGTGCGTATCATTGTAGATGAGGTGAAGGGTTGCTACGCCGCTCTGGGTATCGTCCACACCCTCTGGCGGCCCATTCCCGGAGAGTTCGACGACTACATCGCCATGCCCAAGGATAATATGTACCGCTCCCTGCACACGGCCGTAGTGGGCCCCCAGGCTAAGCCATTGGAGATACAGATCCGTACTTGGGAGATGCATCAGACAGCGGAGTTAGGTATCGCCGCCCACTGGCGGTACAAGGAACAGGTGGGGCGAGACACCAGCCTGGAGGCGAAGATAGCCTGGCTGCGAGGGCTAATGGAGTGGCGGCAGGAACTGGTCGACGCTCGGGAGTTCGTCGATTCCCTCAAGACCGACCTTTTCCCTAAGCAGGTTTACGTCCTCACCCCTAAAGGAGACATCATCGACCTCCCCCATGGAGCCACCCCCATCGATTTCGCCTATCGCATCCACACGGAGATAGGGGAGCGTTGTCGGGGGGCCAAGGTCAACGGCAAGTTGGTGTCCCTCAACTACCGGCTTCAGAGCGGGGACCAGGCGGAGATACTCACCACCAAGAAGGGTGGGCCCAGTCGCGACTGGCTCAACCCCCATTTGGGATACGTCGTCACCTCTCGCGCCAAGCAGAAGATTCGTCAGTGGTTCAGGCGACAGGAGAGGGAGGAGAGTATCGCTCAGGGGCGGGAGATACTGGAGAAAGAACTGAAACGACTGGGCATAGAGGAGAGTTTCGAGGATATCGCCCGTCTCTTCCGCTTCAAAAGGGCAGAAGACCTTTTCGCCGCCATCGGATACGGGGATATAAACGCCCAGCAGATCGCCACCCGATTGGTGGAGAAGGAAGAGGAGGAACCGGAACTACCCGCGGTGGCTCCACCCACTCCGCCTATTTCCGGCATAAAGGTGCTGGGCGTGGGGGACCTGCTCACCCGAGTGGCTCGTTGCTGTCATCCTCTGCCTGGGGACAAAATCGTGGGCTACGTGACCCGGGGACATGGTGTCACCATCCATCGGCAGGATTGCGGCAACATCCTCCGCCGGGCCGATAAGGAGCGACTGATAGAGGTAGAGTGGGGAACGGATAGGAAACAGGTCTATCCGGTGATGATAAAGGTGGTGGCTTTCGACCGCAAGGGGCTTCTCAAGGATATCGCCACCATCGTTGAGGCCGAGGATGTGAGCATGACTGCGGTCAACGCCACCACCAGCAAGAAGGATCATATGGCGGTGATCACCGCCACCTTGGAGATCGCCAATATGGCCCAGTTGAGCCGCGTCCTCACCAAGATCGAGAGTCTCAAGAACGTCTTAGAAGCCCGCCGCCAGATGGGGTGATTCTTCTAAGGAGAGATAGAAGAAGAACTCAAAAGGCGAAGATGAAAACGGTAGGTTTGCGGTCTCTTTAGAACTGCTTTGGTGCAAAAAGGGGTGGTAGTGGCCATCCCTTCATAGCATTTCGATAGACGCATCTTTTTCCTGGTTACCTAGCGCTGGTGTCAGGCGGGACCTTCTCCTCAGACCAGTTCTCCTCGATGGTCGCCTCAGCCTTGAGATCGTTCAACCATGTGGGAACGTCACCCTGAAGGGCAACGCTCCAGCCCGCCCGTACATCCCGAATTTGTAGCGTCCGAGTCTGTCCTGAGTGTCTAGTGCGAAGGGCCTCTCTCGGACGGCTCAGCGTAACACCGCATGTAAGTAGGGCAGGTTTCCCTGGCCTGAAGATGCCAGCCTGCCCCGGTGCTTGCCAGCCCGTCCTGGTACCCCGGCCTGGCACGCCTTGGGGCAGGCGACTTGGGCCAGGGGCCGGGGGACAGGCCGTACCTGCCCTATCCAGGTTGGATACCGCCTATCCCTCGGGATCCCTGTGGGAGAAATCCGGGGCCAGAGCGGTGTGTGCGGCGACCAGCCCACCAGAACGAGCCTTCAGGACAAGCCCTTCCCCTACATCCTCAATTTGTAGCGTCCGAGCCTGTCTCAGACGAAAAAGCGTCGCAGGTGAACTGCAACGCTACATTGGTGCGTCAAGGCGGCCTGTTGCTACCCCTTATCGTTTTCGAAAAGAGCGAAGACTCTCGACCTAGCCTAGCCCTGTCTGCTGGCTAGAGATGCATCAGGAGACCCCTCTTACCGCTACTCCGGGGGGAGTTTCTCCTCGGACCAGTTCTCCTCGATGGTCGCCTCAGCCTTGAGATCGTTCAACCATGTGGAAAAGGCTGTGTTCTTCCGCCTCTCAAGCGTCGCGGGGTCTAGTTCTCTATCCTCGTCCTTCTCCTCTAACTTGAGGATCTCGTAGCCCCTGGCCGTCTCTATCACCTGGCTTATCTCGCCCACCTCTAACTGGAAGGCCATCGCGCTGAAGGAGAGATCTCGCTCGTCGAAAGCCATCCACCCCACATCCCCCCCGTTCTCCCTGGTGAACTCATCGATGGAGAGTTCCTGAGCCAGAGTGGCGAAATCCTCGCCCGCCTTCAACCTCTCCCGGACGGCCTCGGCTTCCTCTTCCGTCTCCAAAACGATGCGCCGCACGCGGACCTGCTCCTCGCTGGTGGGCACCTCCCGCCCGACCACCTCCCACATCTTGGAGCGCAACAAGCCTCGCCGTACCATATCCCGATAGAACCCCTCCGAGATCCCTACCTTGGCTATGGCCACCAGGCTTTGCTGATAGGCTTCCTCGAACTGTTCCTCGGTTACGGCGGGAAGGGTAGGGGTAGGGGTGATGGCTTCGGTAGCGGTGACGGTAGGGGTCGGCGTCGTGGTAGGGGTAACGGGTTCTCGCTGGTAGCCATAACTCTCCTCGATGGCTCTATCTATCTCTTCCTCGGTGACGGTTATCCCTCGCTCCTCAGCCCCCTGTCGTATCAACTCATCCTCGATCATCATCTCCAATGCCTGGGAGGGGATCTGGGCTCGCTGGAGTTCCAACCGTGCCAGCTCCTGTTGAAAGAGGTTGGCGATGGCAGCCATCGTCTCATCGCTGGAATCTAGTTGGCTTAGTTGTCCCTCCAGGTTTCGGCGGTACTGATCTAGCGTGAATCTCTGGAAGATGACCATCTTTTGGTACTCATCGGTGCGTAGGGCCACCCCATTGACCTCCGCTACCGGAGAGGCTGGCTTAAGGAACTTCGTCTCGTAGTAGCCGAAGCCCAGGATGCTCAACACCAAGAGGAGTACAGCCCCTGCTCCCAAGAGTATGAGGCGTCTTTGTCTCTCCTCCCTCTGGCGGCGGGAGATCTGTTTCCGCGTGAGGGGAAGTTCTCGTTTGACCTTTTGCTTGGCCATACCAACTCTAGCAAGAGGAGAGGTATAGGCAAAGCGCGCTACGCCTCTCCCTGGAATGAGCGGAGATCAACTGCCCCGGACATGCTCGGTGGTGAACGGTAGGAGAGCCAGATGGCGAGCCCGCTTGATGGCTACCGCCAATTGGCGCTGATGACGGGCGCAGACGCCCGTCTTCCGCCGGGCCTTGATCTTTCCCCTGTCGGTTAGAAATCGGCGCAAAAAATCCGCGTCTTTATGATCTATCTCTTTGATCTTCTCCGCGCAGAAGAAACAACTCCTTCGCCGAGAAGACGGATACCTTCTGCGCTCAACAACCCGCTCCCTTGGACGTCTCTCTTCCTCTTCTCTCAATGTGTCCTCCTCATAGCCCACTTATCCGTCATTTCCCACAGGGATCCTTTACGGAGGCAATTACTCTACACCACGGAATCCTCTTCTACGCCTTCCTCCTCCGCCAACCTTGGCTCCCTTGGGTCCAAGAGAACCATCTCGTTGGCTACGACCTCAATGCGATAATGTTTCTGCCCTTGATTCACCCAGCTACGGGTTTGGAGCCTACCCTCCACATAAACCCGGGAGCCCTTGCTGAGATACTTGTTGCATATCTCGGCTAGGTTCCCCCAGGCTACTACTCGAAACCACTCTGTCGCCTCTCGCCTCTCGCCTTCAGAGGTGACCCAACTCCTCGAGGTGGCCACGCTGAAAGAGGTTACCGGCCGCCCCGCAGGGGTGTAACGCATCTCTGGATCGCTTCCCAAGTTGCCGATGATCATCACCTTATTAAGGCCTCTCGCCATCCCTATACACTCCTTTCCTCAAACCCGCCTCTCTAGCCCCGCACTATTAGATAGCGAATGATCGCCTCCGATAAGGTCAAACTCCTCTCCACCTCCTTCAACATCTGGGGTTCCAACTGGATTCGATTCAACACATAGTACCCCTCCTTCAACTTCTGGATGGGGTAGGCTAGGCGGCGTTTGCCCCAACGCTCTACCTCCGTTACCTGCCCACCGTTACCGGTCACAACCTGATCCACTTTCTTGCCTATCTCCTCTAGAGCCTCCTCTTCCACATCTGGGCGAACGATGTAGATCAACTCGTACTCTCTCAATCTAATCTCCTTTCCACGGGTTTGCCCCGAGTTCACTTCGGAGCAGAAAGGGTATCAACAAGGGCAGATTATATCATGGACACCCCTTCTGGGCAAGGCTAGAGGTGAAATCGGATATGGACGATATCTCCCTCCCGTATCTGGTAGTCGCGTCCCTCTAAGCGCAAGAGCCCCCTCTCTCGAGCCCGGGCAAAGGACCCAGCCTTCACGAGATCTTCGTAGGATATGATTTCGGCCCGGATGAAGCCTCTCTTCATATCGCTATGGATCTTCCCCGCAGCCTTCACCGCGGGGGTGCCTCGTGGTACCGTCCAAGCGCGGACCTCTCGGCCTCCGGTGGTGGTGAAAAAGGTGACTAGGTCGAGGAGCCGGTAACTGGCCTCGATCAGGCGGTTGAGCCCTGGCTCTTTGAATCCCAACTCCTCCCTGTAGGCTTGGGCTTCTTCCTGGGGCCATCCCAAGAGTTCCGCCTCCAACTCGGCGCAGAGAACGATCACTTCAGCATCGACCGACTCTCTCACAGTCGCCGCCAACTCGCTCCCAGAGGGGAGCGTCCCTTCCTCAACATTGGCCACGTATAATCTGGGTTTGCTAGTGAGCAAGTTCAAAGGCCTCACTATCTCCTTCTCCTCCGCGTTTAGGGGCAATTTACGTATTTGCCTGCCCTCGCTTAGGGCCTCGTGAAGCCGCTCCAACAACTCCAGTTCCTCCTCATATTCCCCTTTACCCCCTTTCACTTGGCGTCTCAACTTCTCCAGCCGCCTCCCTACGGTGGCCAGATCCGCCAGTGCCAACTCCAACTCCACCACCTCGATATCATCTTTGGGGGCCAGTTCCGGGGTCACGTGGGGGATGTCAGCGGCGGAGAAACAGCGTACTACCATACAGACCACATCCACATCGCGGATATACCCCAAGAACTGGTTGCCCAGCCCCTCCCCCTGGCTGGCCCCCTTCACTAAGCCGGCGATATCTACGAACTCGATGGTGGTAGGTACGATCTCCTCTGGGTTCACCAGGGCGGCGATCCTTTGCAGCCGTTCATCGGGGACGGTGGCCACCCCCACATTTCGCTCAAGGGTGGTGAAAGGGTAGGGGGCCACCGGGGCACGGGCCCCGGTGAGGGCGTTGAAGAGCGTGGTCTTGCCTACATTGGGCAAACCGACTAAGCCGATTTGAAGAGCCATTCTGGACCTCTTCTAAAAGTGGGCTAATCGCTCTCTGTCTCAGGAGGCAACAGATACGCCTCTACAACCTTCCGCAGGATAGGCGCAGCAGCGACGGAGCCCTCGCCGCCGTGCTCCACTACTACCGCCACGGCTATCTGGGGGTCATCGGCAGGGGCATACCCGGCGAACCAAGCGTGGGGCTCCCCACTGGGGACCTCCGCCGTCCCCGTCTTCCCCGCCACTTGCAAGGGGGAATCTTTGAAGGCGTAGTAGGCCGTCCCCCAGGGGTTCGTAGCCACCTCTCGCATCGCCTCCTGGATCAGTTGCAGATGCTCAGGCGAAAGGGGCAATTTGCCTATCTCCTCCGGCTCGAAGACCTCTTCTTCATCCCTGTACCTGGCCCCCAGACGAAGCACCAGATGGGGCCTATAGAGTGTGCCCCCGTTGGCTATGGCGGCCATCATGTTGGCTACCTGGAGGGGGGTGGCCAAAAGGTCCCCCTGTCCCACAGCCAGGTTCACGGCGTCGCCTGGCACCCAGAAGGGGTTCCCCACGCCGGTGAACCCCACCTCCTTCCACTCCGGGTCGGGGACGAGTCCCTCTGTCTCGTCTACCTCTATACCCGTCAGTTCCCCAAAGCCCAGTTTGTGTCCGAAATCGGGAAGCAACCAAGGGTCTATATTATCTAGGCGGAGCCCCATCTCGTAGAAGAAGACGTCGCAGGAGCGGATGATGGCCCAGCGAAAGTCCATGTCCCCATGAGCGGCCCAGTCGGTCTTCCTCAAGTTGGGGCCCTGCCAGACGCCGGTGCAATGGATGGTGGTGGAAGGATCGAAGCCCGCTCCCCCCAGAGCCGCCGTGGCGGTCACTATCTTGAAGACGGAGCCGGTGGGATAGGCTCCCTGAGTAGCCCTGTTGAGCAAAGGTCGTCCGGGGTCCCCCAAGAGAGCCTGCCACTCGCTGGCTTCCAATCCTCGGATCAGGGGGTTGGGGTCGAAGGTGGGACGGCTTACCAGGGCCAGGATCTCCCCGCTGTGAGGATCCAAGGCCACGATAGCCCCGGTTTTGTCGCCCAACACCTCCTCGGCTACCCTCTGCAGGTCTAGATCTATCGTAGTGTAGATGCTGCGGCTGGGGCGGGCGAGGTACTCCCTGATCACCTTCACCACTTCCCCTTGAGGGGTGACTACGGAGAGAACCCCTCCCATCCGGCCAGCCAGGTATCCCTCTCCCCACTGCTCCAGGCCGGCCTTGCCCACCATGTCGCCCTCTCGATACCCTTCATCAGAGAGCGAGGCCAACTCCTCTTGATCGATCTCCCCCACATACCCCACGATATGGGCCGCCACGGTCCCCTGGGGGTAGGTCCTTGTCGGCTTCTCCCGCAGGGATACTCCAGCCAAGGAAGAGAGGGTTTCCCTATACTCGATACTCTCCTCGAAGGTGATATCCCCGATGGGTACCCACCAATGAGGTTGTATGCCCACGGCGTGATACTTCTCGCTTATCTCCCCCTGGCTCATCCCCAGGATGCGGCTCAACTCCGAAAGGAGCCGGGGCTCATCGGCGATTTGGCCCGGTATTACCCCCACCGCTACTAGAGCCCCTTCCATGGCCAAGGGCTCTCCGTTCCGGGCATAGATGTTGGCCCTGGCGGGGACTTCCCTTTCTAGATAGACCAAATTCTCGTCGCTCAACTCAGGGAAGATAAGAGAGGGCGACCACTCCACTTTCCACCCCTCTTCCCAAACGAGAGGCAATATGTTCTCCACCTGAAACTCGCCCAGAAGAACGGTGCGCAGCGCTACTGTAAACCTAGCCTCCGCCTTCTCGCCCTTCTCTTCCACCCCCGTGACTTCGACGGAGAGGGAAGTGACCGTGGCCTCTTCCATGACCCCCTCGTACCGCTCTATGAACTTCTCCTCGCTGATAATGGCCTTTGAAGGTGAGGAGAGAAGGCCGTACATGGAGGTGTAGGCCCTTTCCTCCCAGGCGGCAAGGAACGCCTCGGCGACGGGGCGGGGAGAGGGCTTGGGAGGCGTGGGGCTGGGGGTAGCCTCTGGGGTAGAAGAGCCTTGGCAAGATACCGCTAAGACCAAAAGCGTAAGCAAAAGAAGCAGGCGTTTCATGAAAACCTCCCGCTGGATACCCCCCAGCTTGCTGGGGGGAGGAAGCGGGCTCCCCGAAGGCGAGAGCCCGGTTGCACTTTGAAGCAAAGTGCTGTAGAAGTAAGACATGTGCGCGTTAAGAAGAAGCAGCCATGCCGTCTATGACATCAAGTACCACTTGGTCTGGATTCCCAAGTATGGCAAGCAAATACTTGTGGGAGAAGTGGCCGAGTATACCAAGGAGGTATTTCGGCGGATTGGCGAGGAATATGGCTTCGTCATCGACACGATGGATGTGGAGGAAGACCACGTGCACATATTCCTCGAAGCTTTGCCAAAGTACTCCCCAGCGCGAGTGGCACAAATCCTGAAAAGCATCTCGGCGCGGGAGATCTTCCACCGGTTCCCCTGGTTGAGGCAGCAGCTATGGGGAGATGGGTATTTCGTTCGATCTGTGGGAGACCAGGTGACAACTGACATAATCAGCGATACATCAACTATCAAAGAGACCAAGCTGGTCAACCAAAGCTGTGGGGTTCTTTACTTCTCATCTTGCCATCCTAGATGACTACCTACAGGTCAGGACATGGCGAGTGATGGGCTGAGAGAGTGCAACCCAGGTTCCATTATAGCAAGGAAAGGCTAGTATGGTCAATGTTGGGCGCGCCGTAGGTTGTGTTCACAGACTGGTTCCTGGGGCTCACCTCTGGGTTGCTCGAAGGTTGATTGTACCCTTTACTTGTTCTGGCGAGGCATTCAAGATGGTTTACCGGGGCGGGGTCACTTCCTCAGGAGGTCGCCTCTTTAGGGGGATGAGTTCCCTTATGATGGCTATCTCCTCCCGTTCGAAGGTGCCCAGAGCCACCAGGGTAGCCAGGTATAGGAGCAGGGAGGAGGGGACGAGGAGGAGGAAGTTCAGCCTCCTAAACCACCAAAGGAAGGCTCCCATAAGGAGGGTACTCAGGGCCGGCCGCCAGGCGAGGCTAAGCCAGGGGATGCTCGTGAGGTGCTTGCGGACGCCATAGTAGAAGGGGAGAAAGAGCGCTATCTCGGAGAGGATGGTGATCACCGCGGCGGCCTGATAACCGTAGGAGGGGATGAAGATGAGGTTGGCTACTATGTTAAAGGCCAGGCCGATGAGGAAGGCTCGGATCAAGAACCGTTGCTGATCGATGGCGATGAGGAGATACTGGGTCACGCTATTGATGAACCCCAGGGGTGCATACCAGATGAGGAGGCTCAAGGCTATGGCGGAGTGGGGCAGATATTCAGAGCCTCCAAAGATGAGGATCAGCCCTCGGGCATAGAAGGTGACCAGCAGGGCCAGAGGAAGGCTGACTATGAGCAAAGCCTTGATGGCCAGGGTATAGGCCTTGATGAGCGACTCTCGAGCGTCCTGGGCGAAGCGGGAGATGATGGGGAAGATGGCGATGGTGAAGGCGGAAGGGATGATGTTGACCCCGTCGATGAACTTGTAGGCGGCGGTATACCAGCCCACGACGGTGTTCCCCTTCATCGGCTGGAGGAGGGTTACATCGACCCGGAAGAAGAGGGTGGCCAGAAGGTGGTTGATCATCAGGGGGTAAGAGAGCCCCAGCATCTCCTTGCTGAAGGGCGGGTTGAACTCCAACTGGGGTCGGAAGAAGGTCTTAATCACCAGGTAGAGGAGGATGAGCAGGGTGACCAGATTGACTATCACCGAGACCCCCGCCAGCCCCACGAAGCCGAACCCCAAAAGTAGGGCCAGGAGCCCCAAGGTCACTTTTAGGATGGTGCTTACCGTGGTGATGGCCGCGGGGTACTCCATCTTCTCGTGGGCCCGGAAGAGGGAACTGAGAGCGGCGGAGATGTTGCTGGGGATGAGGCTGAAGGTCAAGAGAAGGATAGCCGCTATCGTATCCCCAGAGAGGGCAAAAAGGCCTCGCCAGACGGCCAGAAAGATGAAGAGGAGAGGCAGCACTCCCAAGAGGATGAGCAGGCGCAAGATCGCCGTATTGCTCAAGTACCGGTTCCCCTGGGAGGGGTCCTTGGCTACCTCTCTGGTGAGGAGGGTGTCCAGGCCGAAGTTGGTGACGATCTCGAAGTAGCCTACTATGAAGATGGCGAAGCCGTATTTCCCTTGCCCCTCCGGGCCCAGGATGCGGAGCATGACCATGGCGAAGGCGGTATCGACCCCCTTGTTGAGAAAGGAGGTGCCCATGGGGGTCAAGGCGTTCTTCAGCACCCGCTGGATGGTGGTTTTGGGTTCTTCCCGGTACATGTGTCCCCAAAGGGAGTAGCCGAAACCGATGAGGGTTATCACCCCAGCCAGAAAAGTGACGTAGAGGCCTAGTTTGAAGGAGAGGGGGCTATATTTGAAGCGGACGGTGTGCTCCCCCGCTTCAAGGAACACAGCCCGAAAGTTGCCGTCGGCCTTGTAGATCTGTAACTCCTCTTCACTTTCCCCCACCCTGTCATACGCTTTCCAGCCGGGAAAATAGGAATCGGCTAAGAGTAGCCATCCCGGCTGGGCCATATCTACTTCTATCGTCACCTGGTTAATCGTGTATTCGGTGATGGCCACTCTGGGAGAGCCTACGCTAGACTCTTGGCTTAGACCTCCGCCTGGAGTGGGCGGTTCCTCCTCTAGTATGACGTACTCCCGGGGGTCGAAAACCCGAAGCGCTTCTCCCCGTGCTTCCTCATCCTCGATTATCTTGGCTTCCGGTACCACGAAAGCCCGGGGCAGATAATCATCGTTTCGGTAGATGCGCACCTCATCATCGTAGACCAAGGTATAGCCAGGGTTGGGTATATGTCGAGTGGTGACCACATATTTGACATTCAGGAGGTCCAAAAGAGGGGAGTCGAGAGAACTGTATTCATAGAGGGGGGCGATCCGGTTGTAGAGGAGTTCCCCTTGTTCCTCGATGAGGCCCATGAACTGGGCATATTGCTGAGGGATGATAGAGTCGTACCCTCGGACGTCGAAGAGGCGATAGAAGATCCCCGCGTTGGCGTTGAAACTCTTCTCCCCCGGCGCGTTGAAGGTGGTGAAGCGGAAAAGGTCGGGATCGCTTTGTAGGAAGGCGACTGAGGGAGGGGTGAAGTCGATGAGTTCAGGATCGACAGCCGGGTTGAACCCTCTACCTATGATGAAGAGGTCGCAAACCAGAACGAAGAGAGCCAGAGGTTGCCAGATCCTTCGGCTTCGCGTGAGGTAGGCCAGGACGATCGCCAACCCACCCGCCGCTGAGAAGAGAGCCAGATGCACCAGATTTGGCCACTGGTAGGAAAGGAGGAGACCTCCGTTGGCGAAAGCCTCCAGAGCCTTCTGGGAAGCCGCAAGGAGACGGTCTGCTAAGGAGACGAAAGGGCCTGGCCGGAGGAATACGAGGGCCGTCAAGAGCAGCCCCATGCAGCCCAGTGATAGGGCCAGCCAGCCGATTAGGCGAGGGCTCTCACCATCCCTCTTAACCAGGCAGTCGGCTCCCAGGCCAGATAAGACGGCTATGCTAAGGGTGTAGGGGAAGACCCAGCGAAAGGGGGTGTGGAGTTGTCTATAACCGGGCAGGATGTAGAAAAGGAGAGCGTAGAGAGGGGTGCCGAAGGCGAAAAGGAGAGAGAGGAGAGCGAGGGAAGCGAAAATCCAGAAATAACGAGTCCGTCGTCCGAAGACGGCCACCACCGCCAGAAGGAGAGGGAGTATCCCTACGTAACTTCCGGCCTCCACATAGTTCTTGATCCCCCAGAAGATGGTGTCGATGGGGTCCCCCGCGAAGTTCGCGGTGACGGGGACGACCTTTCGGCTTAGGAGATCGAAGTAAGCGTGATGGGCGGGGTTGCCGAAAAAGTTGGGGGCCAAGAAGGTTATGACCTGGCGTTTGGGGTAGGCCCAGCCGATGATCTCTTGATAGCCAGCCGAGTCTTGGCGAAAACTGCGAGTGACTAGTTCGTAGAGAGGGAGGAGTTGTATCCCTCCCAAACCAAGGCCCAGGATGATCATAACCGAAACCCCCACTGCCAGATAGAGGGTGCGCCTCAGGTCTCGCACTCTCCACCAAAGGCTCGCCAGGCGGCAGAGGGTGTAAAAGCCGGTGGTCAGGAGCACCAGGTAGGAGAACTCGGCGTGGCCGGCCAGGAAGTTCACTCCCAGGACTAAGGCACCCCCTAACAGGTAGGGGAGCGGGGGTTTGGGTGGCTCGCTCTCTTGAGCCCGGAAGGCCAGTTCCACCAAGGCTAAGATCAGCGGCAACCAGGTGACGGTAGCGATGGTTTGAGGCCAGACCACCCTGACCACCATGAAAAGGCTGAAGGTGTAGGTTACCCCCGCTAGGAGGCCACCCCATCGACTCAGGCCCAAGACTCGCCCATAGATATAGATGAAGAGCCCAGCCAGGAAGAGGTGAAGAACGGTGAAGTACCCATAAGCCTGGGGCAGGGGGAAGATGTAGTAGATGATGCTTAGAGGGTAGAGCGCCGAATGTTGACCTGCGGCCAAGAAGGGGACCCCGGCGAAGATGTAGGGGTTCCAAAAGGGGACCTGCCTGGAACGGAGGGCCTCCAGAATGAACTCTTTCCAGGCGTAGTTCTCTAGGAGGAGGTCGGATAGGAGCAGATTGTGAGGGACGCCGACGCCCCGTTGGGTAGCGTACGATCTCCAAGGCTCAAAGGCATATAGGTTATCGAAGGGGATGAGCGTCTTCCCGCCGAAGATGACCGGCCAGAAGAAAAGAAGGGGCAAGACGAGGAGCCCCAGGGCTATCAGCAACTCGTAGATCCATCCTCTTCTCAAGGGAAGCGGACTCCTACTATCTGTGTTTCCATCTCATCTGCCAGACCCGCCAGAGCGCCTCCAGGATGATGGCCAGGCTCATCTTAGAGTGGCCCAGGGCTCGATCTTCGAAGTAGATGGGGAGTTCGCAGAGGCGGTACCCCCTTTTCTGGCAGATGTAGGCCATCTCGATCTGGAAGGCGTAGCCCTCGGAGCCGATGGGGGGCAGATCTTCAAGCACCTCTCGCCGGTAACATCTGAAGCCGGAGGTGGCATCACGCACCGACAAGCCGGTCACCAAGCGGGCATAGAGGTTGCCTCCTCGACTGAGGAGCCGCCGCCAGATACTCCATCGCTCGTCCGCCCTTCCCCCTTCCACATATCGAGAGCCGATCACCAGATGGCAACTCTTCATCTTCTCCAAGAAGAGAGGAAGATAGGAAGGGGTGTGGGAGAAGTCGGTGTCCATCTCCACCACATAGTCGGCGCCCCGCGCTAGCGCTTCTTCAAAGCCCCGGAGGCAGGCGGAACCCAGCCCCAGTTTCCCCTCTCGATGGATAACCTGGAGCCTACCTGGGTGGCGGGAGGCCAATTCCTCCGCAATCTGCCCCGTGCCATCGGGCGAGTTGTCGTCCACGACGATGATCTCTAGCCCCTGGATGCCCAGGGAGAAGATCTCCTTCACCATCTGGGGCAGGTTCTCAGCCTCGTTGTAGGTGGGTAGCACTACTATAGTCTTCACCATATCCTTCTTTGGCCTTCTTCGCCGAGAATTATACTCACCGAAGGGTAAATGGTCAAAGGCGAAGGCAGGTGCTTCTTCACCGTCAACCCGGTTAAGGTCTATGGCTCGTTTGCTAGCCCTGTATCGAAACTCTACATCTCCCAAAGATAGTAGATACGCCTTGGTGTTGACTTGGCGTTTCGAAAGTCTTTGCTGTCAGCCTGCTCTGGCAATGGCAGGCCAGGGGAGGAAACTCCTGACAGCACGGAATTCCCTAATAACTCGCCACTGAGATGCCATTTCACAAGAGGCTAGTTTGCCAGAACTTGCCACTTTTCCTCTTATGGAGTAGAATATAAAGAAAGAGTTGGGCGGGAGCCCTTTTTAGGTTGTCAGAGCGCCTCCGCAAGGGAGCGGAAGGAGGGCAAGGATGGCGGTGAAACAAGACGTATTGAAGAAGAGACTAGAAGAGGAGAGGGTGCGCCTCCAGGAACAGATCTCCCAGTTGGCCATCGGAGGGCAGGATCATCCTGGCTACGGCAACCATATGGCCGACGATGCCTCAGACGTCTTCGAGCAGGCTAAGAACCTGGCACTTCGTCAGACCTTAGAGCGCCAGTTGGAACAGGTGAAAGAGGCTCTAGAGCGGTTCGGGCGAGGAACCTACGGCTACTGCTTAGATTGCGGCGAGGAGATAGACCCCGCGCGGTTGAAGGCTCTACCCTCTGCCAGCCTTTGCATCGACTGCATGGGGCGTCGCGAGAGGAGGCGGTGAGGGAAGGGAGGCTGGCTGCGGGCTGTCGGTGGGCTCTTCTCCTGGGGGTGGCCCTCCTAATCTTCTTAGTGGATCAGGGGAGCAAATATCTGGTCCTGCGGAACCTTGCCTGGGGAGAGCCTTGGAACCCCCTAACCTCCCTGAAACGGCTGGTGAGCCTCACCCTGGTGACCAATACCGGTGCTGTTTTTGGACTCCTCCCCGATCACGGAACCCTCCTCGCTATTGTAGCCATCATCGTGGTGGTAGCCATCCTTCTCTATGAGAGGCATATCCCCACGGATCAGCCTTGGCTTCGCATCGCTTTGGGCATGCAGTTGGGAGGGGCGATAGGTAACCTGGCCGACCGCTTGCACTACGGCCACGTCATCGACTTCATAGATTTCAAAGTCTGGCCCATCTTCAACCTGGCGGATAGCGCTGTAGTGGTAGGGGTGTGTATCTTGGCCTTCTATTACTGGCGCAGCGGCAGGGAGGCCTGAGGGAAGGGAAGATGGTGAGAGCCGAGGCGGGGCGCGATGAAGGGGCCCCGCTTTCTGGTACGAATGAAGTGAGAGAGTTCCTAGTCGCGGAAGGAGGGGAGAGACTGGATAGGTACCTGAGCGCTCCCTTGGCTCTCTCCCGTTCCCAGGTTCAACGCCTCATCCGCCAGGGCCGGGTGACCGTGGAGGGGGCGGTGGCTAAGGCCAGTTATCTCCTCTCTCCTGGGGAGCGCATCCAAGTCCAGTCGTCACCCCCTGAGGAGCCTGGGCCCCTGGCTCAGGAACTACCCCTCGATATAGTCTATGAGGACCAAGACCTGGCCGTGGTGAACAAGCCAGCGGGCATGGTGGTCCACCCCTCCTACGGACACAGGAAGGATACCTTGGTCAACGCCCTTCTAGCCCGTTACCCCTCTCTCTCACAACTCCCGGGCACGCGCCCAGGTATCGTTCATCGGTTGGACAAGGATACCTCGGGGCTGATGGTGGTGGCTAGGAACGAGGCTGCGCGACGGAACCTGCAAAAGCAGTTCAAGCGGGGAGGGGTGAAGAAGGTCTATCTGGCCTTGGTGGAGGGGCATCTGAAACCTGCGCAGGGGGTCATCGAGGCCCCCATCGGGCGGGACCCTCGACGGCGGAAGCGGATGGCGGTCCTACGCGGGGGACGGGAGGCGGTGACCGAGTACCGAGTTCGCGACTATCTTGGTGGCTATACCCTGGTGGAGGCGATGCCCCGCACAGGACGAACGCATCAGGTGCGAGTTCATCTGGCTTTCCTGGGCCATCCGGTGGTGGGTGATCCGGTCTACGGCTTTCGCAAAAAGCGGTTGGAGTTAGAGAGGCAGTTTCTCCACTCCCATATCTTGGGCTTCAGAGCGCCGAGCGGCCGATATCTGGAGTTTGAGGCCCCCTTGCCGGAGGAGTTAGAGAGGGTGTTGGAGGGGTTTAGACATTAGGTGGAAGGGAGGCAGGATGCGGGTCATCGATCTGCGCAGCGACACCGTGACCCAGCCCACTCCTTCCATGCGGGAGGCGATGTACCGGGCCGAGGTGGGGGATGATGTCTTTGGAGAGGACCCCACGGTGAACCGCTTGGAGGAGTTAGGGGCGGGGATGGTGGGGAAGGAGGCGGCCCTCTTCGTGGCCTCAGGCACTATGGGGAACCTGGTCTCCCTCTTGTCCCATTGCCAGCGGGGCGACGAGGTGATATTGGGAGATCGATGCCATACCTTCCTCTACGAAGTAGCCGGAGCGGCAGGGCTGGGGGGGATACAACTCCGACCCTTGACCAACGAAGAGGACGGCACTTTAGATCTCCAAGAGATAGAAGCGGCCATCCGACCACCAAACATACATTTTCCCCCTACTCGTTTGATCTGCTTGGAGAACAGCCATAACCGTTGCGGCGGGGCTGCCCTCTCCCCTGACTACATGGGATCGGTGGCCGCCATAGCCAGGCGTAGCCTCCTCTCTCTGCACCTGGACGGCGCTCGCATCTTCAACGCCGCCATCAGCCTGGGGGTGGGGGTCAAGGAACTCACCAGACACGCCGACTCGGTCATGTTCTGTCTCTCCAAGGGGCTGGCCGCCCCCGTGGGCTCCTTAGTGGCTGCGAGCGAGGCTTTCATCCAGAGGGCCAGGAAGATGCGCAAGATGGTGGGAGGAGGGATGCGCCAGGTGGGTATCTTAGCCGCGGCCGGGATCGTGGCCTTGACGGAGATGGTGGACCGCTTGGCTGAGGATCACCGTAACGCCCGCATCCTGGCCAAAGGGCTGGCGGAGATGAGGGGGATAGAGATAGACCTAGCGCGGGTAGAGACCAATATCGTCATCTTCTCTCTAGTGGCGGAGCATATAACCCCCGGGGAATTGGTGATGGATCTGGAGGATCGAGGTGTGCGGCTACTAGCCATCGGTGGGGACCGTCTGCGAGCGGTGACCCATTATGGCATAGGAGAAGAGGATATCAAGGTGGCCTTGGAAGCCTTCAGAAAGGTGTTAGGATAGACAGGGCCCCACATAAGGTGGGGCTTTCTCTTGTGGCTACGGCGGCTAGGGGGCACCACCTGGCTCCGCCGCTGTCAGCCTGTCCTGTACACCCATGCTGGCCCTGGATTCCCTGGCCCACTATACAGCCAGGACAGGTCAAATCCAGGGCCAGAGATTAGGTTGTGGCCGCTCGAAAAGGCTTTCTGCCATCTCCTTCGGCCTAAAGAAAGCCCCGCTGGGAAGAGCGGGGCTTCGTTTCAGTCCCAACTGAACTTGCGCCGGAAGGGAGGGATGCTCTGCACCGCTTCGATGGTCAGGGCATGGTCGCCGGCGAAGGAATCGAACCAGGCGCTGTCCTCCATCTTGTCCGAGAGGAGCCAGGGGCAGAAGGCGAAGAGATAGTCGGGAAGAGGTTGGCCGTTGGAGAGCACTTCTGTTCGGAACCAGTCGAAAAGTTCTCGGTGGTACTGGGCATGGAGTTGGTCGTCCACCTTCGGATAATGAGAGTCGTCAGTGGCTCCATATTTCCAGCCCCCCTCGCCAGCGATCATGGGAGGATAGAATCCTATCTCCTGCTTAAATACCTCGGCGTAGCAGCGGAAACCTAAGACGCCGTCGCAAGTGGCCACGTACTCCGGAGGATGGTTCAAGCCGTAGGGGTGGGGGACGAAGAACATGCGGTCGAAAATGGCCTCTCCGCCACGGGCTTTCATCTCATCTAGAGCGGCTACCAGCCATCTCTCGTCCACGAATTGGAGCCCCACGTACCCTCCGGCGTTGTAGAGTCTGGCCGCCGAGCGAAGGAGGTTCTGGAGGAAACGCTCCTGGTCGATCTCCTCCTCGTCCCATTCCGCTGACAGGCTGGGTTCGTTGTAGAGTTGTATATAGGGAGGCATCCCCACCTCTTGCAAGATCTGCACATCGCGATCGAAGTTGAATAGAGGCTTGTCGGGGCGGCCCCATCTCCGCCAGACCACGGTGATCCCCGCATCTCGAAACTTTATCGCCGCCTTCCTCAGTTGGATCTCGTCCGCATATATCACCAAGGCCCATTTCATTCGCAACGAGACCATTCGCGCGATCTGGCGGTCTAGCTCTTCCTCGGAATAGTAAGCCTTGGCCAGGAAATGTATGCCCAGTCCGTTGTCATCGGCGGGCCGGGGCCAATCCTGGAGGGCTATGGGCGGCAGTTCCACAAGTTCTAGCCTCCAGGGCGTCGGTGTCGGCTCCGTAGAGGTCGTTTCCTCCAGGGTAGGCGTGGGCAGGGACGTTGCTGTACTGGTGGGCTCAGGGGATGGCGGGGGAGAAGCCAGAGGCGTGTGTTGGGCCACAACCGTGGGCGAAGGAGGAGGGGCCGTCGGTTCCGCGGGGGCTTCTTCTCCCCATCTTGAAATGGCCAACGCCAACGTCGTACCCACCAAGAGAAGGGCCAGCAAGAGGACAAAGAGAAGAGAACGCCTTGAAGACATCCTACCTCCTTCAGAGAGGGTAACATCTCCCTAGAGGGGTGTCAACCTCTTCATTGACGACCTTAAGGGGAGGTGTTAGAATGCTCAGCGTCAGGAAGAGATGATTAGACGAGGCTTTATTCTGACTCTTGTTCTCTTCTCCCTTTGGAGATCATATCCTTCGCCTGACGAGCCCGCCCTTTCTGACTCTTCAAGGGCATATGGCCTGGGCGTCCTGAAATGGGGGGAGGTGCCGCTTCTCCATTTGAGGGGCAGCCCTTACGAGATGGGGTATCAGCAAGGGGTGCTCCTCCGAGAGGAGATCCGAGGGCGGGTGGAGAGCCTCTACGGAGAGTTGATTTCGGCCTCTCTCTCGCTGCCCCTTCTTCTCCAGAAGGTGCGGCTTCTCGAGATCCCAGATGAGTTCAGGGAAGAGATGCTAGGTTTGGCCCGGGGTGCGGGGGTCTCCTACACCGATATTCTACTTCTCAACAGTTGGCCCCAGTTGGTGGCTGGGCCTCGCTCCGATGAAGCCCTGAACGAACTCCTCACCACCTTCCAGCCCTGGTTTCCTCCCCACGTCGAGGTAGGCCTCCCCTTTGTGACTCCCGATGGGTCCGCATCAAGATGGGCCTCGCTCTCCCCGCGCGCGACGTTCGCCCTCTTCGGAGAGGCCACTAAGAGCGGTAACCTCTTTCATGTTGTAGAGGGAGATATGGCGCTAGAGGGCGCTCTTCTCATCTTCTACGAGCCTGAGGTGGGCAACGCCTTCGTGAGCCTCTCGCAGCCCGGCGCGGTGGGGGTCAACACCGGGCTCAACGAGGAGAAGATATCGGTGGCTCAGTTAGACGTCCCCTCCTTAGACTCCTCCTTGCGGGGGGTGCCTTTGTCCTTCGCCCTGCGCCAGGTGCTTCAGCATTCGGGCGACCTCCCTCAGGCTCTGAGGATCATCGCCAGCGCCCCACGTGTCGGGGGAGCCAACGTGGTGATCGGCGATGGGAAACCGGCTAGCGCGGCGGCCTTAGAGCTCACAGCCCACCGGCATGCGCTGTTCGAGGCCCAGGACGACTACGTGGTGCGCACCGGTCACTTCTTGGCTTCCTCTCTTCTTGCTTTCCAGGGAGAAGGAGATAGTAGGGCCAGCGAGGAGCGATATTACTGGGAAGAGATGATTCGGAGAGAGTATGGCCTCCTCGATTTGGAGAAGACGCTCTTTCTCCTGTCCCACGAGTGCGAGACGGATGGGGGCAGCTGTTACCCCAAGAAGGCAGAGGATGAGGAGATGATGTTAGGGGCGGTGATGGCCGCCAGCGACTTGGAGTTATGGATCGTCTCCCTCGATCCGGGTGGAGCGATACGAAAGTGGGGTTTCAATCTCCGGGAGGAGTTGGAGCGTTGAGGCGGCCTTGCATCGACCAGGGGCCAGCCCAGGTGATCTGAACAGGGGCTAGTTTGCCTCTCCAGTCGCTATCGTCCTGGAAGAAGACCAGTTTGTTGGTCCGGGTGCGCCCTTTCCATTTCCCCTTTCGTCTCTCCTCTACCAGTATCTCTAAGGTCTTCCCCAAGAGCGTCTGGTTTATCTCTTCCGCGATGTGGGCTTGTAGTTCCTCAAGGGCTCGGCGACGCCTCTCCTTCTCCTCAGAAGGCACATCATCGGGTAGGAGAGCGGCAGGGGTGCCTGGCCGGGGCGAGTAGGCCGCCACATGGACTACATCGAACCCCTCTTCCTCCAGGAGCCTATAGGTTCTCCTAAACTCCTCTTCCGTCTCCCCTGGGAAGCCCACGATGACGTCGGTGGCCAAGGAGACGCCGGGGATCCGCCTTCGGATTACGGCTAGAAGTCTGCGGTATTGGGAGACGGTATATCTTCTCCCCATCCGTTTGAGGACCCGGTCATCCCCCGCCTGAACCGGCAACTCGATATGCTCACACACCTTGGGGAGGGAAGCCACTGCCTCGATGAGGCGGTCGCTCATGAAGTTGGGGTGGGAGGTGAGGAAACGGATCCGCCAGAGCCCCTCGACCTCGTGTACCTGACCCAGTAGATCGGCGAGGGTCGGCTGGCCAGGGAGGTCGTGGCCGTAGGAGTCAACGATCTGTCCCACCAGCGTCACCTCTCGCACGCCTCGCTCTACCAAACAGCGCACCTCTTCAACGACCTCCTCCCTGGGCCTGCCTCGCTCTCTCCCCCGGCGGAGACGGACGATACAGTAGGTGCAATACTGGTCGCAGCCGGTCACCACGGGGACATAGGCGGAGACGGGGTAGGTGAAGGGGACGGGCTCCCTTGCTTCGTCCTTCAGGAACTCAACCAGCCCCTTCACCTCCGAGGGGGGGAGCCAGAGGTCCACATAGGGGAAGCGCCTCTCTAGGTCTCGGCGGGTCTCCGGGGCCACTAGACAGCCCATCACAGCGATGGTAGCCCCTGGGTTTCGCTCCTTGAGGGGCTTGAGGCTGCTCAGGCGGCCGTAGACCTTATCCTCGGCTTTCTGGCGGACGACGCAGGTGTTCAAGAGAACGACATCGGCCTCCTCCGCCCTGGAGGTGGGGAGGTAGCCCAGCCTTTGCAACTCCTCCGCGGCGCGCCGGGAGTCGGCATCGTTCATTTGGCAGCCAATGGTCCAGATGTGATAATGAGTCATCCTTCTTGGCTTCACTAGAGACAACCCCTCTTCATTATTAAGCCATCAAAGTCCAAGCTCAAGATAAGTTTTTCCTTTCAAGTAGTCGGGGAAGGTATAAACCCCCGTGATTTGAAGGTAGCAGCACTCCGGCTTTTCCTCCCACTCCCTTGCTAATCCAATGCGAAAGAAGGTTTCATTCTCGTGTAGATACCTGGTCAACCAACTGCCTATTCTCTCCCCGGATTGTCCATATCGTGTTCTGCAGGTGTCGCAAAATGCTCTGAAAGCGAGATCGGTAACCGAGAGATCAAAGTGTTCTCCCCGTTGATCGAGGAATTCTATTCGATATCGCCATTTGTCTTGCTCATAGAGGGATTGTTTATAACGGACACGTTCGATTTGCCTAGGTATGATGGTGCCAAGTGATCTGGATCCCTCGCCAGCTTTTACATACTGTCCTTCGTGAACTTGGGTCCCAAAGATTGCGCAAACGTTTTCGTCAACTAGATTTTGCAATACACTCCTTTTTTCCTCTACAGAGAGGACTCTAACGAGTTTCGGCTTGTAACGGGGATCGAGATTCCAATCTTCGGTATGAGGAGGGCTAGAAAGCTTCTTGGATTTGAAATCGAATTCAACCTCGGCAAAGGGTTTGATTATGAGTCTGCCTTCCTGAAGGAGAAATCCTTCGTCAATCCCTGACGGAGGCAAAACAGGTCGGATAGATTCCCAGGTATCTGTTGCCCAGCCAGCTATACAGACTCTAGGTGGCGCCATTCTGGTCAAATCACTGATGATAAGGCGTTTCTTCATAGCTCTTCTATGCTATTCGAAGAGTGGAGGCTGCTCTGGAATGATGCTTGCCGGCTCGAGTTGTCCATTTCCGCGAATATGTAGAACCCTAAAACCCAGGCTAAGAAGAGTTTGACCAACTAGCCGATGTCGATGGCATTGTTTGGGATCCTCCTCGCTGCAGAGGATAGCAGTGCGCTGTAGGCGTACAATTGGGAGCAATTCCTCTATGCCTTGTTGATACCATGGCCTTTTCATCACCTCATCATATTTTACCTCGCTACCTTGGTAACAAGTCGGGTCGTTTGGCCGCCCTCCCAGAGAATCACCAAGATATACGTAGGTAATGCCAATTTCGTCTAAAACCTTTGCCAAGGATTTTCGGTTGAACTGGGGGCTATATCGGCTCTGTGGTATGCTGCGAATGTCTGCCACAGCTTGGATATTGTTCTTTTGTAGCAAATCGATGATCTTTGCAACACGGACATTGCTATGGCCTATGGTGTAGATGGTTATCGATTCATCCATATTGCTTATCTCCTCTGCAACAATTTGAGTGCTGTTAGTAGGAAACACTGACGGCCAAGGGATATAGTTCCTGTTATGCGAACGCCTTGAGTTGACTCACTACCCGCCGAATAACATCGTTCCGGACAACTCATCAACTAGCGTTATCAGTTCCACATTCTCATCGTAGACCGCATCGCAGACGAAGAACTCAGACCGGGATAGGTAATCGTAGATAAACCCGTCTGTTGTCGGTATTGGAATGGTATGCAATCGCTCTGGCGCAACCCACTCCAGGGTTCCTTCAGCACACTCAACAGGTGGAATGGCAGGGATGTCAGCCGTATAGATGTAGACGATCCAGTTGTAGTTGGTTGGGCTAGTCTCCGTTAGTATGCCTCTGAGGCGTGGCTCCTCGATGGAGATGCCTGCCTCTTCCTTGACTTCGCGTATCACTGCCTGTCTGGGCGTCTCGAAGGGCTCAAGATGTCCCCCGATGGGGACGTACTTACCGAGATGGGGTTCCTTGCTACGGCGAAGTAACAGGAACCCGGCGTCGCTCCGCAGGATGCAAAGGACCGCAGCCTTCTTCAAGCCGATAGGGATGCTCATAGTGGCGCCTCCGCTTTGATAGTCTTTGGCTTATAGAGAAGGCACTGACGGCTTAGGTGCTGTCGGGAGTTTCCTCCTGACGGCCAAAGGCGAGGGAGAGCGTCAGATGGTAACATCTGACGCCACCGGAGAATTGTGCTACTCATACAGCCTCTTCAGCATCCTCAGGGCGTGGAGGGTAACCCATTTGGAAGGCTGGCCTATCTCCTCCAAAGGCACGAATTTCCCAATCCACTTGCCGCCTTTGGGGTGCGTTTCACAAGGCCAGCGACCGCTTTCCTCTTGCTTAGAGAGTATGATATGGAGGCTTTCTTGGATGCGCTCATCGTCTGGGGAGACATAGGGGGCTACCAGGCCCAACACCTGAAGTATATCTGCCTCCCAGTGCATGGGGAAGCCGAACTGGAACCAGCGGGGGCTGGGCTTGCCCCATTCTCGGTGATGCTTGTAGAGGCCGCTTTCCAGGAAGAGTTCGACGGCCCGGTGGCGGGACTCTTCTATCTGGGGGGTAAGCCAGTCCGAGGGGAGGTCGTGGAAGGCTTGGAGTACGTCGGCGGTGGCCCAGAAGCAGGAGTGGGTCTTCACCTTGGAGACGCACGGCCAGCCACCCTCTTGGTGCTGGATGCTCAAGAGCCAGTCTATGAGTTTGCGAGCGCGAGGATCATGGGCATAGTCGTACCAGAGCATCAGGCATAGGGCGTGAGCCGCGTGACAGGGGAGAAATACCGTGCGCCCTTTTATCTGAACGCCGTAGGCCCCATCCTCTAGGATGCAGCCATCGAGCAGGTAATCGATCCCTTTTTTGATGGCTCCGTCTCCCTTATAGCCCAGCCACAGGAGGAGCACTAAATATTTTTCCGTGCCGTGATGGGGGCGGGGGTCAGAGCCCCAGTAGCCCTCGGGGCGCTGCCTCCGGAGGATCTTCTGTATAGGCTCAGACTGGGCGATGGCCTGACTGGCGGCTACCACCTCCGGGTCATCAGGGGCTTTGTCCAGGAGCCAGCGGAGGGTGAAGTAGCGGACGGAGGGGTTAGACTCTTCGAGGAGCCAGTCCGTGGGGTCGGCTTTGAGAGCCTCTTTCCAACCTTTCATCTTTTCTCCTGAAAGTGGGGTCATCTTCTTTTGCTGCCAGCACCTTTGCGTCTGCTCAGTAAAGGGGCATCCTCTGTCGTTATTAGGGCAGGTATGGAAACCTGCCCTACTTGCTCTTAAGGGGCTCAAGAGCCCGCTGCCGTTCGGGCCAGGGCCCTGCCCTTCTTTTGGCTAGCGAAGACCCTCTTGAGGAACTGGCCGGTGTAGGAGTGGGGCATCTGGGCCACCTCCTCTGGTGTTCCCTCGGCGATGACCCGGCCTCCGGCGTCGCCCCCCTCCGGTCCCAGGTCTATGATCCAATCGGCGGACTTTATCACCTCCAGGTTGTGCTCGATGATGATCACCGTGTTGCCGGCATCGACGAGCCGGCCCAAGACACCCAAGAGTTTCTTGATGTCGTCGAAGTGGAGCCCGGTGGTGGGCTCGTCTAGGATGTAGAGGGTGCGACCGGTAGCCCGCTTGGAGAGTTCTCGGGAGAGTTTTATGCGCTGGGCCTCGCCGCCAGAGAGGGTGGTGGAGGACTGACCAAGCCGGATGTAGCCCAACCCTACATCGTAGAGGGTCTGGAGTTTCCGCTTGATCTTGGGGATGTTATCGAAGAACTTAAGGTTTTCTTCCACCGTCATCTCCAGGACGTCGGCGATGTTCTTCCCCTTGTATCGGATCTGGAGGGTCTCCCGGTTGAAGCGCTTTCCTTTGCAGACCTCGCAGGGGACGTATATGTCGGGGAGGAAATGCATCTCTATCTTGATAATGCCGTCGCCTTGGCAGGCCTCGCAACGGCCTCCTCTAACGTTGAAGGAGAAACGGCCTGGCTTGTATCCCCGCATCCTCGCCTCTGGTAGGGTGGCGAAGAGTTCGCGGATGTAGGTGAAGACGTTGGTATAGGTGCCCGGGTTAGAGCGAGGCGTCCGCCCGATGGGGGATTGATCTATATGTATCGCCTTGTCCAGGTGCTCAACTCCCAGAATATCCTTATGTCGGCCTGACCTATCTTTGGCTCGATGGAATATCTGGGCCAGTCGCTTGTAAAGTATTTCGATGAGGAGGGTGCTCTTCCCCGAGCCGGAGACGCCGGTGATGCAGATGAACTTGCCCAAGGGGAAAGGGACGTCGATCTCTTTGAGGTTGTGTTCTGCCGCGCCCTTGACCTCCAGATAAGCCCCATTCCCAATCCGGCGCCTCTCCGGGATGGGGATGCTCTTTTTTCCGGAGAGGTATTCTCCGGTGATGGACTCTGGGCAGGCGATGATCTTCTCTATAGGTCCCGCAGCCACTACCCGGCCGCCGCTCTCCCCGGCTCCTGGCCCCAGGTCTATGATCCAGTCTGCCGAGCGCATTGTCTCCTCGTCGTGCTCTACCACCAACAGCGTGTTTCCCAGGTCACGCATATCCTTGAGGGTGCGGATGAGCCGTTTGTTGTCTCGCTGGTGGAGGCCGATGGAGGGCTCGTCCAGGATGTAGAGCACCCCCACCAGTTGGGAGCCGATCTGGGTGGCTAGTCTTATCCTTTGGGCCTCACCGCTCGAGAGCGTGGTGGCTGAGCGCTCCAGGGTCAAATAGTCGAGCCCCACGTTCACCATGAACCCCAACCGATCCCGGATCTCCTTGAGGATCCGGCGGGCGATGGCCAACTCCCGCTGGGAGAGCCTCTTGGGGAGTCCCTGGAAGAACTCTAGGGCCTCGTTTACGGACATGGTGGTGATATCGGTGATCGACCTGTCGGCCACGGTGACGGCCAGGCTTTCCGGCCTTAGCCGTTTCCCCTCGCAGGCGGGGCAAGGATGGGTAGCCATGTACCTTTCTATCTCGCTTCGGATGTAGTCAGAACTCGACTCCCGGAACCGCCGCTCCAGGTTGGGGATTACCCCCTCGTAGGTGGTATCGTACTCGCGGATGCGGCCGTATTGGCTTCTGTATCTCAGTCTGATTATCTCCGCACCGGTCCCATATAGGAGGAGGTCTATATGCTCGGATTTCAGTTCCCGCACGGGGACGCTCACCGGGAAGCCATAGTGATCGGCCACGGCCTTCACCAACTGGTAGTAGTAGGTCTCGCTGGTCGAGGCCCGGCTCCAGGGCCGGATGGCCCCCTCAGCCAGAGTCAGGCTCTTGTTGGGGATGACCAGGCCGGGGTCTATCTCCATCTTGGTGCCGATCCCCTGACACACGGGGCAGGCCCCGTAAGGGGTGTTGAAGGAGAAGGTGCGGGGCTCTATCTCGCCGATGCTGATGCCGCAGTGGACGCAGGCGAACTGCTCGGAGAAGAGGAGGTCTTTCTCCGCCGTCGTGTCGTTGATGATGACCACGCCGTCGCCCAAGTTGAGGGCTGTCTCCACCGAATCGGTGAGCCTGGAGCGGAAGGAGTTGATCTCTTCCTCGCTGTATTTGGCCTTGTCGGGGATGATGAGCCTATCTGCCACCGCCTCTATTGTGTGTTGCTTGTACCGGTCGAGTTCTATATGCTCGTCCACGTCCCGCACCTCGCCGTTCACCCGGACGCGGACGAAGCCCGCTTTACGCACATCTTCGAAGACCCGCTGGTGGTGGCCTTTGCGGTCTTTGATGAGGGGGGCTAGTACCATTATCTTGCTTCCGGGCTGGAGTTCCATGACGGAATCTACGATCTGCTCTGCCGACTGCTGAGCGATGACCCGGCTGCAGTTGGGGCAGTGGGGGATGCCGATGCGGGCGTAGAGAAGCCGAAGATAGTCGTATATCTCGGTGACCGTTCCCACAGTGCTCCTGGGGTTATGGGAGGCCCCTTTCTGGTCGATGGAGATGGCGGGGGAGAGTCCCTCTATCTGGTCCACGTCTGGCTTTTGCATCTGGCCCAGGAACTGGCGAGCGTAGGCGGAGAGGGACTCGACATAACGGCGCTGTCCCTCGGCGTAGATGGTGTCGAAGGCCAGAGACGACTTGCCGGAGCCAGAGAGGCCGGTGATGACCACGTATTTGTTCCGCGGTATCTCCACGGTTATATTCTTGAGGTTGTGTTCGCGGGCTCCGCGAACGATGATCTTGTCTTGGGCCATGCCTTCTCTTTTCGGTATCTAGCGCCCTAATTCGAGACCTCGATGCTAACAGGTGCTCCTTCCTCCAAATCTAAGCAGGCCTCGATCGCCTCTTTGATATTGGCGATGGCTTCCTCATAGGTAGCGCCTTGGGAGTGGCAGCCGGGGATCTCCGGGCAGTGGGCTACTAAGAAGCCGTCTTCGCCGGGCTCGATAATCACTGTGTAGCTCATCTTTCTCCCTCGCTTTTGAGGCATCTCTCTTGAGTCATGCTCTAACTTTCCAGAAAGTGATTTTTCGGGCAATCTTATATTATAGCAAACAAATGCGTAGGGTTCAAAAGATTGAGAGAAGTTCAACGGCTTGATTCTTCCGTCTCTTCCTCGTGGTACACGACATCTACGGTAATATCCCAATGGTTAAAGCATGGACGGTAGTACTTGCGCCGTCCTTTTAGGCTCCCCTCATATCCTTGACATTTCCGGCCATCTTCCAAGTGTGTTTGCTTCTTTCTGACCATGTCTCGTAGGATTTGCCCTACTGAGAATCCGCCGTTGTAGCAGGCTGGATTGCTGCAATCCACGAATTCACCGATACGGGGAGAGGTGTAAACCCGTTCTGCGGAGGCTTCCCTCACTCCATCTCCTTTTTGTACACAGACAACCTTCGCTTCTTTGATTTCAGGGAAGGCTTCCTCGAAAGGCACCCCGTCACCAAACACATGTTTCGACTCACGGAAAACATCTGATGCCTTTTGTCTCTTTTTCATCATTGAACCTCCTCTTATATCATATCTCTGATTCACTCGTTGTGTTTCCAGCCTAGAGGTATGCGATACGCCTTAGCGTAGGCAGCGACATCAGGCATTTTCAATTCTGTTGTGCTCAGGTGGTTAAGAAGTGATAGGTAGAACCACATGATGGCATATTCACTTTGAGCGTATGTTAGGAATACGCTATCCGGGTGCTCGGTCTTTTCCAGGGCACGGACAAACTTCACTCGGCGTTGAGAATCTGGCACCGACTGGAACCGCTGGTCATGGTCCATATATAGCCAGTGTGTAAAATATTCATTTGTTTCAATGATGAGGAGAAAATCTATGCGTGCCTCTGGCTCCTTACTGGATATAGCGTCAAAGATTTTTTGCCGGTTGAGGGTGGTTTTGTTGGCCAAGACTGCAGTGAAAGGATAGGTGGCAGAGTATTGGCTTTTAAGTTCCTTCGCTCTGGTGGCCTGCTCTATGGCTTCGGTTGGATCGTTAAGAACAGATTTGACTTCTATTACTGCATATACACTCTCTATTGGAAAAAGGTGAAGAGGCGAGTTGAGCCACCCAAACACCGAGCATGACACATTATCATAGACCACCACATCTTGTTCGTGTGTGTGCCCTCCATGGGAATCGATGACTTCTCCAACACCAACAGAATATCTGGCTGGTAACAAAGAATCTAGGAAGTTGCGTATGGACTCGACTCGGAGTTCCCCGATATCGGTGGGGCTTCTGAACAAGCCACCAGCCTTTAAGTGGACATTCAACGAGTCTCGCAAGAGTTCGAAAAGTTGTCGGACAGGGGGTTCGGATGTGTTCACTATTTTCATCTCCTTCCTGGCTCCAGGAAACGAGTCATCGCTGGGACTCTCTCCCTATACTTCCTCATACTTCTCCCTACACCCGCTTGCGAAAGACGGCGATCCAGGGGCTTCCAAACCGCTTTTGTACTACTTTTCTCCCATGCTCTCCCTACTTATCTCTCTAAGCCCGGTCCATCATCCCTTGCGTTCCTCTGCCGCTTTCAGGGCCAGAAAGACCCCCACTGCAAGGGCGATGATCCCCAGGCCTGAGACACAGGATAAGAATTTGACGCCAGAGATAAGCAAGCGCCAGGCGGCGGTGTAGAAGAGCATGTAGCCCAGGAGGAAGGAGACGGCCACCAAGAGGGTCAGCCTTCTCAAGTCTAAGTTGACTTTGAAGTATCTGGTGGCTGTGCTGAGGAGGATTAGTAAGATGAAGCCCATGAGCAAGGGGATCGTTTTGGTCATCGGCTTTCTCTCATTTCCTCCCCATCATCCTCAGCATCTCTATATTCTCGAGTTCCCTTGTCCGCTGTTCTTTGCGGATGCGCTCCCATTCGGGGATATCCTCACGCTCGGCCAGGCGCTGGCGGAGTTCGAATATCTGGTCCCTGATAACCGCCGCCTTCTCGAATTCCAGGCCCTGGGCCTGTTGCTTCATCTGCTTCTCCAGTTCCTTGATCAGGCGGGCCACCTCGTCTTTGGGTATCTCCGCCGCTACCTCGTATTTCAGCCGCTCCTCGGCCGCCACCCTCACCTGGTCGGTCAGGTCCCGCACCGCCTTGACGATGCTCCGGGGCTCGATACCATGCTCCTGGTTATATCTCGTCTGTATGGCTCGGCGGCGGTTGGTCTCATCTATGGCCCGCCTCATGGAGTGGGTCATCTCGTCGGCGTACATGATGACCGTGCCGTTTATGTGGCGGGCTGCTCGGCCGATGGTCTGGATGAGGGCCTGCTCGGAACGCAAGAACCCCTCCTTGTCGGCGTCCAGGATGGCTACCAAGGAGACTTCTGGCAGATCCAGGCCCTCTCGAAGCAGGTTGATGCCTACTACTACGTCGTATACCCCGAATCGTAAGTCGCGGAGGATCTCCACCCGCTCGATGGTGTATATCTCTGAGTGGAGGTAGTGGACTTTAACCCCCATCTCCGCCAGATAGTCGGCCAAATCTTCCGCCATCCGCTTGGTGAGGGTGGTGACCAGGGCCCGCTCCCCTCGCTTCACCCTCTCGTTTATCTGGTAGATGAGGTCCTCGATCTGGCCTCGGGTGGGCTTGACTATCACCTGGGGGTCCACCAGCCCGGTGGGCCTGATGATCTGCTCCACCACCTGGTCGCTATGCTCAAACTCGTAGGGCCCCGGGGTGGCCGAGGTGTAGATGACGTGATAGATATGCCTTTCGAACTCCTCAAAGGTGAGGGGACGGTTATCTAGGGCCGAGGGCAGCCGGAAACCATACTCTACCAGGGTCTCCTTTCTGGAGCGGTCTCCCCGGTACATGCCGTGGAGTTGGGGGATGGTCATGTGGGACTCGTCGATGATGAGGAGGAAGTCATCGGGGTAGTAGTCGAGAAGGGTCCAGGGGGGCTCGCCGGGGGCCCTTTGAGCCAGATGTCGAGAGTAGTTCTCCACCCCGGCGCAATAGCCGATCTCGCGCAGCATCTCCAGGTCGTAGTTGGTGCGTTGTTCCAATCGTGCGGCTTCGAGGATCTTATCTTGGGCCCTGAGTTCGAAGAGCCGCTCTTCAAGTTCCCTCTCGATATCCTCTAGGGCTAGCGCCAGCCGCTCTTGGGGGGTGATGAAATGCTTGGCCGGATAGATGTTGATGCTCTCCCTTTCGATGAGGATCTCGCCGGTGAGGGGGTCTATCTCCACCATCCGCTCTATCTGGTCCCCCCAGAACTCGATGCGGTAGGCGAGTTCCTCGTAGGCGGGTTGGACCTCCAAGGTGTCGCCCCGGACGCGGAACCTGCCCCGTCTCAACTCTAAATCGTTCCGCTCGTAGTAGATGTCCACCAGGTGGCGCAGGACCTTCTCTCGGTTGCGGATCTGCCCTTTGTTAAGAGTGACCACCACCTTACCGTAGTCCTCTGGCGAGCCCAGGCCATAGATGCAGGAGACGGAGGCCACGATGACCACATCCCGGCGGGAGAAGAGGGCCGAGGTGGCGGCCAGCCTTAGCCGGTCGATCTCATCGTTGATGCTGGCGTCCTTCTCGATATAGGTGTCGGTGCGGGGGAGATAGGCCTCGGGCTGGTAGTAGTCGTAATAACTGACGAAATAGGCTACGGCGTTATGGGGGAAGAACTCCTTGAACTCGGAGTAGAGTTGGGCTGCCAGGGTCTTGTTATGGGCGATGACCAGGGTGGGGCGTTGGACCTCTTCGATGACGTTGGCCATGGCGAAAGTCTTGCCCGTCCCCGTGGCGCCCAACAAAGTCTGATGTTTATACCCGTTTTTGAGGCCTTCTAGCAGTTGTTGGATCGCCTGGGGCTGGTCGCCGGTAGGCCTGAAATCGGAAAAAAGTTTGAATTCTGGCATAGTGCTCCCTCAGAAAGTCAGAGCCGCCTATAAGGGCTGCTAAAGCGGATTTTGTATAGAACTTCCGTTCAAACTCTTATTATACTACGATTTTGAGGGTTTGTCTAGCATAAGAGAGGGTAGCCTGTTGCGTAACAGTATGCAAAGTGAGACCTTCCCTTCTGTGGACAAATGTGCTATAATAAACAATAGAGATAGGTTGGCAGTCCATGGCTGCGAGGGCTGGGGAGGACGGAAATGGCACTGCCCGTGTTGACAACCGTGGATGACCTGAAGGGGGTGGTTGACTATCTGAGGGGCAAAGCGGCGGGCGCGACGCTGCAAGAAGCGCGATCAGTACTCGGTCGCAGATATTTCGACGGAAGGAAGGTCTCTGCATATCAATTCTGGGGAGTGGTGACTGAAGAAGGTGGGGCATTGAATCTCACTTCTCTAGGACGGCGTGGCGCAAGAAGCGATGAAGAGTTCATTTCAATGATCCGGGCCATCCTTGCGAGGGTGCGTGCCTACAACATGGCCCTTGAGTGGATCTATCGTCAAGGTTTTGATGTCGTAGACACTGCTGAGGTGGGGGCTTGGTGGAGGGAAAATACCCCAGAAGAAGTCCAAACTGACAAGGAGACAACGCTCAGATACAATGCGGTTTGCTTGTTCAGGCTTGCTGAACGCGCAGGGCTTGGCAGCGTGGTAGCGGGGGGTGGGACAAAACTTACTAGGCTGCGAGTGAATCGGGAGGAGCTAGCAGAGTTCGTGGAAGGCCAAGCCGCTCTGCCAGAAGCCCCGGGCGAGGCTGGCCTGGCCGAAGAGCAATTGGGGGTTGAACCACCGGTAACGGCCCCAGGAGCAGCGTATCCCATCAAGGTATTCATCGCCCACAGCAAGAATGAGGCCATACTGGCCGACATCAAAAGGACGGTGGACCTTGCTGGTTTTGAATGGTATGTGGCAGAGGAAGAAGAGACTCCTGCGCTACCTATACCGGAGAAAGTAGCCGACGGCATGCGCCAGTGTAATTCTGCCATTATCAACGTTTCCGCTGATCAACCAATTGTTGGGGAGGATGGGCAGGAGACCTTCAAGGTGAATGAAAACGTGCTGATCGAAGTGGGCGCGGCCGGTGTCAGATACGGGTACGATAGAATCATCTTGCTCTGGGACCGGAGGGTGCCGGTTCCGTCCAACCTTCAAGGTCTGTACAGATGCGAGTATGAAGGAGATAGGTTGGACCTTGAAACAGCGTTCAAACTTATGGAGGCAATGAAGAGATTCAGGGCCTGAGGTAGTGTCTGCGTTTGCTTGTAAATGACAGGCCGGAAATGCAGCGCCTTCACGTAGAGGCGCTGTTTCTTTGTACCACTTATGAGGATGCTAGCCTAGGTATATCGGGTTGGTGAAGACCCAGCCGCGTAGTCGGAGGAGATAGCGACGATAGGCCTCCACTCGATAGGCTCCTTTTTCTTCTGCCCTGTAGCGGAGGGTCTTCCCCCTCTTTTGAGCCACTACCTTTCCCCGGTGGACTAACCGCAAGAGGGCGGGTAGGGGGGAGACGACCTCGAACTCCGCTTCTCCCTCTAAGGCGATCTCCTCTCCCATTATCGCTTCGTCGTTCCCGCTTCTGGCTACGAAGCGAAAACCCCTGCTATCCCCTATGAGGTCATAGGCCACAAATGCGTGGCCGTTTCTCAACGCTTCGTAGACCAAGTTGCTGTCATGCTCCAGTTCACCGTTGAAGGGCTGGGGAGAGAGGATATGAGTGCGGACGGTGCGGAAGCAGTGCCCGTAGGAGTGGATGGCTCGCTTCAGGGGCCCTAGGGTATAGACCTTGGCGTGGACATCGGTGCCCCCGATGGCCGCCACCCGCCTTTCTCTAAGCAACTCGTCCCATTTTCTCAGGGTCTCCGGGAAAGGGCCTCGAATGGCTACCCCAGGGAAATAGGCCAAAAAGAGGGTTTGGGGGAGGTTAGGGAGGTAAGCCTTGAATTCGGACATGTAGTTCCATATCTCCAGGCCGGCGTACCCCTTCACCTGCCAATCTACCCAGTCGATCTCGGGCTCCCCGCTGAAAGGGGTGCTATGCTCGAAGGGGTGAGCCAGGAAACCGAATCCCCCTTGGGCGTTTACAGCATCGATAACGGCCTGAGCATCCTTGGCGTGTTGGGCTACCTCTTCTTTGATATCGAAGGCCAGGTAGTGGTTGGCTTCTGGCTGGCGTTCCTCATCGTGGATCTCCTCCCCCACCAGTAAGAGAAGATCCCCGTACCAGCCATCTTTGCCTTTCACTAGGACGTTGTGATCCGTGGCTATGACGAACTCTACCCCCGCCTCCGAGGCGAGACGGGCCACTTCCTCGAAGTTGGCTTTGCCGTCAGAGGCGGTAGTATGGAGGTGGATGGAACCTGCATACTCGTGCATTAGCTCTCCAGAGGGTACTGGTGCGGAGATTATAAAGTTCTTGCTGATGAGCTGTCAAACTCCTCGGGAACCCTTTGCCTTCTTATTTCGTCTAAATAGTGGCCTGGTGGTATAATGCGTGAAACCCTGGGCTAATTCAGTTAAGGAGGCAAAGAGATGACAAGAGTGGTAAGTATCATTCTGGGAGCCATAACGGTGCTTCTGGTGGCCGCGGTCCTCACGGTGGAACTGGCCATGGTGGTGCCGGCGGTGCAGGCGGGCGGCCCGCTAGGGATCGTGGAGGCCGAGGTCCAAAACGCGATCTCCGTCAGCGGGGAGGGGAGGGTGTCCGCTGAGCCCGATATGGCGGAGATAATCATCGGGGTGGAGAGCCGAGCCCTTACCGCTAAGGAGGCGGCCCGCCAGAACAGTGAGGATATGAACGAGGTGATGGCCGTTCTCGAGGGGATGGGGATCGCCGAGGAGGATATACAGACCGTCGATTATTCTATCCGAGCGGAGATGGATTATCGAGAGGATGAGGGACCCAGGGTCGTCGGCTATGTGGTCAATAACGCGGTGCGGGTGAAGGTGCGGGATCTCGATCTGGTGGGCGACCTTTTGGACGAGGTGACGGAGGCCGGGGCTAACAACATCTACGGCATAACCTTCACCATCGAGGATCCCAGGCCTTTCCAGGAGCAGGCTCGGGAGATGGCGGTGGCCGAGGCTCGTAACAAGGCCAAGCAACTGGCTGAGGCCGCCGATGTGCGGCTGGGCGATCTCCTTTCCCTGAGCGAATATATAACCGGGGGGCCGGTCTATGTGGAGAGGGCTGCGGCGGAGGGTATGGGAGGCGGCGCGCCGCCTATCTCTCCGGGGCAACTGGAGATAGTGATACAGGTGGAGATGAGTTATGAGATAGTGCAATAACAGATGGCAGAGAAACAAAAAGGGGTCGCAAGTCGCGCCCCCTTTTTAGTTCTCCTCGGACTGGGATAGGATCTTGCGAGCGCGCGCCGCCTGGTCTCGGGGCACGAGGAGCTCGACCTCCCCCAAGCCATCGATGGTGAGGGCGAAGACGGTGCTCCCGCTATCGTACCGCAGGAGGACCGGGATCCCCTCGCTCTCCAAACGACCCTTTATCACGTGGGCCTGGATTTGCCCGGAGGCGGTATAGACCTTTTCTAACTTTTCCACTCTCAGAGCCTCATCAATTTGCCCAGGGTTACTTCTTGGTCATGCTCCCCAGGAAAGTCTCTATCAGGGTGGTCGCTGTCTCCGGCCAGGGGAAAATCTCTGGGTTGAGCATCCATTGGAAGAGAAGACCGTCGTAGGCGGCTACGAGGATGGAAGCCAGATGATGGACGTTGGCCTCTCTAAACTCTCCCCTGGAGATGCCCTCTTGAATGATGCCGCTGATGAAGGAACCGTATTCCTCGAACATGGCCCGGAACATCGCCTTGATCGTCTCATCCTGGGTGGCGTGGGACCAAAACTCCATGACTACTGGGAGGAGATCCCGCAACTCTAAGCCGGAACGGATCATAACCTGGTTTAGTTTGCGCAACTTCTCAGCCGGGGGGTCTTGAGGGGAGAAACTCCCTTGCAGGGATTTCTCCCACTCCCCAAGCCAGTTCTCCATGACGGAGAGGAATATCTCCTTCTTGCTTGCGTAGTACCAGTATAGCGTTCCCTTGCTGAGGCCGCTCTCCTTGACGATGTCGTCCATGGTAGTCTGATAGTATCCTTGGTGAGCGAAGCACCGCAAGGCTGCTTCCAATATCTGGCTCCGCCGTTCCTCTGCTACCTTAGCCTTGTCCATGGGCTCAATCCTAAACTGACCAGTCAGTCTACTTTAGCGAAATCATAGCAGCGAACAAGGGATCTGTCAAGGAGAAGGCAAAGGGGGCCTTCAACCCTCTTCTTGGGGGCTGGCGAGGAGGGAATCGAGTTTGCGGGAGAGTTCCTGTAATCGCGCTTCTAGCCGTTGAAGGTCATCTCGGGTGGGTATCTGGGACCGCTCTAGGGCTCCTTCTATCTTGATCATTGTCGCCGCTTCTAGGCTCTGACGGCGACGCAGGGCGTAAACGGCCAACTCCTCGCGCAGTCGTTGGGCCTCCTCTAAGGCTATCTCCCCCCGGCTAACGAGGGGTTCGAGCTTCGCCTCGTCGAGGAAGGCTCTTAGGGTATCGCCACCGATGCGGATTAGAGATCGCAGGAAGGGTGGGGGTAGGTTTCTCTCCTCTCGCTGCAAGATCCGAGCCAGGGTAGCGGCGGTGAGATCCTCGCCACTTTGATGGTCGAGGATCTGTACCTCCTCGCCAGCCCTTATCAAAGCGGCCACATGACCTAAGGAGACGTACCGCTTCTCTTGGGTATCGTACAGTTTGCGATTCGAGTATCGCTTGATGAGACGCAAAGAGAAGCCTCTCTTGGCTCTAAGCCTTCTTCGCCAGTTTGTCGATCTTCTTGCTCAATTGGTCGATGCTCTTGCTCAGGCTCCCTATCTCCGCCTTGGTGGGCACGTTGAGCCTTTCGAGGGCCCTTTCGATGCGGGCATCGAGGGAGGCTTCCATCTTCTCCCTTCTCGTTTCCATCCTCTCCCGGCTCTTAGCCATCATCTCTTGAGCCAGTTTCCGCCCCTCTTCTTGGGCTATTTGGCCCCTCTCCACTAGCCGGCTGATGAGTTCCTCAGCCTCATCGGTGGCTAAAGCCATGGCTCCTACGCCGGCTAGAAGCACCTTGCGAAGGGTTTCGAAAAACCGGGTTCCTTCCATAGGGGTCTCTTTCTTCTTAGCCATCCCTTACCTCCTCTCGTTTCATGACGCGCTGCGTCATATAATAATCATATCGCACTGAAGCCATTTTGTCAAGGGGTAGCTGTTGAAAGTGTTGATACCAGGAAAGAGGCTACACCCTGGCCCAGTCTTGTGTCATAAAGGGTCTCTTGGCTGTCAGCCTGCCCCAAGGCGTACCAGCCTGTCCTGGCACGTGACAGGCCAGGGGCCGGGGGAGGTGACTCCTGACAGCACTGAATACTCTCCTAATTAGTGGGGTTGCCACCAAGGGCTCAGGCTAGGTTGAGCCTTCTTGCCGATTCGATGATGAGGGTGGAAAGGGGACCCAAAAGTCGCCCTGCTCTAGCGGTGACGTAGGCGGCGAGCACCCCTATGAGCGCCCCGCTCACCACGTCCAGGGGATAGTGGACACCGCAATAGACGCGGGCGATGGCGAAGAGGGAAGCCAGGAGCCCCATGACGGCTCCCAGGTTGCGGTTCCGCTGCCAGATCACGGCGGCGAAGGCGAAGCCTACAGCAGCAGGGTTGCTGGGCCACGAGGAGTCCGAGGGACGATAGAAGAGGAGATGGACTTCCTGAGTGGAGAAGGGCCGAGGGCGAAAATAGAGTAAGTTGCAGGCCTTGACTATAGCGTTGGCCACCAGGAAGGCCGCTATCACCCGGATAACGACTCGCTGATTCAACTCTCTATCGGCCCTCGTTCTCCCCTCGAACCAGAAGTAGATGAGGAGAAGGAAGAGGGTGGTGGGCACAAAGTAGTCGTTCACCAGCAGGCGCATAGCGCCATCGAGGAGGGGAACGCGGCCCGCAAGCCCGTTTACGAGTTGGAAGAGCGCCTGGTCCATACGTAAAGTATCCCTGTGGGATGGGAAAAGCCTACCCTCCTAACCGCTCTCGGAACCAATCCGCTGTCAGGGAGATGGCGGCTGGAGAGCGGGGGAGGGAGAAACGCTTTTCTCCCTCTATTGTGATCATCTTCTGTCCTTCGAATGCTGTTCTTTGGTCCTGAGGGGCTAGCCTATCCTCCCCGCCGCAGAGAAGGAGGCAGGGACGACCCTGGGGCAAGTGCTCCAAAGAGGCGATCTGGCTAACCAACCCCTTTGTAGCCCCTGCCCATCTCATCCCTTGAAGATAGGGCATCTCGGCTAGGATATGGAGGCCCGGCCCGGTAGTCTCTCCCACGGGATCCTGTAAGGATAATATGGGGGAGAGAGCCGCCACCGCCCTCACCTGTTCATCTCCGCTGGCCGAGCGGATAGCCAGATCGGCTCCCAAGTCCACCCCTAGCACACCTATCCTCTGGGGATCTACCTGGGGGTGAGTGGCGAGGTAGGCGACCCCCGAGGGGATAAGAGCCAAAAGATCGGGGTATTCGAGGGTGGAGAGTTCGAGCACCAGGACTACGAAGCCCCTTTCGGCCAAGTGAGTGGCCAAAGGCTCTAAGGAGCGGGTTCCTTCTCCCAGTCCGGGCAAGGCACATATAGCCGCCCCAGAACCCTTTGGCAAGTACAAAGTTCCCCTCCCACGGGATCCTGTCCCTCGGGATCCTGTAAGGATAAGGATTCCCCGTTCAAGGGATACCTGGGGGGGGCTTACCTTTGAGACCGAGGGCCTGCCCCAAGGCGTGCCAGCCTGTCCTGGCGCGTAACGGGCCAGGGGCCGGGGCCTGCGTGTGAGGTTGGGGATGAGAAGGGCGGTGGATAGAGCGGCCAGGAAGGCGAGACCCAGAAAGAAAGCGAACTCGCTGGTGGCTGGCCCTGGGGAGAAGATCTCATAGCCCCTGGTGCCGAAGAACCAACCGTAGGCGAGGAGGAGAAAGGTTGATCCCAGAAGATAGCTGCGAAGGGGGTTCCTCACCCCTAGAAGGGAGAGGCCTACCAACCGGTGGCGTGCGGCCATTATCTGCGTGGCCCCTAGTACGACGCCGTAGGCGAAGAGGGAGAAGAGAAGGCCGATGGTTATCTGCTCTGGGAATTGCATCTCCACATCCGTTAAGGATCTCTGGGGAAAAAGTTGCCGCTGCCCTTCCTTGGGCAGCGGCCAACAGTTGGAGAAACTCGTCTAGTCTAGGTAGTCTCTCAGTTTACGGCTCCGGGAGGGGTGACGGAGTTTCCGCAGGGCCTTGGCTTCGATCTGTCGGATCCGCTCCCGCGTGACCCCGAACTGCCTCCCCACCTCCTCCAAAGTATGGCTATGGCCATCTTTCAACCCAAAGCGCATCTGGAGCACGCGCCCCTCTCGTGGGGTTAAGGAGGTGAGGATATCCGCCATCTGTTCTCTTAGCAACCGCTGCGAAGCAGCATCGGTGGGGGCTTGGCTCTTCTCGTCCTCGATGAAATCCCCTAGGTGGCTATCCTTCTCTTCGCCAACGGGCATCTCTAAAGAGAGAGGCCGTTGGGCGATCTCGATGATCTTCTCTACCTTCTTAGGGGTGATGCCCAATTCGACGGCGATCTCCTCTGAGGTTGGCTCTCGACCCAGCTCTTGGATCAAACTGCGGGAGACCCGGGCCAGTTTATTGATCCGTTCGCACATGTGAACCGGTACCCTGATGGTCCGCCCCTGATCGGCGATGGCGCGGGTTATCGCCTGGCGGATCCACCAGGTGGCATAGGTGCTGAACTTATAGCCGCGATGGTAGTCGAACTTCTCTACGGCCCGGATGAGGCCGATGTTCCCCTCTTGAATGAGGTCTAGGAAGGATACCCCCCGACCCACATACTTCTTGGCGATGCTCACCACTAGGCGGAAGTTAGCCTTGATGAGATGCTGGCGAGCCGCTTCTCCATCAGCCCCTAGGCGCTCCAACTCTTTCTTCTCAGCGGGTGTCAATTCGCCGTCTCGAGAAAGCCGGAAGCGAGCCTCTTGTCCTCTTTCCATGCGTCTCGCTAGGTCCACCTCTTCCTGAGCGGTGAGGAGATCGACACGACTGATCTCCTTGAGGTAAAGGCTCACCGTGTCATCGACACCTATCTCGCTAAGGTCGAACTCTTCCTTTCTCTTCTCAGGGGGCACCTTCCCCTCTTCTTGGACTTCTACACTCTTATCGCGGAGACGGATTTGCATATCCTTAGCTCCTCACCACCATCTTTTTGATTTTTCTCTGGGCGGTTCCTCCACATCGAGATGCCGGATAAGAAAATGCCCTGCGAGATAAAACCTTCCTCAGATATATAGGGTATTCAACAGGCGTCACCGCAGGGGCCAGTAGAGTCACTTAAGGCGAGGTAAGACATCCCACTCGACGAAATCGCGCCACGACGCAGAGGAACCTCCCACCGACATCACCAACATAAAGAGACAGGCCTCTCCCGTCTCACTTTCATATTATAACATAAAGCGATGGAAAAATCAAGGGGCAATCTCTTTTATGTCTACTTCAAGGGGGCTGTTTTCATGAAGACACGTTCCCTGATTTTTGGCACCAAGGCGTAGTCATTTCAGGGATTTGACCTCTATTTGGCCTAATTCTTGCACCCTTTGTTCCACTATTTGGGAAAAGATACAGCCGCGCAGGCTTCAAAGAGAATTAGAAGTACAATATATTGTGTATAATTCGCCAATTGCTACTGCTTCTTGCATACAATCGAATGCCTTCAGGGGTGGGAAAGATTCTCATACAGTGCAGGCTGCATAGGGACCGATTCGGTACCAAGTTGCCGTCGACCACCGAGGTTGGGCCTGGAGAGAGCGAGATGGCCGAAGGCGGAACTAGTTATCTCCGAAGAATATCTTCGATAAGGGAGAACTATGGGCCCCGGTTAGTCCCATTAAAAATGCGACAACTGTGGCAGAGTTGAATGTGCCAATCAGACCTACACAACAGGAGTAGGGGAGGCCCTTCCCTATCCCTTATTGAGTGCCGTCAGGAGTTTCCTCCCCCGGCCTGGTACGCCTTGGGGCAGGCTGACGGCCAGGGCTAGAAGCGTCAGATGGTAACATCTGACGCCACGCAGGAGACAGGTGCAAGGATACCTAGAGTAGTATCACTACGAGCGGCCTTATCTGGGCCTCGATATGCGAGCCCCTCTGCTGCCTCTCCTTCGGATGTTGAGGCATCCTCAGGATGCCGAACGCACAGCCGCATACCGCCTATCCCTCGGGATCCCGTCCCACAGGGATCCTGTAAGGATAGGGAAAGGCTCCGATCCTGGTGATGCAGGGGGAATGGAGGCTTCAGCCGGTCAAGTTTTTCGTTGCCAGTAAGTAGGGCAGGTATGGAAATCTAGCCCACTACCACTACGAGCAGCCCCATCTGGGCCTCGATATGCGACCCCCCTGTCACCTATTTGTCGCATTTGACATGAGAGATACCGGACCTTGACCTTTCTTCTCCCTTGATGTATCCTCAAAAGCGGTCGGGTCTCTACCCGGCCAAATTATCGCTTCCCACAGGGATCCTTGACGGACAAGGAGAGGAGAATGTACCTTAGAGCCGATAGTACCAAGTGCTCGGGGTGCAGGGCTTGCCTGCTGGCTTGTTCTCTCTACCACTTTGGAGAGAACAACCCTAAGAAGGCGCGCCTGGCTATAATCCCCCATTTTCCCAATCCGGGGACTTTCGAGGTGCGTACCTGCACCCAATGTGGGGAATGCGCTGAGGTCTGCCCCGTGGACTGCATCCCCCAGAACGAGAAAGGGGCTTACTATATCGATGCCCAGGAGTGTATAGCCTGCATGGCCTGCGTCGATGCTTGCCCGGAGGGGGTGATTTTCGTCCATCCCGACCACGAAGCACCCTTCCTTTGTGACCTCTGCGAGGAGTGCGTGAGTTATTGCGGGCCGGGAGCCCTATACATAGAGTGATAGGCTTTCAAGGAGGAACGCCAAGATGAACGGATATGCGGGAACCATATTGCGTGTCGATCTAACCAAGGGGAAGATCACAAAGGAGCCTCTGAACCCGGAGTTGGCCAGGGGTTATTTGGGGGGCCGAGGTTTTGCGGCTAGGATCCTCTACGAGGAGTTAGAGAAGGGGATGGATCCCTTAGGGCCGGGGAACAAACTGATAGTGGCCACCGGGCCTCTCTCGGGTCTCCTGATCCCCGGGGCGGGCAAGACCACCTTCGCGGCCAAATCCCCGGCTACAGGAGGGTACGCCGATAGCAGTGTGGGCGGGCTCCTCTGTGCGGAGATGAAGTACGCAGGATACGATGCGTTCATATTCGAAGGTATCTCTCCCCAGCCGGTCTATCTCTTCGTCGATGATGAGGAGGTGGAACTTCGCGAGGCCAGCCGATATTGGGGTCAGGGCTCCATCACCCTGGAGAAAGCCCTCAAGGAGGAGTTAGGCGAGGAGTTCCAGATCGCCACCATCGGGCCCGCGGCTGAGAGGGGGGTGTTATACTCCTGCGTAAGCCACGATTTCGGCCGTCAGGCGGGACGGGCGGGGGTGGGCACGGTGATGGGGGCCAAGAGACTCAAGGCTATCGCCGTCCGAGGAACCAAGAGTATCTCCGTAGCCGATCTAGACGAATATCGCCGCATCTCCCGCCAGATGTACGACGCTTGTAGAGCCAGCGAGGCCTGGGAAACCTGGACCAGGCTGGGGACCTCGGGGGTCAATATGTGGTCCAACGAGGTGGGCTCTTTCCCTACCCGCAATTTTCAGTCAGGAGCCTTCGAGGGGGCAGAAGGGTTGAGCGGCGAACTGATGAGGGAGAGCATAGTGGTCACCGACAAGGCCTGCTTCGGCTGCTCCTCCCCTTGTGGTAAATGGTCTCACAGCAAGAAGTATAAGGTTCGCGTCGAGGGGCCGGAATATGAGACCGCGGCCCTCTTGGGTGCCAATGTGGCCCTCTCCGATATCGAAGATGTGGCCTACGCTAACTACCTCTGCGATGAGTACGGCTTAGACACCATCTCCGCGGGCAACGCCATCGCTTTCGCTATGGAGTGCTTCGAGAAGGGGATCATCACCACTGAAGAGACCGAGGGCTTGGAACTGAGATTCGGCGAGGCGGAGGTGGTTTTCACCCTTCTGGAGAGGATAGCCAAGCGGGAAGGGATCGGCGACATCCTGGCCCAGGGGGTGAGACATGCGGCTCATCTTTGGGGGAAGGGAAGTAGCGACTTCGCCGTGCAGGTGAAGGGTTTGGAGATGAGCGGCTACGAGTCGAGAAACGCCCCAGCCATGCTCCTCTCTTATATGACCGCCGATGTGGGGGCCCATCACAATCGCTCCTGGGCTATCACCTATGATATAGAGGTGGGTCGGGACAAGGTCACGGAGGATAAGGCGGCCAAAGTGATAGAGTTGCAGCATATCCGCCCCCTCTTCGATTGCCTGGGGTGCTGTCGGCTGCAGTGGGTGGAGTTGGGTTTAGATTTGGGTTATTATGCCGCGATCCTGAGGGCGGTCACGGGGGTGGATCGGTCCTGGAATGATCTCTTGCAGATCTCGGAGCGGGTCTGGAACCTCACCCGGGCTTTCTGGGTGCGAGAGGTGGAGGGGTTCGGTCGGGAGTGGGATTATCCGCCGGCGCGTACCTGGAAGGAGCCGGTGGTAAGCGGTCCCACCAAGGGGAAGTTCGTCTCCAGAGAGGATGTGGAGAAACTCTTGGATATGTACTACGCCCAGCGGGGCTGGGATAAGAACGGCATCCCCACCAGGGAGAAATTGGGGGAGTTGGGCTTAAGCGACTTGGTTAAGATATGAAGAGGGTAGAGGTAGTACCAGTGGGGATGCTCAAGAGGTATCTTTCCGAGACGGTGACGGCCAACTCTGGCCAGACGGTGCACCAGTTGTTAGACGATTTGGGCATCCCCCCCGATTTGGTGGCTGTGGTGATGGTGAACGGCCGCCAGGAACCCAAGAGTTACCTCCTCCAGGAGGGAGACCAGGTGAAGTTGGTGCCTTTGATGGGGGGAGGCCAAACAGTCAGAAAGGAGAAGATGGTAGCATGAACCCCACTCTGAAGGGATCGAGGATCCCCGGGCCCAAGGCCAAAGGGTATGTAGCCCGCGATGCGGAGGCGATCTCGTCTTCGTATACCCGTTCCTACCCCTTCGTTATGGATCACGGCCAGGGTTCCATCGCTTGGGATGTAGACGGTAACCGGTATATCGACTTCAACGCCGGCATCGCCGTCACCGCCACCGGCCACTCTCACCCAGAGGTGGTGAAGGCGATCCAGGAACAGGCGGCCAGCTTTATCCATATGGCGGGGACCGACTTCTACTATGGCGTCGAGATCGAGTTGGCGGAGAAACTCAACTCTCTCGTGCCTGGTGATCAGGCCAAACGACTTTTCTTCACCAACTCGGGCACCGAAGCGGTGGAGTCGGCCATCAAGTTGGCCCGCTACTACACCGGTCGGTCGCAGATGATCGCCTTTTTGGGCAGTTTTCATGGCCGAACCATGGGCTCCTTGGCCTTGACGGCGAGCAAGGCGGTGCAGAAGAAGGGATTTGCCCCCTTGATGCCGGGGGTCACTCATGTGCCTTATGGCTATTGCTACCGCTGCGCTTACAACTTGGAGTATCCGGTCTGCAATCTGGCCTGCGTGGAGTTCATCGAATCCCTTTTCCAGAAGTTGGTGCCTCCGGAGGAGGTGGCGGCCATCTTCATAGAGCCGATCCAAGGGGAAGGGGGGTATATCGTTCCCCCTCCGGAGTTCCACGTGCGGTTGAGGGAGTTGGCCGACAGATACGATATCCTCCTCGTTGACGACGAGATTCAGACGGGGATGGGACGGACCGGCAAATGGTTCGCCATCGAGCATTGGGGTGTGGTGCCGGATATCGTCACCATCGCCAAAGGGGTGGCCTCGGGTATGCCCTTGGGGGCCATGGTGACCCGCAAGGAACTGATGATCTGGCCCCCGGGGGCCCATGGTAACACTTTCGGCGGGAACCCGGTCTGTTGCGCCGCGGCCCTGGCCACCATCAAACTCATCGAAGAGGGCTTGATGGAGAACGCGGTCAAGATGGGCCAATATATGCTGGATCGGGCTAGAGCCATGGAAGCGGAGCACCCCACCATCGGCGATGTGAGGGGCAAGGGGTTGATGATCGGCATCGAGTTGGTGGAAGACAAAGAGAGTAAGGAGCCGGCTCGAGCCCTTAAAGACGATCTGCTCCAACGGGCCTTCAAGAAGGGGCTCCTCATCCTGGGCTGCGGAGCCAGCACCATCCGCTTCATGCCCGCTCTGACCATCGATGGTCAGACGGCCGACGAGGGGCTAGCTCTCTTCGAGGAGGCGTTGACCGAGGCCGAGAAGGCACGGTAAGGGAGATGAGAGGGGGCAGAAATCTGCTCCCTTTTTGATGTTGAGGGCGAGTGATGGGTCGGACGATTCTCTTGGCTGGTCGTCCAGGGGTGGGAAAGACGACCGTTATCAAGCAGGTTGTGGATATGCTGGGCGGCGAGGCCGGGGGGTTCTATACGGAGGAGATCCGCCAGGGAGGCCGAAGGCTGGGCTTCAAGATCATCACCCTGGAGGGGGAGGAGGGGGTGCTGGCGCACGTAGATATCAAGGGCGCTCCTCGGGTGAGCAAGTACGGGGTCAATGTGAAAGATCTGGAGGAGGTAGGGGTGGCGGCGCTCAGGCGAGCAATAGAGGAGCGGCGGTACGTGGTGATCGACGAGATAGGGAAGATGGAACTCTATTCCCAGGAGTTTAGAAGAGCGGTGGCGGAGGCTTTGGAAAGCGAGAGGGTAGTCCTGGGCACCGTTATGGCTGGTCCTCACGGGTGGGTCGATACCCTCAAGGCCAGGCCACAAGTAACAGTTCTGACGGTCACCGAGGGAAACCGGGAGGGTATGGCCCGACGGATCTTGGATATGCTTCAAGTCAGCCCCCGCAAACCTTAAGGGTTAATACGAATAGAGAGGGGCAGCGACCGATGGTCCTGCCCCTAACTTTCTATCACGGGCATCGCTTCACAACGAGGGGCGCGGAGACCCTCTCCTGCCAGGCTCGAGCCCGAAAGGTGTGGGTGCGGCCAGGGAGGCTATGAACTGACGGAAGTCCACCCCTGGAGCGGCTTGGCGTATATCCGAGGTGGCGGTAAAAAGCATGGTATCGCTGGAGGGAAGAGACGTATTTTGATGTGCGAGTAGCCTCAGCAGGGCTTTGACCACCGGCCTAGGGCGTGCTAGACTCCGAATGGCGGAGATATGTCTTTCTGTAATGACTTGTTTAGGCGGTTGGACGAGGGGCGTTTCCTGGGGTTCCAGGTCTGGGAGTTCGCCTTAAAGAGCCTTTCCCGGGAGTATGGCCGCCGGTTCTTGCGGAAGGTGGTGCTGCACCACCCGTGGCGGGCCCTTAAGGGTACCTTCGAGTATAGACAATTTCTAAAGAGGGGAAGGCGAGAGGGGGGGATGACATACCTCTTCTGGGAAGGGGAGGAGGATTTCCTTCACCAGGCGACTCCCGGGGAAAGCGTCCTAGTGGGTGTCGGTTTCTGCCAGAAGCCTTTTGAGTGCCCGTCTGGGAGGCCCAATCATAGTTGCCTCTATCTTTCCATGCTGGATCTCGACCAGGGAGAAAAGTGGCCCCATCCCATCTGCCGAAAGTGCAAGGTGGCTGTCATGGGCAAAAAAGCCCTCGCTGCGGGGGCCAACATGCATATTATGACCTCGGCTCTTGATATCGCTCACGATGTGATGATCCCCGCTATCGAGGAGGGGAGATTTAGTAGAGTTATCCTCTGTCTCTGTCCTTTCTCCGTCCAGGCCATAACCCTTCCTCTTCTCATCTGTGGCATCCGGGGTTACCTCATCGAGTACTCTTCGGGGAACTGCCGCCACTATCAAGAGTGGCTTTTAGCCGACAGGGGGATCAAGGAGGAGATGACCACCCTCCGTCCGGAGGCGTATGAGAAGATCTTGAGCCTCCTGGATCTCTGGGCTCTAAGTGGTTCTCCCTGTCGGAGGTTTCAGAGGGAGACGAATATCTATAGACCGGTGAGGTAGAGGCTAGACCTGTGGTGGCCTTTTTTCTCGTCTTGGGGTTTGCTGAGGAGCGTAGAGCCCTGGCAGCCAGCGGCCACGAGGAGCCAAAGCCTTTCTGATCTAGGTAGTCTCCGAACCGCTTTCCCGCGCCTGCTCGGCCAAGTTGGCTAGGTGAGCCACCACCTCCGCAGCCTTCTGGGCTTCCTCGTCTATCTTTCTGATAGTGGCCTTCGTCTCGTCGTCGAGGTTCTCTTCTAGGAGGAGTTGAGCGTAGCCTTGGATGACGGCCAGGCAGGAGTTGAGTGCATGAGCCGCTTGAGCGGCCACGTGACCTAGAGTGATCAGTCCCTCCGCTCGGGCCAACCGCTCCCGGGCATCTTGGAGTTCGGCTAGGATCCCTTGTAGTTCATCAGATTGTACCATTGCTCTCTCCTCTTTATCTATTCATCACGACCTTCCGAACTCTCTCTGCAGTTGCTCAGCGCTCAGGTGGATCATGGTGGGGCGGCCATGGGGGCAGGTGCGAGGGGAACTGCTCTCCTCCAGTTGTCTCACCAGTTCTCGCATCTCCTCATCGCTCATGGTCTGGCCCGCTCGAACTGCTCCGTGGCAGGCAAGGCTGATGACGAACTCCTCCTCCCAGCGGCCGGCCTGGCGCGATGCCTCGTCGATCACCTCCTGCACCGCTTGAGATAGATCGCCCCTCTTGAGGACGGCGGGGACGGCACGCAAAAGGTAGGTCTGGCCGCCGAAAGGCTCTAGGTCGAACCCCCAGGCTCGTAGGGTCTCCAGTTTCTCCTCTATGAGAGCAGCCTCCTCAGGGCTCAAATCTAGGGTCAGAGGCTCGAGCAGTGTTTGGGAGGAGACCGCCATCTTGGTCCGTTCGCTTAGGAGCCGTTCGTAGAGCACCCGCTCATGAGCAGCGTGCTGGTCGATGAGGTACATCCCCTCTGGCCCCTCGGCGATGATATAGGTGCGCCCCAGTTGCCCCAAGACCCGAAGGGGAGGGATCTTCTTAGGGGGTGCTATCTCTTCCGTGCGCTGCACCTCTAGCGCCATCTGGCCGGGGGAGGGGCGGCTTATATGAGGTCTTGGCTCTGGGGCCCAGCGGGGAGGAGAGACGATGGGAATGGGCGCTCCCTTTAGGGTGTGACGTACCGCCTTCTGGACGGCGGCGAAGACCTCGCCGCTCCTCTGGAATCGCACCTCGGCCTTGGCAGGATGAACGTTGATGTCCACCTCCTGAGGGGGAAGATCCACCCGTACCACGGCGACGGGGTGACGCCCCTTGGGCAGAAGGGTGTGATAGGCCTCCTTGATGGCATAGCCCAAGAGTTGATCTCGCACCCAACGTCCGTTGATGAGGATGGTCAGGTATCTCCCGCTGGCTCGATGGAGGCTAGGAGCCCCCACATATCCGCTGATCTTGAGCCCTTCGCCCTCTTCTCTCATCCCTCGGGATCCCTGTGGGATGGGCTCTTGCAAGGAGGCGATTTCTAGCATCTGGCGAGCCGTCTCCAGCCCGTATACCTCTATCAGCACATCGTAGAGGCTACCGCTGCCCGCGGAGCGGAAACGGATATGCCCCTCGGAGAGGAGGCTGAAGCGTATGTTTGGATAAGCCAGGGCGTAGCGGGTCACCAGGTCGCTGATATGCCCCGCCTCGGTGGAGTCTTTGCGCAAGAATTTGAGTCGCGCCGGGGTGTTAAAGAAGAGCTCTTCCACGGAGACGACGGTGCCTCGGGGGGCTCCCTTCTTTTGTCGCTGGACGGCTTTTCCTCCCTCTAAGCGCAAGAGGACTCCTGTATCCTGTTCCTTGGTCCTGGTGACGATTGTCACCTTGGAGACGGCGGCGATGCTGGGGAGGGCCTCACCTCGGAAGCCCAAGGTGGCGATGCGGTAGAGGTCTTCGGCGTCTTTCAACTTGCTGGTGGAGTGGCGTTCAAAGGCCAACTCCACCTCCTGGGTGGGGATGCCCCCGCCGTCATCGATGACCCGTATGAGGCGGCGCCCCCCTTGACGCACCTCCACCTTTATCTGGGAGGCCCCGGCGTCGATGGAGTTCTCTATCAATTCTTTCACCACGGAGGCGGGCCGCTCGATAACCTCGCCAGCGGCGATCTTGGAGGCAACTTCCGGAGATAAGATGCGGATAGGCATAGAAAAGCGCTCACCTTGGTATTCGATACTATTCTATCACAGGATTTCCCCTTCACCAAGGTCTGTTCCCTTGACAGGGTGGGAAAAAGGTTGTCTAATCTTCGTGGGGGGGGTATGTCCCTTGTATCTATGATCATCGCCGATAGAGCCGCGCCCTTCAGTAGATACTATGACCTATGGATGCGGATCATCACCTGGGGTCGCGACGGTCAAATCAGGAAGGCGGCCCTGGATCATATCCAGCCCGGCGACCGAGTCCTAGATGTGGGCTGTGGTACGGGGAGCCTGGCTGTGCTGGCCGCTGAGAAGGGAGCGAAGGTCATCGCTCTCGATATCTCACCTCACATGCTGGCTTTGGCCAGGAGGAAAGCGGATGAGCATAGTGTGGAGGTCTCTTTCCTGAAGGGCCAGGCCCAGGGGATGGAGGTAGAAGGGCCCTTCGACGTGGTGGCCGCTACGTTTACTCTCAGCGAGATCTCCCCCGACGAGGCGGAGTGGGTGGTCTTCGAGATGGCGAGCCGTCTAAAAATGGGTGGGAAGATGATCCTGGCCGATGAGTCGAGGCCTACTAACCCCTTGATGCGCCTCTTCTCAGGCGTGCAGCGGGCTATCGCCTGGCTTGTTACTTTCGCTTTCCTGGAGGAGAGACCCACTAGACTCCAAGACTTGAGGGGGCTTTGTCACCAGTTCAACCTAGAGGTGATTAGGGAAGCGCGATACCTGGGGGGCTCGTTGCATCTGGTGGTGGCCGAGAAGAGGAAAGGGACACCCCAAATCGAAGGCGTCATCTTGGAGCCCACGCTCCATACCGGGATGAGAGGGCTATTTCTCAATGCCCTCTTGTGGGCTGCGCCCTTACCTTTGGCTGTAAAATCGGGGCTCTATCGACTGGGGAAGCCAAAGAGCGGGTCTCCTCTCTTCCTCACCAGCAACTTCTACATGACTTTCAAAGCGGTGGTAGAGGCTCTCAGGGGCTTGGATTGCTATCTTCTGGTGGAGGACACGGAGGGGTGGAACGTCTGGTGTGCTACACAAGCGAGAGTGTTCACCGCCGAGAAGGCAGCGGTCCTGATCAGGATCTATAACTTAGGTGCTATCCTCTCCCACAAGACGATTGTCCTACCTGGCTTGGGTTCCAAGATAGGCAGCAAGTTAGATCAACTCACCGGGTGGAAGGTCATCAAAGGGCCTCTCTATGCTAGAGATCTGCCGGAGTTCGTGGAGAGGGGTTACCGCCTCTCCAAGAAGATGCGACGCTTAGACTATGCCCTTCCTGCCAGGCTCCGGGTGGGGGTGATGTCGGCGCTATTCTCCCCTCTTTGGGCTCTACCTCTACTCATAGGAGGATGGAGGTACTTTTGGGGCTTTGCTCTCTTTGGGGTGCTCCTCTCCCTCTTCTTGAGTCTCTTCCACTACCTCTTGCCGGGGAAGACAGGGGTAGTTAAGGGGGGCTTTATGGGCCTGTTGGTGGTGTTGGGGCTTTTGGGCTGGCGTCTAGCCTCCACGGCAACCATAGACGCGGGGTTGGGCTTGTTCATCTTTGTCCTGGCCCTATACTCGGTCCTTTTTGGCTGGAACTACCAGTCGGTGAGCCCGGTCATCTTCTGGAAGAGGTTGCTCTAGGGTTGATAATCGCGGGTTATTGTTATAAAATAAGACCCTGGCAACGGATTTGGTGCTCCCATCTCTTAGAGGTCGATTTTGTTGAGTCTTCCTAAACGAAGGAGGTATTAAGGCAAGGGTGCTCCTTCAGGCTCCTTGCCTCTTTGTCGCTCATCAGAGGAGGAGAAGGTGAAAGAGGTAGTCATCGTTGGCGGGGTGCGAACGCCCATTGGCAGCCACGGAGGGGCGTTCAGGGACCTCTCGCCTCAGGAGTTGGCTAAGATCGTGATGGAGGAGGTTCTCAAGCGGACGGGTCTCGACCCGAATATCATCGACGACGTCATCTTCGGCTGCTGCGGCCAATACTCCGATGCCCCTAATGTCGCCCGGGTGGCGGCTCTGATGGCCGGCATCCCCGACCATGTCCCGGGGTATACGGTGCAGCGGAACTGTGTCTCCGGAATGCAGGCTATCACCAACGCCTATCAGGCTATTCAGGCCGAGGAGGGGGAGATATTCCTGGTAGGCGGGACGGAGAGCATGAGCAGCGCTCCCTATACGGTGCGGGGAGCCCGCTGGGGGCTGAAGTTGCGCCATACCCAGTTCATCGATGCCCTGTGGGAGGGGCTGACCGACCCCATCTGCGATCAGATCATGGGGCAGACGGCGGAGAACCTGGCAGAGATCTATAAGATAAGCCGCGAGGAGCAGGATGAGTATGCGGTGCAGAGCCATAAGAAGGCTTTCATGGCCACTCGGATGGGGAAGTTCAAGGATGAGATAACCCCGGTGATGGTAGAGAAAAGGGTGGCGGGCCAGAAGGTGGCCTCTGAGCCGATAACCCAGGACGAATGCATCAACGCTGGTCTCACCGTCCAGAAGGCGGCCCTCTACCCCACCGTTTTTAAGAAGGGTGGCTCCGTCACCCCGGCCAACGCCTGTCCCATCTCCGATGGGGCAGCCGCCTTGATAGTGATGACTGAGGAGAAGGCTAAGGAGTTGGGGATGGAACCTTGGGCTTATATCCGTTCTTACGCCTACGCGGGCGTGCCGCCTCACATCATGGGCATCGGCCCCACTAAATCGATACCCAAGGCCCTGGAGCGAGCAGGGCTGAAGTTGACCGATATGGATCTCATCGAACTGAACGAGGCCTTCGCTGCCCAGGTGCTAGCCGTGGCCAAGGAGATGGATAAGTACGGCTGGGATTGGGAGAAGGTGAACCCCAACGGAGGGGCCATCGCTCTGGGCCATCCTGTGGGATGCACGGGGGCCAGGATCACCATCACCCTCCTGAATGAGATGATGAAGCGGGATCTGGAACTGGGTCTGGCCACCGCCTGCGTGGGAGGGGGACAGGGAGGAACGCTGATCATCGAGCGGAAGTAGAGGGGCGCTTTGGTGTCGTGGTGGCAGGAGTTGATTCGGCGAAGAGTTAGGAAGATGGGAGGTGCGTTATGAGCGTTGAGGCGAGTCGAGAGGTGCCGATAGGGAAACTGCTAAAGGTGGCGCTCTTCACGCTCTTGCTCATCGCTGCCGGATACTTTTTCGGCATCTGGTGTGGCAGGTTTGGCCAGGCCTATACCCTTCTCTTCCAGCCGGGAAGGGAGATGCTAAAACTGGGTTTATGGCTGCTGCTGGCTATTGTGGTGGTGGCCGTGACTGCAGGCCTAGTGGCCGCCCTTCTGAGGCCTCTCTGGGTGGCCCTGGTGGCTTTCGCCCTCTCCGCCTTGGCGATGATTCTCGGTTGGCAAGTGGGGATAGGCCCCGTTCTATTGGGGTTGCTCTACTTTGTCATCTGCTTGCTCTATGCGAGAGGCGTGACCAAGGCACTGGACGAGCGTTTGAGGTTCTCCGTGGATCCGGTCTCCCGGGGCCTTTCTCTGTTGCTCATGGTGCTCGCTTTGGTAGCCTGCGGGAGCCTATATATAGGCTACGCGGCCCAGATCGAGAAGGAGGGCTTCACCTTTCCTCCCGCTTTCAAGGAGATGATGACTAAGATGACCATCACACCTATGCGAGAGGCCATCGAAGCGCGGGCCGATCTCACACCCGAGGAGAAGGAAAGGGCTTTAGCAGAGATGGAGGAGGGCTTTGAGGAGATGTGGATGGGGCCTCTGGAGGAGATGATAAAGCCTTACGAGCGATTCATACCGGTGGTCATGGCCATCGGCACATTCATGACCCTCCAAACCATCCTCGGTCTTCTCTCCTGGGTTCCGGGCTTGATCTTGGCGATGATCTTTCCCCTCCTGGAGATCACCGGCATGACGAGGGTAGTGAGGGAGACTCGGGAGGTAGAGAGGCTGGTGATTTGAATCGCGAGGGATGCGAGGAGAGCGCGGAGCGGGCGAAAGAACTTGCAGAGACGGTAGGGGAAAAGAAAACGAGGAGGTAGAAATTATGTATATCTTCAAAGCGGGCGTCTTGGGCGCCGGTGCGATGGGGGCGGAGATCGCCCAGGTGATAACCTATTCCGGCTTGCCAGTGGTGCTGAAAGATATCGATCAAGAGTTGGTGGATCGGGGCTTGGAGAAGATAAGGGCCATCTATCAACGCCGGGTGGATAAGGGGAAGATGAGTCCCACCACTATGGCGGAGAAACTGGACCTGGTGGAGGGGACCACCTCTTATGACCCCTTCTCCGATGTGGATATCGTCATTGAGGCTGTGCCCGAGGATATCGAACTCAAGAAACGGGTCTTTCAGGAGTTGGAGGAGGTTTGCCCAGAGGGGACGATATTCGCTTCCAATAGTTCAGCCCTCTCCATCTCCGAGATGAGTGCCGCCACCAAGAGGCCGGAGAAGGTGATAGGGATGCATTTCTTTAACCCCGCCCATGTGATGAAGCTGGTGGAGGTGATCCCTGGCCTGGACACCGACCAGGATACCATAGATAGCGTGGTGACGTTCGCTGAGTCGTTGCGCAAGATCCCCGTCGTTGTCCAGGAATGCCCCGGTTTCCTGGTCAACCGCCTCCTCATGCCCTACCTCAACGAGGCTACCTATTGCCTCCAGGAGGGAGCGGCAACGGCCACAGAGATAGACGAGGCCATCGTCGAGTTCGGGATGCCCATGGGCCCCTTCACTCTGATGGATATGCTGGGGCTGGACATCTGCTCCGATGTGGGTAAGTACCTCTACTCGGAATATGGAGAGAGGGTGAAGCCCGCCGCGCTGTTCGAGAAACTCTATGGGGCGGGGCGCTACGGGGAGAAGGCGAGCGCTGGCTTCTATGGCTACGGGACCGAGACCGACGAGCCGGTGAAGGAGATGATCGCCCAGGTCCAAGAGGAGACGGGGATAAAAGGGACCCCTTTCAGCGTGGAGAGGTGCTTTTTGCCCCTCATCAATGAGGCGGCCTTGTGCCTCCAGGAGAATATCGCCTCCCCTGCGGATATCGATATGGCCATGATGGCGGGAACGGGGATGAAGAAGGGGGCTATCCCCATGGGCCCCTTGGCCATCGCCGATGAGATGGGGCTGGACAAGGTGCTGGCCCAGTTGGAGGAGTTCGAGGCTCAGTTTGGGGAAAGGTTCCGGCCGGCCCGGCTCCTGCGCCTCAAGGTAAGAGCGAACCACCTGGGGGTCAAGACAGGACGGGGTTTCCTAGAGCATGCAGCGTGAGCCTGAACGATGGCGTGATAGCGTGCGGGCTCCTATAGAAATCGTAGAAAGGACAAAAATATGGCCGAAAGAGACTATGTGAAAACCTCCATCGAGGACCGGGTGGCCCTCTTGACTCTCGACTATCCGCCCATGAATGTCCTCAACACCGCCACGATGACCGAGTTGAACGATGCCTTAGATGAACTCCTGGCCAACGATGAGGTGAAGGCCATCGTCATCACCGGGGGCGGTCAGTACGCCTTCATCGCTGGGGCGGACATAAACGAGCTCGCCAGCATCAAGAGCCCCGAGGAGGGTCGGGAGATGATGAGGATGGGGCAGGCCCTCACGAAGAAGATAGAGGGGGCCAAGAAGCCGATCATCGCGGCCATAAATGGCTACGCCTTGGGAGGTGGCCTGGAGTTAGCCATGGCCTGTCACATGCGTATCTGCAACAACCGGGCTCAGTTGGGGCAGCCAGAGATAAATCTGGGCCTCATCCCTGGCTTTGGGGGGACGCAGCGGCTTCCCCGCCTAGTGGGGAAGGGGAAGGCCTTGGAGTTGATCCTTGCCGGGGCCCGTATCTCTGGCGCCGAGGCGGCTAATATGGGCCTGGTGAACAAGGCTGTCCCCGCCGGTGAGGTGGTCCGCACGGCCATGGGCTTGGCCAAGAAGATCGCCTCCTTTGGTAAGTTGGCCGTCACCGCGGCCCTGGAAGCGGTGAATGAGGGGATGGAGACCACCCTGGAGGAGGGGCTGGAGATCGAGGTCGAGAAGATGGTCAGCCTAGTGGGCACCGAGGATGCTAAGGAGGGACTTACCGCCTTCTTGGAGAAGCGACAGCCTAAGTTCGTGGATCGGTAGTTGATTGTAGGTTGGTGTGTGCTTCTTTGGTAGAATGCGCGCGAATGAATTCGGCTCTTAAGTCGAACGTGTTGGCTTAGCTCTAGAATTCATTCTAGGTTGTCATGAGCAAAAATGAGCCCATCTATTTCCACGTCGTCTTCACGGTTTATCGAGGGAGGAAAGCCCTGGTAGGTGAGATTGAGGCTTACTTCCGTGAGTTGGTGGAGGAGATTGCAAGGAGAAGGGGTTACAACATCGTCGTTATGGAAACGATGCCCAATCATGTACATCTTCTCTTGACCAAGCCGCCCTGGGAGGATCTCTCCAGGATGGTCAAGAATCTGAAAGGCGCCACTGCTAGAAGGATCTTCCAACGCTTTCCTGGCCTCAAACTGGATATGAGGAGCAACCATTTCTGGACGAGGGGCTACCAGTATGTAAAGCATGATGCGTCATCTTTGTCCACAGTTATCGCCTATATCCGAGATCAGAAGCGGAAGGCAGGGCTGGTAGATTAATACCACGGTGCGCGAATGAATTCGGCTTAGGCTGGGAGTGGGAGGTTTCTATGGATTTTGCCCTCACTGAAGAAGAGCAGATGTTCCAGGAACTCTTCCGGGATTTCGCTCAGAACGAGGTGAAGCCCTTGGCCGACGCCATCGACCGGGAGGAGAGGACCCCTACCGAAACCCTCCAGAAGATGGCGGAGATGGAACTTTTGGGCTTGCCTTTTCCCCCGCAGTATGGAGGAGCGGGGGTTGGAGTTCTGGGCCACTGCCTGCTCCTGGAGGAGTTGGGCAAGGTCTGCCTAGCCACAGCCAGTATCGTGGCTGTGCATACCGGCGTGGCGGCCAACGTGATCTATCTGGGGGGCACCGAAGACCAAAAGAAGGAATACCTGACCCCGTTGGCCAGAGGGGAGAAGATCGGCTCCTTCTGCCTGACGGAACCAGGGGTAGGCTCCGATGCGGCCAAGGTGGAGACCATGGCGGTGAAGAAGGATGGAGATTACCTCCTGCGGGGCAGCAAAATTTGGATCACCAACGCCGAGGTAGCCGATATATTCACCGTTTTCGCCAAGACGGACCCGGAGGCTGGGGTGCGGGGCATCACCGCCTTCATAGTGGAGAGGGGGATGCCTGGCTTCAAGGTGGGTCGCCGGGAGAGGAAGATGGGGATAAGGGGCTGCCCTACTAACCAGTTGTTCTTTGACGATTGTCCGGTGCCGGAGGAGAAGATCCTGGGTGGAGAGGAAGGTAAAGGGCTGGCTGTAGCCCTCCAGACCTTGGACTATGGGCGGTTGGGGATAGGGGCCATCTCCTTGGGAGCCGCGGAGGGGGCGCTAGAAGCGAGCATCGAGTTCGCTCAGACCCGAGAGCAGTTTGGGGGCCCCATCGCCGAGAAGCAGGCCATCCAATGGATGATCGCTGACATGGCCACCGAGATTGAGGCCCTCCGCTTCCTCGTTTACCGCACCGCCTGGAAGGCAGATCGGGGCCGGCCCTTCCGGCGGGAGGCGGCTATGACCAAACTCTTCGCCTCCGAGGTGGCCTATCGGGCCACCAACAAGGCGGTGCAAATCCACGGAGGGGCGGGCTACGTGCGGGACCTCCCCATCGAGAGGATGTACCGGGATGCCCGTATCACTCGCATCTATGAGGGCACGAACGAGATACAAAGGTTCATCATCGCCTCGGATATATTTGGTAAGGAGGGGCTCAAACTTAAGCCTTAAGAAGGAGGATGATCATGGCTCCAAAGATGGAACTTGCGCTGGTCGAGTTGGAGAAGCCTGCCGAGGTGAACCTCATCCTGGGGCAATCCCACTTCATCAAGACGGTGGAGGATATCCACGAGGCGATGGTCAACTCCGTTCCTGGGGTGAAGTTTGGCCTGGCCTTCTGCGAATCCTCGGGGCCTTGCCTTGTGCGGGCCAGCGGGACCGATGAGGAGTTGGTCGCGTTAGCGCAAAAGAACGCCTTGGCTCTGGCCGCGGGCCACGCTTTTGTGATTCTCATGCGAGAAGCCTATCCCATCAATGTGCTGAACGCCATAAAGAGGGTGCCGGAAGTGTGCACCGTTTTCTGCGCCACGGCTAATAACGTTCAGGCGGTGGTAGCGGAGACGGAGCAGGGGCGAGGGATATTGGGGGTGATAGACGGCGCACGGTCGGCGGGGGTAGAGACGCCCGAGGATGTGGAGGAGAGGAAGGGGTTCCTGCGGAAAATCGGGTATAAGTTGTAGGTCGAGCTAAATCCTTCATGTCGGGGGGAAAAGATGGAGTGTGAGTTCTGTGCTATTGTGGCTGGGGAGGCGCCTGGCGAGATCGTCTATCAGGATGAGGCGATCACCGCCTTTCGGGACAAGCACCCCCAGGCTCCTACCCATATATTGATCGTCCCCAACGAGCATATCCCCAACGTGGCCTCTGTCTGTGCCGAGCATGCCCGGCTGATTTGGAAGGCGGTTTGCGTGGCCAACGATCTGGCCCAGGCGGAGGGGATCGCCCCCAGAGGCTATCGGCTAGTGATGAACTGCGGGCCGGACGCCGGGCAGTCGATAGACCACCTCCATTTTCATCTTCTAGGGGGTCGGCCCATGCGATGGCCGCCGGGGTGAAAAGCCTCTTCCGCTGCAGTTGGCGGAGCAACTGATCTATCGGTCAGCACCACTAGTAAGAGAGGTTACCAAGGCAGGGGAGAGGGCCTTTACAAAGGTCCCTCTCTAGCGTATAATTTTCTAAGAGCGAAAGGAGTATATGGGCCTCAAAGAGCGTTTGACGCAGGACTTGAAAGAGGCTATGAGAGCCAAGGATGAGCGGAGGAAGACCACCCTTCGCTTGCTCTTGGACGCTATCCATAAGGCGGAGATCCCCTCCAAGAAGGAGGCGGAGGCTGGCGAAGGCCCTCCGCGGAAAGAGTTGAGCGAGGAGGAGATATTGCAGGCCGTGGCCTCCGAGGCCAAGCGGCGCCGCGATGCCATCAGGGAATTTGGGAAGGCAAAACGAGAGGATCTGGTAGCCCAGGAGGAGGCAGAACTGGCCATAATAATGGGTTATCTTCCGGCCCAACTCTCCCGGGAGGAGATAGAGGCTTTGGCCCGGGAGGTGGTCCAGGAGTTGGGAGCCGGCGATATCTCTCAGATGGGCCGAGTTATGGGGGCGCTGATGCCCCGGATTAAGGGGAGGGCTGAGGGAGGGGTTGTGAGCCAGGTGGTGCGCGACATCTTAAGCGGAGGCGACTAGTTTAGCGGAGGTCTTCTTTGACAGTTAGAGAGCGCCGGTAGAGGCGCTTATTCCTTACTTTGGAGAGTCAGATGGCGGAGGATGCGAAGACGGGCGTAACGCGATCCAGGATTTTGAGAGGTGCCCTTTTGGGGTTCATCCTTGTCCTGGTGACCAGTTTCATCCTTGTCTTCCAGTTCCTGCCCAGCAGGGTGGATCTGGAGGTGGGCGATGTGAGCCCTGTGGATCTGCGCGCGCCGCGAGGGATCACCTATACCAGCGAGATCAAGACCGAGGAGGAGCGGCAGAAGGCTGAGGAGGCGGTGGAGGATATCTATGATCCGGCCGATCCGGAGATCGCCAGGCAAGCGATAGCCCAGGCTCGTCAGGTCTTCGACTACGTGGACTCCGTTTGGCATGACGAGTACGCCACTCTGGAAGAGAAGACGGAGATGGTGCGCGCCATCCCGGATGTAACGCTGCCTATCTCTGTGATCAGCGATAGCGTCACCTTGGAGGAGGATCTATGGGGTGAGGTGGTAGCCGAGAGCCTCAACGTCTTGGACGAGATCCTGAGGGAAGATATCAGGAGTGAACAGGTCATCGAGGTGAAACGGCAGGTGGCGGGCTACATAAGTCTAGCCCTTTCGCCCGCTCAGGCGGAACTGGTGGAGGCCTGGAGCAAGAACTTCATCGTCCCCACCAGTTTCTTCAACGCTGAAGAGACTGAGGAGGCCAAGATCGCCGCTGGTGAGAGCGTTCAGTCGGTTCAGGTGACCATCGAGAAGGGAGAGATCATCCTTCGGGAGGGGGACGTCACTACCCCCTTAGCCTGGGAGGCCCTTGAGGCCCTGGGTCTTCTCCAGGTCACCATCGAGTGGCCGCAGATCGCCGCTCAGGTTCTATTCGTGGTGATCATGGTCTTCATCTTGGTAGTCTATATCTATCTCTTGCGTCCCACTTTCCTGGACAACGGGCGTCAGGTTTTCCTTTTGGGGTTCCTTTTCATCTTCTCGGTGCTGGGGGCCAAACTGACGGTGCCAGAACATGTCGTTATCTCTTACCTTTTCCCCTTGGCAGCCACCTCCATGTTACTTGCCGCGCTCGTGGATGCCCATCTGGCTATCCTCACCACTGCTCTTTTGAGTCTCATATTGGGTTTCATCGGCGGCTCTTTGGAGTTGGCGGTCTTCGGTTTCGCGGGAGGGGTAGTATCCTCCCTGTGCCTCCATCGCATCGAGAGGCTCAACTCCTTCCTCTGGGCAGGGGTCTACGCGGCTCTCACTAATGCCGGTGTGGTCCTCATCTTTCGCCTTCTGGAGCAGGATCACGATCTAGTGGGCACTCTTACCCTTCTGGGAACAGGGGTAGCCAACGGCGGGCTCTCCGCCAGCCTCACCTTGGCCGGCTTCTACATCCTAGGGAACTTCTTGGGCATTACTACTGTCTTCCAGTTGCTAGAACTTGCCCGGCCCACCCATCCTCTACTCCAGGAGCTCTTGCTCAAAGCACCGGGCAGTTACCATCACAGCCTGATGCTGAGCAATCTGGCCGAGCAGGCGGCGGAGGCGATAGGGGTCGATCCCCTCCTGACCAGGGTAGGAGCCTATTACCACGACGTGGGCAAGATACGGCGCCCCTACTTCTTCGTGGAGAATCAGGGGGAGGGGCTCAACGTCCATGAGCGGCTCGATCCCAAGACCAGTGCCCAGATCGTCATCTCCCATGTGAAGGATGGGCTGGAGTTAGGCCGAAAATACGGCCTCCCCCAGGCGATTTTGAACTTCATCCCCGAGCATCACGGGACAACTCGACAGGATTATTTCTACCACCAGGCTCAGGAAGGGGGGGAAGAGGTGCGGGAGGAGGAATTCCGCTACCCTGGTCCCCGGCCTCATAGCCAAGAGACAGCGATACTCATGTTGGCCGATGGGGTGGAGGCTGCCATTCGCGCCGAGAGCCCATCGACCCCGGAGGAGATGGAGAAGATCGTGGGACGACTCATCGAGCGCCGGCTCTCCGACGGCCAGTTGGATAATAGCGACCTCACACTGCGGGATCTGGAAAAGATCAAGGAGACGTTCATCAAAGCGTTAGAAGGTGTCTACCATCCCCGCATAAAATACCCTGGGGAATGCGTTCGGCATCCTGAGGATGCCTCCCCGGCCTGGCAAGTACCGGGGCAGGTAGCATCTGAAGGAGAGGAACCTGGAGATGCGAGCGCCGAGGGTAAGTCTAGCGATTCAACTAGCCCCTCAGATCGAGGCTGAAATCGATGAGGAGCGCCTCCACCGCCTAGCGGTGGAAACCCTTCGTCTGGAGGGAATAGCCCAATCTATTGAATTGGGCTTATCTATTACCGACGACGAGGGGATAGAAGAGTTGAACCGCCGTTACCGAGGGGTAGATGGGCCCACCGACGTTTTGGCTTTCGGGGGGGAGGTAAAAGGGTTCGTTTCTCCCCCTGATCAGCCACATCTGGGGGATATAGTTATCTCTTATCCTCGGGCTGCATCGCAGGCCCAGGAGCGGGGCCATTCCGTGGCCCAGGAGGTAGATCTTCTCTTCCTGCATGGCCTCTTACACCTTTTGGGGTACGAGGACGAGACGTCAGAAAAGAGGGCTCGGATGTGGGCCCGGCAAGAGGAGGTGCTGGGGGCCCTCGAATGAGGGAGAAGGCCAAGCCGCTTGCGACTTGGCCTTCTCATTACCGCCCCCCTACAACTCTTAGGAGGCTGGCTGAGACCGCCGGCCCAAGCGGGAACTGAGGAAGTAGGCCAAGAAACCAAGGGCGGAAAGGGCGGAGCCCAGTGCGGCTGCCGCCAGGAAGAAGACCCATGACCGTCGGCGCCGGGGCTCGAGGATCACTCGTTTCTGGGCTATCATCTCCAGCCTACTTTGCAGATCCTCCCGGAAGGAAACCGCAGGCTTCACCGGCTTTAGGACTCTTCTAACCTCCTCCGCCAGCCCGAAGGGGACATTTTCGTCATCGTGCCCTCTGTTCAATCTATTGACGAGGGCAGCCAGTAGTTTGATGAGCATTCCTCTATTCATTCTCTTCTCCCACTCACGCCTGGTAGGATACCAGCCCCACGGTTCCGGGGCCGAATTGGACGGCAAGGGATATGGCTAGGTCAGCGATGAAGGCCTCTTGGCAGTTGAAGATACCTTTGGCTCGCTCTAGCATCTCCTCTGCTTCCTTCGGGGCCACGGCGTGGATCACGGCTAGGTTAATAGGTTTGGAGGTGCCCACAGCCTCCTGCGTCAGTTCTAGCAGCCTAGTAAGGGCCTTCTTCCGCGAGCGCAGGTTCTCCTTCGCTTCCAAGAGCCCTTCCTCCAGGACCACGATGGGCTTTAGATTGAGGACAGAGCCGAAGGCGAACTTGAGGGCTCCCACTCGGCCGCTCCGACGCACGAACTCCAGGGTGTCCATGGTGAGGAAGATATTGATCCTCTCTCTCATCTCCTCCAGGCGATGCAGTATCTCCTCTACGCTCCTTCCCGCCTGAATGAGCCGGGCGGCCTCAACGCACATGAAGCCCATCCCCGCTGAGCCTCCCAGGGTGTCGAAGACATGGACCTCCACCTCGTCGGCGACCTCCTGCTTGGCGAGTTCTGCCGATTGGCAGGTTCCGCTCAATTTGCCTGTTACATGGATAGATAGGATAGAATCGGCATCCTTGGCCAAACGGCGATAGACCTGGGCAAACTCTCCTACCGAGGGTTGGGAGGTAGTGGGGAAGATCCCCGTCTCCTCGATCATCTTGTAGAAGGTGCTCGGATCGATGGTGACCCCCTCGTAGTAGGTTTCGGTGCCGAACTGGATGTTGATGGGTACCACGGTGATGTCGTACTCTCGCAACCAATCCGCTGGCAAGTCGCATGTGCTGTCGCTAACGATTTTGATCATCTTTTGAACCCCCCGGATTCGAGATCCTTTCTCAGAGTCACCAAAGTACGATGGTAGAGCGATTTGATGGCTCCTTCACTGCGTCCCATAACCTTTCCGATCTCCGCGTTGCTCATCCCCTGGGCGAACTTAAGGATCAACAACTGCTGACGGTCCCCGCGCAGCCGAGAGATCGCCTGGCGGAGAACATGGTCCCTCTCGCTTTCTTCCACCAACCGCTCTGGAGCGCGCCGGCCCGTGGTCTTGAGCACCAGCTCATCCAGAGGGATCAGATGGCGATGTCGTCGGTCTCGGTGCCAGTTGGCTACTAGGTTGTGAGCGATGCGGTAAAGCCAGGCGGAGAATGGCACACCCCTATAAGTATAGCCATCGATCTTGTCCAGGGCTCGAAAGAGCGTCCTGGCTGTCAGATCCTCAGCGTCCTGGCGGTTTCCAGTGCGATAGAAGATATATTGATATATCCGATCTACATATCTCTCATAGAGAAGACCAAAAGCCGCGGGATCCTTTTTGGCTCTCTCCACCAACTCCTGTTCGGACAACTGTACAACTCCCCAGTTACCCTGGGGAAGCCTAACAATAGAAACACCCCAGGGTGTATAAGGTTACGCCAAGGATCGACATGGGAAAAGTATAACATTGAGGTGAAGGATGGTCAATTCTCACCTCTTTGTAGCCTTCCTGTTCCCTCCGTGTTATAATCAGATAGCGAATTCAGGGGAGGAAGGCGATGAAAAGGGTGAGCAACAGTTCCCGCGTGGTGATCACCGGGATGGGAGCGGTCACGCCGCTGGGCCTATCGGTGGCCGATTTCTGGGATAGCCTAACTGCGGGGAGGTCTGGGGTGGGGCCGGTTACCCTATTCGATGCGGAAGGATACCCTACCAAGATCGCTGCCGAGGTGAAAGGGTTCGATCCCCAAAACTATATGGAGAGGCGGGAAGCGAGGCGAACGTCTCGCTTCATCCAACTAGCCCTGGCTTCGGTGGCCATGGCCCTTGAGGACGCGGGATTGGATATGGAGAGGGAAGATGCGACCAGGATCGGCTTGGAGATAGGGAGCGCGGCTGGAGGGATAGGGGTGGTCGAAGAGCAAGCCCTAATCCTCTCTCAAGAGGGGTTTCGCCGGGTTAAGCCTACCGCCTTGCCTTCCATCCTCATCAGCACGGCCCCTTGCCAGATCGCCATCACCCTAGGGGTGAAGGGGCCGACCAACGCCCCGGTGGCGGCTTGCGCCACGGGGGTGGTGGCCGTGGGGGAGGCCACTCGGCGGCTGCAGCGGGGCGATGTGGAGGTGATGATCGCCGGCGGCTCTGAATCGGCCATGACCCCCGTGGCTATTGTAGCCTTCAGCAGGATAGGTGCCCTCTCCACGCGGAACGATGAGCCAGAGAAAGCCTGTCGTCCCTTTGATGCGGACCGAGATGGGACGGTGATGGGAGAGGGGGCAGCGGTCCTGGTCTTGGAGACTCTAGAGCACGCCGCCAAGCGAGGGGCACATATCTATGCCGAGGTTTTGGGCTACGGTTTCACCGAGGATGCCTACCATATCGCTGCCCCGGACCCCAATGGAGGTGGGTCAGCCCGGGCCATGAGCCTAGCCATCCAGGAGGCGGGAATAAACCCCTCTGAGGTGGATTATATCGCCAGCCATGGCACAGGCACGGTTCTAAACGATGTCTCGGAGACCAAAGCGATAAAGGCGGTCTTTGGCCAGGGCGCTTATCGTGTGCCCATCAGTTCCAACAAATCGATGGTGGGCCATATGTTGGGAGCCGCGGGGTCTATCTCTATCATCGCTACAGTGAAGGCCATGGAGGACAGCCTCCTTCCGCCCACCATAAATCTGGAGACGCCCGATCCAGAGTGTGACCTTGATTATGTCCCCAATCTGGCTCGGCCAGCCCGTGTAGATGTGGGGTTGATCAACGCCTTTGGTTTCGGCGGCCAGAACGCAAGCCTACTGATCAATAAGTGGGAAGCCTAGTAAGTCAGGGCTGTGCAAAGATGGGCACAGCCCTTTTCAAATTGCTCCTTCATGCCTTCTATGCTAAACTTCCAGATATGAGAAAGCCTTTAACCGTACCTCTGCTTTTCTTACTCCTGTTCACCCAATTCACTCTTCTGTCGCAGGCCGCGCCTCCCCTTTATCCGCCGCAGCAGGAGCCTGCTTGGGAGATCACCTCTCCCGTAGCCAACGCCCGATTGAGAGGCACGATAGAGATCAGAGGGAGCGCCTACTTGGGGGAGATTTTCCAGTTTTATAAGGTGGAGTATCAGCCGTTAGGTGCGCCGTCCAATGAATGGATTGTAATCAGATTCGATACCAAGCAGGTGAGGGATGGTCTTTTGGGAAACTGGGACACAACAACTGTCCCTGATGGAACTTATAACTTGAAATTGACGGTGGTGAAAAAAGATGGCAATTACGAGCAGACACCGCCTCGTCAGGTGGTGGTGGCCAACGCCGAGCCGACGGTTACCCCTACCCCCACCGAGACCCCTACCCCTACGCCCACGGTGGTGCTGATCACCCCTACGGTGGTAGTCGTCCAGCCCACAGCGGTTCGTTTCACCCCCACACCGACCCTGGTGGCTACTCGGACCTCCCTGCCGGAAGTGCCGTCCAGTATAACCCTCCCCGATATGGGCATCGTCTTCAACTCTGTCCTCTTCGGGGCTTTGGTGGCTGGTGCCCTCTTCGCCTTCATAATCATCGTGAGCCTGATAAGGCGTCTCCTCTGACCCTCCTTTTTAGGAAGATAAGCCATCTGGTAGGGGCTGGTCGTCTGGGCTAGCCCCTAGAGGTGTTGAGCATAGATGGAGAGGTTACGTAGGCTACTCTTCAAAAGGCCGGATTGGCTCATCGTAGGGTTGGGAAACCCCGGAGAGCGGTATGCTGCTACCCGCCATAACGTGGGCTTCCAAGCGTTGGATCATCTGGCCAAGCGCCACCATCTATCTTTCCGGAAGGCACGACTGCAGGGCCTTCTGGCTAGAGGGGAGATAGAAGGCCACCAGGTGGCTCTCTTGAAGCCCCTCACCTACGTGAACAGAAGCGGCGATGTGGTGGCCCCGCTACTTCAGGGTTACGGATTACCCTTAGATCGCCTTCTGATCATCTACGACGATCTGGATCTCCCCCTGGGCAAGATCCGGGTTCGGGAGCAGGGTAGCGCCGGAGGACATAAGGGGATGGCCTCCATCATCGTTCTTCTCGGCTCGCAGATCCCTCGGCTGCGGGTGGGGATAGGGCGAAAAGAGGAGGACCCCCAAGAGTATGTTTTGAGCCCCTTCACCGTGGAGGAGCGGGTTGTCATGGAAAAGAGTTACGACAGGATCGCGGCTGCTGTGGAGTGCATAATCAAGGAAGGGCTCTCGAAGGCCATGGAACGGTTCAACCGGGAGGAGAGTTGAAACTATCGGGCCTTCTATCTCTGGTCGATAGGTTACCGGGCTATAGCCACTTCCTGAGTGGTTTGATTGAAGGGAAACCCCCTTATCCTCTGGCCATCCCTGAGGCGGCCCGTCCCTATTTCATCGCCGCTCTCAGGAGACACCTGGCGGTTCCCCTTCTGGTAGTTGCCCCTCGGCGAGATCGGGCTCAGGAGATCTGCGATCAACTTCGAGTTTGGTCCCCTGAGCCTGGGGTCTACCTTTTCCGGGAGCCAGATGTTCTCCCTTATGAGAGGATCCCTTGGGATAGGGAGACGATCCAGGAGCGGCTGGAGGCTTTGGCCGCAACGGTAAGCGATGGGGGTTGGGACGAGGGTTGCGCTCCCCTTCTCGTAACCACGGCTCGGGGGTTAGCCCAAAAGACGATCCCTAGGTCTCTGTTTCTCAACAACCTGCACCGGCTCAGCCTAGGGGAAGAGGTGTCTAGAGAGAGGCTCCTTTCCTCCTGGCTCCGTCTGGCCTATAAACCGGCAGGCATCGTTGAGGAGCCGGGGACCTTCAGCGTCCGAGGGGGGATAATCGACGTCTTCCCTCCAGGCAGCGCGGAACCGGTGCGGATAGAGTTGCTGGGAGATGAGATCGAATCTCTGCGCACCTTCGACCCGGCTACCCAACGCTCAAAGGGACGCCTCTCCTCGGTTACCATAACCGTGGCCCGAGAGGCCTTGCCTCAGGATGGCGATAGGCTGCGAGGGTATGGCCTTTCCTTCTGCAACCTCCAAGCGGCAGAGGAGTGGAGCCAAGAACTGGCTGCCCTCTCCCGGGGAGAGGTCTTTCCTCGTCTAGAGCTCTATCTCCCCCTTCTTTATAACCAGCCGGGAAGCCTTCTCGATCATCTTCTCCAAGCGCTTATCATCCTAGATGACCCTTTGGGGGTCGAACGGGCCCTATCCGACTTGGAAGGAGAGATGGAGGATCTCCGCCGGGCTCTGGAGGCGAGGGGAGAACTGCCAGCCTGGATGGAGTCGCCCTGCTTCACTAAAGATGAGATTCAAGAACGGTTATCCCAATGTCCGTCTCTGGAATTCCGCCTTGGGGAGGAGTCAGAACTCGCTTCCTCATTCGCTCCTTCCCCTTCCTATGGGGGGCTTCTGGAGGAACTGGTAGTCGATACGTCGGGGCAAAAGAGGCGTGTGGTCCTGGTTTCGCGGCAGGCCCCCCGCTTAGCGGAGATATATAGCGAGTGGGGAACCTCCTTGGTTCCCAGCGAGGGGGTGACAGAAAGGCTTCCCCCCGGAGCCTTGATTCTGGTTCAAGGGGGGTTGAGTCGAGGCTGGCAGATTAAGGGCCATCTGATCCTCCTTACCGATGCCGAGATCTTTGGCTGGGCGAAGCCGAAGCCCCGTCGCCCTGCCCGGCCCAGGCCTTGGGCAAGGGAGAGTTTCTTCGCCGATGTGAGGGAGGGCGACTATGTGGTGCATATCGACCACGGCATCGGCGTCTTCAAAGGGCTGGTCGCCCTGGTCACCGATGGCTTCGAGAGCGAATATCTGTGGGTGGGGTATGCGGCTGGGGACAGCCTCTATGTGCCCACCTACCAGGCGGATCGCCTCTCAAGATACGTAGGGGCCCAGGATAGACCGCCGCGTATCGACCGTCTGGGGACCACCGATTGGGCTCGCGTTAAGGCTCGAGCCAAGCGAGCAGTGGAGGATATCGCCCAGGAACTCCTGGGACTCTACTCCCTGAGAGAGGTGGTGGAAGGGCATGCTTTCTCCCCCGATACCCCTTGGCAAAGGGATCTAGAGGCCTCCTTTCCCTACCTGGAGACGGAGGACCAACTGAAGGCCTTGGAGGAGACCAAAGCCGACATGGAGAAGCCAAAGCCCATGGATCGGCTCATCTGCGGCGATGTGGGGTACGGGAAGACGGAGGTGGCTTTGCGGGCAGCCTTTAAGGCGGTGATGGATGGGAAGCAGGTGGCCATATTGGTACCTACCACCGTCCTGGCCCAGCAGCATTATCGGACCTTCACTCGTCGTCTACGCCCCTTCCCGGTGGAGGTGGAGATGCTCTCCCGCTTCCGCTCTCCACGGGAGCAGGCGGCCATCCTTCGTCGTCTCAGGGAAGGGAGCCTGGAGATCGTCATCGGCACCCACCGCCTTCTCTCTCGGGATGTGCTCTTCCAGGATCTGGGACTGCTGATCATCGACGAGGAGCAGCGGTTCGGCGTGGCTCACAAGGAGCGGCTCAAAGAGATGCGCCATGAGGTCGACGTCTTGACCTTGACCGCTACCCCTATACCCAGGACTCTATATATGTCTTTGACCGGGGTGCGGGATATGAGCACCATCGATACGCCTCCGGAGGAGAGGCTTCCCGTGGTGACCCAGGTCTCTCCCTACGATGAGTCTCTGATCCGGCGGGCTGTGCTCAGGGAGTTGGATCGAGGGGGACAGGTCTATTTTGTTCACAACCGGGTGCGAGGGATTCGCCAGATGGCTAAACGGCTGGGGAAGATCGTGCCAGAGGCTAGCCTAGCCATCGCCCACGGACAGATGGATGAGGGGGAACTGGCCCGCACCATGCTGGAGTTCGCCGATGGTCAGCACGACATCTTAGTCTGTACCTCCATCATCGAGAACGGTATAGATATCCCTAACGTAAATACCCTTATCGTCAACCGGGCTGATAGGTTTGGGTTGGCCCAACTCTACCAGTTGCGGGGCCGGGTGGGCAGGAGTTCCTCCCGTGCCTACGCCTATTTTCTATATGACGAAGGGTACTTAAGCGAGGAGGCGAGGCGGAGACTTCAAACTATCCAGGAGGCTAGCGAGTTGGGTTCGGGGTTCAGGATCGCCCTGAGAGACTTGGAGATCAGAGGAGCGGGGGATATTCTGGGGAGCAGGCAGCATGGACATATAAGCGCGGTCGGTTTCGATCTCTACTGTCGGCTTCTGGCCCAGGCGGTGCAGGCCCTGAAGGAGGGGCGAGAGATCGAAGAAGGGGCCTTGGTGAAGAGGATACTTGAGCCCTCGACCGCTCCCCTTTTGTGGCCCTCCATAGATCTCCCTTTGGAGGCTCGCCTTCCTGAAGGGTATGTTGAGGATGAGACCCTGCGGCTAGGCCTCTACCGTCGGTTGGCAGGTATCACTGCCATCCCTGAAGTGGAGGAGATGAGGGAGGAACTTCAGGATCGCTTTGGTTCCCTCCCGGAAGCGGCGGAGAACCTCCTCTGTCTCCTGCGGCTGCGTATCCTGGGCTGGGAGGGGGAGGTGCAGGCCATATCCACCGGTAGGGGCCGGATCATCATTGAGTTGGCCCGGGAAAAGGAGATGGTTCTGCCCCAAGGGGTGCGAAAGCAAGGAAATCGGGTGACGATGCCTTTCTCACTCCAAGACGAGGCATGGCCCAAGAGGTTAGAAAACCTCTTGAAGACGCTGGCCGGTCGATGAGTGACTAGCCTTGTGAAGAGGGGGTCATTTCAGTACGATCCGGTCCCCTTCCATCTTCTCCACGATAGCCAGGGCCTCGATGGGGACCCCCAAGGGGGCCAGTCGTTCTCGACCGCCCTCAAAAGACTTTTCGATGACCACGCCGATGCCCACCAGTTCCGCCCCCCCTTCCAAGGCGATGCTGGCTAAGGCTTCGATGGTCTTCCCCGTGGCCAGAAAGTCATCCACGATGAGGATGCGGTCTTGAGGGCTGATCATCTCGGCGGCTACTATCAGGTCGGCGGTTCCCCCTTTGGTATGGGAAGGGACGGTGCGTATGTAGATCTCATCGGGCATGGTGATGGATTTGACACGGCGGGCGAAGACCACGGGCGCGTCAAGGAAGACCCCCGCTTGCACAGCTGGGGCGATGCCCGATATCTCGGCGGTGAGAACCTTGGTGGGGTGATAGTGCCAGAACCGATCGGCTATCTCCCGGCCGACAATCACCATGAGATGGGAATCGATCTGATGGTTCAGGAATGTATTTACCATAAGGATGCCACCACCCAGGTTCTTTCCTTCCTTCAAGATCTTTTCTTTCAGTTCCTCCATTGAGCCTCCTGTATCTCTTCGAGTATGACTACCTTCGGTAAGTGACCCAGGCGTCCGGCGACTCCCAGACCTCGACCGACTCCAATTGCACTTTGAGGCTCTTTTTGAGTTCATCGTAGATGAAGCGGGCGATGTTCTCGGAACTAGGGTTGATCTCGTCGAAGGGGGGAGTCTCGTTGAGGTTGGTGTGATCGAGCCGGTCGATGATGGGATCTAAGTCCTTCTTGAGGGCTCGGAAGTCGTAGGCCATCCCTAAGCGGTCTAGTTGGTTAGCAGCCACACGGGCTACTACCTCAAAGCGATGGCCGTGGAACTTCTCACATTTTCCCTCGTAGCCGCGCAGAGCGTGAGCGGCATCGAAATGGCGGCGAACAGATACATAGTACATGACCACTCCTTCCAGAGTTTTGTTAAGCCCCGGATCAGGCTGGGGCCTGTCCCGGCACTTGCCAGGCCGGGGGCGGGTCCCGCTCGAAACTTATCCCTCGGCTCTCCAGCCAGGCCGCTCGCACCTCGGCCGCTACGGAGAGGGAGCCGGTAGCGCACACCAGGTCGCCTTTCTCAGCCTGGCTCAGGGCCTTCCAGAGGGCCTTATCGACCTGGGGCTGCGTCTGGCAACGGTGGCCCAGAGCGTCGACTTGCTGAGCCAGGATCTGGGCGTCGATAGCCCGAGGGTGAAGAGACCGGGTCACGAACACTCGATCTACCAGTGGCAAGAGTTGTCTTAACATGGCTTTGAAGTCATGGCCATGCAAGGCCCCGAAGATGAGGATAAGTCGCTGGAAATCGAAGTACTCTCTAAGGGCCTGAGCCAGGGCTTGAGTCGATTCCGGGTTGTGGGCTCCGTCTACCACTAGTAGAGGCTCTTCGTTGAGTACCTCCAGCCGACCCGGCCAGAAGGTGGTCTTTAACCCTTCTGCTACATTCTGGGGAGAGAGGGATAACCCCTGCCTCGCCAGTTCGGCCAGGGTAGCCACGACGGTGGTAGCGTTCACTAACTGATGGGCTCCCAGAAAGGGGAGGGAAAGGTTGACATAATCTCTGCAGAGAGTTGAAGAGCCCGCATGGGGCTTCTTATGACAATGCACGTCGAGTACTTGTCCCTCCAGGTCAAAGCCCTTTCTCTCCCAGGTCCAATCACGACCTACCAGCGTCAGGGGCGCCTTCCGTTCTCGGCAGGCCCGCTTGATGACCCTTAGAGCGGTGGGTCTCTGGGGCATAGAGACCACTGGCCTTCCTTCCTTGATTATCCCCGCTTTCTCGAACGCTATCTGGCCTAGCCTGTGCCCCAGGAGATCCATATGATCGTATCCGATGAGGGTGATGACCACCACCGCCGGGTCAACGACGTTAGTGGTGTCCAGGCGGCCGCCTAGCCCTGTCTCCAAGATGGCCCACTCTATCTTCTCTTGGGCGAAGTGGGAGAAGGCCAGAGCCGTGGTGATCTCGAAGGTGGTGAGCCCCGAGAACCGCTCCGCTAGGGGGATCAGCCGCTCCACGTGGGCTGCTAACTGCTTCTCGGTTATGAGTTGCCCCTCGGTCTGGATACGCTCCCTATAGGTATGGAGGTGGGGGGAGGTGAAGAGGCCAGTCTTATACCCTGCGGCCCGCAGGATGCTCTCTGTCATGGCCGCGGTGGAGCCTTTGCCTTTGGTCCCCGCGATATGGACTGTCTTGTATCGCCGGTGGGGCTGGCCTAGGAGTTCCAGCAGGGCCGTGATGCGCGAGAGATCGAAGCGGTGAGGGCCTTCCAGAGAGGTTCTCTCGTAATCGATGAAACTGTAGATATAGTCTAGAGCCTCTTGATAGGTGAGCATTTAGATACATTTTAGGGCAACTCCCTCCAAAAGTAAACAGTTGCCAGGAAGGCTCTGCCGTGCTATCATTTTTGAACTGTGGATAGAGAAAGGTTTGGCCTTAGTAAGGTCGCACTTTTGTCAATCGTTCTTCTGGCTTTCCTCCTGCCTCTCTATCGTCTGGATCACCAAAGCCTTTGGTACGATGAGGGGTTCAGCGTCTATTTGGCCCGTATGAGCCTAGGTGGGATCACGGCGCGCACGGCATCGGATATCCACCCTCCCCTTTATTATTATCTGCTCCATCTATGGCTTGGCCACTTCGGAGATAGCGAGTTCGTTCTCCGCTTCTTTTCTCTTATCTTCGGCCTTCTCACCGTCCCCCTTATCCACGCTTTGGGGAGGAGGCTGCTGGGCACCGCTTCTGGCTTGCTCGCCGCCTTGCTTGTGGCCATTTCTCCCCTCTACCTCTGGTACTCCCAGGAGGCGAGGATGTATACCCTGGTCACCTTCCTCTGCCTCTTGTCGAGTTATCTCTTGCTCCGAGCCCTAGAGGGGGAAGGAAAGGCCGGCTTCCTATGGGGAGGCTACATCTTTGTCAACGTCTTGGCTGTCTACTCCCACTTCTACGCTTTCTTCGTCCTGGCCTTCCATCTGCTCTTCCTCTTGGTCTGGTCTCTCAAGGAGAGGCGATGGACCCCTCTGGCTTGGGGGTTAGTGGCCCAGGGGCTGGTGGTCCTTGCCTATCTTCCTTGGAGCGGGTTTGTGCTTCGGCGGTACGCCGCCGATGTCAGTTATTGGAGAGGGGAGTTGGTCTTCACTGAAGTCGTCCGCAAAACGCTCATCCTTTTCAGCACTGGCCACACCATCCTAGAGTCTAGGGCTCAGCCTATCGCCTTTGTCTATGGTGCTATGCTCCTCTGTGCGCTGGTAGTCATCGCCTTAGGGGGGAAGAGAACCGCTGGAGGGATGGGTTCGCCCTGGCGGCTCCTCTTCCTTCTTCTCTATCTCTCTCTCCCCGTGGCTCTCCTCTTCCTCATCTCCTACCAGCGGCCAAAGTTCCACCCTCGTTACCTGATGCTCGCCTCGCCTGCTTTCTTCTTGATCCTGGCCGGGGGGCTGGCTAGCCTCTTGGAGAGGGGCAAAGGTTGGCGGTGGTTGCCTTTCTTCTTGGGTTTGGCCTCTCTCTGTTTCCTTGTGGCCACCTCGGCCTATAGCGATTTTAACGCCTACTTCGATATCAGATTCACTAAAGACGATTTTCGCAGCGCAGCCCGCTACATCCAGACTCATATCCAGGATAACGAGGTGGTCATCCTCACCTCTGGTCATCTCTTCCCCGTCTTCACCTACTACTACGACCAGGATAACTGGTACCCCATCCCAGATGAGCCCACCCTCTCTACGGAACGGGTTCTCAATTACAGCCTGGCCGACGATCTGAACCGGATAGTGGCGGGGAAGGAAGGGGTATGGCTCCTCCTCTGGCAGGACGAGGTGGTAGATCCCAACGGCTTTCTCACCATGATGCTTGAGGAGGAGGGGGAACTTCTACCCTTCGAAGGTGGTTTCTGGGGTCTGAAACTCTATCATTACGCCTTGCCGCCTGATGTGCGCTTCTCTAGCCAGCCCCGCATCGAATATCCGGTGAGCGTGAACTTCGGGGATGAGATCAGGCTCTTGGGGTATAGCCTGCCAGTCCCACGGGATCCTGTAAGGGGAAAGGGGGAGAAGAGGGAAGTTGAGGTGACCCTCTACTGGCAGGGGTTGAAAGAATTGACGGAAGATTACAAGGTCTCCCTTCGCCTGCGCGATGAGGCAGGCCACTACTGGGGGCGGGTCGATGCCCGGCCAGCCAGTTACTGGTACCCCACTATGCGGTGGCCCCCGGGCGAGAAACTGTTTGGTAAACACACCATCGAGACGCTCCCCGGGACGCCCCCTGGTGAATATCGGTTAGAACTGGGCGTCTATACCGAGGAAGATCCCAGAGGCTTGGATGTTCTAGACGAGAAGGGGACGCCCCTGGGGAAAAGCCAGATCATCGGCATAGCAGAGGTTCCCATATCGGAAGTGACTACTTCCTTTAACCAGGTAGAGGGGGAGATTCAGCATCCTCTTCAGGTGACCTTTGATAGTCTCGAACTTCTGGGCTACAACTGGGAGGAGAAGCCGGTCCAGGCAGGCGACACCATCGGTTTCACCCTTTTCTGGCAGGCTCTATCTGATGTGGCAAAGGATTACAGTTTTATCCTTCAACTGATAGATGCCCAGGGCCAGTTAGTAGAAAGCGGGTTCAGATATCGTCTGGGCACGGAGGGCTACCCGACCTCCCGCTGGCAGCCTGGTGAGGTGATAAGGGGTCAGTACGACTATACTATCCCCGCTTGGCCTTTGCAGCCCAACCCTGGGAAGGCGGAGATGAGAGTGACCCTCCTTGACCCAACGGGCGCTATCTGGGGCTCCGCTCCCCTCTTTTCTCTCGAGGTCCAGGAGACAGAACGGCTCTTTGAGCCGCCCTCTCCCCAATACGCTCTGCCTGAGGGAAGCCTGGGAGGGCTAGTCAGCCTGGTGGGTTATGACTTAACGGCAGATAGCGTAGGGCCAGGCGATAGTTTCGTACTCGTTCTCTACTGGCAGGCTCTGGCCCCCATAAGTGAGTCATATACCGTCTTCACCCATCTCCTGGATAGCGAAAACCAGGTGCGGGCCCAGAAGGACAGTCTCCCCGTGGGAGGGGCGCGCCCTACCACCGGTTGGGTGCCGGGGGAGTTCATCATCGATGAGTACGAGTTGGTCGTGGAGGCTGACGCCCCGCCAGGAGAGTACCTCCTAGAGGTGGGCATGTACGACGCCTCTACCGGGGAGAGGCTCTCGGCTTTGGATACGGAAGGCAGGGTGTTGGACAATCGGATAGTCTTGCCCATCAGAATTCAGGTGGTGGCCCCTAGTTTGACTAGGAGAGGGCCTTTTGATAGAGTTCTAAGAGGGAGGGTGCTTTGAAAACTCGCCTTTATCCTATCGGGATAGTGGTTGGCCTTCTACTGGTAGCGGTCGGTTGTATGAATCGTCCCCTTCTCTATGGGGTGGAGGTGGCTCCTGAGGTGATATCTCCCAACGCTGATGGGGTGGACGATGTGACCCGCATAAGATATTCCATCTCTCGTCCCTCGCATCTGGATATCTATTTCGTGGATAGCCAGGGGGAAAAGTATTACTTCCGACAGGGGAACCGCCGCTCGCCGGGGGAGTACCAGGTCTACTTCGGAGGGACGATCGAGGGGCGGATGTTGGCTGACGGCGTCTATACCTACGTGGTAGAGGTGGCCGAGGACTCTACGGGGGCGACCGAGAGGGAGGACGGGGAACTCACTATCAGTGGGGCCGATACCTCACCTCCCGAACTCTTGGATTTCACCGTCTTTCCCGCTTCTTTTACCCCCAACCGAGACGGGATAGGGGATCGGGTGGGCATAAATTTTCGCCTCACGGAGAGAGCCGAAGTGGAGGTATATGTGCTCGACGCCGAGGGCCATAGGTATACGGTGGGGGTACCCAAGTTGATGTGGGGAGTGGAGGAGGAGTCGGCTCCCCTGATCGGTCCTAGCAAGGTGGAACTGGAGCCGGGCATCACCGAGTACGACTACGATGGGGGCATCGATAGGGGGGCTCCTCCGCCGCCCGATGGAAGATACACCGTGGTGGCCGTGGCCACCGATGCGGCAGGGAACTCGTTCAGAGTGGAGGCACCCCTCACCATCGAGGAGGGGGGTATCCCCGTGGCTGAGGTGAAGTTTGTGGAGTTCTGGCCCACGATAGTGCCTTTGGGGGGGACTCTCTACTTCAGGGCCACCATAGAGAACGTGGGAGCGGTGCCCATAAGAACCGAGGGGCCGCCCCCGGAAACCACTTATCTGGCTACCCAGAACTTCAACACCCTGGGGTATCACGAATCGGATGGCTCCTTCCGAGTGGGGGTGGATTTCGAGGGGAATAGTTTCGGGCGGCGGTATCCATACCGTTGGCAGTTGGGCGATGATGCCGAACTGGAGGCTCGGATGATCGATGGCCAACGCCACCTCTACCTTCTCCCCGGCCAGCAGGTGACGGTTACAGGCGGTATCATCATAGACGAGCCCCCACCCAGGACAGGCCCTCACTTCTGGGTGGGCTTGATCCACGAAGGGGTGCGGATCGTCAACGACTATCAACACCCTACGGAGGTATCTATAGGTTTCTGAGATGGATCTTTCTGTCATCATCGTCAGTCATAACACCAGGGAACTCCTGGCTCTCTGTCTCGATTCCCTCCTCGCCAACCTCGCCTCCTCTGACCTCGAATACGAGGTCATCGTGGTCGATAACGCCTCCAGGGATCGGACGGTGGAGATGGTGCGAGAGCGGTTTCCCCAGGTTCAACTCCTAGCCAATGAGGAGAACCTGGGCTTTGCCGCAGCCAATAACCAAGGCCTCAAGGCAAGCAAAGGAAACTACCTCCTGCTCCTGAACCCTGATACCTTAGTACGAGGCCAGGTTCTCCAACTCATGCATCAATTCTTGGATTCCCATCCCCGAGTGGGCATGGTGGGCCCTAAACTCCTCTACCCCGACGGCCGACTCCAACATTCCGCTTTCTCTTTCCCCACGCTCCCCATGATCTTCTTGGATTTCTTCCCCCTTAATCATCGCCTTATCAATTCCCGCCTCAACGGCCGCTACTCAAAAGCCCTCTACGAGGCTGGTGAGCCGTTCCCGGTGGATCACCCCTTGGGGGCGGCGATGATGGTGCGTCGCGAGATGGTAGACCAGGTGGGGCCCCTGGATGAGCGGTTCTTCATCTACTGTGAGGAGGTAGACTGGTGCATGAGGATGAAGAAGATGGGGTGGGAGATATTTTGTCTGCCGCGGGCGGAGATCGTCCATTATGTGGGCAAGAGCACAGGACAATTTCGGGAAGCGATGTATGTGGAACTCCATAGGAGCCGGTATCGGCTCTATGAGAAGCATTACGGCCCAGCCTTCAGGCTTATGGCCCGCCTCATCGTGGGGTTGGGGGTGCGACGGGAGATGTTGAAAGCCCGCTGGGAAGCCCGTCAGGGTGGGGTCACAGAAGGGGAGTTGGAGAAGCGGTTGGATGCCTACCGGCGGGTACTGGAGTTATCATGAGCCTTAACCTCTCGGCCATCGTCCTCACCCAGAACGAGGAGAGGAACATCGTCGATTGCCTAGGGACTTTGAGTTGGGCTGACGAGGTCCTGGTCCTCGATTCTGGAAGCGAAGACGCCACGGTGGCTCTGGCTCAGGAGATGGGGGCGCGGGTGGAGACGCGCCCTTTTGATAACTACCCCTGCCAGAGGAATGCTGCGTTGGAGTTAGCCCAGGGCCGGTGGGTCTTCTTCGTCGATGCCGATGAGCGGGCCACCGAGGAGTTGGCAGGCGAGGTTCGGAAAGCGATAGCAAGAGAAGAGGCGGACGGCTTCTGGGTGCCCCGCCACAACTACATCTTCGGGAGACTGATCCGTCACGCTGGCTGGTACCCCGACTACCAACTACGCCTCTTTCGCCGCCATAAGGGGCGGTATGACGAGAGCAGGGAGGTTCACGAGTTAGTTATACTTGATGGCCCCCAGGGGTATCTGGAAAACCCCCTCATCCATTACAACTACGAGGACATCGGCCAGTTCATCGAGAGGCAGAATAGATATACGGAGATGGAAGCCGCCTACCTATTTCGAGGGGGCGCCAGGGCCAGGGTGAGGAATTTCGTCCTTCAACCCTGTCGGGAGTTCAGGAGAAGATATATGACCCTGCAAGGCTATAAGGACGGGAGGCATGGCCTACTTTTGAGCCTTCTCATGGCTTATTACGAGGGGGTGAAATACCTGAAACTTTGGCGGCTCCAGAGGAGAGAGGCTTGATTTGCACAAGAGACTTTGAGGTGGTGTTGAGGTGGTGTCAGGAGTTAACTCCTGACACCACCGGAATGACTTCTAAAGGGAGTCAAGCCCACAGCATGGTTTGTTCGTCTAGGGATCATTTGACCAAGAACCGGCGGCTAGTAAGCGATTGACAAAGGCAACCTTTTGGGCTATTAGCAGGGGCGAGTTTGCACGTGTGGGGTTAGGCGCCACATGAACATAAAGAAAATTGAAGGAGAAGAAAAGTTATTAGATGACATCATCTCTTGACAGAGGAAGTGCGGCTATGTCGGTGCCACGCATTCTGCGTCTCGGTTTGCGACAGTTTGCAGCAGGAATGCTATCGGTGCTCACTTTGGGAATTCTTAACCGGGTGATGAAAATAGAGCTTGGTTTGAACCTGATGGTGACGAGCCTGGTCATCGGGGC